>WBZL01000428.1_pt1 | contig 47145 bp, 37 predicted proteins | sample 5204291 | NCBI WGS metagenome assembly WBZL01 (sample SAMN12344345, study PRJNA552823) | activated sludge metagenome | biome: Activated sludge suspended growth; feature: Nitrification reactor; material: Wastewater; isolation source: activated sludge from nitrification reactor of wastewater... | reverse complement strand
GAGCGCAGTGTCGGCATCTGCCGCATGAGCCATTGCCTGCGGGTCGGCCCGGAAGTCGGCGCCGACGGGCACGATCCGGGGCTCGACCCCAAAATAGTGCGCGGCCTTGTGGAAGGCGGCATGCGCGGTGGATGGAAGCACCATGTTGGGCCGGCTTGGGGCTGACGAAGCCCCCTGGGTGGAGCGGGCTCCGTCGCGGGCTGACTGCACGGCCAGGAGCACCGACTCGGTGCCGCCGCTGGTCACGGTGCCGACCGCCTCGGCTGGCGCGTCGAGTAGATCGAGGGCCTTGCCGACCACTGCGTTTTCCATGGTCAACAGGCTCGGGAAGGCAGTCGGGTCGAGGCCATTGCTGCCCGCAAAGGCGGCCACCGCCTCCTCGCCGATCCGGTTGGCCTCGGCCAGCCCGGAGTCATAGACATAGGCCAAGGTGCGCCCACCATGCACGGGTACGTCGTCAGCCTTGAGGGCCGCGAGTTGACTGCGGATGTCGCTCATGCCAGCTCCCCCTCACTTCCTGCCACCTCGACCTCTTCTGCGGTCAGTGAATACTTGCGCAAGAAGAACAACGACGCCACCACCAAGATGGCTGGTAGCGCCGAGAAGCCGATCACGATCGCATTGAGGGCGCTGTCGCTCTGCGTGATCGTGCCGCTGGTCGAAGAGGCATAGCCACCGCTCGCGAGGACCACGGCGTACACCCCCGGGCCCAGGGCCAAACCAAAAGTCTCGGCTGCGGTCCAGACCCCGGTGTAGACCCCGATCCGATTTTGCCCGGTCCTGGCGGCATCAAGCGCGGCGCAGTCGGGCAGCATCGCCATCGGGAAGACCTGTGCTCCGGCGTACCCGACCCCCACGAGCGCGACCGCCAAGAAGACCACCCAGGCCGGATAGGCGCGGGCGCCGGCCGCGAGCAGTGCGCCAGCGGCGAGCACGAGCGAGGCGATCACGAAGCCCGACTTCTTGCCGACGCGTTGGCCGAAGGCCGCCCACAGTGGGGTGAGCAGCAGGGCGGGGCCGACGAAGCAGACAAACAAGATCGTGCCGGCGCTCGGCTTCTCCAGCACATTGCGGGCGAGATAGTCGACGCCGGCGAGCATCGAGCCGGTGGCCAGCGCCTGGATCACGAAGGTGATCAACAAGAAGCGGAAGTCGCGGGCGCCACTGATGATCTTGAGTTGGTCGGCCAGACTGCCGGTGTCGGCCTTGACCTTGCCGATGGGTGCCTTGGCGGTGCCGAAATAGGCGCCGAGTGCGCCGATGATCAGGAGTACGGCGACAAACAGGCCCATGTAGCGATAGCCGTCGCGGCCTTCCGCGGCATTGCGGATCATCGGGGCAGTGGCGCCACTGAGCATGATCGCGAAAGCCAAGATCGCCACGCGCCAGGTCATCAGCCGGGTGCGTTCGTCGTACGACTCGGTCATCTCCGCGGGCATCGCGACATAGGGCACCTGGAAGAAGGCGTACGCCGTTGCGCAAGCCAGGAAGGCGATCAGCACCCAGCCGCCGTTGAGCAGCTTGGAGCCGAGATCGGGGGCGGCGAAAAGCACTGCAAAACACAGGGCCAGAGCGATGCCGGCCTTGAGCAAGAAGGGCCGCCGGGGTCCGCGAGGGTCGGTGGAGCGGTCGCTGATCCGCCCAGCGATCGGGTTGAGGATGACATCCCAGGCCTTGGGGGCAAAGACGATCACGCCGGCCACGGCGGCCGCGATGCCGAGCGTGTCGGTCAGATAGGGGAGCAGGAGCAGGCCGGGGACGGTGCCGAAGGTGCCGGTGGCGACCGAACCGAAGCCATAGCCTGCGCGAGTGCTGGCGGTTAATCCTGACTCTGGGGTGGACATGTCGGCACATTAGCCTCACTAGACCGGCGGTGGATATAGCCAGCCAATTTGCAACTGATTAGGTAAGGCTCGCCTAAGTGCGTGTTAATTTGATCTGGTGGGCAAATCAAAGAAGCAAGCCAAGACGCTGAAGCTTCCCAAGATGGAGTGTTGCGAGTCGAAGACTCGCTGCAACCGCTGCCCCATCCAGATGCTGAAGGACGGCGACCTGCCGACCGGATACGGTGTGCACAAGCGCAAGTTGGTCAAACTCGACCCGATCACTGGCAAGGCCAACAAATCTGGCAAGGTCAAGATCAAGAAGGCCGAGCTCAAGGCCGCTTGTGCAAAGAAGTCGGGCAAGATCAAGGCTGCCTGACCTGACCCAGGAGGCACCCCGTGACCGCATCACGCTTCGTCGAGGCTCTCAACGCCCAGATTGGCAATGAATTCGCCGCCCACCAGCAATATGTCGCCTGCGCGATCTATTACGACGACCTGACCATGCCCCAGATGGCCTCCTTCTTCTACGCCCAGGCGCTTGAAGAGCGCGACCACGCGATGATGATGGTGAAATTCCTCCTCGACACCGACGCGAGCGTGCGGATGCCTGGTGTTGAGGCGCCGACCGTCGACTTCGCCGATGTGACCGCACCGATCGAGCTCGCCTTGGCCCAGGAGAAGCGCGTCTCGGAGCAGATCTTCAATCTCACCAAGATCGCGCGCGAGGAAAACGACTTTGCCGCCGAGCAGTTCATGCAGTGGTTCATCAAGGAGCAGGTCGAGGAGGTCTCCACGATGAATGACCTGCTCACCGTGGTCACTCGCGCCAAGGATGACATCGAGGCGATCGAGGAATATGTCAAGCGTGAGCAGGGAGCCGCCGGAGCTGACCCAACCGCGCCTCCAATGGCTGGCGCCGGCGCCTGAGGAGCCTGTGGTGAGCGAATACGACCTCATCGTCGTCGGCAGTGGCGGTGGCGCCATGACCGGTGCCGCGATCGCAGCCAAGCGTGGCCTGTCGGTCTTGGTCTTGGAGAAGACCGCCTGGCTGGGGGGCACATCGGCGTACTCCGGGGGCGCGTGCTGGCTGCCCGGCACCCAGATCCAGCAGGCCAACAATCTCCCAGACTCCACCGAGGGGGCTCGCGAATATCTCAACGCGATCGTGCCTGAGGCAGATCCGACGCGCATCGAGGCCTTCTTGGCGCACGCGCCGGAGTTGGTTGATGAGCTCCAGGCAGACGACCTCTTCGCGTGGGAGTGGATCCCCTTCAGTGAGTACTTCGATGCTCCCGGCCGAGTACCCTTCGGGCGCTCCATCCAGCCCAGCAAGATCAAGCGCGACGAGTTGCCAGAAGCGGCCACCAAGGCATTGCGGCCGCCCGTGGAGATGGATCGCCTCGGCGCTGAGGTTGGTCGTCGTACTCTCAATGGCGGACAGGCTCTGATCGCCCGTCTGGCCGCGATCACCCTGCGAGACGGTGGTGAGATCCGCACCAGCACCGCAGTGACCGGTTTGCTCGTCGAGGACGGACGAGTGGTTGGGGTCCGCTGTGCAGGCCAAGGGAGCGGGGGCGAGGAAGAGATCAGGGCGCGAGGCGGCGTACTCATCGCCGCCGGTGGCTTCGAGGGCAATCCGCAGGCCCGGGCCGAGCACGAGACTCCCGGAGCCAGCGACTGGTCGATGGCACCCAAGGGCGCCAACACCGGCGACTGGATCGACTTTGCAGCCGACCTCGATGCGGCGCTTGATTGGACCGGCCAGGGATGGTTCTGCCCTGGCCTGTTGCACCCCGACGGCAGTGGCTCCTTCACCCTCGGCATCCGCTCGGGCGTAATGCTCGACGCGAGCGGCAATCGCTATGCCAACGAGTGTCTGCCCTATGACCGATTCGGGCGTGAAATGGCCAAGTCGGCCGACCGAGTGCCTTCGTGGTTTGTCTTCGACGACAAAGACGGCGGCCACCTGCCCGGCATCGCCATGCCAGAGGGTGAACCGGCCGATCACCTGGCGGCCGGCACCTGGCTCAAGGCCGACACCCTGGAGGAGCTGGCCCAGGCAGCTGGCCTGCCATCCGAGGCGGTCGTGGCGAGCGTGGGTCGCTTCAATGGCTATTGCGAGAGCGGAGTCGATGAGGAGTTCGGCCGCGGCAATGACGAGTACGACGGATTCTTCTGCGGCGGCACCGGCCCCAACAAGGCACTCACCCCGATCGACCAGGCGCCGTACTACGCAGCGAAATTCGTGCTCTCCGACCTGGGCACCAAGGGCGGCTTCGTCACCGATGTAGCCGGGCGAGTGCTCAACAAATCGGGCGCGGTCATCCCCGGCCTGTATGCGTCGTCAAACTCCGCTGCCGCGCTTTTCCGCGAGGTCTACCCCGGCCCGGGCGCTCCCCTCGGGGCGGCCATGGTCTTTGCCTCGCTCGCCGTACGCGACCTGGCCTGACCCTGTGATCTGCGTCGCCTAGGTTGGCGAGCGTGCTAACTCTCAGTTAGCGTTTGCGATGGTTGTCGATTGCAAGGGGTTGGACTGTGGCCAAACTGCTCTTCAGGATTGGCCAGTTCTCCGCGCGCCGACCCGTGCTCGTCGTACTCGCGTGGCTGCTGGCTGTGCTCGCCAGCGGGGGCGCGATGACGGCATTGCAGAAGCCGACCGTCAACACCTTCACCGTGCCAGGCAGCGAGTTTGGTCGGGTGCTCGATCACCTCTCCAAGACCATCCCGGCGATCGCAGGCGGGTCGGGTACGGCGGTCGTGCAGAGCGACAAGCCCTTCACCAAGGCCCAGCGCGAGGCCATCGCGGCGACCTTTGCCGACTGGGAGAAGCTCGACATCGTCAAAGAGGTGATCGACCCCTTTGCGGCTCAAGATCAACTCGATGCCTCAGCCACCAAGCTGACTGACGGACGCACGGAGTTGGAGAAGGCCAAGAAGCAATACAACGACGGGCAATTCAAGCTCAATCAACTGTCTTGGCTGGTAGACCAGGGCGCTGATGACATTGCCCGGATCAAGGCCACCAACCCCAACGACCCCACCCTTGAAGCCCGGATCGCGGGCCAGGCAGAGCTCGAGCAGACCCTCAAAGATGGCCAAGACAAACTGGCTGATGCCGAGCAACAACTCGCTGATGGTTGGCACCAGTTGGCGGTTGGCGAAGAGCTCGCGTCAATGACCTCAGGCATGCGTCTGGTCAGCAAGGACGGGCGCTCGGCCCTGATCCAGATCAGATTCCACGACTCCACCAATGCGATCGACACCGACTTGATGGCCGAAGTGCCCAAGGTCGGTGACCAGCTCAACAAGCACGGCATGCAGATCGAATACGGCCAAGAGCTCGTCTACAGCAATGAGATGGGTGGCCTGGGTGAAGTCTTGGGGCTGTTGGCCGCAGCCATCGTGCTCTTCTTGATGTTCGGCTCCTTCCTGCTGGCTGGGCTGCCCCTGGCCTCAGCTTTCACCAGTGTGGCTTTTGCGCTGACCGGCGCGATGGCCTTCACCCACTGGATCAGCCTGCAGCAGGTGGCCCCGATGCTCGGTGCGATGCTCGGCCTTGCCGTGGGCATCGACTATTCGCTCTTCATCGTCAACCGACACCGGCGGACCTTGATCCACAAGGTCGAAGACTCCGGCAGTACCCCGACCCGCGAGGTGATCAGGCACAACATCGCGATGGCCATGGGTACGGCGGGCAGCGCGGTCGCAGTCGCGGGCGTCACCGTGACCATCTCATTGGCCGCCCTCGGGATAGCGCGGATCCCATCGCTCAACCAGATGGGTGCCCTCGCTGCGATCACCGTGTGTGTGGCCGTAGCGGTATCGCTGACCCTGACTCCAGCAATGTTGTCGCTGGTCGGGCTGCGTGTGCTGCCTCGCAAACTGCGCCGCGCCCTAGTCGAGGGCACGGACCTGGCTGCGGCCGCAGCGCCCAAGCGGCGCCGCAAGGCCCCAACAGACCCGGCAGACGCTGCCCACCCAATCGCCTCGGCCTGGGTCGGCTTCGTGACCAAGCGAGCCGCTTTCGTGGTGGCTGCGGTAGTGGTGCTGCTCGGCCTGATCGCGATCCCGTCATCCCAACTGCGACTCGGCCTACCCGACGGCGGCAATGAGTCGCCCGACTCATCGGCGTACAAGTCGTATGTGATGATCGAGAAGGCCTTCGGCGCTGGCGCCAATGGCCCGATCCTGGTGGTCGCGGACTTCCCCGAGCCTGTCTCCAAAGACGATGAAGCAGAGGAGCAGGTCGCGATCGGGCGCGAGATCATGGCCATCCCCGGCGCCGAGCAGGTCGTGCCCGTGGGAGTCAGCGAAGACCGCAAGACGATGGCCTTCCAGGTGGTCTCGGCCGACGGGCCGTCCTCCGAGCAGACCCTGTCGTTGGTGCATGCGATCCGTGATGGGGTGAAGAAGACCTTCGCCGAGCAAGACATCAAGATCGGTGTCACCGGCGCGACCGTGGCCAATATCGAAGTCTCCGATCGCCTGGCCGACGCGCTGATCCCCTATCTGGCGCTGGTGATGGGCCTGTCACTGCTCTTGTTGATGATCGTCTTCCGCTCGGTTGTGGTGCCGATCTTGGCCACCGCGGGCTTCTTACTTTCGGTCGGGGCATCCTTCGGCGTGATCGTGGCGGTCTACCAATGGGGCTGGCTGGCGCCGGTGTTCGACGTACACCGCACCGGACCGGTGTTTAGCTTCATGCCAACCCTGCTGATCGGCATCTTGTTTGGTCTGGCGATGGACTACCAGATGTTTTTGGTGTCCGGCATGCACGAGGCCTATTCGCATGGTGCCAACGCAGCTACCGCGATCAAACGAGGCTTCACCCACAGCGCCAAGGTCGTCTTGGCAGCTGGGCTGATCATGGTCGCCGTCTTCGGTGGCTTCGTCTACACCCCGATGACGATGAGCCGGCCGATCGCGCTCGGGTTGGCGATCGGCGTACTCGTCGATGCCTTCGTGGTCAGACTGACCCTCACGCCCGCTGCCATGCACCTGCTCGGTGATCGGGCCTGGTGGCTGCCTGAGTGGCTCGACAAGATCTTGCCGCATGTTGATGTCGAGGGGGCGGCCTTGGTCGACAGTGAGCAGCCAGTCGAAGCGGAGCAGGCCGTCGAAGAGCCCGTAGGGGCACCTAGATAGCCAGGTCGAGTTGTTGACCTAGTGGGCGGTCAAGCGACGTCCGCTCAACTCCTTGAAACGCAGTCGGATGTAGATCGGACGGGGTCCGCTAGCCCATGGCTCAGGATCCCAGGTGCGTTTGATGTGCGCGAGCTCGTCGTCGTCATCGATCACTTCCGTCGCGCCTCGAGCCAGCACGCTCCAGCCGGTCTTGGTGTCATAGTCGACGTGATCGACCTGGAAAGACGCCGCGGCGCCCTTGGTCTCGTGGGCCGGCAGCCTGGCCAAGGTCGAATACGCCGAAGTGCGAAACACGATCGCCTCGTTGACGATGCTGTAGTTGACCGGGAGTACGGCGATGCCGTGATCGTCAGCGAACGCCACCCGGCCAAGCACCCCCGAACCAATCAGTTCGCGGCACTGGGCGTAGGAGAGTTCAGCTGGCTCAGGCATATCTCTACTTTGCCTGCCAAATTGGCTTTGGGCAAAGAGCAGAGGTTTCAGAGGTTGAAGACCACGCCGGTTTGTGTCTCCGACTGCTGCCACAGCGCCTTGGCGAGCTCGGGGTCTTGAGCCAAGCGTGAGCGCTTCGACCTGCCAATCCGACCGGTCGACTCGAAGAGCTGCTTGGGGCCATAGAAGCCGCCGGGCTCTCCAAAGGCCAGTGCGTAAAGGATCGGCTGAGCGCCTTCGTCTGGCCCGTGGAAGACATAGGGCATCAGCGGGGAGGCCACCCGCCGGGCCAGCCAGCGAGCGCCCATGCCCTCCCGGTCGCGGACCAGGCTGGTGGCGGCAACGCCAGGGTGGGCGGCCATCGAGATCAAGGGGCTCCCGGCCACCCGGGCTCGGCGATCCAACTCGGTGGCGAAGAGTAGGTTGGCCAACTTCGACTGTGAATAGCCGCGATAGGGCTTGTAGCTCTGCGGTGGATTGCCCGCCAAGACCTTGGCCGTGCCGCTCTTGTGGGCGACCGAAGAGATGGTCACGACGCGCGGATATGGGGTGGCGAGGAGATTGGGAAGGATCCGGCCAGTCAAGGCGAAATGGCCCAAATGATTGGTGCCAAACATCAACTCAAAACCATCAGTGGTCTGGCGGTGATGAGGCGGCTGCATCACCCCGGCATTGTTGATCAAGACGTCGACCGGCTCGGTCAAGCGCAGCGAGAAGTCCTTGATCGATGCCTGATCGGCTAAGTCGACCTGCTCGATGCGCACGCTGTGACCCAGCGTGGCGGCGGCTGCTTGTGCGGTCTCGACCCGGCGACAGGCCATGATCACATTTGCGCCAGCGGCGACCAACCGCTTGGTCGCGGCCAACCCGAGACCGGAGTTGGCGCCCGTGACCACCACAGTGCGCCCCCGCACCGAGCGCCACCGCTCCCGCGGATCAACTTCAGTAGGGACGGGCATGCGCGAAGACATGAGGAAAACCTACCCTTGTCGCCCCACCTCAGCCACGTTTGTCCACGGACTGCCGCTTGTTCGGCGTACTCGATTGTGCTGCAGGTGTCCCATGCGCGCATGGTAAACCGACGCCCCAAAGAGCGCTCAGTTTTGGTAGTACAGCGCGTATTGGGCGCGGGCGTTGGCGTCGAGGGCGCGTAGGTCGTTGGTGTCTAGTTGGAGCTCGGGGGGGAGGGGGGCGCGGCAGGGGTCACCGGCGCATGCGCGCCGGTTTTGCCACACGGTGATCAGTTGGGCCTTGATGTCGGCGTATGCCGGATCGTTGTGCAGGCTCTCCAACTCGTTGGGGTCATTGAGCAAGTCGTAGAACTCTTCTTCGCCCGTCGAATAGCGGATGTATTTGAAGCGGCCGGTGCGGATGCCTGAGCTGGACAGGCCATCGGGTACCTCGGGGCTCGCGGGCATGCCGTACATCCGACCCTCGATCACGATCGGGCGCACCCAGCCGCGATTGGGGTCGCCCAACTCGGGGAGCAGGCTGACTCCGTCGGTGCCGCCACGAGGAGGGGCGCCAGCGATCTCGAGGATGGTGCTGGGGAGGTCGATTGTCGAGGCGGGCGCGAAGGTGGTGCCGTGTGCGACCCCCGGGCCAGCGATCACCAGGGGCACCCTGATGGAGGGTTCGTGACCGTTGATCTTGCCCTGGGGTTGTCGGTGCTCGCCCAAGTAGTAGCCGTTGTCGGAGGTGAAGATGAAGACCGTGTTGTCGTAGCGCCCGGCCTTGCGCAGTGCTCGCACGATCCGAGCGAATTGCACATCCCAGGCATAGATCGACACGGCACGCTGACGCTCCACCTCGGTCATGGCAGCGTTTTCGTAGGGCGTGTTGGGCAGCCAGATCTGCATCCACATCGGCTTGTCGGTGATGTCTTCCTCGGCCACCCCCGAGGCAGGGATGCCCGGTGAGTGCGGGATCTGCGCGTTGAACATCCCTCGATAACGAGGCGGCACAAAGGGGGTCAAGAAGAGTTGCACGACCCCATTGCTCTTCACGAATGGACCCGGGTCTCCGGGGTCTGCAGGGGCGCCGACGTGGGGATTGACCGGAGTGATCCACATGAAGAAGGGCTTGGGTCGCTTCTTGTATTTCTTGACCAGCCCGGTGACTTGGTCGGCGATCACATCAGCGGAGTACTTCGGGCGCTTGGCCATCTTGACCCGGCCGTTGATGTTTTGTTTGAAGCGCAAGTAGTTGTAGGTGCCGCCCTTGCCGAGGGTGGGCAGCTCCAAAGCGTTGGTGTCGAGACTGGCCATCCAGTCTGTCCAGCCGGGCGGTTTGTAGCGCCGAGAAGGGCCGCCGGTCACCTTCGAAGGCATCCAGCCGTAGCCGTTGAGATACTTGCCGACCATCGCGGTGTTGTAGCCAGCGGCCTGCATGTTGCCCGCAAGGGTCGAGGCGTCGTTGAAGGAGCCGAATCCCCAAGGAGCCTCGGTGGCGAGTACGCCGTGATTGTGGGCGTATTGCCCGGTCAGGAAAGACGCCCTTGCCGGGCAGCACAGCGGATAGGGCGAGAAGGAGTTGGCAAAGGACATGCCGCGCGAAGCGAGCAGTGAGGTGACTGTGGGCGCGTAGGCAAGCTCGTCGGCCCGCATGTCATCCATCATCACCACGACGATATTTGGCCGACTGGTCTGCGGGGAGGCCTGCCGTTTGCCCTTCTTGGCCTTGCTCCGCTTGCCCTTCTTTGGGTGGTGCTTCGTCTTGGGAGGCTTCTTCTTCGTGAGCACGTCGGCCTTGGCAATCGCCTCGGCGCTGCTGGTTGGATTCGACTGTGCGTGGGTAGGCAGAGGTTGGAAGGCAAATGCCAACAGCCCGATCAACAATGGTGTGGCCAGGCGTAGGGCGATGGTCCGAGTCATCCGGGGGCTCCTACGAGAGTCACGCTAGTGCACAGAGGATAACTCACGCATCTCTCGCCACAAGCGAGATTTCGTTAGTAGTAATTGCCTGTTACCAGTGGTAACTTTACACAATCCACTTGAGTGTAAAGAGGAGATTTTCATGGCGATGACCACTGACGGCATCAACGAGACCGTCCCAGCAGGCTCAACTGCCAAATGGAAAGACAAGAAGCGCTATCTGTGGCTGTTCGGGCTGGTCGTGCCCAGCTTGGCCTTCTTGGGCTTTGGGATGTACGTCGTGACTGGCTGGTCGGCGTGGCTGTGGCTGGGCCCGATCATCATCTTGATCGTCGTACCCGCGATCGATCTGACAGTGGGGCTTGATCGCACCAATCCGCCCGACGACATGATCGAAGCCCTGGAGAACGACAAGTACTACCGGTGGATCACCTTCATCTTCTTGCCGATCCAGTATCTCGGCTTCATCGGCGCCATGTGGGCCGTGTCGGGCGGCAATCCGGCGGCTTGGGTGGTGGACACCCTCGGGCTCCACGAATGGGGTCAGTCGGTCTTCTTCTCAGACCGGCTCTATCACCTCGACATGAGCCTGATGGACAAGATCGGGTTGACGATCTCGATCGGCTGCATCGGCGGCATCGGCATCAACACCGCCCACGAGTTGGGGCACAAGCGCGAGTCGGTGGAGCGCTGGCTCTCCAAGATCGCGCTCGCGCAGAGCTTCTATGGCCACTTCTACATTGAGCACAATCGCGGCCACCACGTGCGGGTCGCGACACCAGAAGATCCGGCGAGCTCGCGGGTGGGCGAAAACTTCTACCAGTTTTGGCCGCGCACCGTTTGGGGCAGTCTGAAGAGCGCCTGGAATCTGGAGAAGCGTCGCTTCGCGCGCAAGGGCAAGCATCCCTTCCGGATCAGCAATGACGTGCTCAACGCGTGGTTGATGTCGGCGGTGCTCTGGGGCTCGGTGATCGCCATCTTCGGTTGGCAGGTGCTGCCCTTCTTGGTGCTCCAGGCCATCGTGGGCTTCTCGCTCCTCGAGGTGGTCAACTACATGGAGCACTACGGCATGCTGCGCCAGAAGGTCGGCATCGGGGAGCGAGAGCGGTATGAGCGCGTGGACCCGAGTCACAGCTGGAATTCCAACAACATCGCCACCAATGTGTTGCTCTATCACCTGCAGCGTCACAGCGACCACCACGCCAACCCGACCCGGCGCTATCAAACCCTGCGCGACTTCGAGGAGTCGCCGGTGCTGCCCACTGGGTACGCCGGCATGATCGTGCTGGCCGTGATCCCCGCGGTCTGGCGTCGGGTGATGGACCCACGCGTCCTGGCCCACCATGGCGGCGACATGTCACTGGCGAATATCAGCCCGCGCAAACGCGACAAGATCTTGGCGAAATATCCCGTGCCGACCAAGGATGATGTGACTCGTGGCGACCGCACTCGGGTGGTGCTCACCGAAGAAGTCCTCGCCGCCCAATGCCCGGGTTGTGAGTTCACCTATGAGGTGGTCGAGGGATGCGAGCGCGAAGGATTCGCGGTTGGCACTGCCTGGTCTGACATCCCCGACGACTGGTGCTGCCCAGACTGCGGTGTCCGCGAGAAGGCTGATTTCGTGCCGGTGGAGCCGAGCCGTACTGCTTGAGTCAGCGGCCCTGCCGTTGGTTGACTAACACAAGTGTCGGTCTAGGCTGGGCCGCATGCGCTTGGGCAGATCCAGACCTGTCGTGAGTGCGCCGACTCCTGATGCGACCACGGTCTCGGTGATCATGGCGGCCTACCAACACGAAGATTTCGTGGCCGAGGCGGTGACATCGGTGCTGGCTCAAAGTCACGACAATCTGGAGTTGATCGTCGTCGACGATGGCTCCACTGACCGTACGGCGCAGATCGTGGCAGGCTTTCGCGACCCGCGACTGCAGCTCGTGGAATTGCCCCGCAACCGGATCCAACATGCCCGCAATCTCGGGTTGTCGATGGCAACCGGAGATCTGGTGGCCTTCCAGAACTCCGACGATGTCTGGGCCGAGTCCAAGCTCAGCAAGCAGGTGGCTCTGCTCCACGATGCTCCCGCCAACGCTGCTGTGTTTAGTCGCGTGCGTTTTATCGGACCCGACTCCGAGCCCCAAGATGGTGGTTGGGCCAGAGAAGCCTTCATGGGCACGGAAGCCAATTCGATTGCTTGGCTGCGGCGCTTCTTCGATCATGGCAATGATTTGTGTATTTCATCGGCACTGTGTCGCAGAGCCGATTTGCAGCGGGTCGGTGGCTTCAATCCAGCGCTCATCCAGACGTCTGATTTGGATTTGTGGGTACGCCTGGCTGCGCTGGGTGAGTTGGTCATCGTCGAGGAGCAGCTGACTTCAATGCGTATCGATGCCGAACGCAATCTGAGCGCGCCCTCCCAAACCGTCAATAATCGCAGCGTTCTTGAGCTGGCCTCGATCTTGGATCGCTATACCCGTGATCCGATCCGGCCGCTGCTGCCGCGGATCTTCCCGGGCATCGGAGAGAACGGTCGCCTGGGTCCGGTGCTGATGGCGCAGTTGGCGGTCTATGGGATCAGACACCACGGACAAGCTCAGCAACTCTTCGGCGACCAACTCTTCGCCCGTGTCTTGGCCCAGCCAGGTGGCTATGACCGGATCGTGGAGGTCTTTGGGCCGGAGGTCATCCTTGAGTACTACGCGCATCGTGGGCAACTGGTGATCCATAGTGAGTGACTCCACCTCACTAGCTGTCTGGTTGGCGGCCCAACGCCAGGTGCAGCAGTGCGTCGTACGCCCGATTTCACTCGCGGAGTCATCACAGTGGAGTTGGGTCGAGGGTCGGATCCAGCACCATACGGGCCGGTATTTCTCGGTTGTTGGTGTCGAAGACGCAGACACCGGATGGTCGGCGCCGCTGCTCGAGCAGCGCGAGATCGGCACCCTGGCCTTCATCAGACGCGAGCATGAGGGTGAAGTGCAATTGCTCTTGCAGGCCAAGTTGGAGCCGGGAGACTTGGGTCTGAGTCAAATCGCACCGTCGGTGCAGGCGACCGCAAGCAACTTGGATCGGGTGCATGGCGGGGCCGCCCAGCCCTTCGCTGAGTTGGTCACCACTGCGGCAGACACCCATGTCGATGCGCTTGGCAGCGAACAAGGCAGCAGGTTCTTGGGCAAATTCAACCGCAATGTCTTGGTCACCGCCGACCTTGCCTCAGCCGAGCTGCCGTCAAATCTCCGCTGGTTTTCGATCCGTGAGCTGAGCAGGCTGTTGCATCAAGATCACGCGATCAACACCGATGCAAGATCGGTGCTGGTCTCCTCTCCTTGGGCTCTGCTGAGTGTTGTCGAGCCCTTCTCTCAAGGTGGTAATGCCTGGAGTCGTGCGCTCAATGAGTCTTATCGCCTGATCCGCCCAGATGAGCTGGCCAAGGCCAAAGAGTTGGTCGCTTCGATGCGCACATCCCACGAGCCTCAGGTTGTGAGCCTGGAGGAGCTGCCGGGCTGGAGTGTCGACTTAGACGGCTTGATCACGGTCAAGGGTGGCCCCTATTGCGTGCGTCAGGTCAAGATCGAGACCAATGCCCGTGAAGTGGGGGCTTGGGACCAGCCGATCATCGACACTGCTGAGGCGGTCACGATCGATCTCGCTGTGTGCATCGAGGAGGGCATTGTCTACTTCGGCCCGGCGGCCGTTGTGGAGCCAGGCTTGGTCAATCGGGCCGAATGGGGGCACTCCGTGGGCCTTCAAGGTGATGGCAAAGTGCTGGCGTCGGTGGCGCAATCTGACGAGGGAGGGCGATTCTTCCAAGACGTGGCCAACTACCGACTCGTGCTAGTCAAAGACCTACCTGCCGGATCACACTTGACCTGGCTGACCTTGGGGGAGTTGCAGAGCTTGCTCGCCGAAGGCGGCTGGTTGACCAATGAGGCGCGCAGTGCGCTCTCGCTTCTCCTCTACTGGATCTGAGCGTACGTCGACCGCGCGTGCGCATACACTCCCAGCATGCCCGCTTCTGCTTCGAGCCTCAAGCTGCGTGACCGCTTGGTCACAGCGGCGCGTGACCTGACCGCGCTCGAGGGTTGGATGGCGTTGACGATGTCGAAGGTCGCCAAGCTGACTGGGGTGAGCCGCCAAACCGTCTACAACCTCCTTGGCGACAAGCAAAAACTGGCTGAGACGCTGGTGATGAATGAGTTGGCCAGATTCCTTGAGATTGTCGACAACGCCTTCGAGCCGCGGCCCGATCGGCTCCGTGATGGAGTGCGCATGGGCGTGCAAGGCTGTTTGGAATATGCCGCCGACAATCCCTTGGTGCGCGAGATCATTGGGGCCAGTTATGGCCAAGAGAGCGAGCTGTTGAAGCTGGTCACCACTGACTCAGCGATGCTGCGCCAGGTAGCCGTCGAGCGCCTCTACACCCACGCGTCCGGCTATGAGAGCACGATCACCGATGAGCACCTGCGGTCACTTTGCGACATGGCGGTCAGGTTGACCCTGAGCATGATCTTGTCCCCCGAAGGCACCCCCGCGCAGATGGCTGAGCGAGTGGCTTGGTTTGCCCAACAGGTTTTCGAAGCGCCGACCTCTGCGAGCCCGCGAGTGGTCACCTCGCCCTGATTCGGCGTACGGCGTAGGCTCGGCCGGGTGCGAGCAATCCAGGTGACCCGCCTTGACGGGCCTGCAGCTGTCGAAATCCGTGACGTCGCTGAGCCTGAGCCGGTGGGTCCGTGGGGGCCGGTGGTGTTGATCGAGGTCAAGGCGATCGGGGTGTCCTTCCCTGACCTCTTGTTGAGCAAGGGGATGTATCAGCTCAAACCCGAGCCGCCCTTCACGCTTGGGGTCGACGCCGCTGGAGTGGTCAAGAGCGCACCTCCCGGCTCGGGACTAGCGGTGGGCGACCGGGTGGCGACCTGCGCGGGCTATGGCGCTGCGGCTGAAGTGATGGCTGCGGGAGTCGAATCGGTCTTCAAACTGCCCGACAATGTGAGCTTCGAGCAGGCCGCAGCAATCCCGATGAACTACATGACCGCCGAGTTCGTCTTGGGTTTGCGGGCCCAGACCAAACCCGGGGAGACCGTGCTCGTCCATGGCGCTGCCGGGGGTGTCGGCACAGCCACTATCCAAGTTGCCAAGGGACTCGGCGCCAAGACGATTGCGGTGGTCTCCACGGAGGAGAAGGCCGATTTCGTACGCCGCCTCGGCGCAGACCACGTCGTACTCCTCGATGGTTTTCGTGAAGCAGTGCAGGCGATCGGGCCGGTCGACGTGGTGGTCGATGTCGTCGGCGGCGACAGCTTCTTGGACTCCCTACGGGTCATGGGCCGCTTTGGCCGGCTCATGGTGGTCGGTTTTGCGGCAGGGGAGATCCCGCAGGTGAAGGTCAATCGGCTGCTGCTCAACAATGTCGATGTCCGGGGTGCAGCATGGGGTGAATATGCGATGACCACGCCCGGATATCTGCTTGAGCAGTGGCAGCGATTGCTGCCGATGGTGGCCTCTGGTGTGATCGACCCACCCATCGGGAAGACCTATGCCTTTGATGACTTCAGTCAGGCCCTGATCGACATGGATGAGCGCCGTACGCTCGGCAAATCAGTGGTGCTGGCCTGAGCTTTCGCTGAGCTCTACGCAGACTACTAGGATGTCCTAGTAGTCTGCGACTTATGGACCCAGCTGAGGTAGACCCGATTGCCCAGGCGCATCGCCAATGGCAGGCCCATGGTTGGGGTGATTCCGCCGACGCCATGGCGATGGTCACTTCGTTGGTGCGGGCCCAACAGCTGCTCCACGAGCGCATCGAAGAAGCGCTCAAGCCCCATGGTTTGACCTTTGCCCGCTTTGAGTTGCTCCGCCTGCTCGCCTTCGCACGGTCGGGGTCGATGCCCATGGCTCGAATGGGCACGCTTCTTCAAGTGCATCCGACCAGCATCACCAGTGCAGTTGACCGGTTGGTCTCTCAGGGATATGTAGAGCGACTGCGTCGCGAAGAGGATCGTCGCGTGGTGTTGGCCGCGATCACTGATCTAGGTCGGGAGGTCGTTGAAGAAGCCACCGAGACCCTCAATGCAGACGTCTTTGCGGCGCCGGGGCTCAAGGAGTCTGACCAGAGGGCGATGATCCGGCTCCTTGGCAAAGTGCGTGCTCATCACGGAGACAAAGTGCAACGCTTGCGCTAGATAGTTGGATGTCCTAGTTTTATAGTTAGTAGGACATCCAACTATTTCAGAGGTACGCCGTGTCGCAGCTGCATCGCCCGACCAACCACGTACGCGTGGTCACAGCCGCGAGCCTGTTTGACGGTCACGATGCCGCGATCAACATCATGCGCCGCATCTTGCAGAGCCAAGGTTGTGAAGTGATCCACCTGGGCCACAATCGCAGTGTCCAAGAGGTCGTTGACGCTGCGGTCGAAGAAGATGCCCAAGGAGTCTGCGTCTCCTCCTATCAAGGTGGGCATGTGGAGTACTTCGAATATCTAGTCGAGCGACTCCAAGCGGCCGGAGCCACCCAAACCCGCGTCTTCGGGGGTGGCGGTGGCGTGATCGTGCCGGCCGAGATCGAGCGACTCAGTCGCAGCGGCGTACGCATCTTTTCGCCCCAAGATGGGCAGCGCCTGGGGCTGGCCCCAATGATCAACTCTGTGGTCCGTGAGATCGACTTTGCGATGTGGTCAGGCGATGTCGATGCCGAGCGAGTGTTTGCCGCAGATCGCGTCGCCGTTGCCCGAGCCATGACCGGAGCCGAGGAGTCGGCCTGGAGCGACTCATTTCGTACGACGATCCGCCTGGCTGCGGCCCGGCGCACGGTGCCAGTGCTCGGCATCACCGGCACAGGTGGTTCGGGCAAGTCGTCGCTGACTGATGAGTTGATCCGGCGGCTGCGCCTCGATCAGCAAGACAAACTGCGAGTCAGTGTGATCGCCGTCGACCCCACCAGACGCAAGGGTGGGGGAGCCCTGCTCGGCGACCGGATCCGCGCCAACTCGCTGGACGGTGAGCAGATCTTCTTCCGCAGCCTGGCCACGCGTGGTGCCCACGAAGTGCCCGAGCACCTTGGCGATGTGATCGCCGTGGCCAAGGCCTCTGGAGCCGATCTGGTGATCGTGGAGACACCCGGCATTGGCCAAGGTGATGCCGGGATCTTGCCCTTCGTGGATCATTCGCTCTATGTGATGACGCCTGAGTTTGGCGCTGCCTCGCAGTTGGAAAAGATCGACATGCTCGACTTCACCGACACCGTGGCGATCAACAAATTCGAGCGGCGCGGCGCTGCTGACGCCTTGCGCGATGTAAGTCGTCAACTCGTCCGCAATTGCGAGGCTTTCGGCCAAAGGCCTGAAGAAATGCCGGTCTTTGGCACGAGTGCGGCGCGCTTCAACGACGACGGCGTCACCGCTCTCTATCAACACCTGCGTGACCGCTTGGCCGAGTTGGGGTTGCCCATAGTTGAAGGCACCTTGCCTCAGGTGAGCGGGCGGTCTTCATCCGCGCTGCGGCACGTCGTACCCCCAGCGCGTGAGCGCTATCTCGGTGAGATCGCGCAGGTCGTGCGCGACTATCACGCAACCACCGAGCACCTGATCGAGGCGGCGCGCTCAGTGCAGCAACTCCAGGCGGTCACTGCCGCTCTGGCCGATGGCGACCCCGGTGATGTGCCGACGTTGTTGGCGAGGGCCGAGGCTGCTCTGCCTGCCGAGCTCCGTGAGCAGATCGAGGCTTGGCCGCAGGTGGTGGCGGCGTACTCAGGCGACGAGCAGGTCGTGCGGGTGCGTGATCGTGAGCTGCGCACCCAGCTCACGAAGACCAGCCTGGCTGGCACCAAGGTGCCGCGCGTCGCGCTGCCGAAGTATGACGACCACGGCGAGCTGGTCCGCTTCTGGCGCAAGGAAAACCTGCCGGGTCGTTTCCCCTTCACCGCCGGGGTTTTCGCCTTCAAACGCGACAACGAGGATCCCGCCCGGATGTTTGCCGGAGAGGGTGATGCCTTCCGCACCAACCGCCGTTTCAAGATGCTCTCGGAGGGCAACCCGGCCACGCGGTTGTCGACCGCCTTCGACTCGGTGACACTCTATGGGCGCGACCCCGATCTGCGTCCCGACATCTACGGCAAGGTGGGCACCTCGGGCGTCTCGATCGCCACCCTCGACGACATGTTGGCGCTCTTCGATGGCTTCGACCTGGTCGCGCCCACCACCAGCGTGTCGATGACCATCAACGGTCCCGCGCCCACGGTGTTGGCCTTCTTCCTCAACACCGTGATCGACCAGCAGGTCGCCGCCTTCACCGCCCGGGAGGGTCGGGCGCCCAATGAGGCCGAGCGTGCGGAGTTGGCGGCATACGCCGTGGCGAATGTGCGCGGCACCGTGCAGGCCGACATCCTCAAGGAGGACCAGGGGCAGAACACCTGTCTCTTCTCCACTGAGTTTTCGCTGCAGATGATGGCCGACATCCAGGAATGGTTCATCGAGCATCAGGTGCGCAACTTCTATTCGGTGTCGATCTCGGGCTATCACATCGCCGAGGCAGGGGCCAACCCGATCAGCCAGCTGGCCTTCACCCTGGCCAATGGCTTCACCTACGTGGAGTCCTACCTGGCGCGCGGCATGGCGATCGACGACTTCGCGCCCAACCTGTCCTTCTTCTTCTCCAATGGCATGGATCCCGAATACTCCGTGTTGGGCCGGGTCGCCCGGCGCATCTGGGCGGTCGCCATGAAGGAGAAGTACGGCGCCAGCGAGCGCTCGCAAAAGCTGAAATATCACGTGCAGACCAGCGGTCGCTCGCTGCACGCGCAGGAGATGGACTTCAACGACATCCGCACCACCCTGCAGGCGCTCACCGCGATCTACGACAACGCCAACTCGCTGCACACCAATGCCTACGACGAGGCCGTCACCACCCCGACCACCGAGTCCGTACGCCGTGCCCTGGCGATCCAGCTGATCATCAACCGTGAGTGGGGTCTGGCGATGAACGAGAACCCGCTGCAGGGCTCCTTCATCATCGACGAGCTCACCGACCTGGTGGAGGAAGCGGTGCTGGTCGAGTTCGAGCGGATCAGCGAGCGGGGCGGCGCACTCGGAGCGATGGAGACCGGCTATCAGCGCGGCAAGATCCAGGACGAGTCGATGCTCTATGAGCATCGCAAGCACGACGGGTCGCTGCCGATCATCGGAGTCAACACCTTCCTAGCCGAAAAGCATGAGGAGGAGCCGCAGCCGATCGAGTTGGCGCGGGCCACCGAGGCCGAGAAGGAGTCTCAGCTCAAGCGGCTGCAGGACTTCCACCAGGCCCACCGGGTCGAGGCGGAAGCAGCCCTGACGCGGCTCAAGGAAGTGGCCGTCAGTGGCGAGAACGTCTTTGCGGTGCTGATGGATGCGGCCCGGGTCTGCTCCCTGCAACAGGTGACCGATGCCTTCTTCGAGGTGGGCGGCCAGTACCGACGAAACGTGTGACCATTACCACGCCAGGATGACTGAACACAATGGTCAGTTTAGAGGGTTCCGAGCCCACCTGTTGAAGGATTTTATATTCCCCGGATCAATGAACTTCATCGACGGGAGTGGCAGCCATGCGCTGGATGATTGCGGTAGTGACGGTGGCGATATTTGCGGTTGGCTGCGCCAACACGCCCGGGGGACCAGGTCCCGCACCGACACCTCAACCCTTGACCACCGGGGAAGCCCACTCCTGCGAGGTGCGCGCTGGTGGACAGTTGTGGTGTTGGGGAGACAATTCCCATGGGCAACTGGGTGACGGAACCACGATCGAGCGGACTGCCCCGGTGCGGATCGGAACCGCGACTGACTGGGTTGCCGTCTCTGCCAAAAACAATCACACCTGCGGGATCAGGTCGGGTGGCCAAGCCTGGTGCTGGGGCAACGGGGCAAACGGCGAACTCGGTGATGGGTCCACTACCACTCGGTTGTCCCCAGTCCAGGTTGGTTGGGCCAGCGATTGGACGAGTATCACTGCGTCCTTCGGCTTCTCCTGCGGCCTGCGGGCTGGCGGTCAACTGTGGTGCTGGGGCACCAACGGCGACGGCCAGTTGGGTGATGGGACCACCGTGAACCGGGCTAATCCGGTGCGGGTTGGTTCGGATTCGGATTGGTCCTCGGTTTCCGCCGGAAGCAACTTCACCTGCGGTGCGCGCGCCGGCGGACAGTTGTGGTGCTGGGGAGGCAACAACCAAGGCCAGTTGGGTGATGGGACCACCGTGAACCGGGCTAATCCGGTGCGGGTTGGTTCGGATTCGGATTGGTCCTCGGTTTCCGCCGGCACCAACTACGCCTGTGGAGTGCGCGCTGGTGGCCAGTTGTGGTGCTGGGGCGACAATTTCTACGCTCAGTTGGGTGATGGGACCACCGCTGACCGGTTGGCACCCACCCGGATCGGGGCTGCCGCGGACTGGTCTGCGATCGCCACGAGTAGCACTCACACCTGTGGCTTGCGCTCCGGAGGACAAGCCTGGTGCTGGGGCAGCAACTCCAACGGCGAGCTCGGGGATGGCACCAATATTGACCGACAGGTGCCGGTACAGGTTGGTTCGGCTTCGGACTGGTCGACCGTCTCCTCCGGATACGGTCATTCGTGTGGGGTGCGCACGGGAAGCACAACCGCTTGGTGCTGGGGGCGCAACAACCATGGACAGTTGGGGGACGGCACCAACGTGGACCGGCTGATTCCCGTGCTGTCAGCACCCTGACGGCTTCGAGGGTGAGTTCTCCGGGTCCGGACCAAGCGCTCCGGAGAGCCGAATGGGCCACCGCCGACGACCTGGGCCATCCGGTAGCAGTCACCAACCACTCCACGCGGGTGGTCTCGCTGGTCCCCTCGATCACCGAGGCACTGGCCTCCGTACGACGCGAGGCGATCGTGGGTGCCACCGACTGGTGCACCCACCCCGGCGATCTGGAGGTAACCCGGATCCGGGGCACCAAGAACCCCGATCTCAAACTGATCGAGAGTCTGCAGCCCGAGCTGGTGATCGCCAACAAGGAAGAAAACCGGCGCCTCGATGTCGAGCGCCTGCGTGCTGCCGGGGTGCCGGTCTGGGTGACCGACATCGAATCCGTCCCCCAAGCCCTGACCTCGCTGGGGCGTCTGTATGACGCCGCCCTGGGCTGGGAGCGGCCCGACTGGTTGGCCGAAGCGGAGCGGTTGTGGTCAGCCAGCGCACCAATCAGGGGTCGGATCGCGGTGCCGATCTGGCGGGACCCGTGGATGGTCGTGGGAGGTGACACCTTCACCTCTGACCTGCTGCTCAGATTGGGTTGGGAGAACGCCTTCGCCTCGGCCCAGCGCTACCCGCAGGTGGAGGTTGCCGATATTGACGCGGCCGGAGCTGGCGTCATACTCCTACCCGACGAGCCCTATGAGTTCACTGCGGCCGATGGGCCGGAGGCCTTCGCCATGACTCCGACGAGGTTGGTCAGTGGGCGCTTGCTCACCTGGTATGGACCCAGCCTGATCGAGGCCCATGAGGTTTTCGCGAGTTGAGTTGGGCCAAAAGGGCGGTAATAACAGAGACAAGGGGAATCTCCACGCCGTAGGATCGAATGCGCCAGGGCGTTGGTAGATCATCTCGGAGGGGACAAAATGGGCTCGTTGAAGCATGCAGGAAACAGCTTTCTCAAAGCTGGCGGCGGAATCCTTCTGGCTTTGCTGTTGGCCGTGATGGTGCTCCCCCTGGGCGGCATCAAGGCCTCTGCGGCAGCCAACTCCCTGGAGATCGAGAAGACGGTCGACAACGCAACGCCGGAGCCCGGCGAGACCTTCAACTACACGATCCAGGTGCGTTGCTCGGAGGACGACTGCCTCGACACCCAAATCACCGACAACTTCCCGGCCGGGTTGGCCGGGTTCGAGGTGCAGGGATTCAACCTCAGTCCCTCCGCGAGCTCCATACCGCGCACGGTCACCTGGACGCCCGGTGGTGGCGCCACGCCGCCCAGCGTGATGACCGCCAGCACCTCGTTGACCATTGACCTGCAACAGGTCACCAACGACCCTGTTGGAGTAGGCATCAAGGCCGGCAGCAGCTTCACCATCCAGCTCAGCCTCAAGGTCCCCGACGACTATCCGCCGAGTGCCAGCGGCCCGATCGTGAACACGGCGTCGGTCTCCGCCAGCAACGCCGACACCAAAGTTGATGACGCCACCATCACCGTTGACGCCAAGGTCAAGATGGGCGTCGACGTGACCAAGACCTGGACGCCGGCCACGCAGAATCACTTTCCCGGAACTGCTTCCACGATCGGTCTCGGGGTCAAGAACACCTCGAATGTTGATGTTGACACCCTGACCATCCAGGAACCCGCCACGGCGCCCGATGGAGCCGCGACGTTGAACGCCAGCAACCCGTTCACGATCACCGATTTCACCGGCTTCGGCACCACCACTGTTCCCCTGGGCTGCACCTCGGTGCAGGTGGACGCGTATGTCTTCAACGGGACCACCTGGAACTGGGTGTCCGGCGCCAACATGCCCACCCCGGTGGCATTGGCCCTTCCATCCGGGGTAACCAACGCAGACGTGGGTGGTGTCCGAATCCGTTGCACGGGCAACATGAGCCCCTCCGACCAGATCACCACGCAACTCGGGTTGGCTCAGCGGGCCAACCACCGCAATGACGGCTCCGATCTGTCCACTGACGAGCATCAGGTCGTCAACCAGGCATCTGGTGCAGCCACCAAGGCCGGGGAGGATCCGGCCACCGATCAGGCCAGCGCCACCTACCGGATGAAGCCGGTGATCCCGACCGTCGAGACCAACAAGAACATCGACACCGACCGGATCACCGCGGGGCAGAGCGCTGGGGCCACCCTGACCGCCACCAACGGCGACACCCCGATCACGAGCATGACGATCGCCGACCTGAACTTCTTCAACGACGAGATCACCTTCGGTGGCTTCACGCAGCCGCCTGGCTGGCCCGCTGGAGCAACCAGCGCCCAGATCACCTATCACCTCCTGGGCGGCGGCACCGAATCCTCGTCCTTCTCCACTGGCAGCACGCCAGCTGACCCGAGCGCCAAGATCACTGGTTTCGAGATCACCTGGACCGGTACCGCGATCCAGCCCAATGAGACCGGCACCGTCAAGTTCACCATCGATACCTCGGAGGACACCACCGGCGGAGCCAAGGAGCTCGAGGTCACCAACACCGTAGACAGCGAAGTGGTGGCGGCAAATGGAAAGAGTGACCAGGCCACCGACAGTGATGACCTGCGGATCATCGATCCCACCTTCGAGACCTCGTTGACGAAGTCGATCCTGCCCAACTTCCCGGTGGCTCCCGGTGACTCGGTGATCTCTGCGCTCAAGTCCCAGACCATCGCCCAGGGTGACGGAGTAAAGGTCAAGGACATCGTTATCGAGGACTCCTGGGGTGGCGGCGACTCCGAGTTCTGGGATGCCTTCGACCTCAGGGCCGTCGCTCCGACCCAGGTTCCGGCTGGGGCGACCCTGACCGTTGCCGTGAAGGACTCCAGCGGCGTCTGGCACAACCTGCCGGTGTTCGGGCCCAATGTGGCTGCCTCCACGTATTCGCTGGATCCAGCGGCCCTGGCCACCGCGCTGAGCGCCCTGGGCCTGACCCCGCAGAGTGTCGAGGGCATCAGATTCAGCTTCCACAAGGGCGACGGCTTCGCCACCGACACCACGCTGACCCCCAACATCAGCTTCACGGCGCGTTCCACCACACGCCTCGATGGTGACCCCGTCACTCCTGCTCCCGAAACTCCTGTGGAGTACCCGAACACGGCCACTGTTGACGCTGATGGCATCACGGATGGTGGCAAGGCACTGCACGACGATGACAGCGACAGCGCCACCGGGACCATCGAAACCATCGAAACCGACCCAAGTGGCGGATCCGGCGGGATTGACATCAAGAAGGCCTGGGTCGAGGACACGGTGGACGCCCAGTCCTCCCAGCTCGCACACACGCAACTGGGCTGGAAGGCGAACGAGGGCTTCAGCCCGATTCGGATCACCGATCCCGCGAACGTTGCCGTCCCGGTGAACCAAACCGTCTTCGATGCCTTCAACCTGCTCGCCGTCGACGAGATCGACGACAGCGATACCCCGTTCTCCGACGGCTGGTTCCTCAAGTACGACACCATCACCGAGGTGGAGTTGTACTACAGCGGCGCCTGGCACACCATCACTCCGCCCGGAGGTAGCTGGATGACCGCTGCCCGCGGGTTCAAGGGCTACGTCCTGACCGGCTCGGAACAGGCGGGCACCACTGGAGTTCGGGTGACCTATGAGGAAACTGCAGCCGACACGGCGGCTCGTACCGCTGCTCAACAGCCGGGTGCGGCTTTCGATCCCTATGCTCCCGAGCCCGGCACGGGCGTGGGCTCAGGCGGCATACTCCGGATGATCGACCTCACCTGGCAGATCCGCACCAAGACGCGTTCCAGCGGCGATTTCGTGACCGGTGGCGACACCTACAACACCAGCTCCGAGGGCGTTGCGGAAAACACTGCCCACATGTCGGCGACGCGCCTGTCCGACGCCACCGTGGCTACGGACAGTGACGACGACACCATCCTGATCCTGGACCAGGATCCGGCGACCGAGGTCGCCAAGTCGGTGACTCCCGCCGGCCCGCTGTTCACCCCGATGGTGGGCACTCCGGCAGCCAGCTACCCGACGGCGACCTGGACGATCGTGGGCAAGAACGCCTCCACTGCGCATGCCTCCTATGTCCGGATCGCCGATCCGGCCACCTGTACGGACATCAACCTGCTGCCGTGCATCACTCCGGGAACTCCCGCGGATGCGACCGCTGATCCCTTCGACACTTCTGGGAACTACCTGACCAATCCGACGGTGGCCAATCCCTTCGAGAGATTCAATGCCACCAGCATCACCATCTCGGCCAGCATTCCGGCCGAGGTGGACCTGGATGCCACCACCGTGTGGTTGTTGCACTACTCGGCTGGCACCTACACGACCACCTCGCACAGCGCGACCGCGGTCAATGCGATGAATGCCGCGGCACTCGCTGACGTGGTGGGCATCAACGTCACCTTCCAGGGGACTGATCCGGCCGACACCGGGGGCACGATCAGCCAGGACAACGACCTCAAGATCGTGGTCGCGTCCATTCTGCGCCCGACTCTGCGCAGCAGTGGAGCCAACCAGGTGTTGACTGCCGGAAACACGGTGGACGTGACCAACCGGGCCTTCTCCCAGTCCTATGACCCGGTCATCTCGCCGGGAACGACTACGGGAGATCTGGATGATGTGAAGATCGTCCTGACCGGTGGTGTCGTTAACGTCAACCCCACGAAGACGGTCAGCCCGACCCTGATCAACGAGCCCGCCAAGGACACTCCGGTGACCGTTACCCTGGGCGCCGACCAGGGCACCTCGCCGCGCAGCACCCTGTCGCCGGCTCAGGTGATCATCGAGGATCAGGCGGATTCGCCCGACTTCTGGAACACCTTCGAGTTCACCGGCCTGGGCGCAGTGGTGAAGCCTGCTGGCGCAGATCTGGTCCAGGTGGATGTCTACGACGGGACCCAGTGGGTTCTGGGTACCCCTGCTGCCACGGCAGCTCTGCCGTCCGGAGTGAGCAATGCCGACGTACAAGGGATCAGGTTCACCTTCAGCAAGACGGGTGGTGGGTTGTTCTCCAGCACCGTGCCGGCGCCGAACTGGTCCACCACGGCGAAGTTCACGGTGAAGCTGAGGGACACCTATCGCGACTCCGGTGATCCGGTCACCTTCGACCATGTGGTGGCCAACACTCAGACCTCGCAGACCAAGCGACCCGATGGCAACGACTCGTTGGCCAAGGACAAAGCTGCTCAGGTCACGCTGTCCGAAGGTACCCATGAGCTCGCCGTGAACAAGCTGACCAACGAGGGCAGCAGGCTCGCCTCCGTTGGTGACATGGTTCCCTTCGACCTGACCTTCAAGAACGTGGGCACCGGATATCTGACGGTTTCCGAGCTGAGCGACGTGCTGCCGGACGAGTTGGTCTACACGGGCACTCCCGCACCGCAGTACACCGCTCAGGTTGGTGGCCTCCTGTCCGACGCGGTCACCGTGACGACCAGCCCCGATGGCAAGACTCTCACCTTCAACTGGCCGGCTGGCGGTCAGACGATGAATCCCGGTGAGATCTTCAAGATCAGGGTCTACCTGGAACTGCAACCGGGCCTGGGCACTGGCGAGACGGCCACCAACACGATGACCGTGCAGACCGAGGAGACGTTGACTGCCTGCCGTAACACCCAGACCGGGGGCAGCACCACGGGTGCCTGGGCGGCCGATCACACCACCTGTGGCACCAGCGACTACGTCGGAACCGTCGCGGGTCCGAACCTCTACACGGTGAAGGGCGTTCGCACGTCTCGCGCCGGAGCCTTCAGCCCCGACGATGAATCATTGGCCTGCATTCCGAACCTCACTGCCACCGGTGGCGACTACTACCGCGCTCCCTGTGTGGGCAACTCCGAAGTCGGCGGCGTCGACGACTGGGTGCTGCACAACGTGAACGCGGGCACCACCAACGTGGCGGAGATGACCATCTTCGATCAGATGCCCGTCGCTGGTGACTCCCTGCTGGTCTCGGGCAACTCGCGCGGCTCGAAGTATCGTCCGCAGATGGTGGATGGTTCGTTGGTCGTCTCGGCTCCGGCTGGTACGACGCAGACGATCGAGGTCACCACCAGCAGCGGCGTATGTGTCAACACCTGGTCAACCCTGACCACCTCTACCGTCTGTGAGCAGAACGGAGAGGTCTGGACGCCGGTCAGCCCGAGCACGGATTGGGCCAATGTCAGTGGCATCAGGATCCACCTGAATTTCTCCACCACTGCCAATGGTTCCCTGCGTCCTGGCGAGTTCGTTGACGTCAACTTCTCCACCGAGAACGTGCTCAAGTCGACGGCTGATCCAAGCGGTGCGTCCAAGACCGTCCCGGCCATGGACCAGATCGCCTGGAACCAGTACGGCGTGAAATATCGCGACACGGGCGCCACCAGCTATCGCAAGCTCGCCCCCAGCGTGGTGGGCACCCACGTGCGCTTCGGTGCCATCGAGATCAACAAGCTCATCACCGGTCCGGCTGCTGGCTATGCGCCGGATGCATACCAGGCTGGTGTGGCCTGTTCCGTGGACGGAACCGAGCTCGACATGGGCTCCAACGCGGTCGTGGAGTTGAACTCCGCGAACAGCTACCAGGTGATCATCGACGGTATTCCGGTCAGCTCGGCTGGTACGAACTGTGTGGTGACCGAGATGGGAGCCATCGGAGCCTTCGGCGAGACGACTCGCACGGGCACCCCCGATTCGGTGGTCATTGACGTGCTTTCGCCGATGTCGGGCATCGACGCAGTGGACGACGATCAGGTGGCCACGATCACCAATGACTTCCAGTTCACCGGACTGTCGGTCACCAAGAGGATCGACACCGAAGCGATCGACACCAACTTCGGTCCCTTCGAGTTCTCGATGACCTGTACGGCATTCAGCGGGCAGGCTGTGGAGTTCGACGACGACGGCACCACCACCATGCACTTCTCCTTGATGAAGGACGAGAGCTGGGTGGCTCCGGCAAACCGGATCCCGGTGGGTGCCACCTGCACGGTCACCGAGGATGACAACTCTGATGCCAACGATGTCGTGATCACTGGTGACAACGTGGTCGACGACGGCAATGGCAAAGCAACCGTGAAGCCCGGTGTTGATTCGGCTCAGGTTGAGTTCACCAACGCCTATGACTCCGGCACCTTCAGGTTGGTCAAGAAGACGACCGGTCCGGGTGCAGCGGCGTACGGCGCCGGTCCCTTCACCTTCGCGGTGACCTGCAACTACGGCGGCCAGACCGTCTTCACGGGAGCGGTACAACTTCGTGCTGATGAATCGCGTACCTTCGGGCCCTACCCGACGTCCACATCGTGCTCGGCCATGGAGACCGTGACCGGTGGCGCCAACTCGTCCACGCTGGAACCGGATGGGGGTGTGGTCACCATTGCAGAAAGTGGTGCGACGCCGGAGATCAAGGCAACCAATGTCTTCGGGCTCACCTCCCTGGACGTGGTGAAGAAGCGCGTCGGTCACACCAAGGGTGGTGCCTCCAACGGTCCGTTCACCGTCGCCCTGAACTGCACCTGGTTCAAGGACGGGCAGCGAGTGCCCTTCACCACACCCGGTGGCGCAGAGCGGGTGCTGAGCAAGAGCAACGGTTACCAGGCCAGCTACACGGACCTGCCGTCGAGCGCCCTTTGTGACCTGGAGGAGACCAAGAAGGGCGGAGCCAAGAAGACCCAGATCGCTCTCTCCGTCAACGGTGTCACTTCCACGACCAAGGGCACGAAGGCGACCGTGGATCTGAGCAGCACGACCGGTGCCGGCCAGGCCGTGGCCACCATCACCAACACCTTCAAGCAGGGCGCTGTCTCGCCAGCATCGGCGAAGAATCGTGGCCCGGGTGGCAGGGTGCCGGGTGCGTTGCCCAACACGGGATCCAACCTCTCGGCTGAACTGTTCGGAGTGGCCTTGGGCCTGCTTCTCGCTGGTGGGTTGCTGGTGCGCTTTCGCCGTCAGTGACTGCCCCTGACCCGGATCAAACCGGGTAGGGCAGCACTGGCTGCTTGGCCAGTGCGGGCGAAGTCGCCCCAGATCTGACGCATGCGCTGTCCTGACTCGAGCAGGTCGGTGGCTCCGGCAATCAGCTGGTTGCTCTGCCACCACGGCTCCGAGCCCAGCAACAGTGGGATGTCCAGGGTGTGCGCGGCGCGGTACTTGCTGCCGGGCACACCCCAGGTCAACAGGTACGTCGCGATGCGGCCACCGCCGCTGCGATGACGCTTGGCGAAGCGGGGGACCTGACGGCGGTAGACGAGCCATGAGAGCAGGGTGATGAACATCCACCCGGCCAGACGGCCGATCACGGGCAGGCGGAAGGGCAGGGGTTTGACCGGGATCGATTCCAGGAAGAGCGCCGCTTCGCGGGCGTTGCAGCCCATCAGCACGTCGTACTGACTGGCGACTCGTTGCCAGGCCCGATCGACGTCCTCCTCGGCGGGCATGGGGGCGTGGCCGTACTGGACGCCGAAGGCCATGGTGCCGCGCAGCCCGAACTTGCGGGCGGGGTCCAGCACCTGTGGCTGGGTGCGTACGACGTCCTCGACCGGGCCGTCGGGGTCGAGGCGCTGGGCGACCTCCAGCATGGCAGCGTTCATCGGCGCCCGATTGCGGCTCAGTCCCAGGGGAGCGCTCTGCACGATCGCCTTGTGGAACAGGCCGGTCGAACCCTCGGCGATCATCAGGTGGGCGATCGCGTCTGCGCCGGCGGACTCGCCGAACATCGTGACGTTGTCGGGATCACCACCGAAGGCTGAGATGTTGCGCCTGATCCAGCGCAGCGCCTCCTGGATGTCGAAGAGCCCCAGATTGGCTGGTGGGCCGTCTGGCCCGCCCAGCCAGCCGAGGCGCCCGAGTCGAAAGGTGACGTTGACCGCCACCACCTGCTGCTCGGTGACCAATGGGGTCGGATCGTAGACGGGAGCGTCGCCGGCTCCGCTGATGTAGGAACCGCCGTGGATCCACACCATCACCGGTAGCCCCTCGGCCCCCTGTGCCGGCATGGTGATCGAGAGGCGCTGGCAGTCCTCTGCGAAGCCGAGCTGGTCGAGCATCGGCCCAATCAACTCCCGCTCGCGCTCCGACTGCTCCTGGGTGCATGCCGGAGCCCAGGAAGTGGCGTCGATCCGCTTGGTGTCGGGCTCCGGGGACGGCAGGCCATAGCGCTCGGCCCGGGCGTAACGGATGCCAGTGGCGCGGATGACATCGCCGTCCCGCCAGCCGTGACAGGTCCCGGCCGGAGCCGCAAAAGTGGGTTGGTCCATCAGCTGAGTTTACGAACCACCGACAGCGGCAGCGTCTTCATGGCCACCCCAATTGGTACCCACGGCCACGCCGGCACATAGGCCTTGGGGACCCTCTTCTCGATCGCGGCCACGATTGACTTCACGCCGGTCTCGGTGTCGACCATCATCCGGGTCTTCTGCTCCACCCGATCATTCATCTCCGAGCGGATGTAACCCGGGAAGATCACGGTTACGTCGAGGCCCTTGATGTTCTCCGAACGGATCCCCTCGGCGAGGGCGGCCACCCCGGCCTTGGTGGCGGCGTACGTCGTCATCGCCCTGCGCATGCCGCGCAGCGCCGACATCGAGGAGATCATCACCAGGTGGCCCTTTTCCTGCCGTCGGAAGATCTCCAGGGCGGCCTCGCTCTGGGTCAGAGCGCCCACGAAGTTGACCATCGCGGTCTCGCGGTTGGCCTCGGCGCGTCCGGTGCCGAGCGCGGCGCCCTTGCCGAGCCCGGCGTTGATGATCACCCGGTCGATGGTCCCGAAACTCTCCGCGAAGTCGGCGAAGACCGCGAACACCTCTGCGTCTGCGGTGACGTCGAGGCGTCGTACCTCCACCCGGGTGTCCGGATGAGCGGCGTGGATCTCCTCGGCCAGCTCCTCCAATCGATCGGTACGACGCGCACAGAGCGCCAGGTCGTAGCCGAGGGCGGCGAACTGGCGGGCCATCTCGGCGCCGAGTCCAGAACTGGCTCCGGTGATCAGGATCGTTCCCTTGGCCATCTTTCCTCCAGGTCCAGCTAGATCGTTCCAATTGCTTTCTGAGCGTAACTGGCATACACCATGTACCTGGGGTGAGTGCTCCCCTGCCCATGCGACGGCATAAGGTGTCAATTGGGTAACAAACCGGGTTTCCAGCAAGGAAACCGACAGTCTGACACTGAGAGGGACCACCAAATGGTCGATGTGGAAACAGTCCTGAACGAAGCAGGACTAACCAATCCCAAGGTTCAGGAGTACGTCCGATTCTGGGCCGACCACACCGGGGCTGACCGGGTCGAGGTCGTCACAGCCGCCGACGACGATCGCCTGATCCAGGAGTCCCTCGATGCGGGTGAGATCTTCCCCGTCGGTGAAGGCACCTACTACTCGCGCAGCTACTACAAGGACACCGCTCGTTCCGAAGAGCGCACCATCGTGGCCACCAACCGCGAGAGCGACAAGGGCACCTACAACAACTGGCGCCCCGCCTCCGAGATGAGGCCCCTGCTCGAGGAGAGCATGAAGGGCGAGCTCAAGGGCAAGACCATGTACGTCATCCCCTACTTGATGGCACCTCCCGGTTCCCCGCTGGAGCGTTTCGCTCGCGGCGTCGAGCTGACCGACAACCGCACCGTCTGCCTGCACATGATCCGGATGGCTCGCGTGGGTGTGGAGTACCTCGAGAATCTCGAGGATCCCAACATGTTCGTCCGCGCCGTCCACGTGACCGGCGACCTGGAGAACCTCGGCCAGGGCACCGACGCCGACCAGCGCTACTTCGTCACTGTTGCCGACGAGCGCACCATCCTGCACTTCGGCTCGTCCTACGGCGGCAACGCGCTGCTCGGCAAGATCGCCCACGGCCTGCGCCAGGCGGCGTACGACGGCTGGGCCTCGGGTGAGTTCCTCTCCGAGCAGTTCATGCTGCTGGGCATCAAGGACAAGGAAACCGGCAAGTCCTACCACATCTGTGGCGGCTTCCCGAGCGCCTCCGGCAAGACCAACCTGGCCATGACCCTGGCTCCGGACGCACTGGGCGACCGGTACGAGGTCTCCTTCTACGGCGACGACATCGCTTGGCTGTGGGTGGCCGAGGACGGCAAGATCTACGGCATGAACCCCGAGTTCGGTGTCTTCGGTGTCGCCAAGGACACCAACGAGGCCACCAACCCCGGTGCCCTGCACTCGATCCAGAACGGCTCCAAGGCGCTGTTCACCAACGTCGCCTACAACCCTGACCTCAAGGAGGTCTGGTGGGAGGGCAAGACCGACAACCCGCCCGCCGATGTCACCGGTTGGATCGACTGGAAGGGCCAGGTCATCGCCGAGCGCGCCGAATCCGAGAAGGACGATCCCTGGGCACACCCCAACAGCCGCTTCACCACCAACCTGGCCAACGTGCCCAACGTTGCCGATGACTTCGAGGATCCCGCGGGCGTCGAGATCCACGGCATCATCTTCGGTGGCCGTACCCGCGACCGCGAGCCGCTGGTCCGCGCGATCGACGACGTCGCCGAGGGCGTCTACGACGGCCTGACCCTGGGCGCGGAGGCCACCTTTGCTGCTGAGGGCGTCGAGGGCCAGTTGCGCTATGACCCGATGTCGATGCGTCCGTTCATGTCCTACCCAGAGGCCGACTACGCCGCGCACTGGTTGAAGATCATCGGCGCGGCCAAGACCAAGCCGATCTTCGCCCACGTCAACTGGTTCCAGCGTGACGCCGAGGATGGCCACTTCCTGTGGCCCGGCTATCGCGACAACCTGCGCGCGCTGCTGTGGCTGATGGAGTACCACAATGGCGAGGTCACCGGTCGCAAGACCGCGGTCGGCGTCATCCCGACCAAGGACGAGCTCAAGCTCGAGGGCTGCGAGGCCACCGACGAGGATCTCGACCGCCTGCTCACCATCGACGTGGCTCGCTGGAAGCAGGAGCTTGCCAACCGCGAGACCCACCTCAAGCAGTTCGACAACCTGCCCCAGGAGATCTGGGAGGCCCACAATCGCGTGGTCGCCGACCTTGAGAAGGAGTCCTGAGTCGCAACACGTTGACTCTTGATCAAAACGCCCGTCCGCCCTTCGGGGCAGGCGGGCGTTTTGCGTGCCCGATCGGCTATTGACGCACTTGGAGGAACGGCTCTAGTGTCGCCCCGCGGGGGCGAGCTCGAAGTCACCCCTAGGAGCACCACATGTCGATCGTGTCCGTTGACGTTGATGGCCAAGCCTTGACCATGACCGTGTTGGCGCAGTTCGGCGTACCCGTTTGTGAGTTGTGGGATGCCTATCTTGATCCGCGGATTATCGAGCAGTTCTGGGGTCCACCGACCTTCCCGGCGATTTTTTCGCGTCATGATGGGTGTGCTGGTGGGCGCAGCCACTACACCATGACCGGGCCGGAGGGTGAGCGGCACGGAGGCTATTGGGAGTGGAGCGCGGTCGATCCGGGGCGCAGTTTTGAGGTGCGCGATGGCTTTGCCGATCAGGCAGGCGTGCCAAACCAGGAGCTGCCATCGATGCGGATGATTTTTTCTTTTGACGCCCAAGGCGAGGGTTCGCGGGTTTCGACCACCACCTATTTCAACTCAAGCGAGGAGTTGGCTCAACTCCTTGGGATGGGCATGGATGAGGGCATGCGGGCGGCGATGGGGCAGATCGATGGCGTGCTGGCCAATCGCTCGGCTTTCGAAAGCGGCGCCTCGACCCAGACCCAGATCTTGGCCGATGACATGGTGCGGATTTCTCGGGTCGTGCAGGCAGATTTAGCCTCGGTCTGGCGAGCCCACAACGAGTCTTCGCTGGTCAAACAATGGATGTTGGGTCCAGAAGGCTGGGAGATGCCGATCTGTGAGGTTGCCGAGCAGGTTGGCGACATCTATCGCTATGTGTGGGCGCAGGTCGATGGGCCAGATCGTTTTGGCTTCACCGGCACGCTGCTGGAGATGCTGGCGCCATACCGGGCCGTCACCACAGAGGAGATGATCGACATTGAGGGTCCGCAAACGCGTAACGAGCTCACCTTGACCCCTGTTGCGGGCGGCACCTTGGTCAGCAATGTGATCACCTACCCCGATCAAGCCACCCGCGATGCGATCTTGGCCACCGGCATGACCCACGGCATGGAGGCCTCATATGTTCGCCTCGAATCCCTCCTTTCCACAAGCGATCGGTAAGCACGCATGGACATCCCATTGGTCTTGCGTGAGTCACCATTCACTGAGCCAACCGCCATTGAGGTGCCCTCAGGAGTTGGGGTGGCGACCCTGCGATATGAGCAGGTCTCCCTTCAGGACTTGCCCTCCATCTTTGACAGCGGCTTCCAGCGACTGGCTGGTGGTGGCCCGATTGGCCCTGGGTATGCGTGCTATTTCGGTGACCCGCAAGGTGTATTTGACTTGGAGATCGGCTTCCCCGTCAGCGGGCCGGTGACTGTTGCGGATGCGGCAAACGGCGCGTTTCCTTCTGGTGCAGCCCTTGCTCTTTCGCATCTGGGCGGCTATGACGGACTCGGTGCCGCCTGGGGTCGATTGATGACGGCGTACGCCGTTTCTTTCGCTGGGTCGCCGCGGCTGATGGTTGAGGTCTACGTGACCGACCCTTCGAGGACTACTCCTGATGCCTTGCGTACTGACTTGATTGCGTTTGACTGACCCTTGGCCATCCGGCGATCGCTGCGTTCTTGGCGACTGCACTGTTCGTGGTGTTGTTGGTCACGGGCTTGCATAGTGAGCCCAAGCATGAGCAAGGCACTGACGCCCGAAAAAGCGCGCCCGTAGGGATTCGAACCCCAAACCTTCTGATCCGTAGTCAGATGCTCTATCCGTTGAGCTACGGGCGCTTGCCCCTGATGGGACTGGGCAACTCTAGCCGATGGTGAAGCGGTGGCGGAAATCGAGGTGCCTGAGTTGACGCGCCAATAGAGCGGCAGTCGATGTTGTCGGCTGGTGCAGCAATTCGGACTAGACCAACTTGACCGTCATCTGACCCGATAGTGCCCACAGAGTCGAGCGCGGCTAACCTTATCCACAGTCATGCGTTGAAGGTGGCGTGTAGATGGTGCGCTGCCGTAGCTTTGCTTGGTCAGCGCGTGACTGCTTTTTTTGAGAAGATCCTCAATGAGGGCGACGCGATTTAGGTTTGATTTGCCTGGGGAGGGCAAGAATGAATAAGAAACTTCGGGTAGCGCTTCCGGTCGCAGCACTGGCTGCGACCGCGTTTTCGGTGTTACCACTGGCTGGTGCAAATGGCGCCGAGTCGTGTGTGCCGGTGCGTGAAGGAGTCATCTATGACTACACCTGGAATGACACCACGGTGAGCCTCACGCTAACCCCCAATCCAGATCGCCCGGGCGTGCGCTGTGAAGATGCCACGGCCTCACTAGCCGGATGGGACTTCTTGAACCCGCCCGCACAGTGGCCCCAGAAGAATCTCTACAGCAAGACCATCACCTTGAAGGCCGACGCCACCGAGCCGGTTTCCACTTCAGGTGCGGCCACCTGTCAAAACGACGGCTACTGGGGCCAAGGGCCTGAGGTTGGCTCGATCAACACCGCTGGCGGGGTGCCCTTCAAGGAGATCTTCGTCAATCACCAACTCGACAAGGGCACCGGCGCCAACTGGGCTGCCGACCCGATGACAGGCGGCCTGACCGCCAGCTTGGGGCCGTGCAACAAGCAGGGTCCTGGCGGTGGCGAAGAGACTCCTGGTGGTGGCGAAGTGGCCGGCCCCTCCGAGCCGCTCCCACCGATGGTTCACCGCCCAAGCAAGCTGCCGCACACCGGCCGCTGATTGGCCCTCCCGCTCAACCACACAACTTCATACTGACTACACGATGCCCCGGCTGCTCGATTTGCGGCGGGGGCATCGTGTCTTTCGCTACTGACTGACTCAGAGGTGCGCGACTAGCAAACCAAAAGACTGAGGGCTGCACCCACATGTTCGGGGTGCAGCCCTCAGTCTTGAGCTGAGACTTCACTCGGCGGAGGTGGAGGGATTTGAACCCTCGATGGGGTTTTAGCCCCAAACCCGCTTAGCAGGCGGGCGCCATAGACCGGACTAGGCGACACCTCCATTTTGCAAAGGCAAATGTACCTGCCTCGCAGTGGTTGTTCACAATCGCCCTCAGTTGGTGTTCTTGAGGTGTCTAGCGATCGCCTCGGCAAAGGGCTGTCCGCCGCCGGCGATCAGGTCGACCGGGATAGTGGTCGTGGTGCCGTCTTTGAGGTGCAGTACGACGCATCTGGCCCCGGCGACGGTAGTCGCCTCCAACTCGTTGACCTCTACCCAGCGCGATGCCTTGGTGCCGGCGGTGCGGATGAAGCGCACTGAGTAGCCAGTCTCATCGAGTTTGACGATCCAGTGCTTTGGGGCCAAGACCACCACGAGCGCTACTAGCGCGATGACCACGAGTGCGAGAAGACCAGCAAGGATCACTTGGGGGAGTCCGCCCAAGGTGGCCAAGCCGCCGAAAACCAAGATGAGGAGCCCCATGAAGACCAAGGATGCGCCAAATATGCGCCCTCGAGTGGCGGGAGCGAGTGGATATTGCTCGACTGAAGGAGTGCTCACCCAAAGGATTCAACCGCGCCTTATTGGCCCAGCCAAATCCACCTCTTGCCGAGGGCGGTGAAGTAGGTCACACTTAGGGCCCGGCCCTTCGGGGCCTCGAGCCGGGGAGGTTGCCAATGACCCTCGAATCTGAACTTCGAGACCTACGTGGTTTGGTGTCACAAGAAGATGCCGCGAATTGGCGGATCTTGGTGCGCGACAAACTCAAGTCGGTGCAACGTGCGCTGCGGGCCAGCGGTGCTGAACTACCCGTAGAAGAGGCGTGGTTGAGCGCGCGGGAGTCAGCAAATGATCGGATCCGGGCTCGCCTTGAGGCTCGCACCGCAGCGATGAGCCAGACGATCTTGACTCGACTCGACACCAGCCGGATCAATCTCGATCTAAACCGCTTGATGGCTGACTTGCAGCACTATGTGCAGCGCACGCACGACGTCAACCTAGACGCCGTCGCCCTCGAACTCGGTGGCTCTGAATAGACATTTCATAGACCACTGGTCCATTTGGCAGAGGGGGCGGGATTCGAACCCGCGGTAGGTCTCCCTACGACCGCTTTCAAGGCGGTTCCGATCGGCCACTCCGGCACCCCTCCATGCCTACGGCGTCCATGACGCAGCTAGGCATGCAGACACTCTAGTGCAGTGGGCTCATCCTGCTGGGTTCTGGGCGGTGTGCCAGTCGCTCCTCGGCTCGGCGTGAGCGTTTGGAGGTGGCGCCGGTGTCGAGGAATTGTTCGACTCGCACGAGCAGGAAGCCGATCATAAGTCCGAGCAAGATGCTGTAGCCCATCCCGACGCTGGCCTGTGGCAGCGATGTCGAGCGATCCAGGGCGATCATGGTCATGGGGCCGGTAGCCGCAGCACCGAAGGCGCTGACCCACCAGCCTTGCCGCCTCCTGGCCCGCATGAATGCCCCCCAAGCCAATGCGGGTACTCCGACGAAGAAGACGACCGGGATGGGCACCCCAAAGGCTTTGCGCCTGATGAAGCCCTGCGCTTCTACGACAGCGGAGTTCAGGTCGATTGAACCCCATTGGCGCAGGGCGGCGGTGTAGGCCAAGGCGATCGCTAGGAGCAGCAACGCCCCGGCCACCATCAGATAGCCGCGCTGGCCCAATCCGTGAAGCCCGGCACCAAGTCGGTAGATAAACGCGATCGAGCCAGCCAAGGCCACAACCAGCACCACATAAGACAGTCGAGTCTGGTTGACATTGCTGGCAAACCCCAGCGCGGCCATTGACCCTGCCAAGGCCAATGACAAGGCAACCATTACCTCGCGGATGGCCTGCAGATAAGTCGTGGCCGGCTTCGTGGCGAGTACGCCGAGGCACGCGGCCACCGCGGCCGCTCCCACCGCGCAGCCACCTCGCAACAGATCTGAGGGGACCACCAGTGCGGCAAGACCGAGGGTGCCGCTCAGGATCAGGACGACAGGCACGTGCCCGCCGCTGCGTACCGTCAACCCCAAGGCCAGGAGGCAGGTCAGCACAACGGCAATGGCGCGCGGGAGCCAGTCGGGAGTAGCGGTCAGGAGTTCGAGGATGCCGATCGAGATGGCACTGCCGTAGACGCCGATGATCCAGGCCAGGTGTCGGGTCTTGAGCGAGCGCATAGTCTGAGCCTTCGTGGCCGACCGTGTGGCCTTCTCTCGCGGAGGCCGTGGGGGTGGCTCTGCCTTGCGTTTGCCGCCACCGGATGCCATTGGGTGAGAGTAGCAGCGTGATGAAGATGTGATGACGCCCGTGGGTGGCAAGATGAGGCTGTGCAGCCCCAAGATGCCGTGCAACCACCAGATGCCACATCTGATGCCGGCGTGATGAGAGTTGGTGGCGTCGTACTCACCGGTGGAGGCGCCGCGCGCCTTCAGGGTGCCGACAAGGCCTCCATCGAGATCGACGGACAGACCCTTCTTGAGCATTCCTTGGCTGCGCTTGATGAGCTGGCCGAGACGGTTGTGGTTGGAGAGTGGCTGCCCACATCAAGGCCGGTCAACTTCACGCGGGAAGACCCTGTGGGAGGAGGTCCTGCTGCAGGGCTCTTGGCTGGTGTTGACGGCTTTGTCAGTCAGCCTCAGATCGTGGTGGCGCTCGCGGTGGACATGCCCTTCGTGACTCGAGCGACGGTACGCCGAATGCTGGCCCCCATGCTCGCCTCTCCGGGGCTGGACGGCGTACTCCTTGGCGGGCGGCAGTATCTGTGCGCGGCCTACCGGACTAAGTCGCTGCTGGCCGCGGCTCGTGAGGTGTCGGCGCTGGATGGCTGCTCGATGCGCGCTTTGGTAGCAGGCCTGGCTCTGGATTCCATCGATGAGCACGGCCATGAGGCGAGGGATATTGACACGATGGCAGATCTGCAGGAGCTCCGCGAACTTCATGATCGATAGCGGGCGTGTGGTTGCCTGACCACGCAAGGTGATGGATTCTAGAGGGGTGAACCTTCATGACTGGATTGATGAGCTCTGTGACGTGTTGGACATCGACGTGGAAGTCGATGAGGCCCTGATCTTGGATCTTGCCCGTGAAGCGGCGCACAACGTGCAACGACCTGCCGCGCCGATCTCGACCTTCCTTTTGGGCTATGCCGCAGCCAAGTATGAGGCAGACCCTGAGCAGGTTGAAGAGCTGACCGGGCGGGCGATCGACTTGGCCACCCGCTGGGAGAAGTCAGCCGATGAGTTGGCGCACGAAGACGACGACGACGAGGCAGATGCAGAACTGGGCGACGCGGCCCAAGACGACGCCTGATGCGCGCGGTCATCGCCCCGCAGCCCGGAGGCCCAGAGGCCTTGCAGTTGGTCGATCGGCCTGATCTGCGCCCCGGCCCGGGGGAGGTTGTGATCACGACGGTGGCCACTGCGGTCAACCGGGCAGATCTCCTGCAGCGGATGGGCCTTTACCCGCCCCCGCCGGGCGCAAGTGACGTGCTTGGCCTTGAGTGCTCTGGGCGGATCGCAGCCGTGGGTGCCGGCGTCGAGCTCAAGGTTGGGGCTGAGGTGTGTGCCCTGCTCACGGCTGGGGGGTACGCCGAGCAGGTGCTCGTGCCTGCGGGGCAAGTGATGCAGCTACCTCCAGGCGTCGACCTGTCGACGGCTGCAGCAGTGCCCGAAGTGGCTGCGACCGTCTGGTCGAATGTCGTGATGATCGCTGGGCTCAAGGCTGGTGACCGATTCTTGGTGCACGGAGGAGCCGGAGGCATCGGTACCTTTGCGATCCAACTCGCGAAGGCCTTGGGAGCTACGGTCTTCGCCACGGCAGGATCGGCAGAGAAGCTCGATCTGTGCCGCAGCCTAGGTGCAGACGAGGTGATCAATTATCGAGAGGACGACTTCGTCGAGGTGCTCTCCAGAGTCGGAGGCGCCGACATCATCCTCGACAACATGGGAGCGAAATATCTCTCACGCAATATCGCTGCCTTGGCCCCAGAGGGCCGACTCGTCATCATTGGCATGCAGGGGGGTGTGAAGGCGGAGCTCAATATTGCCGAGCTGCTGGGCAAGAGGGGGGCCGTGATCGCCACTTCGCTGCGCGCTCGACCTGATACCGACAAGGCGATGATCTGCGCATCGCTGTCGGAGCATGTCTGGCCGCTCTTTGCTCAAGGCAAGATTCGCCCGGTGATCGGTCAGGAGTTCAACCTTGACCAGATCACGCAAGCACATCAGGCCCTTGACTCTGCGACCTCCACCGGCAAGGTGCTGGTCAAGATTGCGTAGGCTTAGATCCCATGTCTGAAACTGATCCACAAGAGCCGATCCCCGTTGAGGCCGCATCTTCTGACGATGAGAGCGCCCCAGTCGAACTCATCGACTCTGAGGGTGAACATTCCTATTCGTCAGTGGCGGATCTGGTGGAGCAGCCTGCCAAGGTGATGCGCATCGGGCGGATGATCCAACAGCTGCTCGAAGAGGTGAAATCCGCTCCGGTTGATGAGCCGGGGCGCACTCGATTGGCTGAGATCCTGCACTCTTCGATCGCCGAACTGAAGAGTGGCTTGGCGCCCGAGCTCGACGAGGAGCTCGACCGGTTGATCAAGCCCTTCGATGAAGTGACCCCTACCGAGTCCGAGCTGCGGATCGCCCAAGCCCAGTTGGTCGGCTGGCTGGAAGGACTCTTCCATGGCATCCAAACCGCTATCTATGCCCAACAGATGGCCGCGCGTAGTCAACTAGAAGATCTGCGCCGCGCCCTGCCTCCCGGGATGAGCCCGGGTCACCCAATGGCTCCGAGCAATGAAGGCGCAGGCGACAACGAAAGCCCTGGTCCCAATGGGATGTATCTCTAATCCCCGGTGGGCAGCTCGCTGAGCGGTATGTCGATCGTGATCTCGGTTGGATCAGACTCTTGGGTGAGCGATACCTGACCACCCATCGCATTCGCGATCCGCCGCGACAATGGCAAGCCGAGCCCCGTCGGTGACTCAAACGGATCACCATTGGTGCCGGACCCGTCGTCAAGCACTGAGACGAACAGGCGTCCTTCGTGTGTCGTGACCCGGACCTCAACGGAAGATCTCGCGTATTTCAAGGCGTTGTCGACCAATGGTGACAGGGAGCGGGTCAGTGAGTCACGGGGTACGAGTAGCCCTCCGCCAGCGACCACATTGGGCGTCAGATGGATCCCATCTGGCGGAGCAAACGAATCCACCACCGATGCGACAGCCTCGTCGACCGTTGCAGTGTCTTGTTGATCCTGATCGCGCGCGATCTGCACAAGGGCCGTGATGCTGTGTGTCATCGTCTGGATCTGCTCGATGATCCGTTCCAGGCGCTGGTGCACCTGCGGGTCACGAGCCTCAAGCATCGACAGTTCGGCCTCAGCACGGATCACCGTCAGTGGCGTCTTCAACTCATGAGCTACCTCTGAGGTGAGCCGCTGCTCGTTGTGCAAGGCGTCGGTGACTCTGTCCATCAGTCGGTTGAGTGTGCGACCCAAGGCCACGAACTCATCACTGCTGCCATCCACCTCAAAACGGGTATAGATGCTCTGGTCGCTCCACTCCTCGGCGGCCTTGGCCATCTGGCCCACTGGTCGCAGGGTCCGTCGTACGGTCCAGCGGGACACGAGCGCGGCGCCGACTGTGGCTACCAGGCCCGCTAGAGCCAGACCGATCAACAGGGAGTTGCGGCTCGTCTCGTATGGGCGCAGCCGCTCGGCGACGACCAATGTGGCTACGGCACGATTGTCGCCCTTGATCACCGGGCCACCAAGGTAGGCGAACTCCTTGCCGTCGATGCGCGTTGGCGTGGTCGTCGTACGCAAAGACACCGCAACCGGTGGCAAAGGCATGCTGAGTGAAGATCCGACCACGTGGAGTGTGGGCTGAGTCGTGTCGGGCTTGGAAAACACCCAGTACTCCGTCTGAGTGGTCTCTGCAACGGGCTCTTGGATCGAGACCTTGCCCGAGTCATCGACCGTCACCGAGGCAGCAACATCGCGAAAACTCTTTTCCAGTGATGAGTCGACGGCGTTGCTGATCATCTCGTGAAGCAGGAAATAGCTCACGATCAGCACCAGGGCTAGTGCCCCCAGCGAAAGCAGAGTCGTCGTGACGACGATTTGTGAAGCCACGCTGTTGAGCCTCCAGGGAGAGCTGGGCTCCCTGGAATTGGCCTCACGAGACATCATGGCTCCATCTTCGCAGCCTGGGCTGTCGTTGCCCTATGGGCGGTGCGCTTTGTCTGGGATGGGTCGCCTACTTGGCGGCGGGGGATTGTGATGAAGAGGCACTGCCTGAGCTGACCAAGTCATCGATCAACCAGTTGCTGCCCTTGGGTACGAGCCGGTAGCCAACCGATGTCGCAGCCGACTGCTTGGTAGCCAAGGTCACCACCATGCCTTTTGAGGTGACTTCTGAGGCTTTGTAGGTGAAGCCCTTGACCATCTCCTTGGTTGAGTCATCGACCGGGCGGGTTTTGAAACCAACCCCCATCGCTTCCTCACAAGAAGCGTCAGCCTTCCAGAGCTTCTGCTCCACGCCTTGCGCCAGCGCGCGCTTCTGGGCGCTGGGCGACATCAGCGAGCAAGCCTTCTTGGCGTCTTGTGCGACGGTGGCGTTGATATATGCCTTCACAGCCGCTTCGCCGGCCTTAGCCGCGGTTGCCTTGTCGAACTCCTTCTTGGCGTCTTTGCCACACGCAGACAGCGTGAGGGAAAGGCCAACGATGATGGCGAGGAGAGCGAAGACGTGCTTGACGGAGCGCATGCAGATTCCTGACGTGGTGGCGGGCAAACGTACCAAGCGTACGGGGCCACCCAAGCGCCGTACGCCAGCGGGCTCCCTCCAATTTCACTGGGTACCCAGTGAAATTGGGAAAAACAAGCAAAATTTTACGTGCTACGTAGCAAGTTCACTGGGTCACCAGTGAAACCATCGGGCCAATTCGCTCGCCACGCCATCGCGTACGACGCTGTCGGTGACGTGGTCGGCGGCGAGCTTGACGTCGTCAACGGACTGGCCCATGGCCACGCCACGGCCGGCCCATTGGAGCATGGTGATGTCGTTGCGACCGTCGCCGATGGCGAGTACGTCGGTTGCGTTCAGGCCGAGTTGGCCGCAGACGTAATCGAGGCCGGATGCCTTGGAGATGCCGACGGGAGACAGGTCGAGCCAGGCGGTCCAGCCGACGACATATTCGCTGCCGTGCAGTCCGAGTTTGGCGCCGAGCTCGATGAACTCATCGGCCGTGGCGTTGGGGTCGCGGATGATCACGCGGCTGACCGGGTCGGTCACCATCTGGTCGAGGCTCGTCACGATCATTTCGCCGGAGAGTTCTCCGGCTGGGAAGTAGCGGTTGACCCGATAGCCAAGACCGCGCTCTTCCACGGCCACACAGGCCTCAGGGTGATGAGAGAGTACGGCGTACACCACGTCGCGGGCATCGAAGGTCTCCTCGTGGATCACCTGCAGGGGCGGATCCTGACAGATCACGGAGCCGTTTGAGGCCACGATCCACGAGAGGTCGTCATTGCGGGAGAGGTCGAGTGCCCGGGCGACGGGCTCCATCGCCTCAGCAGATCGCCCGCTGGCGAGTACGACGTGTGCCCCTGCCGCCTGCGCGGCCTGAACTGCCTCGCGCACCGGCCTGCTGATCGTCTCTTGAAATTGCCCTAAGCCCTCGACCCAGTTGACGAGAGTGCCGTCGATGTCGAGGGCGATCAGTTTCGGCGCAAAGGTTGGGAGTTGTTCACTCAACGGGACTGAGCACTTCCCGGCCTTGTAGATAGGGCTGCAAGGCCTTGGGCACTCGTACGGATCCGTCGGCCTGTTGGTGGGTCTCAAGCAGGGCAACGATCGTGCGGGGGATCGCCACAAGAGTGCCGTTGAGGGTGGCCACGTGCTTGGTCTCGGTGCCTGACTCGGTGGGGAACTTGGCGCGGATGTCGAGGCGTCGAGCCTGGAAGTCGGTGCAATTCGAGGTGCTGGTCAACTCGCGATAACGCCCTTGCGTGGGCACCCAAGCCTCACAATCAAACTTGCGTTGAGCCGAGAGGCCGAGGTCGCCGGTCGCGACGTCGATCACACGATAAGCAAGCTCGAGCTTGTCGAGCCATTCGCGCTCCCAGGCGAGCAGGCGTTGGTGCTCGGCGGCGGCTTCTTCCATGGTCGTGTAGGAAAACATCTCGACCTTGTCAAACCAGTGCACCCGAATGATGCCCTTGGTGTCTTTGCCGTGAGAGCCGGCCTCCTTGCGGAAGCATGGGCTGAACGCGCAATAGCGCAAGGGCAAATCGCCGGCGTCCAGGATCTCGTCGCTGTGATAGGCAGCCAGGGGCACTTCGCTGGTGCCGACCAGGTAGGTGTCTTGGCCATCGATCCGATAGACATCGTCGGCTGCCTGCCCCAAAAATCCGGTGCCTTCCATCGCGCGTGGCTTGACCAAGGTCGGTGGGATCATGGTCGTGAAGCCGGCTGCGCGGGCTTGGTCGAGAGCCATGTTGACCAGCGCGAATTCCAAGTCGGCGCCCGCGCCGGTCAAGTAGTAGAAGCGGCTGCCCGACACCTTGGCGCCGCGTTCGATGTCGATCGCACCCAAGATCTTGCCCAGCTCAATGTGATCGCGCGGCTCGAAGCCCTCAGCGGCGAAGTCACGTGGGGTGCCGACCTCGTCGAGTACCACGAAATCCTCTTCGCCGCCCTCGGGTGCCTCGTCGGCGGCTGGGTTGGGGATCGCATAGATGGCTTCGCGCCAATCCTGTTCGGCGCGGCTTTGGGCCGCTTCTGCGGCCTTGACGTCTGCGGAGAGTTGCTTGGTGCGGGCCAAGAGGTCCTGTTTTTCTTCACCCTGGGCCCGGGAGATCTGTTTGCCGATGGACTTCTGCTCAGCTCGCAGTTGCTCGAAATCCATGATCGCCACCCGCCGGGCGCCGTCGGCCTCGATGGCCTTGTCGATCACCGCTTCGTCAAGCCCACGACGGCGTTGTGCCGTCCGGAGTTGGTCGGCGGATTCGCGGAGGAGACGAGGGTCAATCACGCGTCCACGATAGCGAGGCGAAGTTTGTGGCCCAAGCGGGCATAATGTTGCAGTGCATCTTGCCCCCACCAACCGGATCCCCCGACTGTTCGCGGCCTTGGCCTGCTTCGCGGTCTTCGCAGCTATTGCGGCGCTGCTCGTCCTGCAATGGCCGCCAATCCTCAAACTCGATGAGTCGATCTCCAAGTGGCCTCAACAGGTGGCAGCCGACAACCAGTCGCTCGGGTCATTCTTCAAGTGGCTCGGCACCTTCACCGGCACTCGAGCCCAGACCGTCTACACAGTGATCATTGCGGTGCTGCTCCTGATCAAGAAGCAGCACCGGGCAGCCATTTGGACCATCGCCGTGATGGTGACCGTCGGCATCGCGATCCCATTGCTGAAGCGGGTCTTCGAGCGCGATCGGCCCCAATGGAGCGACCCGGTGGTGACCCTGCACAACTATTCCTTCCCGTCAGGGCATGCCGTCGGGATCTCCGCGATGGCCAGCATCGCGGTCGTCTTGTCACTGCTCCTCGTGCGCAAGCGTGGACTACGCCGTACCTTGATCGTGGGCTCGGTGGCGTTTGCGCTGCTGGTGGGTGCTGATCGGATCTTCCTGGGCGTGCACTACTTCTCCGATGTGATCGCCGGGTTTGCCCTGGGCACGGGAATAGCCCTGCTTTGGTTGGCGATCTTCGACCCCAATCAGAAGACGATTGCCGAGAAGCACGACCCACTGCCGCAGGCCAATCCCGCCGTGCGCAGTGGCCATGTGGGCGTCGTACTCAACCCGATCAAGGTTGAAGACCCGGCCAAGTTCAAGGCCATGATGGAGACGCTCGCTGCCGAGGCTGGCTACGACGATGTGAAGTGGTGGCACACCACTGTCGAGGACACCGGCCACGGCATGGCCCGTGAAGCGATCGCGGCAGGCGTCGACGTGGTGGTTGCAGTCGGAGGCGATGGCACCATCCGAGCTGTCTGCGAAGAGCTGGCGGAGTCTGGTGTGCCGGTCGGCATCGTGCCAGCGGGCACCGGCAACTTGTTGGCCCGCAACTTGGAGCTGCCGCTCTACTTGCGTAGTGCCATCGATGTGGCCCTCAGCGGCCAGGACCGGGCCATCGACCTGGTCAAGATCAGTGGTGACGACCTGGAGTCAGGTGTCTTCCTCGTGATGGCAGGGATGGGCTTCGACGCCGCGATCATGGAGGGCGTCAATGAAGACTTCAAGGACAAGGTGGGCTGGCCAGCATATGTCTGGTCGGGCCTGAAGGGGATGATGTTCCCGGCCATCTGGGTGGAGATCTCGATCGACGGTGGGGAGTTCACCCGGCACCACGCTCGCACCGTGGTGATCGGCAATGTCGGCTATCTGCAAGCCGGACTCCCCTTGCTGCCCAATGCATCCATCGACGACGGTGAGGTCGACGTCGTACTCCTGCACCCGAAGCGCTTCGTGTCATGGGTGCCGCTGGCAGCCAGGATCTTGACCCAGAGCGAGCGCAGTGACGATCTGGTGATGCGCAAGCGGGGTCGCAGTGTGGTGGTCAGGGCCGAGCAGAAGGCCCCACGTCAGATCGATGGCGATCCGATCGGGCCGGGCAAGGAGATCAGGGCCGAGTCGGCCCATGGCGTCTTGCTGGTGAGGGTGCCGCGCTAGGGAGTGCTCAGCCGCGCGGCTCGAGGAAGAACACCGGGATCGTGCGAGTCACTCGAGCGGCATAGCCATCATAGGAAGGCCACTTGGTGACCATGGCCTGCCAGGCGGCTTCGTAGTCGTCGTCGAAGAGTTGGGTGGCGCGCGAAGGATAGTGGGTGGCCAAGATGCGTACGTCGATCGTGGCGTCATTTTCGATCGCAGCAATGAGATTGGGCACCCAGGCCGGGGCCTTCTCGTTGCCGAAGTTCGATCCGGCGATCAGGGTGCCATTGCGATAGGGCGTGCACAGCAAAGGGGTGGCGTAGAGCTTGCCGCTCTTGCGGCCAGGCACAGTGATCACCACACTCGGCAGACCCGCCATCGCCACGACTGAGAGCCGATTGCCGGAGCGTTGTTGCACCCACTTGTCGATCTGGGCGAGTTTGCGCACCCGCACCCGCAAGAAATTGCGTTGCCCGAGCCATTGAGCAGCCAGGGTGAAGGAATCAGCCATGCCCGCATCCTAGGGCCTTACGGCGTCGATTGCCGACTGCTCTTGCGGACTGAGTGGCGTGGGGCAACCCCCGTCGGCCAGGCTCTTGGCGTAGGTGCGGCTGTGTTG
>WBZL01000427.1_pt1 | contig 47157 bp, 40 predicted proteins | sample 5204291 | NCBI WGS metagenome assembly WBZL01 (sample SAMN12344345, study PRJNA552823) | activated sludge metagenome | biome: Activated sludge suspended growth; feature: Nitrification reactor; material: Wastewater; isolation source: activated sludge from nitrification reactor of wastewater... | reverse complement strand
ATGGCGCCCGCGGTGGCCCCCGCCCCCGCCCCCGCTCCGGCCCCCGAGCCCGCTCCCTTGATGGCCCCGTTCTCCGCCCCGGCCGCCGCGCCGGCGCCGGTGGACGAGCACAACTGGATGGACCTGCCGGTCATCGAGGAGCCGACCGAGGCCCCCGTCGTCGACCCGTTCGGTGCGCCGGCCGAGCCCGCCCCCGTCGAGATGGCCTCGCCGTTCGGCGAGCCTCCGGTGGCGCCGGCTCCCGAGCCGGCCACGCCCATCTTCGAGACGATCCCGCCCCCGCCGCCTCCGCCGCCGACGATGGAGGACGACGCCGTCGGCAGCACCAACGGCATGGGCGCCCGTCGGGGCCTCTTCGGTCGCTGATCGCCCGGCGCCCCGGGTCGGGCCCGGGGCGCTCGATCAGTCGACGGCGCCGTGCAGGGCCCGGCTGACCGCCGCCACCAGGACGGTGACGGCCATGGCCAGCACGAGGCCGGCGCAGAGCACGAGCAGCACGACCCCGAGGGCCGACCGCACCCGTCGCCCCGCCGTGACCGGTGGGACGTCGGCGAGCGGGCCGGGCCGGGGCGTCGTCCGACGGCGGGCGGCGACGCGACCGGGATCGACGGAGACCGGATCGGCCGGTCGAGGTGGTGGGGCATGTGGGACCCCATCCTCGACCGGCCCGCTCACGTCCGGGGTCGTGGCGCCGGCCGGATCGGCGTCGAGGTCACCGGCGCCCTCGGCGGTGGCGCCGCCGGCGGAGCCGCCGTCCTCCGGGCCCGACACCGGCCGGCCGCCCACCACGCGCGTGACCCGCGACGCGAGGAGGGGGCCGGCGTACGTCGTTTTTACGTCGGCCGTGGCAGGCTGAGCCGCCGAGCCGCTGGCGAACCCGCGCGCGACGGCCGCCGCCCCGCCGACCACCGCCAGGCTGATCAACAACGTGGACACGAGAGACGACACCCTACCGACCCCACCGCCCGGGCCTGGCGACGAGCTGTCGCCCGATGCCGCGGGGGCGCCGGACGGCACCGCAGGCCCCGGGGACGGTCCCTTCCCCTCGGTGGACCCCGTCGAGCCCGGCGCCCCGAGCCGGCGGGAGCGGCGCAGCCACTACCTGAAGCTCGGCCTCGTCATCGTGGCCGGCCTGCTCCTGCTCGCCCTGCTCGCGGCGCTGTTCGTGCCGTTGCCCTACTACCTGATCGAGCCGGGCTCGGCCCGGGCGACCGAGCCCCTGGTGGAGGTGGGCGCCGGCGGGCCCTCGTACCCGCCGGAGGAGGGCAACATCTACTTCACGACGGTGTCCACCCGTCCGGCCCGGGGCCTGACCGCCCTGATGGGCTGGCTCGACGACGACGTCCAGGTGGTCGACGAGGACGTGATCCTGGGCGACAACACGCCCGAGGAGAACCGGCGGGTGAACCTCCAGATGATGGACAACTCGGTGGACGTGGCCGCCGAGGTGGCCTGGGAGCACCTGGGGTTCGACGTCGAGTCCGGCACCGGCGCCACCATCCTCGGCGTCGCCCCCGATCTGCCCGTCAACGACGTGGTGCGACCGGGTGACGTCATCGTCGCGGTCGACGGCCACCCCACCGAGACCTCGGACGACGTGGTCGACCGCATCCAGCGCCACGAGCCCGGCGACGAGGTGTCCCTCGAGCTCCAGAACGACCCGTCCGCCATCCAGGTCGAGGGCGACGAGGACCGGGGCGAGGGCGAGGACGAGGGCCCGGCGCCGACCACGTCCGTGCCGAACGGCGAGCCGACCGACCACTCGGACCTGCCGACCCGCACCGAGCGGGTCCGGCTCGGCGCCCGCCCCGACGACGCCAGCAAGCCGCTGCTCGGCGTGCAGCTCGGCACCCGCGACCAGGTCATCGACCTGCCGTACCCCGTCGCCATCGACACCGGGCAGGTGGGCGGGCCGTCCGCCGGCCTCGCCTTCACCCTGGCGGTGCTCGACGTGCTCACCCCCGGCGAGATCACCGGCGGCCGCCAGGTGGCGGTCACCGGCACCATCGACGGGCTCGGCAACGTCGGCCCGATCGGCGGGATCGAGCAGAAGGCCGCTGCGGTGCGCGAGCAGGGCGCCGATGTGTTCATCGTCCCCGCCAGCGAGGCCGACGAGGCCCGCGAGCGGGCGGGCGACGTCGAGGTGGTCGGCGTCGAGACCCTGGACGACGCCCTGCGCGCCCTCGACCGGTTGGGCGGCAACGCCCTCGACCTCGAGGTCCCCGAGGTGGATCAGCCCGCCGGGGAGTGAGCGGTCGTACGATCGGAGGCGATGTCCGCCACCGGTCCGCTCGACCCCGACCGCGTGGCCGCGACGGAGTTCGCCACGTCGTTCCGGGGCTACGACACCGCTGAGGTCCGGGCCTTCCTGACCACGGTGGCCGACGCCCTGCGGGCGGCGGAGGCCCGTGAGCTCGAGCTGCGCGACCAGCTCGGACGCGCCGAGCACGCCCTCCGCGAACTGCGCGAGACGGCCCGCGCCGAGGTGGAGGCGGCCGCCGACGAGGCCCGCCGGGAGGGCCGGGAGATGGTGGCCGAAGCCCAGCGGGTGCGCGAGCGCATGCTCGGCGACCTTGCCCGGCGCCGGCGCCACGCCCGCCAGCAGGTCGAGCAGCTCATGGCCGGCCGCGAGCGCCTGCTCGAGGCCTTCGACGCCGCGCGCCAGACCATCGACGCGGCCACCGCCGACATGCGGGGCGCACTCCCCGAGGCGCGGCTCGCCGCCGAGGCCGCCGGCCGGCGCTTCGACCACGAGGGCGAGCCGGAGGAGGACGAGGCCGTCGCCGCGCTCGAGGGGGAGATCGAGGCCGCCCGCCTCGCCGGCCTGCCCATCGTGGCGCCCGATGAGAAGGAGGCCGACGGCGGCGAGCAGGCCACCCACCCGACCCGCACCGAGCCGTCGCTGCTGGGCGAGCGCGACGTCCGTGAGATGCCGCCCGTCGAGCTCGGCGCCGACTTCGAGGACGTGCGCATCGTGCCCCTGGAGGAGCCCGACGGGGCCGACGAGGCCGACGCCGAGGGCGGGGCGCCCGCCGACGACGGCCCGGTGGAGACCGCCGCCGACGCGCCTGCGGACGACGAGGCACCCGATCGCGAGGTCGTGGCCGGTGACGACGTGGTGGCCGGTGAGGACTCGCCTGCGGGTGCCGAGGCGGTGGTCGAGACCGACGCTCCGCGCGCCGACGACGCGCCCGCGGACGACGATGACCCTGGCCGCGCCGAGGGCGGTGCCGCCGAGGCGGCCGACGCCGTCGACGGGTCGCCGGACGAGGTCGAGCCCGAGGGGGCGACCGAGGGGGAGGACGGCGCGTCCGAGGCCGCTGCGCCCGTCGACCAGCGTCACCTCGACGACCTGTTCGCCGGCCTGCGGGCCGCCCGTGAGGAGGCGGTGGCCGAGGCCCGAACGGTGCTGGCCGACGAGGGCGTGACCGCGGAGGCGGCCGAGGCCGAGCCCATCGCCGAGCCCGCTGCCGTCGCACCCGAGCCGACGCCCGAACCGCCGCCGCCGTTGCCCACCGGCCCCCTGGACGTGCAGCTGGCGCTCGGGGAGGCGGCCGACGGGCTCGGCCGGGCCTTCAAGCGGGTGCTGGGCGAGCAGCAGAACGAGGTGCTCGACCGCCTGCGCCGCGTCCGCAAGGGCCAGCAGCCCGTCGTCGCCGACGTGCTCGACGACGCCGGCGCGATGACCGAGCGCTTCGCGGCGGTGGCCGGCGAGCCGCTCGGCCGGCTGGCCGCCGCGGCCATGGCCTCGGCCGAGCCCGACCACCGGGCCCGCCCGCCGGCGCCCGGTCCGATGGCCACGGCGGTCGCCACCGAGCTGGCCGGTCCGCTCCACGACCGCCTGGCCCGCGCCCTGGCCGACGCCGGCGACGCCGGCGAGGCCACCGCTGCGGCCCGTGCCGCCTTCCGGGAGTGGAAGGGCCAGCGGGTCGGGGCGCTGGCCGCCGACGCGGCCCGCGCCGCCTACCACGCCGGCCTGCTGGCCGGGGTGGGCAAGGGCAGCCGCCTGGTGTGGTCGCTGGACGACGCCGACGGGGCCTGCCCGGAGTGCGACGACAACGCGCTGGCCGGCCCGGTGCCCCGGGGCGACCGCTATCCGACCGGGCACCGCCATCCGCCCGCCCACGACGGCTGCCGTTGCCTGCTGCTGCCCGTCGCCGAGCCGGCCGACGAGCCCGACGGCGGAGCCGACGGGTGATCGACCTCTCGAGCGACACCGCCACCCGCCCCACGCCCGCCATGCGGGAGGCCATCGCCCACGCCGAGGTGGGCGACGAGCAGCGGGGCGAGGACCCGACCGTCAACGAGCTCCAGCGGCGCGCCGCCGAGCTGCTGGGCCAGGAGGCGGCGCTGTTCGTCGTGACCGGCACGATGTGCAACCGGCTCGGCGTGGCGGCGTGGACGCGGCCCGGCGACGTCGTGGTCATCGAGCGGGATGCCCACCTCATGCGCTACGAGACCGGTGGGCCGGCCCTGATGAGCGGGATCCTCTTCGAGCAGCTGCCCGGCGATCGGGGCACCTTCACCCCCGAGCAGCTCGACGAGGTGATGACCGAGGGCACCGTGCACATCCCGCCCACCACGCTCGTGGCCCTGGAGCAGACCCACAACATGGCCGGTGGGGCCATCTGGCCGCTCGACCGCTACCGGGCGGTCGCCGACCTGGCCCACGACCGGGGTGCGAAGGTGCACGTCGACGGCGCCCGCCTGCTCAACGCGGTGGTCGCCTCGGGCGTCCCCGCCGACGTCTGGGGCCGGGCGGTGGACTCGATCTGGATCGACTTCACCAAGGGCCTCGGCGCCCCCATCGGCGCGGTGCTCGCCGGGCCGGCCGACTTCATCGCGAGCGCCCGCCGCTTCAAGCACCTCTTCGGCGGGGCGCTGCGCCAGGCGGGCATCGCCGCGGCGGGGTGCCTGCACGCCCTGGACCACCACCTCGCGCGTCTCGCCGACGACCACGCGAACGCCGCCCGCCTGGCCGAGGGCCTCGCCGCCGCGGGCATCGGCGTCGAGCGGCCCGACACGAACATGTTGTACTTCGCGCCACCCGACGGCTGGGCCCTCGGGGACTTCCTGGCGGCGATCCAGGCCGAGGGGGTGCGCATGGGGCCCGTCGGGCGCCGGGTGCGGGCGGTCACCCACCTCGACGTGAGCGCTGCCGACATCGAGGCGGCCATCGAGGTCGTGGCCGCGGTCACGGCCCGAGACGGGGTGGGGGGCGACCCCGGAGGCGCCGGGACCGCCCGATAGGCTCGGCCCGTCATGCGTGCCCCCACCGACATGCCGCGGCCCGGCCGCCGGGAACGGCGGCGTCGTTCCGGGCGCGGCCGCGTCATCCTGGTCGTCGCCGCGGTCGCGATCTTCCTGCTGGCCACCTCGCTCCGCGGGATCGCCGGCTTCTACACCGACTTCCTCTTCTTCGACAGCCTCGGCCTGTCCAAGGTGTTCCGGGGCATCCTCGGTGCCCGGCTCTCGCTCGGGCTGATCTTCACCGGCCTGTTCTTCGTGCTGATGCTGGTGAACCTGGTCATCGCCGACCGGTTGGCGCCGAAGTTCCGGCCCGCCGGTCCCGAGGAGGAGCTGCTCGAGCGGTACCACCAGGCGGTCGGGCGGCGCTCGGGGGCGGTCCGCGTCGGCGTCGCGCTGCTGTTCGCGATCATCGCCGGGTCGGGGGTCTCCAGCCAGTGGGACTCGTGGATCCTGTTCACCCACCGGGTCGACTTCGGGGTCACCGACCCGCTGTTCGACACCGACATCGGGTTCTACGTCTTCCAGCTGCCGTTCCTCAGCTTCGTGGTGAACTGGCTCTTCGCCGCGTTCATCATCATCTTCATCGTGACGGTGGTGGCCCACTACCTGAACGGCGGCATCCGGGTGCAGGCCCCGCTGCAGCGGGTCACCCCTCAGGTGAAGGCCCACCTGTCGGTGCTGCTCGGCATCCTCGCCCTCATCAAGGCGGCCGACTACTGGCTGCAGCGCTACGAGCTGACGGTGTCCAACCGCGGCGTCGTCGAGGGCGCGACCTACACCGACGTCAACGCGCAGCTCCCGGCCATCTACCTGCTGCTGCTGATCGCGCTGCTGTCGTTCTGCCTGTTCATCGCCAACATCTGGCGCCGCGGCTGGGTGCTGCCGGTGCTGGCGGTCGGCCTCTGGGCCTTCGTGGCCATCGTCGCCGGTGGGATCTACCCGACCTTCATCCAGCGCTTCCAGGTCCAGCCCGCCGAGTCCACCAAGGAACGGCCCTACATCCGCGACAACATCGAGGCCACCCGGTCGGCCATGGGCCTCGCCGACGTCGAGACCCAGACCTTCGAGTACGACGAGCGCCTCACCGCCAACGACCTGCTCGACAACTCCGAGACGGTCCGCAACATCCGCCTGCTCGATCCCGGCATCGTCAACGACACCTACCAGCGCCTCCAGGCCGACCGGGGCTTCTACCGCTTCAACGACCTCGACGTGGACCGCTACGAGCTCGACGGCGAGACCACCCAGGTCGTCATCGGCGCCCGCGAGTTGAACGAGGCGGGGGTGCCCCAGCAGTCGTGGGAGGGCAAGACCCTCGCCTTCACCCACGGTTACGGCGCGGCCATGGCCCCCGCCAACGCGGTCACGTCGAACGGCCAGCCCAAGTTCGTGGTGTCGGACGTCCCGGTGAGCTCGCCCGACAACATCCCGGTCGACACGCCGCAGCTCTACATCGGCGAGGACCAGGGCGGGTACGCGATCGTCGGCACCAACCGCCAGGAGGTCGACTACGTCTCGGACGACGGCGAGACGGTGCCGTTCGAGTACGACGGCGAGGGCGGCGTGCGGCTGGACTCGTTCGTGCGCAAGGCCGCGTTCGCGCTGCGCTTCGGGGACATCGACCCCCTGATCTCCGACTTCGTCGAGGACAACTCCCGCCTGATCTTCCTGCGGGACGTGCGCCAGCGGGTCGAGACCCTCGCGCCGTTCCTGCAGTACGACGCCGATCCGTACCCGGTCATCGTCGACGGGCGGATCTACTACGTGCTCGACGCCTACACGACGACGAGCCAGTACCCCTACGCGCAGTCGGCCGACAACGAGCAGCTCGACCCCCGCTCGGGCCTGAACGGCGACTTCAACTACGTGCGCAACTCGGTCAAGGCGGTGGTGGACGCGTACAACGGGACCGTCGACTTCTACGTCATGCCCGTCGACGACCCGATCATCGAGGCCTACCAGGACGCGTTCCCCGAGCTGTTCTCGCCGTTCGAGGACATGCCGGAGGCGCTGCAGGCCCACCTGCGCTACCCCGAGGACATGTTCCGGGTGCAGACCAACATGTGGGGCCGCTACCACATCGGTGACGCCCAGGACTTCTACGAGCAGACCGGCGGTTGGGCGGTGGCGCAGGATCCGGGCACCGCGGTGACCGGCGCCGAGCAGACCCAGACCACGAACGAGCAGGGCCAGCTGGTCAGCACCCGCGAGCGCCGCATCGACCCCTACTACCTGCAGATGCGCCTGCCCGACCGGGAGAACGAGGACTTCCTCATCCTGCGCTCGTTCGTACCGGTGTCGGACAACGACGAGCGCAAGCAGCTCACCTCGTTCATGGTCGGTCTGTCCGACCCCGAGGACTACGGGCAGCTCCGCGTCTACGAGATGCCGAACCTCAACGTCGATGGCCCGGCCATCGTGAACGCGACGATGCTCCAGAACGAGGCGGTCTCGTCGCGCATCAGCCTCCTCAACCAGCAGGGCTCGACGGTGAAGCTCGGCAGCCTGCTGCTCATCCCGATCGAGGAGTCGCTGCTCTACGTGCGACCGCTCTACGTGGAGGCCCAGGGCGACACGCCGGTACCGCAGCTCAAGAACGTGATCGTGGCCTTCGGCGACCAGGTGGAGATGCGCAGCACGCTCCAGAGCGCGCTCGAGGCCATCTTCGGCGAGGCGCCCGACACGCTCGAGGACCCGAGCGCGGACGACCAGGGCACCACCGGCTCGGGCGACACGGGCTCCGGCGACAACGGCACCGCCGCCGAGCCCACCGGCACGACCGCCGAGCAGATCGCGGCCCTGCTGGCGCGGGCCGAGGACCTCTTCGCCGAGGCCGACCAGGCCCTCGCCGACGGCGACCTGGGCACCTACCAGGCCAAGGTCGACGAGGCCCGTGACCTCGTCCAGCAGGCCATCGACCTCGGTGGCGCCGAGCGCTCGGGAGCGTCGGGGTCGACCACCACGACGACGACCGCGCCCCCCGACAGCAGCGCGTAGGGGTGGCGCGCCCCGGGCCCGAGGCCGTCGACTTCGGCCTCGGCGGTGAGGTCCGTGCCGACGTCGTGGCGCGCATGGCCGCGCTGGCCGACGGCCTCGACGGGTGGGTCACCTTCGAGCCGCTGTTCGAGGAGGACGCGTTGCCGCCGGTGCGGGCGTCGTGGCTCGACATCTTCTCCGGGCGTGGCCCGGCGTTGCCCGACGCCAGCTGGGTCCCCGGGGAGCGCCGCGGCGACAAGGTGACGCCCCTGTCCATCGGCCTGCGCCACCCGTCCGGCGGTCGGGCCCGCGCCAAGCTGGAGGAGGCGGGCCTGCCCCTGCCCGACGGCTGGCGCCAGGTGCAGGACCACCCGAAGCGGGGCATCGTGCTCGAGGCGCGCCCGGGCACCACCCCCGATCCCGACGCCACCCTCGAGTGGATGCTGGCGGCGCTGCAGGCGCTGACCCCGATGCCGCTCACCGGCCTCTGGCGCGCCACCTTCTACCCCCGCCGCTGAGCCACGCACTGCTCGGCGGGTGCACCGCAGGCGCGTAGGGTCGGGCCTCCACGCCGCCCGCGCCGCGGGCGGGAGGCTCACGGACGGGCGCGATGGACTTCCCCCACCTCACCAGCCCCGGGGCCATCGGCTCTCTCGAGCTCCCGAACCGCATCGCGATGTGCCCGATGGGCATCCTGTTCAGCGAGGAGGACGGGAGCGTCGGTGACCGCGAGGCCGCGTTCTACGAGCGCCGGGCGCGCGGCGGCGCCGGCCTGCTCATCCAGGGGACGGCCTGCGTCGCCTACCCCCAGGGTGCCAACCACGAGCGCATGCCCGCGGTCTCGGACGACCGCTACCTGCCCGGGATGGAGCGCCTGGTGGCCGGCGTGCACCGCCAGGGCGGCCGCATCGCCGCCCAGCTCAACCACATGGGCTTCTACTCCTTCCTCGACCTGATCGAGGGCCGGCCCCGGTTGGTGCCCTTCGAGCCCGCGCGACCCGCACCCGACGCGCTCAGCTTCCTGGCGCCCCGGGAGGAGCTGGCGGCCATGAGCGCCCCGTTCCTCGACCCGGGGGCCGAGCTGCGCTACCGGGTTGCCGACGAGGACGACCTGGCCTGGGTGGTGGACCGCTTCGCCGATGCCGCCGAGCGGTGCGTGCGGGCGGGCTACGACGGCCTCGAGCTGCACGCCGGCCACGGCTACCTGCTCGACCAGTTCCTGTCCCCGCGCAACGCTCGGACCGACGGCTGGGGCGGCGACCTCGACGGCCGGGCCCGGCTGCTGCTCACCGTGATCGGGGCGATCCGCGCCCGGGTCGGTGCGACCTTCCCGCTCTGGATGCGGATCAACGCCCGGGAGTACCACCGCGAGGTCGGCGAGGTGTTCGAGGAGCAGTGCGCGGTGATCGACAAGGCGCAGGCGGCGGGGATCGACGCCGTCCACGTCACCGCCTACGCCAACACCGACGTGGCCACCTCGGCCACCGACTCCTACGCGCCCCACGTGGTCGGCGACCTTCCGGGCTTCGCTGCCGAGGTGCGGCGCCGCACCGGCCTGCCGGTGATCACCTACGGGCGCTACGAGCCGGAGGAGGCCGAGCGCATCCTGGCCGAGGGTGGGGCCGACGTGATCGCGTTCGGGCGCCGGCTGCTGGCGGACCCCGACCTGCCCCGCAGGCTCGCGGCGGACGAGCGCGAGGCCATCCGGCCCTGCGCCTACCAGTACCGCTGCATCGGCAACATCGCGCTGCGGGAGCGGGCCGAGTGCACCGTCAACGCGCAGCTCGGCCGTGAGTCCGAGCCGGCCCTCGCGCTGCCCGGGCCCCGGCGGGTGCTGGTCGTCGGCGGCGGGCCGGCCGGGATGGAGGTGGCGCGGCTGCTGGCGGCGGCGGGAGCCGCGGTCCGCCTGCAGGAGGCCGCTGCGGGGCTCGGCGGGCGCCTGGCCGACGCCGCCGCCCTCGACGGGCCGCTGGCGCAACTGCTGGGCTGGATGGAGGGCCAGGTGCGCGCCGCCGGGACCGAGGTGGTGTGCGACCGGCCGTTCTCGGACCCGGCCGAGGCCGAGGGGTTCGACGACGTCGTGGTGGCCACGGGTGCGTCGTGGGCGCCCGAGCACCCGGGGCTGCCCGGTGCCCTCGGCGTGGCCGACCTCGGGCCCTGGCTGCGCCGCGACGACGACACGGTGGGTGCCCGGCTGGCCGTGGTGGGCGTGGGCGAGGCCGGGCTGGCCGTCGCCCGCGCCGCGGTCGACCGGGGCCGGACGGTGGTGCTCGTGAGCCCCGAGGGCTACGTGGCGCCCGGGCTGGGCATGCCGGGCCGGGCCCGGGTGGTCGCCGACTACCTGGCCGCCGGCGGTGAGCTGGCCACGTTCGCCACCGCCTCGCTCGACGGGTCGACGCTGCGCGTCGACGTGGCCAAGGCCGAGCCTCAGGAGCAGCCGGTCGACACCGTGATCGTCGCCGACCCGGTGCCGGTGCCGACGCCGGCCTGGGCCGAGGGGATCACCGCCGCCCGTGTGCACGTCCTCGGCGACGCGGCCGGCCCGGGCGGCCTGCTCGGCGCGTTCCACGGCGCCGCCGACCTCGCCCGCACGATCGCCACGGGAGCCTCGGCATGATCACCCTCACCGTCCCGACCGGGTTCGCCATCGTGGGCTCCGGCACGGGCTGCCCGCCACCGACGGCACGTCGGGCGGTGGGGCTGGGCACTCAGGCGGCGAACTCGACCAGACCCGAGGTGAGGTAGGCGTAGGCCGCCACGAGGAAGGCGGCGTGGGGCTCGACCAGGGCGAACACGGCGACGAGGCAGGCCACCGCCACCAGGGGGACGGTGCGGCCGGCGTGGACGTGGACGCTCTTGAAGCTGCGGAACGGCAGGGTGCTCACCATCAACACGGCGGGCACGAGGGTGACGGCCAGGGCCAGGACGGCGGAGGGCAGGGTGTGCAGCCCCGCCGGCGCCATGAGCACGGTGGCGGCGATCACCGCGGCCGCCGCCGGGCTGGGGAGACCGCTGAAGTGGCTGCCCGGATCGTGGGCGAGGGCGGCGTCGCCGTCCTCCGACGAGGGGCCCGTCGACTCGACCTGTGCCGACTCGGTGTGCGCGGCGTGGACGTTGAAACGGGCGAGGCGCACGGCGGCGGCGGTGAGGAACGCGGCGCCGGCCAGCCAACCGAGCAGGCCCAGCGGCTCGAGCCCCCAGCGGTAGGCCAACAGCGCCGGCGCCACCCCGAACGAGACGAGGTCGGCGAGCGAGTCGAGCTGGGCCCCGAAGGCGCTCGTGGTGCCGGTCAGGCGGGCGATGCGCCCGTCGAACATGTCGAAGAGGATGGCGAGGGCGACGAAGGGGGCGGCGCCGCCGAGGTCACCCCGGAGGGCGTGCACGACGACCGCCCACCCGCACAGCAGGTTGCCGACGGTGAAGAGGCTCGGAAGCAGGGGCAGCAGGGTGCGCCGGGCGGAAGCGGGCCTGCGCTCGTCCTCCCGGGTCACGACGCCAACGCCGGGGTCAGGCGTGCGACGGGGGTGGTGCCGCCGCGCACCTTGTCGCCGGGGGACACGAGGATGTCGGCGTCGGGCGGCAGGAAGAGGTCGATGCGGGAGCCGAACTTCATGACCCCGAAGCGCTGGCCCTGCTCGACCAGGTCGCCCGGACGGAGCCGACAGACGATGCGGCGGGCGAGGATGCCGACGATCTGGCGGCAGACGACCGGCCCGCCGTCGCAGTCGAACCACACCTCGGTCCATTCGTTGAGCTCGCCGGCCTCGGGACGGTACGCCGGGAGCCAGCGGCCAGGGTGGTACGAGATCGCCCCGGTGGTGCCTGTCACCGGTGTGCGGTTCACGTGGACGTCGAGCAGGGAGAGGAACATGCTCACGTGCCGCCACTGCCCGGGTGGCGCCCCCGGGCCCGGCGGGTCGCCCGCCACGGTGATGCGGGCGTCGGCGGGGGAGACCACGAGGAGGGGCTCGGTGGGTGCGACGCGGTCGGGGTCGCGGAAGAAGATGAGGAAGAGGACGGCCAGCACCACGGCGGGCAGGGCCCACACCCAGCTCAGCAGGAGGGTGAGCAGGCCGGCGACGACCAGCGCCGCGGCGAAGAACGGCCACGCGGCGCGATCGACGAACATCTCGCCCCCAGGTTACGGAGCCGTGGCCGGGTTGCCGCCGCACCCGGGCCGGGCATGGGGTGGGGGTGCGGCCGCTAGGTGTCGGCGGCCACGGCCGCCCAACCCTCGACCACGCTCGGGTAGGTCGGCGCCCAGCCGGTGGCCGCCTTGAGGCGATCGTTCGAGGCTCGGATCGAACGGGTGAGGATGGGTGCCTTGGCCTCGACCGCTCGGCGCACGACCTTCGGCGGGCGGCGCAGGCGTCCGACGCCCATCGCCTGGGCCATGGCCTCGTCGAGCTCGCGGCGGCGGACGGGCCGGTCGTCGACCACGTTGTAGGCGCCCGCCGGCGCCCGCAGCGCCGCGGTCACGGCGGTGCCGGCGTCGTCGGTGTGGACCAGCGACCACCACGCCTCGGGGTCGCCGGGCGTGGGGCTGACCCGGCGGCGCACCAGCTGCGCCTGCTCCCGGGTGTGGCCGGCGGTGGGACCGTAGAAGTTGCCGAAGCGCAGCACGATCCCGACCGCCCCGGCCTCGGTGACCCGGCCGGCGCTGGCCTCGGCGGCCAGCACGCCGCCGAGCTCGCCCGGCGGCTCGATGGGCTCGTCCTCGTCGATCCACGCCTCGCCGTGGTCGGCGTAGGCGAAGGCCAGGGCCTCCTGCACGAAGCGCTCGGCGCCGTGGTCGAGGGCGGCGTCGGCGAGCAGGGCGCTGGCCTCGGTGCGGAGGCGCTCGTTCTCGGCCCAGGCGCTCGACCGCCAGGCCTGCGACGACGGCGGGATGCGGGTGGCCAGGTTGACGACGACGTCGTGCCCCTCGGTGGCGGCCTTGACCGCGGCGGCGTCGAAGAGGTCGACGGCCACGGCGTCGGCGCCGAGGGCGCGGAGCAGGTCGGCCTTGGCCGGCGTGCGGGCCACCCCGGTGACCCGGTGGCCGTCGGCCACGAGGGCGCGCACCGCGGGTTGGCCGACGACGCCGGTCGCGCCGGCGACGAAGACCCGTTTGGGCTCGGCGCGGGGGAGGTCGTGGGCGTCGGTCATCGGGCACTTCGCTTCGTGGTGATGGAACGGATCCAGGTGGCGCCCCGCTCCAGCGCCTCGGGGTGGGCGTTTCGCAGGGCCTCGCCGACCATGTCGGCGACCGTCGCCCCGGCCAGTGAGGCCCGCCACGCGTCCTCGGCCCGGTGCATGGCGGCGGCGATGCCGCAGGGCTCGGGGTAGGTGGCCTGGGGGACCGCGGCCGGGCCGCACCGGCGGATCTCGGTGCAGCGGAACGCCCGGCGGCCGCCCTCGACGGCGAGCACCACGTCGAGCAGCGTGATGTCCTCGGCCGGCCGGGCCAGCCGGTAGCCGCCGTGGCGGCCGGCGCTCGACGTGACGATGCCGGCCTCGCGCAGGGCCTGCAGGTGCTTGGCCAGGTAGCTGGGGGTGACCTCGTGGTACTCGGCCAGCCGGGCGGCGGGGAGGGTCATCCCCTCCGGCAGCACCCCCAGGAGGGTGCAGCAGTGGATGGCCCACTCGACGCCTTCGCCCAGTTGCATATCCGGATACTAACTATCCGGATAAAGAGTGTCCAGGTTTATGGGACCAAGGAGGTCAGCCGCCGGCGTCGAACGAGACGAGGTCGACCTGGCCCGAGCCGCCGGTCACCGTCGCCTCGCGGACGAGGCCGACGCCGCCACCGTCGTCGAGGTGTCGGTGGGCGTGGATCGGGCGGCGGGGCGGGCCGTCGTGACCGTAGCGGACGACGGGCCCGGGATCGCGCCCGAGGAGGTCGACCGGGTTTTCGAGCGCTTCGCCCGCCTCGACCCCGCCCGCTCGGCGGCCGACGGCGGCACGGGACTGGGGCTGGCCATCGCCCGTGACGTCGCCGTCCGACACGGCGGGACCATCGAGCTGGTCGGCCACGGTTCGGCGGACCTGCCGGGCGCGCGCTTCGTCGTGTCGCTCCCGCTGGCCGACTGAGGGGGGCGGCTCAGCCCATCTGGTCGACGGCCAACTTGGCGGTGGCGAGGTCGGCGCCAGTGAGCTCGCGGTAGCGCTTGATGGCCTCGAGCTTGTTGCCCGCCTGCACGAGGGCGACGATCTCGGCGTCGGGCCCCTCGGGCGCCGGCGGCTCCTCCCACTGCAACCCCGCCTGGGTCAGCAGCCGGGCCACGTTCCACTCGACCGCCTCGATCCGCCGACTGACCGCGGCGATGCTCTGGCTGACGTAGACGCTGTCGGTGTTGTCCATGGCTCACAGCCTGCCCCACGGGGCGCGGCCACCGCCGCGGTTCCTGTCAGCGCGCCCCGGGATCATGTCGGCATGTGCCTCGAATGCGACGGATGGACCGATGACGAGATCTACGACCACTACGACGAGCTGATCGCCACCTACGCCTCCCGAGGCCTCGCCCCTGACCAGCGGGCGCTCCAGGTGGTGCTCCCGGCCGACATGGTCGGCCCGCGTGTCCGCCGCTGGCAGCCCTGCCTCGACCTCCCCGACGTCGTCATCGGCGGCCACCCCGACCGCCCGAGCCGACACCTGAGGCACTAGCACCGCCGCTCCCCCCGCCGCCGGCGTTGAAGGGGTGTATGACGATGTATGATCTCTGTATGACGATGGTGAGCTTCCGCTGCGACGAGCAGACCGTCGTATCCATCGACCGGTGGGCGGCGAAGCTCCACATCGACCGGTCGCAGCTGCTCCGCGAGGCGGTGCGCCTACACCTGAACCGCCTCGCCGTCGAGAACGAGGACGCCGGCTGGTCGTCGGTACCACTCGATGACGGCCAGCGGGCGCTGGCCACGATCGCGGACTGGGGTCCCGCCGAGGACTGGTCGGACTGGGCCGATGCGGCGGGGTGAGATCTGGTTCGCCGCGACGCCGGGCGGCGACCGCCCCGTGCTGGTCCTCACCCGTGACCCGGTGGCCGACCGCATCGGCGCGGTCGTCGTCGCCGGGCTCACCCGCACGGTTCGGGGTCTGGTGTCCGAGCTCCCGCTCGATCCGGCGGTCGACGGCGTACCCGCCGAATGCGTCGTGAATTTCGACAACCTCCACACCCTGCCCAGAGAAGCATTTCGACGTCGGGTCGCGGCGCTGTCGCCGCCGCGACTGGCCGAGGCTTGCCGCGTGCTGGCTGCCTCGACCGGTTGCTGACCGGCGGGTTGGCGACCCCGGGGCGGCGCCGCTACCCTGCTCGATGCGGGGTGGAGCAGTCTGGTAGCTCGTCGGGCTCATAACCCGAAGGTCGCAGGTTCAAATCCTGCCCCCGCCACCAAAGACCTTGAGAAGCCGGGCCTTGCGGCCCGGCTTCTACCGTGTTCAGGCGGTCTTCTTCCGGTTCTTCCACCGGGTGTGGCCGGTAGAAGCGGGGTCGGCGATGAGGTTGGCGAAGATCTGTGCCGCTTCGGCTTGCATGCCGGGCAGCACGTGTTGGTAGCTGTCGATGGTGAAGCTGGCCCGGGAGTGGCCGAGTCGTTCGGCGACGACCTTGGCGGGCACGCCGGCGGCGATGAGCAGCGTGGCGTGGGTGTGGCGCAGGTCGTGGAGTCGGATCCTCGGGACCGGCGCGCGGCGGACCATCCGGTCGAAGGTCTGCGAGATCGCCTGGGGGTGGATCGGTTCGCCGTGCTGGTCGGTGAACATCCACTCGGTCGCTTCGAGTCCGGCGGCGGACCGCTCGGTGCTCTGCCATGTCCGCCACGCGCTGAGCACGTCGACGGTGGCGAGGTCGATGTCGATGCGCCGTCGGGCGCTTCGGGTCTTGCCTCGGCTGGCTCCGATCTGTGGGGTGATGTCGGGGGTCTCGAGGACCTGGTAGGCGATGTCGACCCGGCCGCGGTTGATCGACAGCGTTGCGGCCCGCAGGTCGAGGTCGTTCCATTTGAGTCCGAGGAGCTCGCTGCGACGCATGCCCGTGAACGCTGAGGTCCAGATCGCGGGGAAGTAGCGGTGTCCGGCGGCGTGGCGCAGGAAGGCGGCGAGCTGGTCGGCGGTCCAGACCTTCTGCTCGTCGGCTGGCCGTTGCCGGGGTGCCTTGGCGATCAGGGCGACGTTGCGGCTGACGTAGCCGCGCTGCACGGCATCGTTGAGCGCGCCGCGGACGACGACGTGGATCTCCAGCACCGTTTTGGGTGCGAGCGACCGGGAGCCGTCGGCCGGCCGCAGCTTCGACTCGTACAGATCCTCGATCTGCTGCGGGCGAAGCCGCCGAATCGGTGTCGATCCCAGTGCCGGCAGCACGTGCCGGTTCACGATCCGCTGGTAGCCGTGCCAGGTCGTGGGGCGGAGCTCGATGCGCTTGGCCGGTAGCCATGTCTGGGTCAGGTAGGCGCCGAAGCTCAACCCTCGCCCGCGGTCATCGGGGCCCTTCAGATCCCGGGCGAGACGGCGCGCGAGTTTCTCGGCGGCGGCCTTGTCGGTGCCGGCGGCGTGCCAGCGCCGTATCTCTCGGCCGGTGACCGGGTCGAGCCCCTCATAGATCACCGCGTACCAGCGGTTGCCCTTCCGGGCGACATATCCGTCCATCGTTCGATTCCTCCACCGGCCCCGACCATCGGGACCCGGTAGAAGAATCGGTAGAGCACCTCCGAAGACTGTCGGCCGAATCCACTTCGGAGCCAATCCGAAGAGCCTTCCCACGTCGATTGGCGTGCGGTCGCCGGCGGCATGTTTGGTTGCTCGAGCGCCCCGGCGGTTGCGTTCCTCAGCCGGGGGCGCCGGCGCCGGTGAGGTCGGGGGGCGACGTCACCACTCCTGGCGGGCTTCCTCCGCGAACCCTTGGATATCGGCGAGCTCGAGCTCGAGCCCGTCGTCGGTGCGAAGCCGGCCGGACCACGTCCCGAACACCTGGTGCGTCTCGGAGCCCTTGTCGCGACCCGGCAGCTGCGTGTGCTTGTCATACCGAGGTTCGAGCGTGACGTCGAGCTGACCGCCGGGATCGACCACCCGCCACGGACGCATCGGCACATCCCAGTCGTAGGACCAGTCGAGCTCGCGCCCAATCTTGGTCAGGCGCCCGTCGACGATCAGGCCGTTCTCGGTGTAGCCCGAGCCCTCCGTCCACTTCGCGCCGAACTGGAGCCCGACGACGTGGTCGCCGCAGCGCCCGCCGCCGCCACCCCAGTTCCAGGTGATCTCCTCGGGCCACCGGCCCCGGCCCACGTCGAGCACGCCCCACGCGTCGCTGCTCCCACCGATGGCACGGCGCTCCTCGCCGACGGTGAGCTCTCCGGTCGCCGGACGGGCTTGATGCTTCGACGTGAAGTTGAAACGTTCCTTGCTCCAGGGGATGACGACGTTGAGCGATTCGTGCCCGGCCGGCAACGCCACCCGCACGTCGAGCGCTCCCGGACGACCGTCGTGTTCGGTCCATGACGCCTGGAGCCGGGTGCCGTCCGGATCGTCGACGATGTCGAGCGCGAAGCCGTCACGGTCGACCCGCAGTGGGGAGGTGCCCGGGCGGTCGGGAAGCACGACGTCGCCACGGTCCATGGTGAGCAACCCGTTGCCGCCGGTCGCGCCGCTCAAGAGGTCAGCCCACCAGACGTCGGCGAGGCCGAAGTGATCGATGTCCGCGTACACCGCGGAGACCACGAGATCACCGGCGAGCACCGCCCAGTAGTCCCACCGCTTGTTCGTGCCGAAGTGGCCGTCGAGGTTCGCCCGGTGCAGCGGCCGGCGAGACCATCCCAACGCGTCGGGGTTGAGCTGGTCGCCTCGGCAGAGGTCGACCTCGTGCGTGAGCTCGTTCTCGTGCGTCACGCCGGCATGCTGCCACGACGACGGAGCTGCGTACCGCAGAGCCGACGACTCAACTCGACTCCGCCGACCGGACCAGACTGGAACGATGTCGCGAGCGTTCGAGCCGGCGCAGCTCGGTCCGCTGACCCTGCGGAACCGCATCATCAAGGCCGCCACCTTCGAGGGGGTCATGCCCCGCGGCGAGGTGAGCGACGAGCTGGTGGACTTCCACGCCCGGGTCGCCGCCGGTGGGGCTGCGATGACCACGGTCGCCTACTGCGCCGTCTCACCGGGCGGCCGGGTCCATCGCGACACCCTCGTGATGGACACCCGCACCCTTCCCGGGCTGCGCCGGCTGGTCGACGCCGTTCACCAGCATGGCGCGGCTGCTTCCGCACAACTCGGTCATGCCGGCCTGGTCGCCAACACCCGATCCAACCGGCTGCCCACGCTGGCACCCTCGACGCGGGTCAGTGCCCCGGCGATGACGGTGGTGCGCGGGGCCAGCGAAGCACAGCTCGACCATGTCGTCGACGACTTCGTGAACGCCGCCCGCATCGCCGCGGACGCCGGGTTCGACTGCATCGAGGTGCACCTGGGCCACAACTACCTGTTGAGCTCGTTCTTCAGCCCGAACCTGAACCGGCGGCACGACCACTACGGCGGCTCGATCGAGAACCGCGCGCGGTTCCCGAGACGGGTCCTCGAAGCGGTGCGCCGCGCCGCGCCGGCGCACATGGCGGTGATCGCCAAGCTCAACATGGACGACGGCGTCCCGGCCGGCTTGTGGCTCGACGACAGCGTGCCGATCTCGCAGCTGCTCGAGTCCGACGGCCACCTCGACGCCATCGAGCTCACCGGCGGGAGCTCGCTTCTGAACGGCATGTACTTCTTCCGCGGCGATGTCCCCATGCGAGAGTTCATCGCCACCCAGCCCAAGCTCGTCGGCCTCGGACTTCGCGTCGCCGGGCGGCGCATCTTCCCGCACTACCCCTTCGAAGAAGCCTTCTTCCTGCCCCTCGCCCGCCAGTTCCGCGCCGAGCTCGACATGCCTCTGATCCTGCTCGGCGGGATCAACCGCCTCGACACGATCGACAACGCGCTCGACGAAGGGTTCGAGCTCGTCGCCATGGCCCGCGCCCTTCTGCGCGAGCCCGATCTCCCCACCCGTCTGGCGACCGAGCAGACCGCCTCCGGGCTCTGCATCCACTGCAACAAGTGCCTCCCGACCATCTACACCGGCACCCGCTGCGTGCTCACCGAGCCGACCCGCGCATGAGGACGCTCGTCGATCGAGTCGCCGCCATCACCGGGGCCGGAAGCGGCATCGGACGCGCGACCAGCGAAGCCCTCGCCCGACGCGGCACCGACATCGCGGTCATCGACACCAACGAGGCCCGGGCCGCGGAGACGGCAGACCTCGTCCGCGCCCACGGCCGACGCGCTTCGGTGCACATCGCTGACGTACGCGACCAGGAACGGCTCGAAGCCGTCGCCGACGAGGTCGTCGACCAGCACGGCGGCTGCCACATCCTCGTCAACAACGCCGGGGTGACCTGCGCCGGAGGCTTCGCGGACGAGGCCCTCGAGGACCTGCACTGGATCGTGGACATCAACGTGTGGGGCGTCGTCCACGGCTGCCGCGCCTTCCTGCCTGTCCTCCTTCGCGCCGACGAGGCACACATCGTCAACCTGTCGAGCATGGTCGGCCTGCTGGGCCTGCCCCACAACGCCGTCTACTCCCTCACCAAGGGTGCGGTCCGCTCGTTCAGCGAAGCGCTCCGGGCCGAGCTGGTCACCACCGACATCGGCCTGACCGTCGTCTTCCCCGGCGCGATCCGCACCGACATCACCAACACGGCCCGCGGCACCCACGCCGCGCAGCTCGCGTCAATGGGCAGCTCACGATTCGCGCCCCTCGCGATGCGACCACCCGCCGTCGCCGCCCGACGCATCGTCGGCGCCATCGAACGCGACCGCGCCCGGGTCACCGTCGGTCCCGACGCCCGCGCGCTCGACCTCCTCGTCCGGTTCTACCCAGGGCGAGCCGGCGCCGTCGGGCGCCTCACGACACGTCTGCGGCGACCCGACGGCGCCTCGTGACGTGCCGGCGCCGGGTTCTCACTCGAAGGTGACCGCTTCGGCTTCGGCGTTCAGCTCAGCGGTGTCGGCGGCGAGGATGAACCCGGCCGCGACGGCGGCGTCGGTCGCGGCGCGGTACGCGGACAGGTAGGCGTCCCGGCTCCCGTACAGGTCCCGGAGCTGGTCGGCGGTGAACGGCGTCGTGCTGCCGAGGGGTGTGCCCTCGCCCGTGTGGGTGGCGGCGGGGACGTCCACGGGCGGCGTGCGGACACCGCCGAGGGCGTTGCCGTGCTCGTCGCGGGCGATGGTGCCGTCGACGACCTGGAGCGGCTCGGCGTGGGGCGGTGGCCGACCTACGACCCAGGCGCGGAGCGCGTGGAGGGCGGCCCGCACGACGAACCGCTGGGGGCCGTCGTTGGCGAAGGGGATCACCTCGCTGAGGTCGAAGAACCCCTCGAACTGGCGGGTGCCCTGCTGGTTGAGGCGGCGCAGGTAGGTGGCGTCGGAGTGGGCGGTGCCGGCCACCTCCCAGGTCCGGATCCGGTCGCCGTCGGGCTGACGGGCGTCGGGGAACGGGGCGTCGGGGCGCAGGAGGAAGAGGTCGCTCTCGGTGATGACCTGCAGGACGGGGGCGGGAGCGTCGGTTCGCAGCCTGGTGGTGGGCGGCTCGTCGGCTTCGACCTCGAAGGACCGGCCGTCCAGCGGGGCGGCGCCGCCGTCGCGGCTGTGGATCAGGAACCCGTCGAACACGCTGGCCAGGGGATCGATGGCGTTGCGGTAGGTGGTGAGCCGGAACGCAGACTGGGACTCGCCGTCGGCCAGGATCACCTCCGGGGAGACGCCGCCGAGTGCGGTTCGGCCCTCGTCGGTGCGCAGGAGGGCGCCTGCTTGGCCGAAGATGTCGTAGGCGAAGGCGTCGCCGGGGTGGTCGAGGTGGCCGTAGCGCTGGGGATCCCACGTCTTCAGGCCGACGGCGGCGTCGCCGAACTGTCCGCCGCCGGTGCTGGTGACGGCGACTTCCTGCGCTGTGACCCCGACCCACGCGTAGCCCTCTCGGAGCACCTCTTCGGCGAAGAACCCGAAGTCCACGTCCACGTCGACGCCCGCGGTGACGTTGAGCCACTCGACCACGACTGTGCCGTTGAAGGCCTGGACGTTGTGCGGGCGCCGGACGAGCATCCGGGAGGTGTAGGGCGCCGTGCGGTCGGGCTCGACGGACCACTCGCCGTCCGTCCGGGGTGGCGCGGTGTAGCGGTACGAGGTCGCTTCGCCGGCGAAGGCGAACTCCTCTTCGACGTAGCCGGCGGCGTCGAGGTCGACGGGCGTCGCCGTCTGCGGGAACCCGTGACGGCCGCCGGAGATCGGTCCCGCGAGCGTTGCCTTCATGCGGCGCCGCCGCCTTCGGGCCGGACGGGGGCGGTCGGCCAGGGCTGGGCGGCTTCGACCTGGGCCGCGACCCGCAGCAGCAGGTCCTCCCGGTTGAGGGCGGCCACCAGCTGCACGCCGACGGGCAGGCCGTCGGGGGTGCGCCCGGTGGGCAGCGAGATGGCGGGTTGACCGGTGATGTTCCAGACGCTGGTGAAGGCCGAGATGGCGCCGGCGTGGGTGTACATGGCTTCGATGTCGGTGGTGTCGAGGAGGCCGAGCGGCGGCGGTGGGCTGGGCAGGGTGGGGGTGAGGAGCAGGTCGTGGTCGGCGAAGAACGGGCCCAGCTCCTGGCCGACCCGTTCGATCTCGTTCAGGCCGGTGAGGACCTCGACGCCCCGGGCGTCCCGGCCGTAGTCGTAGAGCAGCCGGGTGAAGGGCTCGAGGTCGTCGTCGCGGAGGTCGCGGCCGAGGTCGCGGAGGAGCTCGTCGATCGCGGCGGTCATCGGGGCCGCGGAGAAGAACTGCATGACGGCCTGCATGGCGTCGGTGGGGTAGGGGGGAGTGGCCTCGATGACCTCGTGGCCGAGCCCGGCCAGCAGCTCGGCCAGGTCCGTCACGGCGCCGGCGCAGACGGTGTCGGCGGGGGTGCCGTCGGGTCGTGTCGTGCTCACCGCGATGCGCAGGCGGCCGGGGTCGGCGCCGACCTCGTTGACGAAGGGGCGGGCCGGGGGCGGGGCGAGGTAGGCGTCGCCGGGCAGCGGTCCGGCGGCGACGTCGAGGAGCAGGGCGCTGTCGCGGACGCTGCGGGTGAGGGCGTGGTCGACCGACATGGGGCCGGTGAACGCGGCGCGGCGGGGCGCTTTGGGCGTCCGGGCGCGGCTGGGCTTCAGGCCGACGAGCCCGCACGCCGAGGCGGGGATCCGGATCGACCCGCCGCCGTCGCTGGCGTGACCGGCGGGCACGATCCCGGCCGCCACCGCCGCGGCCGTCCCGCCCGAGGACCCGCCGGCCGAGTGGGCGGGGGCGTGGGGGTTGGGGGTCGGGCCCCGCCAGAGGGGTTCGGTGGACCCGTTGAGGCCGAACTCCGGGGTGTTGGTCAGGCCCAGGACGATGAGGCCCGCCGCTCGGTAGCGGGCCACGAGCGCAGAGTCCTCGGTGGCCGGCGGGAGGTCGGCGCACAGCCGGGATCCTCCGGACGTGCGCAGACCGGCTACCTCCTGGCCGAGGTCCTTGACCACGAAGGGGACGCCGGCCAGGGGCCCGCTCGGGCCGGCGGCGGCCTCGGCCAACGCCTCCTCGGCCCGGTGCTCGACGATGGCGTTGAGCTCGGGGTTGCGCTCCTCGACGCGGGCCAGGGCGGCCCGCACCACGTCGGTGGCCGCCACTTCGCCGTGGCGGATGGCGTCGGCCACCCCGGTGGCGTCGCCGTCGAGCAGATCCTGTACGTCGGTCCCCATCCGGTTTCCCCTCGTCTCAGAGTGTGCGGGCGAGGGACCACGCCGTGTGGACGGCGCCCTCGATGTAGCCGACCTCGGCAGCGTCGCCGACCACGTGGACCTCGGCCCCGGCGGCCCGCAGATCGTCGGCCAGGGGCGCTCCGGCTCGGACCTCGCCGGCCACGATCACGGTGCCGGCCGGCGTCCGGCGCTCCTCGCCGTCGATGCGGTGGACGACCTCGGACGGTGTGATCTCGACGACGTCCGCACCCCGGACCAGGGTGACGCCATGGGCGGCGGCCCGGCGCACCGCGGTCCACCGCCGGGGGGCAGCCATCGGCAGCCCGAGGGCGGGGCCGGGCTCGAGCACGGTGACCCGCCGGTGGCGCTCGGCCAGGAAGTGGGCGAGCTCGAGGCCGACGAGGCCTCCGCCCAGGATCACGACGTCGTCAGCGATCGGCATCCACCGCCTGGACAGGGAGCGCAGCCGGTCCGGATCGTCGGAGAGGCGCAGGCGACGCGCCGCGCCGAGCAAGAGGCGCAGGGAGCGACGCCCTGCACTGCCGGGCTCGCCGGTGACGAGCGCCCGGAGCTGGTCACCGGTCTGGACGTGGGGGAGGCGCGCCCCAGGGAGGTCGGGCCGGCCACGGTCGGCACCGGTGGCCACCACGACGACGTCCGGCCGGAGGTCCCGGACCGACGATGCCGTCGCCCGCTCGCCGAGCCGCAGGTCCACGCCGAGGCGGTTCAGCTCGCCAGCCTGCCAGTCCACGAACGGCCCGTTCGCCGGGGTCGTGAGCTGGGAGAACCAGGCCGTCCCGCCCAGCCGTCCGGACGCCTCGATCAGCGTCACCCGATGGCCTCGCTCGGCGGCGAGCCGAGCGACCTCCATGCCCGCGGGGCCACCGCCGACCACGACGAGATCGCGGGCGGGGTCGGCGGATGGGAGGTCGACGGCCGCTTCATCGCCGAGGGCGGGGTTCACGGCGCAGTGCGGGGCGTCGTCCCAGAAGTTCTGCTCGACGCAGACGTAGCAGTTGATGCAGGGCCGGACCTCGGCCCGCCGGCCCGCGGCCAACTTGGCGACCAAGCCTGGGTCGGTGAGCAGCTGGCGGCCCATGGCCACGAAGTCGCAGTCGCCGGCGGCGACCATCTCCTCGGCCAGCTCTGGCAGGACCCGCCCGACGGCGATGACCGGGACGTCCACCGCGTCCTTGATCCGGCGGGCGAGGCTCCGGTAGGCGCCGACGGTGTCGGGCAGCGGACCTTCGGTGAAGTTGGCGAAGGAGTTCCGCCCCCACCCGGTGACGTGGATGGCGTCGGCGCCGGCGGCGACGAAGAGGGGGGCGGCGGCGACCGCCTCCTCCGTCGTGAGGGCGCCGGACTCGCCGAACTCGCGTCCCGCCAGGCGCACGAGCACGGCTAGGTCGTCGCCGACGGCCCGGCGCACGGCGGCGACGACCTCGACGGTGAGGCGCGCCCGGTTCTCCAGCGACCCGCCCCAGCGATCGTCCCGGCGGTTGTCGGCCCGGGCGAGGAACGTGGACAGGACGTACCCGTGGGCGACGTGGACCTCCACGGCGTCACCGCCCGCATCGCGGACCCGGCGGGCGGCCTCGGCGAACTGGTCGACGAGCCAGGCGATGCCGTCTTCGTCGGCCTCCTGGTAGGTCGGGACCTGACCGCCGGTCGTGGCGATCAGCTTGGCGAGCTCGTCGGGGGTGTTGTCCTGCAGCGACGACAGGTCCTGGTGGCCCTGGGGGATGGAGGGCACGAAGAGCGGTCGGCCGTCGGCGATGTCGACCCGGGCGGACTTGCCGTGGTGGGTGAGCTGCACGCAGAGCCGGGCGCCCTCGGCGTGGACGGCGTCGGCGAGCCGGGCCAGGCCGGGGATGAACCGGTCCTCGGAGAGGCCCGGCTGGTGGTGCGACGCCGCCCCCACCGGGAACGCCACCGCGCCGGAGCCGGTGATGACCATGGCTGTGCCGCCGGCGGCCCGGGCCGTGTAGTGGGCCACCTCGCCGTCGGTGATGGCCCCCTCGTCGCACAGGTTCATGTCCATCGCCGGCAGTACGACGCGGTTGCGCAGCTCGAGCGGGCCCAACCGGCCCGGGGCCAGCAGGTACCCGAAGTCGCTGGTGTGCCCCCTCACGGGCAGCGATCGTAGACCTCGTAATCGAATCGATCGAACAAGTGAGTAAGATCGCGCAGGAGCGGGCGGAGGGGCCCGCCGGACCAGGGGGGATCCATGCGCGCACACCATCGCCTGCGGACCACGATCGCCATGCTGTTGGTGGTGCTCGTGATCGCCGCCGCCTGCACGAGCGGGGACGACGCCGAGGAGGCCGACGAGGGACCGAACGGCACCGAGTCCACCGAGACGACCCTTGGCGAGCTGACGGCATCCGCCCCTGGGGTGACCGAGGACACGATCACCGTCGCGTACACCTACATCGACTTCGACAGCCTGGTGGAGCAAGGCCTCATCGCCTCGGGCTGGGGTGACCAGGAGGTGGCGTTCCAGTCGCTGGTCGACGACCTCAACGAGCGTGGGGGGATCAACGGCCGCCAGGTCGAGGTGGTCTTCGAGCCGTACAGCCCGGTCGGCACCGAGGAGGCCGAGGCGGCGTGCCTTCGCCTCACCGAGGACACCGAGGTCTTTGCCGTGCTCGGCGGGTTCCTCGGCCCGGCTGAGCCGGCGAACAGCTGCATCGTCGGCCAGGGCAACACGATCCTGGTCGGCGGGGTCCAGAGCGAGGAGCGCCTGGCCGACGCCCAGGCGCCCTGGATCACCGACCGGGCCCAGCGAACCCGCAAGGCCGGCATCCTCCTGCAGTTGCTGCAGGACGAGGGGCACCTCGAGGACGCCAGCGTGGCGCTGGTCACCAACATCGACGCCGAGGACATCCGCGGCGACGTCCAGGCCTCCCTCGAGGAGTTCGGCGTCGATCCGGTGGAGGACCTGCTCCTGGACGCGCCCATCGGCGACATCCCCGCCGAGGACGCCGCGTGGGGCCCGTTGGCCGAGCGCATCCGGGGCTCGGGCGCCGACACGGTGATGATCGTCGGCAACCCCAGTTCCGCGGTCCGCAACCTCGCCAGCCAGGGCCTCGACGTCGACCTGTGGGCCACCGACGAGGACTCCCTGCAGAACCTCGGCGCCACCGTCGAGCCCGCGGACGCGGAGGGCACGCTGACCGCCACCCCGCCGACCGGCGACGACGTCCTGGACGCCGAGGGCATCGCGGCGTGCCTGGACGCCTTTACCGCAGCCAACCCCGACGTTGATGTCAGCCTGCCCTCCGAGCTGGAGGAGGGCGATGAGGCCTGGATCTCGGGGATCCTCCTCGGCTGCGGGTTCCTGGAACTGTTCGAGGCCGTCGCCACCGAGGCAGGGGCCGACCTGACCAACGTGAGCTTCGCCGACGCCGCCGGCCGTCTGGACGAGTTCTCGTTCGGGGTCTCACCGTTCGCGTCCCTCGGTGACAAGACCGATGCCAACGACTCGTTCCAGCTGGCCGAGTTCAGCGCCGACGTGGGCAGGAACGGTGGGCTGGAGCCGCTGACCGACGTCACCGACGTCACCGGCTAGGTGGCCGAGCCCTCGGAAGGGGGTGGCGCGGCGACGCTGACGGCAGGCCTCCTCGCCCAGGAGGACGACCTCCACCGTCGGGACCCGCCCGCCCCCCTCGACCGGGACCACCAACTCGGGGCCAACGAAGGCGAACTGACCCTCCGACAGGGGCTGGCCAAGGGGGGCCTGTTCACCTTCGTCGTCCTGTTGGTGCTCAACTCGCTGGACGAGCTCGAGAGCGCCGCGCTCACGGTCCTCGGTCCCGACATCGCCCACACGCTGCACATGAGCGACGGCGCCATGGTCTTCGTCGCCTCGGTGGCCAGCGCCTTCTTCGTCGTCGGTGCGGTGCCGCTGGGCTGGCTGGCCGACCGGGTCCGGCGGGCTCCGATCGTCGGGGTGTGCAGCCTCGTCTTCTCCGCCATGGTCTTCCTGTCCGGCCTGGCCATCAACGCGTTCTGGCTGTTCTGGGCCCGGTTCGGTGCCGGCATCTCCAAGGCCAACACCGTTCCCGTGCACGCGTCGCTCCTCGCCGACACCTATCCGATCACGGTCCGGGGGCGCATCGGCGCGACCACGGCCATGGTCGGTCGTGTCGTCGGAGCGCTCAGCCCGCTGATCGTCGGCGGCATCGCCGTCGCCGCGGGCGGGGTGGACGAGGAAGGATGGCGGTGGGCCTTCTACCTGCTCGGCCTCCCGGTGGCAGTTGCGGCCGTCGTCGCCTTCTGGCTGCCCGAGCCGGTGCGCGGGCGCTGGGAGAAGGAGGACGTGGTCGGCGCCGTCGCCGACGAGGGCGACGTCCCGATCTCACTCGAAGCCGGGTTCGCCCGCATCTGGCAGATCCAGACGATGCGGCTGGTCATCGTCGCCTTCTCGGCGCTGGGGTTCATCCTGTTCCCGCGCGAGTCGCTGGCCAACTTCTTCCTCGAGGAGGAGTTCGGCCTCGACGCCCTGGGCCGGGGCGCCGTCGCCTTCACCTACGGCGTGGCCATGGCGGTGACCTTGCCGTTCGCCGGCCGCTGGTTCGACCGTCTCTACAAGCAGGATCCGGCCCGGGCCCTGGCCATGGTGGGCTACCTGATCCTGCCCGGCGCGGTGATGGTGCCGATCCAGTTCTCGATGCCGAACGTCGTCTTGTTCACGATCACGGGGATCCCCACGACGGTGGCGGCCGGCGCCGCGTTCGCCATGGCCGGGCCGCTGCTGCAGCAGGTCGTCCCGTACCGGCTCCGCGGCATCGGCACTGCGCTGGGCACGCTCTACATCTTTCTGATCGGGGCGCTCGGCGGTGCGCTGCTGTCGGCGCTGCTGGTGGGCAGCTTCGGCGAGCGCACCGCGGTGATCGTGTTGTCGGTGCCGGCCACGCTCATCGGCGGCACCATCCTCATCCGGTCGTCGCGTTCGATCCGCTCCGACATCACCATGGTGGTCGACGACCTGCGCCGCGAGCACGCGGAGGCAGAGGCGATGGCCGCCGATCCCGACCACGTCCCGGCGCTCGCGGTGTCGGGCATCGATTTTTCCTACGGCCAGGTGCAGGTCCTCTTCGGTGTGAGCCTCCACGTCGAGCGCGGCGAGACCCTGGCGCTGCTGGGCACCAACGGCGCCGGCAAGTCGACCGTCCTGCGGGTGGTCGCCGGGCTCGGGACGCCCTCGCAGGGCTCGATCCGGCTGAACGGCCGCAACATCACCTACACCTCACCCGAGCAGCGGTCGGCCATGGGCCTGCAACTGCTCCCGGGCGGACGAGGGGTGTTCCCGACGATGTCAGTGGCACAGAACCTGGAGATGGGCGCCTACCTCCTGCGCGACGACCATCGGCTGCGGCAGGAGCGGATCGACCGGGTCCTCGAGCTGTTCCCCGTCCTCGCCGACCGTCGCCGCCAGCTCGCCGGGTCGCTGTCCGGCGGTCAGCAGCAGCAGCTGGCGCTGGCTCGGGTGATGCTGCACGACCCCGAGGTGCTGATCATCGACGAGCTCTCCCTCGGCCTCGCCCCCATCGTGGTGGCCGAGCTCCTGGAGACCCTCGAGCGCCTGAAGGAGGAGCGGGGCCAGACGATCGTGGTCGTGGAGCAGTCGCTCAACGTCGCCCTGCAGGTCGCCGACCGGGCCGTGTTCCTGGAGAAGGGCGAGGTCCGCTTCGAGGGCCCGGCCCAGGAGCTGGCCGACCGCGACGACCTGGCCCGCGCCGTGTTCCTCGGCCGTGAGGGCGGCTGATGATCCTCGCCGCGGACTGGATCACCCCCCAGCTGGTCTTCAGTGGCGTCGTGTCGGGGCTGGTCACCGGCTTGGTCGCGCTCGGCGTGGTGCTCGTGCACCGCGCTACCAAGGTGATCAACTTCGCGGTGGGGAACATGGGTCTGCCCGCGGCCGCGCTCCTGGTGCTGCTCACCACCAACTACGGGCTGCCGTTCTGGCCGTCGGTGCTGCTGAGCCTCCTCGTCGGGGCCGCGTTCGCCGCCGCCGCCGAGCTTGTCGTCGTCCGCCGCCTGTTCCGGGCGCCCCGGGTAATCCTGCTCGTCGCCACCATCGGGATCGCCCAGCTCGCCCAGGCCGTCGTCCGGTCCTTCCCCGACCTGGAGACGACCCAGGGCGCCCGCTACCCCGTGGCGATCGGCGGCGTGTGGGAGGACGTGGCCGGCATCCGGGTGACGGGGCCCGAGCTGACCGTGCTGGTCGTGGTACCGGTCCTGAGTCTGTTCCTCGGCTGGTTCCTGAACCGCACGACCTTCGGGCGCACGGTCCACGCGTCGGCCGACAACGCCGACCTCGCCCGCCTCTCCGGCATCAGCCCCAAGACGGTGTCGACCTTCGTGTGGGTCGTGGCCGGTGTCCTGTCCAGCCTGTCGCTCATCCTGCTGTCGGGGATGGCCGGCTCGCCCGCGGGCATCGAGAGCCTCGGTCCGAGCACCCTGAACCGGGCCCTGGTGGCGGCGGTGCTCGCCGGGATGGTCTCGTTCCCCCGGGCGATGCTCGCCGGTGTCGCCCTCGGCGTGGCGGAGGCGGTGATCCGGTTCAACTGGTACGACCAGGCCGGCCTGGTCGACTTCGTGCTGTTTCTCGCCGTGGTGGTCGCCGTGTTCTTCCAGTCCCGCGGCCAACGCGAGGAGGCGGCCACCTTCTCCTTCGCCCCGCGGGTGACCCCCGTGCCCGACCGCCTCCGCGCCATCTGGTGGGTGCGGCACCTCGGGCTGCTGGTCGGCGCGGCCGCGGTCCTGGTCGCGGCCCTCGTGCCCGTCGTCGTCACCCAACCCTCCCGCCACCTGCTCTACACGCAGATCCTGCTCTTCGCCATCGCCGCCCTCTCCCTCGTCGTGGTGACCGGCTGGTCAGGGCAGCTGTCGCTGGGCCAGATGGCCTTCGCCGGGATGGGCGCCCTGTTCGCCGCCGCCTGCCAGCGGGGCCTCGCCGTCGACATCGGCTGGGGCGACCTGCGCCTCGATGCCGGGGTGGTGCCGCTGCCGTGGGGTGTCTCACTGCTGGCCGGCGCGGCCTTCGCCGCGCTGCTGGCGGTCGTGGTCGGCGTCGGCGCGCTCCGGGTCCGCGGCCTGCTCCTCGCGGTGACCACCTTCGCCTTCGCGATCGCGGCGCAGCAGTACTTCTACCGGCGGCCCCTCCTGTCCGACGGCAACACCACGTCGGTGCCGCTCGTGCGGGGCTCAGTGCTCGGCATCGACCTCGCCAGCCAGCGCGCGTTCTACTGGTTCAGCCTCGTGGTGATGGTGGTGGTGCTCGTCGGGGTCGCCCACCTGCGGCGCACGGGGGTCGGACGGATCACCATCGCGGCCCGGGACAACCCCGACGCCGCCGCCGCCTACACGGTGAGGCGCGCCCGCACGAAGCTCACCGCCTTCGCCCTGGCGGGAGGCCTCGCCGGCCTGGCCGGCGGGCTCATGGCCTCGGCCATCCAGAACGTGCCGCTGACCGAGCGCATCTTCCAGGTCGACGACTCCCTGCGCCTGGTGTCCATGGTGGTCATCGGCGGGCTGACCTCGGTCGCGGGACCCGTGCTGGGCGCCCTGTGGGTCGTCGGACTGCCCGCCATCTTCCCCGGCAACGACACCATCCCCTTGTTCAGCTCGAGCATCGGCCTGCTCGTCCTGCTCCTCTACTTCCCCGGTGGCCTGGTCCAGGTCGGCTACAGCGCCCGCGACGCCCTCGTCCGCTGGCTCGACGCCCGGCTCCCCACCGACGACGCCAAGCACACCCACGCGCCGCCCGCCTCGCTGCGCCGGGCGGCCAGCGCCGACGACGACCTCATCGAGGGCCCGGCGCTGGAGGTGGAGGACATCCGGGTCCGGTTCGGCGGCATCGCCGCGGTCGACGGGGTGAGCCTCACCGTGGGCGCCGAGGAGGTCGTCGGGCTCATCGGCACCAACGGGGCCGGCAAGTCGACCCTGCTCGACGCCATCGGCGGGCTCGTGCCCGCGACGGGACGCATCGAGCTGGCGGGCAGGAGCCTGACGGGCCGGTCGGCCGCGGCGCGGGCCCAGGCCGGGCTCGGTCGCACCTTCCAGGCGGCCGCGCTTTTCCCTGAGCTCACCGTCCGCGAGACCGTCCAGGTCGCCCTCGAGGGCCGAGGCCGGACCGAGTTCCTCACCAGCGCGTTCGCCCTGCCACGGTCCCGCCGGCGGGAGCGAGCACGGGCCGCGGAGGCGTCCGAGCTCATCGACTTCCTCGGCCTCGGACGCTACGCCGACGCCTACATCGCCGACCTGTCGACCGGGACGCGCCGCATCGTCGAGCTGGCCGGCCTGCTGGCCCTCGACGCCCGGGTGTTGTGCCTCGACGAGCCGACCGCCGGTGTGGCTCAACGGGAGACCGAGGCCTTCGGGCCCCTGATCCTCGAGATCCGCCGTGAGCTGGGGGCCGCGGTCGTGGTGATCGAACACGACATCCCGCTCATCATGAGCATCTCTGACCGGGTGTACTGCCTGGAGCTGGGCCGGGTGATCGCCGAGGGCCCGCCGACCGAGGTCCGCCACGACCCTGCGGTGGTGGCGTCGTACCTGGGCACCGACGAGCGGTCCATCGACATCAGCAGCCATGGAGCCCGGACGTGACCGGCAGCGGAACGGCCACCACCAAGGACCGACTCCTCGACGCCGCCGAGCGGCTGTTCGCACGCGACGGCGTGCACAGCGCCCGGATCCGGGACATCAACGAGCTGGCCGGTCAGCGCAACCCCTCCGCGCTCCACTACCACTTCGGGTCCCGCATGGCCGTCGTCGAGGCGATCCTGCTGCGCTACCAGTCGGCCATCGACGTGACCGTGGCCGACGCCCTCGATCGCATCGAGGCCGACGGCCGCGAGCCCGACATGCGCGAGGTCGTGGCTGCCGTCGTCCACCCGGAGGTCGCGGCGCTCGACACGCAGTCGGGCCGGGACTGTGTCCGGATCATCCCTCAGCTCCTCCCGGCGCTCAGCCGCAACCTGCGGGCGGGTGTCGTCTACCCGGCCACGCTGGAGAGCCGCCGGATCCTGGACCTGCTGGACGATCGGATGGCGGCCCGATCCATCCCCGAGCGCGTCCGGCGCGAGCGACTCGTCACTTACTCGCTGGTCTTCACCACGATGCTCGGCGAGCGCGCCCACGCCATCGAGGAAGGCCTCGACCTCCTCCTGAGCCGCGACGAGTTCGCCATCCACATGGTTGACCTGCTCGAAGCACTCCTGACCGCACCTTCCCGCCTGGCCGTCGACACCGAACCACCGGAGGGACGATGACCGACCGCTCGATCCACCTCGGCGACATCATCGAGGTCCTCGCCGACGCCATCGCCGACAAGCCGGCGTTGATCACCGCGGCGGGCCGGCTGACGTACCGCCAACTCGACGAACGAGCCACCCGCCTGGCCAACCACCTGCGCCAGATCGGCATCGTCGCCGGCGACCACGTGGCCATCCACGCCATGAACTGCCCCGAGTGGGTCGAGGCCTTCTACGCCTGCTTCAAGCTGCGTGCCGTTCCCATCAACATCAACTTCCGCTACGTCGAGAGCGAACTGGCCCACCTCTACGAGGACGCCGATGCTGTCGCCTCGATCGTCGCAGCGGAGTTCGTCGACCGCGTCCCGCCGCTGCACCACCGGCTGGTCATCGGCGACGACTACGAGGCGGCACTGGCGACGGCGTCGCCGGAACGAGACTTCGACGAGCGGTCCCCCGACGACCACTACATCGTCTACACCGGCGGGACCACCGGCATGCCCAAAGGCGTCGTCTGGCGCCAGGAGGACATCGTGCTCGGAGCGATGAACTCCATGCGCTACGGCCGGCCGCTGGCGAGCGTGGACGAGCTCGGCGAGGAAGCGAAGGCCGCCGCGGGACAGCTTCGCCTCATGGGGCTCGGTCCCATGATGCACGGCGGCAGCCAGTGGGTCATGGGCAACACCCACGTTGCCGGCGGTGCGTTCGTGCTCTACACCGGACGCCGCTTCGACGCGCGCGACGTGCTCGAACTGGCGGCGTCCTCGCAGACGACGATGATCAGCACGATCGGCGACGCCATGGCCCGCCCGATCGCCGAGGCGCTGCTCGCCCCGGACCCGCCCGCGGTCGACCTCACCAACCTGCTCGCCATCGGCAACGGCGGCGCTCCGCTCTCCACCGCCGTCCGCGAGCAGCTGCGCGCCGCGCTGCCAAACGTCACGATAATCGACAGCTACGGGGCGTCCGAGACCGGATCGACCGGCACCCGTCCCGACGCCGGCGAGGGGTTCGCGTCGCCCCGCTTCCACACCGGGCCGGACGTGGCCGTCCTCGACGACCAGCTCCGGCGCTGCGATCCGGGCGAGGTAGGGATGCTCGCCCGCACCGGCCACATCCCGCTGCGCTACCACAAGGACCCCGACAAGACGGCGAAGACGTTTCCTGTCATCGACGGCGTCCGGTGGGTCATCCCCGGCGACTTCGCCCGCCTCGAGGAAGACGGCAGCGTCAGCGTCCTCGGCCGCGGCTCGGTGTCGATCAACTCCGGCGGCGAGAAGATCCACCCCGAAGAGGTCGAGGCCGCCCTCGTCCGCCACGACGCGGTCTTCGACGCCGGCGTCGTCGGCACCCCGAGCGACCGCTGGGGCGAGCAGGTGACCGCCCTCGTGCAGCCCCGCCCCGGCAGCGCGGTGACCGCCGATGACCTCCGGGCCCACTGCCGAACGTCGATGGCCGACTTCAAGGTCCCAAAGGAGATCGTGTTCGTGGAGGAGGTCCCTCGCACACCGGTCGGCAAGCTCGACTACCAGAAGGTCCGCCAAGAGGTCTTGCACCGCCTCAGCGGAGACCCGCAGTGACCCGGCCTGGTCTCCGGTCAGTTCCCGGCTACCAACGTTGGCGAGCCTCCTCGGCGAAGCCCTGGAGAGCGTCGAACGGGAGCAGCGGTGTCTGAGCCCGACCGTACGGAGTCCCGGGTGGCTGGTCCGGGCGTCGCCTTCCCCGACTTCGCGGTCGCGTGCGGCGAGGAGGCGTCGGATCCGTTCGTGGTCCACGAGGGCCGGGAGATCCGCGTCGACGAGCTCGCCGCGTCGGGTCACCTCGACCGTCAGGACGAGGACCTCGCCGCGGTCGCCGGGCTCGGCGTCAGGCTCTGGCGCTACGGCATGCCGTGGCGGCTCACCGAGCCCGAGGCGGGCGTCTACGACTGGTCGCTGTGGGACCGGGCGCTCGCGTCCTGCGAGCGCCACGGCCTGGTGCCGATCGTCGACCTCTGTCACTTCGGGCTCCCGGCCCACCACCGCGGGTTCGCCGATCCGGAGTGGGTGGAGGGCTTCGTCCGCTACGTGGACGCGTTCCTGGCCCGCTACCGGGAACCGGTCCTGTTCACCCCGGTCAACGAGCCGATGATCACCGCGATGTGCTCGGCGATGTGGGGGATCTGGAACGACCGGCGCGCCAGCCGGACCGACTACTTCCGGGCCCTGGCGCACGTGACCCTCGCCAACCTCGAAGCCGTCGCCCGGATCGACGCTGATCGGGACGGTTGGTGGATCGGCGCCGAAGGCTTCGGCTGCCACGTCGCGGCCACTCCTGATGACGAACCCGCGGCGACCACGGCTCGCGAGCTCGAGCAGCTCACCTGGGACCTGCACCTCGGCGTCGAACCACCGGCCTCGGTGGCCGACATCGGCGACCACGTCGAGGACGCGGTGCTCGAACGCATCGCCGCCCTCGCCGGCCCGACCGAGCGCGTCGTCGCGGGGCACGACGTCTACCCCGTCAGCGTCATCGTCCACGGCGACCGCGAACCGCTGTCGATCGACGAGCGCCTCGCGGCCTACGACCACGAGGCCCGAGCCTGGCACGCCCGCTACCAACGCCCGTTCTGGATCGCCGAGACCTCGAACCTCGGACTACCGGTCGGCGACGGGTCCGCCTGGCTCGGCGCGCTCGTCGAGACCCTCGACCGCCTCCGCGGCGACGGGCTCCCGGCCCGGGGGGTGTGCTGGTACAGCCGCGGCGACCAGGTCGACTGGCAGACCATGCTGGCCCGGCCCGTCGGCGAGGTCACCGAGGTCGGCCTGTTCGACACGGACCGCCGACCGAGGCCCGTGGCCGCGGTGTACGGGGAGCTTGCAGCGTCGCGGGTCCGAGCCAGCACGGGATCGGCGTGAGGGAGGTGACCGGCGTGAAGCGCCTCCTCGCCGTCGCCGTGGTCGGGTTGAGCCTGCTGGCCGGGTGCAGCGGCGATGACGGAGACGTCGCCGGCCCCGACAAGCCGGCGGTGACGACCACGACCGAGGCAGCGTCGCTGGTCGGCGAGGCCACGGTGACCGGGCCGTTGACCGGTGGTCAGCACGGGTTCCCGCAGACCTCCACGCCCTTCGACCTCGACGCCGCCGGCTACGTCGAAGAGGAGTTCCTGCTCGACGGAGAGGCCACCTCGTACCGCTACACCGACGAGCCGGGCGACGACGGCGAGTGGTCGGCCGAACCGGCTGACACCTCGCCCTACACGACGCGGATCCTGGTCCGGCGTCCGGAGGACCCGGCGGCCTTCAACGGGACAGTCGTGGTCGAGTGGCTCAACGTCACCTCGAACGTGGACGTCGACGTGGACTTCGGGTTCCTGGCCGAGGAGCTCCTGCGGGAGGGGTACGCCTGGGTCGGGGTGACCGCTCAGGAGGTCGCCGTCACCAGCACCGGCGGCGGGCAGTTCGGCGACGCCGCCATCGGGTTGCAGGCCTGGGACCCCGAGCGCTACCACGACCTGTCCCACCCCGGCGACGCCTACTCGTACGACATCTTCTCCCAGGCCGGCGCCGTGCTGCGGACCGAGGCCGGCCAAGCAGCCCTCGGCGGCCTGGTCCCCGACCATGTGCTCGCCGACGGCGAGCCCCAGTCGGCGTTCCGGCTCCTGACCTACGTCAACGCCGTTCACCCGCTGGCGCAGGTCTTCGACGGCTTCCTGATCCACAGCCGCGACGGCGGCGGCGCCCCACTCGCTGACCCGGCCGTCACCGACCCCGAGACCAGCCGGGTCCGCACCGACGGCGACGCCCCGGTCCTGCAGGTCGAGACCGAGACCGACCTCTTCTCCCTCCGGGCCGACGCCCCGTTCCCCGACGCCCGCCAGCCGGACGGCGAGCGGGTCCACACCTGGGAGATCGCCGGCACGGCCCATGCCGACTCGGACTACCTCGCCCACCTCTACGAGCAGGGCACGGCGCAGTTCGAGGACTTCCTCGACCTCCGCGGCGTCCTCGCGGTGGCCAACCAAGGCCCGCAGACCTACGTGATGCGTGCGGCATTGCGCGCCCTGCACGACTGGGTCATCGACGGCGTCGAGCCGCCCATCGCCGAACCGATGGACGTCGAGGCCGGCGCGATCGTGCGCGACGAGCACGGCAACGCCCTCGGCGGGGTCCGCACCCCGGCCGTCGACGTACCCGTCGCCACCCTCACCGGCGAGGGCGTCCCGCTTATCGGCAGCACCATTCCCTTTGCCCCCGCGGAGCTGGCCGAGCTCTACGGCTCCACCGACGGCTACCTGCGGGCCTTCGACGCGGCCCTCGATGACACGGTCGACGCAGGCTTCCTCCTCGCCGACGACATCGAGGAGCTCCAAGCCGACGCCGAGACCGTCCAGATCGGCTGACCGACCGCGAGGTCCCGGGGCCAGCGTCAGACGAGGCGGGAGGTCCCGACGAGCTCGGCCATGTTGTCCACGTAGAACTTCTGGCGGGTCGCGTCGTCGAAGCGCGAGAGGTGGTCGGCGAAGCGCCCCAGCGGGTCTCGGGTGCCTTCAGGGTGGGGAAAGTCGGTGCTGAACAGAAGCAGGTCGGGGCCGACCTGGTCGATCACCCAGCCGACGTCGTCCTTGGGGAAGGGCGTGAACTTGACCTGGCGGCGGATGTAGTCCGCCGCCGGCATCGGCATCGGCAGCGCGGCGAGATCGGGTTCGGTGCGGGCGAACTGCATGGCCCCGTCGAGCTTCTTGAGCATCCCGGGGACCCACTCGGCTCCCTGTTCGATGGCTGCCCCTCGCAGTAGGGAACCGCTCGAACACGCCGTCCAGGGCGAGGGCCGACAGGAAGTTCTCCGGCCAGTAGCCGATGTTGATGAAGTCCTTCGACCGGATGTTCTCGCCGCCCCCGAGGAAGTCGGTGGGGAGGGGCCGGCCGTTCTCTCGGTAGCCGGTCGGTACGAGCCGGCCACCCGTTCCGATGTGACTGACGAAGGGGACATCGGCGTCCTGCAGGCGCGCCCAGAACGGGTCCAGCGCGCGGTGGCTGGGGCCCATGGTCTTCGACGGCGCGGTGGTCTGGACGAGGATCCCTCCGCAGCCGAGCTCCAAGGCGGCGTCCAGCTCGATCATCGCCCGGTCGACGTCGGCGAACGGGATCAGGGGCACCGGTAGGAGGCGGGGGTCCGCGGAGCAGAAGTCGGCCAAGGCGCGGGTGTGAGCCCGCACCCCGCCGTAGAGGAGGTCGAGGTCCTCGGAGAGGAACTGGCCGGGCGCGAAGGTGGAGAACACCAGCTGCGCGTCGATGCCGAACCGGTCGAGGAGCTCGATGCGCTCGCCTGCATCCCAGGCACCCACGGCGTCGTAACCCCGGCCCCACTGCGGTGACTCGACGGTCTCCCCGGCCCGCTGGGCGACTCGGGCCAGGGCGTCCTCGTTGCTCGGGGCCATCGGGAGCGGCAGCACGCGCAGCCGTTCACGGATGTCGGGGTCGGCGTAGGGCCGCAACCAGTCGGTCGGTTCGAGCACGTGGCTGTCGGCATGGAAGTAGCGCTGTGTGCTGGTGGCGACGTCTGCGGTCATGGTCCCCCCGGGCCGATGGTGCCTCGCGACGGTACCCCTGCGGGCCAACGGCCCGCCGTGTCTGGTGATGGCACTCGGTTCTCTGGCCACCGGGATCGCGATGATCGCTCTTGTACGATCATCGCATTGATGCGATAATCTCGTCGATGTGGCCGAGCTCGAGCTCCACGACGAAGTCGTCGAATGGATGGACACGCTCGGCGACACAGAATGGGATCGCACCGTCGTGGTGATCGACCGGCTTGCGACCCTCGGTTCGTCGGCGCGGATGCCCTTGTCGAGGAGCCTCGGTGAGGGGCTGTTCGAGCTGCGCTTCACCCTCGGCCCGACGGCGCGGAGGATCACCTACCGGTTCACCAAGGACGGCCGGATCATCTTGCTGACGACCTTCCGCAAGCAGCGCAACAACGAACGCAACGAGATCGACCGGGCCCGAAAGGCCGCCACGGACTGCGCCAAGCAGTACCCGTGAAGGAGACAACGATGGCTAATTACTCCCGCTGGGACGACATCAAGAACAAGCGCCGGGCGCCCGACGACGAGACCCGCGCCGGCGTCGAGCAGGACCTCGCGCTCGGTCAGCTCATCTACGACCTGCGCACCGGGGCCGGCCTCAGCCAGCGCGAGCTGGCCGAGCGCATGGGCACCACGCAGTCGGTCATCTCCCGGCTCGAGGAAGGCGGCGGCGCGCGCAACCGCATCGACACCCTCGCCCGAGTCGCCACCGCCTTGGACCGGCACCTCATCGTCTCGTTCCCCGCGAAGGTCCCCGCCAAGCTCACCGATGCCGTCCAGGTGGCCTGAGCGCCTGAAACCCGAAGGTCACGCGGTGAACCGCACGCGGTGTTGCCGGTGAAGTTCGCGATGTCGGAGGGGAGGTCGCTGTGCCGACCCTGGCGGAGGGGCGTCGCGCCTCGCAAGCAGACGCAGATCTTCTACTCTTTTTTCTACTCTGCTGGCCGATACCAAGCGGTATAGGCTGGTACTGAACAATCCACCATTTTCGAGAAGGTCCAGGTCAGCGGTACATTCTGGTACGGAAGTGGATGCAATGGGACCTAGACAATCGGGCTCATAACCCGAAGGTCGCAGGTTCAAATCCTGCCCCCGCCACCAACGAAAACCCAGGTCAACGGCCCTTTTCGAGAGATTCGGAAGGGGCCGTTCCTACGTTTTCGACGATTCTTCTACCGGGTTTTCTACCGGATCGTCTGGGACAGCCGACGACGGCTCGTGACGCAACGCCGCGAGGTGACCTTCGGGTTCGAGCCCCTTCCGACTTCCAGGGGGGTGGGTGCGCTCACGGCCTCGCGGGAGCGATGATCACTTGGCCGGTCGGAAGGCCGCGGGTATCTGCACGGCCATGTAGTCACGAGGTTCCAGCTTCAGGAGCCCGTCGCTGTAGTGGCGCGCCCGGGACTGGATCGCCTTCTGGCCCGCCGTGCTGTTCAGCCAGGTGCACAGTTCGGCTGCCACCGATGGATCATCGAGATGGATGCCGTACATCGAGTTCGACGGGATCGCGCCGAGGGGATTGAGCACCGAACGGAAGCCGTCCTTGGACATGAGGGACACGATGATGTGTGGTGCGTCTGCGGGCTCGACGACGTACCAGTGCTTGCGAATGCGGGTCAGGTAGCGATCGTGGTAGCCCTCCGCCTCCCCCGAGTCGACCAGGGAGCGAACTGCCTTCGCCTTGATGTCTTTGGGGCCACTGAGCGTCAGCAGCCACCGGCGACGGCCCGACTGGCCGAGGGTGTCGTGGGCGCTCTGGTCGAGCACTTCTCCGTCGAGTTCCCGCAGGCGACGGATGCCGGGGCGCAGTAGTCGATTCGGGATCGACTTGGCTTCGTCGTCGGTGAGGAAGAAGAAGTGGTTGGCGCCGGTGGCGACGCCTCGTCGGACGCGTCCCAGGGTGGAGAGCGCGACGGTGTCGGCATGGTCTCCACCCTGGGTCGGCCAGAACAGCGGTCCGAAGGAGGAGGGCGGATCTCCGTGGCGGTCGATGGGCTTCGCCTTGATCGTGAGGTGTTGGCCGGTGGAGATGTGCCCGGCGGAAAGGGCGGCTTCGGTAGTGGTGGTCGGACCGATGGTCGCGACGACTGCGTTGACGCGGGTGCCTGGGAAGATCTCGACGTCCGGGGGGAACGCCAGGAGTTCGATTGGTCGCTTGACGGACTCCCACATCCACCTGCGGAGTCCTGCCCCGTGTCGCGCCTCGGTCCATGAGCCAGGGAGTACGAAGCACAAGGCGTCGTCGTCGGCGAGGTGCGCGATCGAGGCACCGAGGAAGTAGGCAGCCAGTCCTGAGAGGCCGCTCTCTACGAGGTCGCTTGTGGCCTTCAGGGCGCGGTTCTTGGTCGCCCGCGTCAGCTCCTGGTGTCGGGTGTATGGCGGGTTCCCGAGGAAGAGGCGTCCACCGCCAACGCTGCCGGCGCCTTGCACCCAGGCGATGAAGTCTTCGAGGATCAGCTCGACACGACTGGACTGGCCGCGGCTCCTCAGGCGTGCCGCGAGCAAGCCGAGGGTGACCACGTTGACGTCCACGGCCTGCACCTTGGCCTCGGGCCAGCGCTGGGCCGCAGCGACACTGAACGCGCCGACTCCTGCTCCCGGATCGACGATGGTCGTCGGAGTGGGCAGGACAACGCTCGCACGTTCGAGCATGAGGTCAACCACGCTCGGCGGCGTGAAGAACGTGCCGAGCCGGCGGCGGTTCGGTCCGGCGACGATGTGTTCGTACACCGTCGCGAACCAGTCACCGTTGCCGTCCATGAGCGTGCGGGCATCGTGGATGACATCAGCAGGAGGCATCGGGCCCTGCTCGGCCCAGATGCGAAGCGCCTCGGGCCAGTCGCCGGGGATGTCATCGAGCAGGCAGCGAACCAGGCCCCCGAGCGCGGCGAGCCGTCGACGCTCGTTGCTGTCGGCACCGGGCACGAGGCGCTGCACAAGCGGGGAGCACTTCGCATCCGCTAGCCACGCCTCCACCTCGGTCATGACCTCGATTGTGCCAGTCTCTCGGGCATTGCCATCGAAGTCACGGTCCGACCTCCGGTCCACTGTCACACCCACCCGGTACCCTCGTTGCGCCTGGGGAATGTCGTCGTTCCGTCGGCTGGAAGGGAAAGACGTGCCGATCGTGACTGAACCGCAGCGGGTCCAGCGGATCAAGGAGCTCCTCGCCGATCTGAACAAGGTGCCGCCGGAGAAGCACGAGGTGGTTCGCGTCCCCGGTCCTGGCAACGAGCCGCGGCACTGCCAGGTCATCAACATCCACGTCGACGAGGTCGTCCTCAACCCACGTTCGCACCGCGTACGCGCGCAGCTCGAGGACGATCCGGAGTGGGCCGACCACAAGGACGATCCGTTCAGCGAGGCCGCCCAGGCCGTCATTCAGCGACAGGTCCGCGAGGCGCGCACCCGCGAAGAGTTCGCCTCGCTGAAGGACTCCCTTGCGAACGAGGGACAGACGGAACCCGGGGTCGTCACCTCAAAGGGCGTGCTGATCAATGCGAACACGCGGGTTGTAGCGCTGCGAGAGCTGGATGACCCGAACAAGCGCTACATCCGCGTCGCGGTCCTCCCGGACACGATGCAGGAGGACGAACTCGCGCTGCTCGAACTCCGGCTGCAGATGCAGAAGGAGCTCAAGGTCGAGTACTCGTTGACCAACGAGCTGCTGTTCATCGAGGAGCTATCCGTAGAGCGGTCCATGCCACCGGCGCAGATCGCGAAGGAGCTTCGTATCGGTGACACCGCCAAGAAGGGTGAGAGCGAGGTGGTCCTCCGTCTCAAGCTGCTCGATCTGTTGAGAACGATGCAGCAGCTCCCGAAGAACGGACTCCGCCTGACCTTCTTCGACACGCTTGGCTACGAGCAGCTGCGCGATCTCCACCGCGCCTACAGCGCCATCGTGGACAACGATCCGGCGAGAGCAGCAAGCATCCTCGACGCCTTCTTGTTGTCCGTGTCGGTTGGCGTCACGCCCGTTCACCAGTTGCGCCGCATCGACCCGGACTTCATCCCCGAGTACATGCTTCCGCAGTTGGAAGAGGATGAGATGATTGGCGCGCACGCCGCGAAGCTCGCCGCCCTCCCCGCCGAGGAGATCACGAAGCCGACCGGCGTCGGTGCGCTTCTCACTGGTGACGGCGACGGCGACGCCACCGAAGTGAACGTCCGTGGGTTGATCGACATCGTGACTCAGCGCGACCACAAGGTTCCCGTCCCAGGCACGAACTTCGTGCTCGAACGTGACGATGTCAAGGACGCCGTCAAGACGGCGATCATCAACGGAGTCACCGAGAAGAGGCGAGACGACAGCGCATCGGATCGCCTCCAAGCACCCATTGACCGCGTGCGCACGACCGCCAAACAAGTCGACAAGTGCAAGGAGGCATGCAACGGGGTGATCGGCACCGACGAGTTTGGCGACAGCCGACGCAAGACCCTAGAGGTTGCGTTCAAGCGGCTGCGGAAGAACTTTCGCTCTCTCGAGGCCGAACTCGTCAAGGCCGGCGTGATCGACGGGTGAGCCTGCTGATGGCCTCGCTGTCGCCCAGCGGCACCGAGGTGCTCTTGCGCAGCGTGGATGCGCCAGCTGCGCTGTGGAACTCCCTCGGCCGCAACATCGCCCCGGGCCAGGCACACACTGAGATCGACGGCAGCCTCCGTGTGCCCATCGGCCGTTTCCTCGCATCTCGCAACTGGCTTGGCCAAGCGCTCACCACGCATGCGTGCGCCGTTGACATCGCTCCCGCACTTGCCGCCCTACTTGAGCGCGGCAACGCGGAGCGATCCGAGATCGACTCACTCCTCGGCGCGGCACCGGCCTCGTTGTCTCCCGCCTCACTGGTCAGCGATCTCGCAGCAGCCGGCTTCAAGCGTGACCTCAAGCCCTTTCAACTTCGAGACCTCGGACACCTCCTCGCCCTAAGCCACGGCGCCAACTTCTCCGTACCCGGTGCTGGCAAGACCACCGTGGCCTACGCCCTCCACGCTCTCGAACGTGCCCGCGGTCGAGTCGATCGACTCCTCGTTGTCGCCCCCCTGTCAGCATTCGCTGCCTGGGCCGATGAGGTGCAGGAGTGCTTCGACGAGCCGTTGCGTGTCGCCAGGTTGACCGAGCGCGGCGCGCTCAGCGCAGATGTAGTCCTGGTCAACTATCAGCGCCTCGCCGCGAGCTACGACCAGATCATCAGTTGGGTGGTCGACTCATCGACGCATGTGATCCTGGATGAGGCGCACCGGATGAAACGAGGCAAGGCGGGAGAGTGGGGCCGCGCCTGCCTTGACCTGGCACACCTCGCCACGCGCCGGGACATCCTCACGGGAACGCCAGCGCCACAGCACCCGAACGACTTCGTCGCTCTCGTCGACTTCGTCTGGCCGAACCAGTCGAACCGCATTCTCCCGGACTCAGCCCGTCGATCCGACCCTCCCCCGGCGGCGATGCGCGAGGTGTCTGCGCGGCTTGCCCCGTTGTTCACCCGCACGACCAAGGCCGAGCTCGAGCTTGAGCCTCCTGATCGCCGTGCCGAGCTCGTCACCATGAAGCCCCTCCAGGCGGAGATCTACGAGGCTCTCCGAACCAAGATGCGCCACGCCACGAATGTTCGCCCGCGCGAGCGTGCCCAGTGGGGTCAGATGGGCGAGGTCGTCATGTACCTCCTCGAGGCGGCGTCGAACCCAGCGCTTCTCGCCCGCGCTGTCACGGGCGCCGACGGCGTGGCCCTCCAGTGGCCATCTCTCGCGATCCCTCCGAACTCCGACCTCGGCGAGAAGGTCCTGCACTTCGGACAGCACGAGATCCCCGCGAAGTTCGAGAAGCTCGTCACGATGGTGGCGGCCAACGCGTCCGATGGCCGCAAGACCCTCGTGTGGTCGAACTTCGTCGGCACGATCACGACTCTGGCGGACCAGCTCCTTGCGCCATACCAACCGGCTGTCGTTCACGGAGCGGTGCCCTCCGTCGCCGAGGACGTGGACTACACGACGCGGGAAGGTGAACTCCGGCGCTTCCGCGACGACCCGAACTGCTTCGTACTCCTGGCCAACCCCGCAGCGATGTCCGAGGGAGTGAGCCTGCACCATCACTGCCACGATGCGATCTACGTCGACCGCACATTCAACGCTGGCCAGTACCTCCAGTCGATCGACCGGATCCACCGACTCGGGCTCGCCCCTGGCACCCAGACCAGGATCCGCTTCTTGGTGTGCCGGGAGACAGTTGACGAGACCGTGGACGAACGGATCAGGATCAAGGCTGAGCGGTTGGCCGTCATGCTCTCGGATACGAGCCTGGTAACGATGGCGCTGCCCGACGAGGAGGCCTATGGCGAGTGGGTGGAGCCTGATGACCTCGACGTGCTACTTCAACATCTCGGCGATGCCTCCTGAGCCGCGCCTCACGCGCCACATCGCAAGAGCAGCGCTTCACGTCGCGGCGATCCTCGGACGCGAACCCAGCTCGATCGTGGTCGTCCGCGAGAGCTACTGGCGAAGAGCCACCGGCGGCACGTTCTCGGTAGCAGACCTCATCGCTGCCGAGGACGTGCTTGTCGCCGCTGGCTTCATCAGGCGCGCCGGTGACGTTCTCACGCTCACTCCGCTGCTGGACACGCTCATCGACGCCGATGAAGACGACGCCATCGAGGTGCTCACTGTCTCGCTGCTCGGCGAACAGGGTCCCGGCGCCGCAGACCGTGACGAAATCGAAGACACCCTCGAAGCACTCGTGCAGGACCCTGCACGCCGTGAGGCGCTACTGCTCGCGCTCGGACGGCGCTGGGACGACCGTCTCCGCCGCGAGATCGGTGCCATCGGCGAGGAGATCGTCGTCGCGTACGCCAAAGAGGAACTGGCTGCTCTCGGGCACGCCGACCTCGCTCGTGCGGTCCGCCGAACCAGCCTGGTCTCAGACCAGCTCGGCTACGACGTGGTTGCCCCTCGCGTTGGCGCGCCGCCGAGGCTTCTCGAAGTGAAGGCCACGGCTGCTACCTCCGCGCCGCTGGTCTTCCTCAGCAGAGGAGAAGCCGACTCGGGGTCACGCCTCAACGACTGGGCGCTCGTCGTGTGCTCTGTGCGAGACGTCCTCAATCGCAGCGGAGAGGTCGTGGGCTGGTGCCAGCGTGCCGACATCGACGACCTACTACCGGAGGATGTGCCGGGGAGCCGATGGCAGTCGGTCGCAATTGAACTAGAGCAGCTTCCTCTCCAACCTGGGCTTCCACGACCAAGTGCCTAGACATCCCTTCGACCCGGGAGCGTGGCTTGTCGCTCATGGTGTCACCCTGGGTGGGGCCCTCGACCTTCGGGTTCGCCGGGGTTAGAGTGGTCGTGCAGCGCTGGTACACCCCGTTGACGCCCCGGGTCCGGCCTTCGTGGCTGCGTCGGCGTCCCTTCTGAACCTGTGATTCGAAGGGACCCCGCACCATGCGCGGCTACGTGACCAAGAAGGGCAAGAAGTACTACGCCGTCATCTACGACGGCATCGACCCGGCGACGGGCAAGGAGAAGCGGCGTTGGGTCGCCGCGGGCAGTCGGCGTGATGACGCCGACAAGCTCGTGACCGAGCTGACCAAGCGGAGCCACCGCGGCGAGACGGTGGTGAGCGAGAAGCTGACGCTGGGCCAGTACCTGACGACTCGCTGGCTGCCGGTCCAGGAGAACCGGCTGCGGGCGAGCACGTATGACTCGTACCGGCGGAACATCGACCTGCACGTCATCCCGGCGTTGGGGGAACGGCTCCTCGACCGGCTCACGGCGGAGGACATCGACTTGTTCTACGCCTCGCTGCTCAAGAGCGGCAGCAAGAAGCGGACTGGCAAGACGCCCGAGGGCGAGCAGGCCGAGCCGAAGGGACTGTCGCCGAAGACGGTGCACAACATCCACGTGATGTTGAACAAGGCGCTGAGCGACGCGGCCCGCAAGGGCACGGTGGTCCGCAACGTCGTCGCGTTGGCCGACGCGCCGTCGTTGCAGGCCCGCAAGCGCGCCGAGATCAAGGCGTGGGACGTCGACCAGCTCGTCGAGTTCCTCGACGCGATCGCCCCGCACCGCTTGTCGCCGGCGTTCTTCCTGGCCGCGCACACCGGGATGCGCCGAGGTGAGGTGCTCGGGCTGCGGTGGCGTGACCTCGACGTCGACGCGAACCGGGTCGCGGTCCGCCAGGCGCTGGTGTCGGTCGCGTACGAGGTGTCGATCTCGGACGTGAAGACGGGGACGAGCCGCCGCACGATCGACATCGACGCCGATGTCGTGCAGGTGCTGCGTGACTGGTTCAAGGCCCGTACCGAGGAACGCGACGGGGCCGAGCCCGCGGCGGACGATCTGGTGTTCACCAAGGACGACGGGTCGTGGCTGCACCCCGACACCTTCAGCCAGCTCTTCGACCGGACCGTCGCCAGGGCCAAGGTGCCGGTGATCTCGTTGCACGACCTGCGCCACACCCACGCCACGCTCCTGTTGAAGGCGGGCGTGCACGTGAAGGTGGTCAGCGAACGGCTCGGCCACGCCAACGTCGCGTTCACGATGAACGTGTACCAGCACGTCCTGCCGGGCATGCAGGCCGCCGCGGCGGACACGTTCTCGTTGCTGCTGCGCAACCAGCGCAACAAGACGGCATTGGAAGCCGAGCCCGACGACGATGACGCCGATACCGACACCGAGGCCGAGGTTGACGGCGAGGCTGACGTCGACGGCGCGAGCGAGGAGGACGATCAGTGATCGGCCCGGTCGACGCCGCCGAGCGGGCAGCCGAGTCGGTGCGAGCGGTGAACCACCTCACCCTTCGCGCACCTTCTCCAGGGACACCGGGCTGGGAGGAGGTCGGCGATCTCTACCGGGTGCTCGGCGAGCTGCGGGTCCTGGCCGAGCGCCTACCCCAAGCGTGCAGCCAACTCGCCCGGCACCTCGAACGACCCGCAACAGGTCGTGCCTACGAGGTCGACGCCATGGCCGACGCGCCCTCCTCGGTCGTGGTCGCTTCCGCGGTGCTGGCCCTCGACGACGCCGAGCGATGCGCGTCCCGCACCGGTGAACACCTCAACGAGGCCCTGTCGGCAGTAGCGCACCTCCACGCATAGGCCGGACTGGCTCCGGGGTCATCAGGCCCCGGAGCCAGCGGAAGGAGTGGCACAACGAGCCTTGGCGCGGCGGCGAAACTGGAACGGTCAGCCGCGCGAGGAGCCACCGATGGACGCAACCGACGAGAACCTGATCTCGGTGCTGGGCCGGGACCTGCTGCTCGTCGACGTCGGCGGCGGCGCCGAAACGCACCTGGCCGAGGTCGCCGACGGCCAGGGCCGGTCCGCGCGACACCAGGGCAACGAGGATGCCCCACTCCCTGGACGCTGGAGCCACTCGACG
>WBZL01000426.1_pt1 | contig 47273 bp, 39 predicted proteins | sample 5204291 | NCBI WGS metagenome assembly WBZL01 (sample SAMN12344345, study PRJNA552823) | activated sludge metagenome | biome: Activated sludge suspended growth; feature: Nitrification reactor; material: Wastewater; isolation source: activated sludge from nitrification reactor of wastewater... | reverse complement strand
CGATCTGTTTTTGGAGTTCTTTCTGGCGATCCAGCATTTTCTCCAGGTCTTTTTTGCTTTGCCAATCCAGATCGCGTTCCTGGAGCAATTTTTCGCGCATTTTCTTCATCTCCTCCTGGATCTTGCGCGATTCCTCCATAGCGTCGCTCAGGTTTTTTTTGATCTGTTCGCTGTTTTGGTCGGCCATGGCTTCAAATTCTTCTACCGTGGGCATTGCAAACAGGAAGGGGTTTGTCTTGGCGGATTTGCTGCCGTTGACGCCGTCGTTGTCAAATACTTCAAAATAGTAGGTTACCTGGTCGCCTGGTTTGAGTTCCAGGTCAGCCATATTGAACGTGTAGTCATAGCGGATTTCCTTTCCGTCGGGTTTCGGCATTTTTACGCTGTGGAGTTCGCCTTCTTCGCCTTCACTGGGCCTGACCCGGTAATTGAAGGATAAGCTCAGCAAGCCGTAATCATCGGAGGCGTCACCAACAAAAAACAGGAGTTTCCTGTCGGTGCTGTCCACAAATTTTTCAGCCTTTATAGTCGGATAAAGGTCGGGGATAATAGAAAGCGTATAGCTGATGGAATCGGCATTGGGCAGCGCCTTATTGGAGATGTAGAGTTTGTACGCTTCATCCTCCATTGCCCGCTTCTTGAAGGTGAACAGGTCATCGCTGAAGCGGTTGGCGGATTCTGACTTTCCGTTTTTTGAAAAGAACAGGTTGATGGCGTCTGTATTTTCTGAGTTGAAAATCCAGTCAATATTGGTACCGACGGGTACTACAAGGTCGCCGATGCTGTTAAGCGTTTCGTCTTTGCGCAGGGTATAGGACGGGTAGTCGAGTTTGACCTCAAACCCGGCGAGGTTTGGCCTGCGAAGGACTTCGAGGTTGTACTCCCTGGAAGAAACGCCGCTGGAATAGAGGTGGAATTCCGTTTCTTTCTGCACGTTGTTGAACCGGTAGCTGAACCGGTTGGGGGCGTCTTTGGTCAGGCGGTATTGGTAGCCTTCAATTTCAATGAAAGCATCGTTGGGCAGTTGGTTGCCGTCCACTTCAACAGATAAAAGATAGTCTTCGAACTGAACGACCTGCAAAGCATCGGCATTGACGTTGAAATGGAACGGCGCCGGTTTTTCATATTCCCGGCCGTTGTGCAGCAGGCGGGAAGCGCTGTCCTTGATCATCGTCGGAGCGGCAAAGAGCAGGACGAGGAGCAATAGGAGCGGCGGCAGCGCATAGCGAAGATATTTCTTATTCTGACCGAGGTTGATGGCCGATTTGAAGGGAACCAGTTTGATTTCCTCGGATTTCTGGTCGATACTGGCGAGGATAAGATCCCTTTGATCCTGGGCATCGGCTTGTTGCTTGAGCTGGAGTATGTTGAGCAATTTGTCCTTTACATCGGCAAAGTGATTACCGATGATTTGGGCGGCCTGCTCGTGGGAGATGATCTTGCCCAGGTGGAAGTAGTGAAACAAGGGCCGCAGGACCCAGCCGTAGAGGGACAGGGCGCTGATGCCCAGGAAAGAAAAGAACATGACTTTCCGGACACCAGTATTGAAGTAAAACTCATTTTCAAGGAAAGTTATCCCGAGGAAGAAAACGAGAATCACCGCAATGCTGTAAAGCGCACCCCTGATGACCTGATTGACATAGTATTTGCGGATAAACTGGTCCAGTTTCTCAATCAACAGTCGGTAATTATTCGCACCACTCATAATAATAGTATGGATTAAGCAAGCTCAAACAAAACAAGGCGTTGAGGCCTAGTTAACAATAACGCGCAAAGCTGGCAAAATGATTCATCGGGTTTACAGAACAAACACCGAAGATAAGAGAAAAATAAAGAGGTGTCAATAGGCTTAAGGCAAAAAATGCGGCTTTTGTCGCACAATACAGGGTTAAAAAGCGGGTAAACGGGAACTTTAACTAAAATAAAAAACCCGGCGCCGGGGAAAACAGGTACAGCGTCGGGTTTTATACGTGCGAAATGAAAATATATCAGTCTTCTGAATTCGATTTTTGCAGATAGAGTTCAAGCGCCATGGTCATTGACGGCGCTTCCGGCGCCGGCGCTTTGATGTTTACCGTAAGGCCGCGGTCTTCAACGGCTTTGCTGGTGCTGTTGCCAAAAACGGCGATCCGGGTTTCATTTTGTTTAAAATCCGGAAAATTATCATAAAGGGATTTGATGCCCAGCGGGCTAAAGAAAACCAGTACGTCGTAGGTTACGTCGCTGAGGTCGGAAAGATCGCTGCTGACGGTTTCGTACATGAGGGAGTCCTGCCAGTCGAGCCCGAGTTCGTCGAGGTATTGGGAAACATCCTTTGCTCCGAGGTTGGAGCAAGGGAGCAGGAATTTTTCATTCTTATGCTTCTTGAGTGCGCTGGTCAGATCCTGGATCACGCGCTTACCTGCAAAAACCTTGCGTTTGCGGTAGACGATGAACTTTTGGAGGTAATTGGCAATGGCTTCCGTCAGGCAAAAATACTTGGTCTCCTGCGACATTTTGATCCGCATTTCTTCGCAGATCCTGAAAAAATGGTCGACGGAGTTTTTGCTGGTGAGGATGATTACGGAAAACTCGTCAGGACGGATACGTTGCTTGCGGAATTCCTTTGCAGGCACACCCTCGACATGGATAAACGGCCGCCAGTCAATGGTGAGGCCATATCTCTTCTCTAGTTCATAGTAAGGGGAGCGCTCTGGTTTGGGTTGAGAGACCAGAATGGTCTTCACTTTTTTGAATGTTTCTTCTTTCGCTTTAACGTTTGCCGCCATTCAACAAAGATGTTTTTTTGAAAAAACCTGCCGGTTAAAGCAAATGGTTGACACCCCACTTGTATAACACCAGTACAGGCGCTATTTCGACGGTGCAAATATACAACAAAAAGTGAAATATATGGGAAAAAAGGAAACGATTTGCAATAAATAATCCCCTGACGGTCCTCAGAAGATACACAATAGCCAGAAATGCGGCACAAGGCCATATAATATATGGAATTATTTTCTCAGATCCGAAGGCGAGGAACAGGTTGACAGGCGTCAGAACGAGCCCGATCAGCAGGTTGAAAACCATAATGATAAAACTGTAAAACCTGATTTCCTTGCCGATAGGAAAGATGAAACCCAGCAGGGACAAGATGAAGTGCTTGATTGTGAGCAATCCGGCCGAAAAAAGGAAAACCGTCAGGATCTGCCAACCCGGCGAAAGGGATACCACCAGGCCGTAATGGTGCATCACCAGATAAGCTAGGGTGCTGATATTGAAGAAAAACAATAAATACAACAGGAAATAGGGGAACAGGCCGCCGTTCTGACGGTCGCGGAAGGCGATATTGAGCGCATTGGAATTGAACGGCCCTACAAAAGAGTGATTGACCGCCTGCCTGAAAAGAGTAGCCAGGATTGTGAGCACGAGCAGGCTGCCCAGGGTGATCACCAGCAGAAAGCGGGTATCTACGGGCTTGGCGGGTGCAGGCTTTTCAGCTGCTGCGACCGCAGCAGAAGGCTTGATCTTGATGTTGAACAGGGGCGTTGAAACCGGCGCAATCAGGTCGAACGGGTTGCCGTTTTTTTTGACGGAATCTACCGGCGGAGACAGGGGCGCCTCTTTGATCCTGTAGGTCAGGTCAAATGGATTTTGGGTTTTCTGGGCGGGCAAAATGGGCCCTGTGGTGCACATGACAACCAACAGAATGCAAACGCGGGTAAATAATTTTCCAATCAAGGCCGTTATCCTTATTTGTTGCAAATATACATATTTGTTAATTCTGTCTGAATGGTTGTTAATGGCCGGTTAATCCCAGCTCCGAAAACGGATCAGGTACTAACTTTAAGGCTGTAAGCACGATGATACAGGAGCAGCGACATGAATAACAAGACAGTAAAACGGGTGGTTATCCTGGGGGTGGTGGCGATGGCGGGCATTATTGCCATACAGTCGTATTGGGTGATCAGTACCTGGAATATTAATGAGGTTGAGTTCAATCAGAAGGTTAACCTGGCTTTGTTCAATACGGCAAAGGATCTCGCCGACCTGACCGGGGCTTCATTGCCGGCCAGGGACGTGGTTAAACAGCGGACGACCAATTATTATATCGTCAACGTGGCGTTTGAGATAGATACCAGTACGCTCGAATATTTCCTGCAAAGGGAGCTTGAAAGCCTGGCCATTAACATCGATTATGAATATGCGGTGTTCGATTGCCATAATGACCAGATGGTTTACGGGAATTATGTGAGTTATTCGCCGGAGGAGAAAAAGCATATTCAATTGGGTAACCTGCCGAAAGACAGTGAGTTTGTGTACTATTTCGGCGTCAAGTTTCCGGCCAGGTCGGGGTATTTGTTCGGGAAAATGCAGCTTTCCATCTTTTTTTCCATTATTCTGCTGGTCACGGTCGTGTTTTTTGCCTATGCTATGGCCGTAATGCTCCGGCAGAAACGGCTTTCGGAAATGCAGAAGGACTTTATCAACAACATGACCCATGAATTCAAAACGCCGATTTCGACCATCAAGATCTCATCGGATGTGCTGTTGAATAACGACCTCGTGAAATCGGATAACCGCCTGATGCAGTACGCCGGCATCATCCGGGATCAAAATCAAAGACTGAACAGCCAGGTGGAAAAAGTCCTGCAGTTGGCCCGGATAGAAGGGCGGCAGTTCCAGCTTAAAAAAGAAGATATTGTTCTACAGGAAATCATTCCGCTGGTCACGGCCAGTTGCATGATCGCCGTTGAAAAAGCAGGCGGAAAATTGACGGTTCATCTGCCCGAAAAACCGGTGGTTATATCCGCTGATCGCCTCCATCTCACGAATATCCTCCATAACCTGCTGGATAACGCTGTGAAATATTGCCGGGAAGTGCCGGTCATCCATGTTGAGCTGGAGATTCGCCCCAAGAAGGCCGTGCTGAAAATTACCGATCAGGGGCTGGGTATTTCCAAATCCCACCAATCCCATATCTTTGAAAAATTTTACAGGGTTCCTACGGGGAACGTGCACAATATCAAAGGCTTCGGTCTGGGGTTGTTCTATGTCAAGAACATTTGCAGAGCCCATCGCTGGAGCCTGGACCTGGAGAGTGAACTCAATCAGGGTACGGTCATTTCGATCGGATTTCCTCAGGCATCAATATAATGCGTCTCATTGTTGAAAGACCGGAGCACCCAAAAATGAATGTATGAAGAATGCACATTTACTATATGTGGAAGATGATGAGAGTCTGAGTTTTGTAACGCGCGACAACCTGGAGCTGCAGGGGTACAAGATCACCTACTGCGCCACCGGCAAGCATGCCCTGGAACAGATTCGAAACCAGGATTTCGACTTGTACATCCTGGATGTGATGCTGCCGGATATTGACGGTTTCAGCCTTGCGAAGGAGGTGCGAAAGAAAACCGCTCATGCGCCGATCCTTTTCCTTACAGCCAAATCGCTGAAAGAAGACCGGATTTACGGCCTGCGGCTCGGGGCGGACGATTATATTACGAAACCGTTCAGCATCGAAGAGCTGATATTGAAGATCGAGGTCTTCCTGAGGCGAAGCAAGGTGGTCTCCCCCGATTTCAGGAATATCTATTCGATAGGCTGTTATGTTCTGGATTACCGAAATCTGTTGCTGACCATTGAGGATGCTCCGCGGCGGCTCACCCAAAAGGAAGCGGACCTGCTTCGTCTTTTCATAGAAAACAAGAACCAGGTGCTCAAGCGCTCACAGATCCTTGAACAACTCTGGGGAGAAGATGATTATTTTATGGGAAGGAGCCTGGACGTTTTTATCTCCAGGTTGCGGAAATACCTTCAGGACGACGAAACCCTCCGAATTGAAACCCTCCATGGGGTCGGATTCAGGCTGTCAGAAGATCGGGTAGGCGTCTAAGTGCCTGAAAATTTTAAATTTATCCGTCATGTATGGTTTTTTTCAATAGTGATTATATCTTTGCACTCCCTTTTATGTAGGGAAGGAAAAAAATCAGATACAAACTCTCAAAACAAGTACAAGGTTTTGCAGGGGATTACTGGTAAAACTTTTTAGAATAATGGCTCTAATTGGAAAGATCAGAAAGAATTATTGGCTCCTGGTGTTGCCGGTTGCGCTGGCACTGGGCGGGTTCATTATTATGGATGCGATGAGCCAATCGACCAGGGGGTCAATGGGGTCTCAACTCTTGTTGGGCAAGGTCGGCAAGACTAAGATCGACCGGATGCAATTCGAGCGCATTTACGGCGTGCTTTACAGCTCTGGTGATCCGTATCAGAACCGCAACGCTTTGTGGAACTGGTATGTGGAAGACGCCATTCTGCAACAAGAAGCGGATGCACTGGGGATCGGCGTCAGCAACGCGGAAGTGGTTGACCTTGAGTTTGGCCCCAATCCCAGCCCGATTATCGTTCAGCGTTTTCCGGATCAAAATATTCCGGGGACGGTCAACAGGGACCAACTCAATATGTTCAAGTCTCTGATCGAAAACCCGCAACAACTGCAACAGGCCATCAGTACCGGCCAGTTGGGGGCGAGCTTCCCGGACTTCTGGAAGCACCAGGAGAAAGAAATCGTCAAAAGCCGCCTTCAAACCAAAATAGCCAACCTGGTATCCAAGGCCATGTATACGCCCAACTGGATGGCGGAAATGCTGTTTGCGGAACAAAATCAACCGGTAGACTTTTCCTATGTAAAGGTCGGTTACGGTGACATTGACAATACGGATGTTACCCTTGAAGATAAGGATTATCAAAGCTATATCGCCGAAAACGAAGCCAAGCTGCGGAAAGAAGAAGAAACACGCATTTTAAAATACGTTTCTTTTGATGTTGTTCCTACTCCTGCGGACTCCGCAGACCTGAAGAAGCGCATCGCTGAACTGATTCCGGGACTGGAACAAGCGGCTCCCAGTGAGGACTCCTCTTTTGTTTTGCGGAACAAAGGGGTGATTACCGGGATGTATATGAAAAAAGATGACCTTGCCGGCATGACCATTGCCGATACGGTTTTCAAAATGTCGGCCGGCCAGGTTTACGGCCCATATCTCGACAACGGAGCATATCAGGCTGTAAAGGTTCGCGACCGGGTGATGATGGCTGATTCGGCTGATTCCCGCCATATCCTGATCCAGGCATCTACGCCGGCTCAGTTCAAAACCGCGGAAAAACGGATCGACAGCCTCCGGAACGTGCTGGCGTCCGGGGCAGCCTCCTTCGATTCGCTGGCCATTAAATTCAGCCAGGACCAGGGCAGCGCTGCCAAAGGCGGGAAATATGAGAATACCGCACCCAATACTTTTGTACCGCAGTACAACAGGGTGCTTTTCATAACGGGTGAGATCGGCAAGATCTACAAAGTGAAAACCGATTACGGCTGGCACCTGATAGAAGTCCTTCGCCGGAGCGCCAGCAAGAGTGAAAGAGTGGATCTGGCTTTCCTTTCGGAAGAAATCATCCCCTCCAGGGAAACGGAAAATGCCGTTTATCAGAAAGCGACTGCTTTTCAATCCGATAACCAGAGCCTGGATGCCATGACGAAAGCCGCCGTGGCGGAAGGTCTTCGTGTGGAAACCTCTCCGGCGCTGGAAAAGGTTGCCAGCACCATCGGCACCCTTGGGTCGGGAGAAGAATCAAGAGAGATTGTCAAATGGGCATTCGGCGCCGGCGTCGGCGATGTTTCGCCCAAAGTGTATACCTATAAGGATCCTGCCGGGTTCTTTGACGGCAAGTATGTCGTTGCAGCGCTTTCCGCTATTCAAAAGGCCGGGCTTCCGAGCGTGGCGTCTGCCAAGGAAGAACTGGAACAGGCTGTGATTACCTGGAAAAAAGGCCAGATGATCAGCGCCAATTTGAAAGGCAAAGACCTTGCGGCCGCTGCGAGCGAATATAAAGTCGCGATTGATACGGCCAGAAATGTCAACTTCGTTCAGGGCGATATTCCGAACCTGGGGCGCGAACCGGCAGTTGTCGGGGCAGCCTTCCATCTTCAACCCAACCAGACCTCCGGCCCCGTTATCGGAGAAGGCGGTGTGGTATTGGTACAATTGCTGAGCAAGCCCGAAATTCCCGCTGCGACCAACCTGCCGTTGATGCGCCAGCTTCAGAACACGTCCCTGCGTTCGCAGGTGAATGCGCGACTGATGACGGCAATTAAGAAGCAGGAGAAAATCGTAGACCGAAGAGCGATGTTCTATTAATCATAATCTGCTTTTGCGGGCAGCCTGAAATGGGTTGGGAAGCATGGGTTTCTCAACCCATTTCAATTTGTTGAAAGGAGCCCCCGAGCCTTGGTCGGAAAGAATTTTTTAACCATCTTTGGGCCGGAAAACCGCAAGGACCAAACATAAAATACACATTAAAATGTCAGAAGTTACCAACGCCGGAAAAAAAGGCTACTGCCTGATGTATTTTTTAATAGCTCTTTTCTTGTTCATCATTCTTTGGACAGCTATTTACAAATATAATTTCCGGTTTTTGCAATAGATCAACAGCCCTGAACCATTGCGGGAAGCCCATTGCAGGAAAGTCCTCTTTCCCAATGCGATGTACCGACAGGGGCAACGATATTATCTAAGAGGAGATCGAAGCCAGGAAATCCAGGGTTTGGTCCAGGCTCTTCAGGATATGGACGTTATCTTTGGAAGAGACGTTTTGAGCCACAACCTGGTATCCGGTGATCAGCAACTCGCAGTCAGGCAAAATATCTTTCAGCCGATCAATATACCTTTGTGCCGGCTCCCGGGCAAAAGTTTCCGAAATCATTGTAAATATATAAGCAGGCTTGTGGATCCGGCAGGCGTCAAGCAGGTCGGTCAAGGAGATGTCCTGCCCAATGTAGATTACCTGTTTTTTTCTGGCCTTGAGCAGATAATGCATAAACAACAGGCTTAATTCCTGTTTTTCTCCTTCAGGCAGATAAAGCATAAACTTGTTGGCATTGCCACCCTGAACCAGGGGCTCCCGATCGATCGCCGCGATCACTTTTTGCCGGATCAAAAAGCTGATGAAATTCTCTTGTACCGGATCAATCGACCCTGTAAGCCAGAGTACGCTCAAGCGGTCCAGAAACGGATAAATGACCTCAAGCATGGTCCGTTCGAAGCCTATCCGCCGGGTGTTGAAGGTGACGATCCTGTCAAATTTATATTCATCCATTTCCATCATGGCCAGGGTCAGTGCATCAATCTGAGCATCTTCCCGGACATCCAGGTTTGAAATTTTCGAAACCTGCTCTTCCACTTCCTGCGGACTCATGGAAGCGATCTTTGAGATCTTGATGCCGCTCTTATTCAGCAAGGCTACATTCAGGACGTATTTCAGGTCGTCGTCTTCGTAATACCGGATATTGGTATCGGTGCGTTGCGGGGTGATCAATCCGTAACGCTGTTCCCATATCCGTAAGGTGTGGGCCTTGATCCCTGATAGTTTTTCCAGATCCTTTATAGAATAAACGGCCACGGTTTTATGTATTTAAAGCGCAGGATTATCTTTTACATTCGGAATAATAGAAACCCGGCAAAGGGTCACTTGCCTGAAAATCAAAAAACTAACATTAAGACACTGAAAATGTTTAGGGAAAGGATTTTATTTTCTCACAAATGCTGCCAGGCCAGCGCGGCAGCTCCCAAAACCGCGTCATGAGCGCCGCCGACTGATGACAGCAATAACCGGACCTTGCCTCTGAATGCCGGAAAAAGCCGCGCGTCCATGGATTCCTGCGTTGGAACGAGCAGAAGGTCTCGGGCATGTGTCAGGCCTCCGGTAAGAATGACCGCTTCAGGGTTGAAATAAGCCACCAGGTCGGCCAGTTTGGTGCCGAGTATATTGCCGGTATAGGTAAACGCTTCCTTGGCAATGGGGTCTCCGTCCAGTGCGGCCTGGGCGATCATTTCTCCATCGAGTTCGTGATAATTATAACCCCGGAGTATGCTGTCCACCTTGCGGTCGGCCATCAGCTTGAATACGGTACGCTTGATGCCGGTTACGGAAACGTAGGTCTCCAGGCACCCTGAAAGCCCGCAGTTGCAGTTGCGGCCGTCGGGGCGTACGTTGACATGACCCATTTCGCCGGCAAGGCCGTCCTGGCCCAGAAGCAGTTTGCGGTCGACCACGATACCGCTGCCAAGTCCGGTACCCAGGGTAAGTACGGCGAAGTTTTTCATTTCGCGGGCTATGCCGAAAACCATTTCGCCCAATGCGGCAACATTTGCATCGTTGGTGGCGACAACGGGCAGGTTCAGTTTTTCGTGGATGGCCGGCGCCAGCGGCGTGATCTCGCCCCAACTGAAGTTATGGGCGCGTTCCATATTGCCGGTATAAAAATTTACGTTAGGCGCCCCGATCCCGACACCTTTGATTGAGATCTGATCCTTGAAGGGGCCGGAAATCCGGTTAAAGACGATGGAAAGGTGTTCCAGAAAAATGGGAAACTCCTCCTTCGCGTGCGTGTTGAAGCGCTCAAATGCCAGGACTTTGCCGTTTTTGTCCACAAGCCCTGCTTTGGTATTGGTTCCGCCCAGGTCGATGCCTAAGACAACTTCTTGGTTCATAGATCTTGATTTGCGTAAATTGAGGCAAAAATACCTATACTTTTGAGGTATTCTTTTTTCAGGGATACAAATTCAGGTATAAAAATAGGCTAATCAAAACTAAATTTGTTAATTCGTAATCCGAACCAAGATTTCCTGAACAATAAGATCCGCCCGGCATGGCTCTTTCCAATCAGCACTTCAGCTATATCTCCACACTTGTTGACCAATTGGAACAAGGCGATAATTTTAGCGTTGACCTGGAAACATTCAGAAAATACTCCGAGGAATTGAGAGCAGCACTGTATCGGCTGACGGATCATCCGGATGTTTTAAGGCGCTTGAACAGCATTCAACGGATCGAACCGCTGGAAGAAAGTCAGGGGATCTGGGGATCCCTCTTACCCAAATCCTCGTTCGGCATGTACGATAAATTCAAAAAAAAGGAACATATCATGGAACAGGTCCGGGAAATTGCTTCCACCTTTTCTTCCATTCAGTTCATCCTTCAGAACGACTTCTCCTGAATCATTCGTAACCAAGTTCAAAAAAATTAAAAATGAGAATTCCCGCACTGACCGTTCTGCTTGGCAGTATAGTGACAATTGCCCTTGGCCAATCGGGTTATCAGATCGACTCTTCCCTCATCATGGATTTCGAAAGGTACGACCCGCCTTCCACGCTCGTGGTGCCGGAACACCCGAAAACCAGGGCAAAATTCCCGTTTATTGACGTGCACAGCCACCATTTCCGGATGGCTCAGCAGGACCTGGGCAAGCTGGTCTCGGAAATGGATGAAATGAACATGGGCATTATTGTCAATCTGAGCGGGCAAGGCGGGCATGCGCTCAAAGCGATGTTTGATAATGTGGATAAATACGGCAAACAAAAGCGTATCGCCATTTTTACCAATATAGAGTTCCGGAGCATAGACGAGCCCGATTGGGCTGAAAATACCCTCAAGCAACTGGAATACGACGTGAGCATCGGCGCCTGCGGGCTGAAGATCTACAAGAACCAGGGTATGTTTCACAATGATAAGAACGGCAACAGGATTGCCATCAACGATCCCCGTCTGGACCCGGTGTGGGACAAATGCGGTGAACTGGGCATCCCGGTGATCATCCATGCCGCCGACCCCAAATCGTTCTGGGACCCCCAGGACGAAAACAATGAGCGGTGGCTGGAGTTGAAACTGCGCCCCGGCCGGAAAAGAGCCGACGACGATCCCGCGCCCTGGGCAACCATCATCGCCGAACAACACGATGTTTTCCGCAAACACCCCAAAACTACCTTCATCAATGCCCACCTGGGATGGTTTGGAAATAACCTGGAAAAACTCGGGCAACTCCTGGATGAAATGCCGAATATGTATGTGGAAATCGGAGCTGTTATTGCTGAACTGGGTCGGCAGCCGCGCAGCGCCAACCGGTTTTTTCAAAAATACCAGGACAGGGTGTTATTCGGCAAAGATTCATATGTGCCGGAAGAATACAATACCTATTTCCGGGTGTTGGAAACGGATGACGAATATTTTCCGTACTACAAACGCTACCATGCTTTCTGGAAAATGTACGGCCTGAACCTGCCGGATGAGATATTGAAAAAACTGTATTACAAGAATGCGCTAAAGATCATTCCCGGCTTGGACAAAAGCCTGTTTCCGGAATAATCAGGCGTGTACGGAGACCGGCGCCGGGCTTACAGCAACATCGCCCTCAGGAAGAATCTCCTGCAATTCGACAAGTTCAACCCGGTTGACCCAGGTATCCGGTCCGGCGCAATCTACCTTGACGTAGTTATCTGTAAACCCGGATATCCTGCCGGGGCGTTTGCCGGATTCGAACAGGACCGGGCGGACCTGCCGGAGGTTTTGTTCGTAGAAATGCCGGCGCTTCTTTTCGCTCAGGATGGTCAGCATCTGGTTTCTGCGCCGCCGGTCTTCCATGGGCACAACGCCGTCCATTTCAACCGCGGGGGTGTTCGGCCGCTCGGAATAGGTGAACACGTGAAGGTATGAAATATCCAATTCGTTGATGAACCGGTAAGTTTCCAGAAAATCAGCTTCCGTTTCGCCCGGGAAGCCTACGATAACATCAACCCCGATACAGCAATGGGGCATCCGCGCCTTAATGCTTCTTACCCGTTCGGCATAGAGTTCCCGCTTATACCTGCGGCGCATCATGGCCAATTGCTTGTCATTGCCAGACTGGAGCGGCATATGGAAATGCGGTGCAAATCGTCGGGATTGGGCAACAAACTCAATGATCTCGTCGGTACAAAGGTTGGGTTCGATCGAGGAGATCCGAAAACGCTCAATGCCTTGCACCTGATCGAGGGCTTTGATCAGGTCAATAAAAAGGGCCTCTTTTTTGGGCCTTATGCCTTCAATCACTTCCGTTCCGTTGCCGAAATCGCCGATGTTCACGCCGGTCAGGACAATTTCCTTAACGCCCAGCGATGCGATTTTTTCAGCGTTAGCCAAGGCGTGGTCTACGGTGTCGCTCCGGCTTTTGCCCCGGGCCATCGGGATGGTGCAAAAGGTACATTTGTAGTCGCAGCCGTCCTGCACTTTGAGAAAGGACCGGGTGCGGTCGCCGAATGAAAAAGCGTCCGTGAACTGGTTGGCCTCGGATACGGCGCCGGCATGAACAGTTCCTTTGCCGGGCAATTTGACCAGGTTGTCGATGAATTCAAGGATTCGGAATTTCTCAGCTGCCCCGAGAACCAGGTCTACGCCGGGGATGCCGGCAATTTCGACGGGTTTCAGCTGGGCATAACACCCGACCACGACCACGATTGCCTGCCGGTTGAAACGGAGGGCTTTCCGGACAATATTCCTGCATTTCCGGTCAGCAAAATCCGTGACCGAGCAGGTATTGATCACATAAATATCCGCACCAGTCTCAAAAGGAACTTCCTGGTAGCCGGCGGCCTCAAACTGCCTGCCGATGGAGGATGTCTCCGAGTAATTGAGCTTACAACCCAAAGTATAGAAAGCCACGGTGTGGGGTGTGGACATATTATGCTTTTTCGAAAATGCCGGCGTTGTTGAAATCAGGGTGCAAATTTACGAATTTTATCCAAATCAACCGCCAAAGAGGGCAGTAAAGGCAAGGGGTTCTTACCTTCGCGCGGTAGAAAAAAGAAATTATCGCCATGTTTAACAGGTTGCTTATTTGTTGTTTGCTGGGATTGGTGTTTTTTCCGGGTTGCAGGAATGACCCTGAAAACCAAAAAGGTCGAAAGACGCTGTTCGCCGATCTTTTTGTGCGGTATTTTGAGGAGGACCAGTCGCTCAAAGCGCAGGCTGTTTTCTTTGAGGGCCAGACGTTGGACGGCGCAGCGCCGTTTGAGCCCGCCGGAGGGGTTTCGTTTCAAGGCAGCGCTATGGAAAAAAAGGAGATCCCTGGCGCCGTTATTCGTTATGAGATCAACCGGAAGTTGCCGTATTCCGACCGGTTTCCCTTCCGGTTCCAAACCAAGAGCGGTCAATGGCAGGAAGCCAATATGAGCATGTCGCCGTTGGCCGGATACCTGATTGCCGGAGACAAGGGGAGTAAAACCGGAGGCGTGACCATTATAATCAAAGGAGCCGTGTTGAACGAGATAGAAAGCCTGGTAGTGATCCTGACGGATAAGAACAGAAAAAGTGCAGCGCATGAAATTACCGGGCCGGTTGCCGCCAATGAGATCCTGGTGCCCGCAAATGTACTGACCGGACTGGAGCCCGGCCGGTGTTCCGTCTATCTGGTCAAGAAGCGGCATGAAGTGCTGGAAAAAGAAGGCTTAACGGTATTTGCCGATCAGGAATATTATTCGGATGCAAAAGATTTTGAGCTGATGCCGTAAAGCGTGCAACCGCAGGTCAGGGGAGGCGCAAACCGATGGAAAGTTCAAGCCTTCCGGGCATCCAGGTTTTGCTTTCCGCAGTAGATTCTTTCAGACATTTGCTCAGCCGCAGCCGAAGTACGCCCTGATCGGTCAGCCGGTAGCCTACGCTGGTGGTCATACCTGCATCGAACCCAAAATGGCTGTTGCGGAATGCGTTCGGCGAAGTCAGAACCGGTAATTCGGAACTCCTGTACAGCCCTATGCCGCCAAACAACCCGCTTTCGACAAACCAATTGGGATCCAGGTTAAAGCCCACATACACGGGAACTGCAGCATAATTCTGGCGGATCACCTGCGCGTTTACGGAATTGGCGGGCAAGGTGTTTTTGTAATAGGTAAGGTCGGCGCCGACTGTGATGCGTTCCGTATCCATGAAATGCTTTGATTTGCACCACAACTGTATGGGAAAACTGATTCTACGCCCGGGCTCGCCGTAAGAGGACTGGCTTCTGGCGTGCAACACCAAAACCACCAGGACAGCAAACATAAACCACTTGAATACCACCATAGATCTGATAAATGAAGAAACGAAAAACAGGCTCAGCCATGCGTATGTCCCATTTAGACTTCATTTTTGTCGGGTGGTAACGCTGAGCGGGAATATTATGGGAGAAAAACGGGGAAAACCGATAAAAAGTTGTGTTGCAGGAGGCATCAACCGTATGAATGGTAAAAAATGCCGCAGCCGGGTTTTAAAAACAAGGATCGCGATTGATTTATTTCGGAATTTTATATCTTGCGGCCGTTCTCACCCTTACGCTACATAAAAAGCGCTGCTACGTTTGGTTGCAGCCTTTCCGAAGCAGTAATCAATAACCTCTTAAATAAGAAAGCCATGTCACTACAAGACAAATACAAGTCAGTCCTCGACCTGGGTCAGGAGCTTGAAGTAAGGGACGGATTCGTTGAAGAAAGAGACGGTCAATTGCGTATCGGCGGATACGCCAAGGACCAGTACCACAAAAACCTGCTGTGGGATGAAATCAAGCGGATCAGCGGTGGCGTTATCCCGACCGACCTGATGGCGGATATCAAGGTGGATAATACGGATTATTACCACAAGCACACCGTTGAAAAGGGCGATTCCTTGTCCAAGATCGCCAAGCACTACTACGGCAAAGCCAACCAGTACATGCACATTTTCAATGCCAATACGGATATCCTGAAAGATCCGAACCTCATTTATCCGGGCCAGGAATTGACCATTCCGTTCCCGCCTGAGGCCTGATCAGCAGGGAAAAATCACTGAAAAATTTACCGGCCCGGGGCGATTGTATTGCTTCGGGCCGGTATAGTATTCTGCAGCCACCTTCCGGTTCAACCCCAAACCTCCCGGAGTATTTCATGGGCGTTGATATCCTGAAGCCGCTCAATGTGGAGTTTGTAAAAATCCATTAAATGGTCGAGAATCGCTTTCCTTTCCTCTTTAGCGAAACGAATATCATGCGACCGCAAAATGGGAGTTGCCAGTAAAAGATCCAGCAATTTGCTTTTATCCTCAAGCAGATAGTGGACATGGCCGGGAGGCAACCGGCAAAAAACACCTTCTATCAGGTCGAAGAAGGGTAGGTCGGGGCTGTATCTGCCGCTGGGGACAAAACCAAGAAAAACGCTGAGCCGGATCAAAAAACAGAGGTGAAGGTTGGCAACCGAATGGGGCGTTTCATCCAGCCATTGAAAAGTTTCGGATATAAAATTGAATAGTTCGGGGTTCGGCTCCTGTTCACGGATGGTCTTTTGGCAAACCTCCGCCATAAAGAGACCGATGGAGCCCTTTCTGATCTCAAACGGCACGGATTTATAAACATAAAACGGCCGGACTTCTTTCAGCCGGTTCAATTCCTTTTGTTCGTTCTCGTACGCTACTATTTCTACCAGGGACATGACCTGCAAAACGCTGGCCGGCGATTTGGCTTTAGCGCTCCGTACGCCGTTGATGATGTATTTGCGGATACCCCGGTCTTCGGTAAAGATTTCAACGATCAGGCTGGTCTCTCCGTATTTGATCGATTTGAGTACGATACCCTTGGTTTTTAGCAGCATAAATGCAGTTTTCGCCGGCTGGAAAAATTCATTTGGAACCAATGCGTAACAAAATTAAACTTCCTCCGTCGAGAAATTACTAGGAAGTATCGAATTCTGTATCCTGAATGCAGCCTTCGAAATATAATTTTGTCTCTATAGAAATAAAGCAGCATGGCTGGAACTAAGTTGCGAAAACTTTACTTACACTTAATGTAAGAGCAATATTCAAGCTTTTGTTTTGCACCCGATTTTGAATCACACGACTTAAAAAAAACAAGGATGAAAAAGATGACATTATTGGCAATGGCCTTAACAATGTATTTTGGCATTGCCGGCGCAACCACACCCGGGGATTGTTGCGGACAAGGCAACGACACAACCCAGACCATAGACGATTCTGCCGCCAAAATGGTCAGGAATCAGCTCATCGGCCAATGGCAGAATAATACTTATGCTGCCAACCTGGTTGCTTCAGATATGGAAGGTACTTTTCTGCGCTACGAATTTGCCCGAAACGGCAGTTTCATTAAAACGGCTGGCGACAGTCAAAGCGAAGAACAGATGCGCGGACAATGGGAACTGAGCAATGACGGGCACCGGCTTATGCTGTATCCTGACGGATGCCTCAACCCGGAAGTGATCGGAATCAAGTATCTGGACCTTGACGAATTGGTTCTGGAGCAATCTCCCGAAAATCCGGACGATGATATTAATGTGATCGTAAAAGACGTTTTTTACAACCGCATGTAATACCGTTCCGGAAATTTGTTAGAAATCCCACTCATCGCCTTCATCAATCGGCCCGGTTTTATAATGCCGCTTGGTGAAGGCTCTTTGTTTCTGCCGGTTAAGGATCAACCGGGTAAGACCGATATTGGCGGGCTCCGGAGCGGTAAGCGACAGCGCTTCATTGACCAGGTGCTCATCGATGTCGAGCCGGTACATCAGGCTGAGCAGGAACTCCACCCTGTTTTCAAGCAGGAAAGCTACCCGATCTGCCAGCAGGTCAAAGAGCTGTTCTTCGCTTATTTGCTCCTCCACAGCTTCCAGTTCAAAATCACGGGCTACCAAATCTTTCGTTACCTGCAGATCTTCCAGGGACATGTATCTTTTTTTCTTTTAAACAAAACTACTCATTCTGCCAGACAATCAAAGTGCGCGTGATTCTTAATTTTGCAGGATGATGGAAATTTTCAAAGAATTCACTTTTGATTCGGCGCACTGGTTGCCCAATGTGCCGGAAGACCACAAGTGCCGGCATATGCACGGGCATACTTATATTGTCCGGCTGTACGTATCCGGCAACCTGGATCCCCAACTGGGGTGGGTGGTGGATTTTGCGTCGGTGAAGGATGTGTGGCGGCCGCTGGAGCGGATACTTGACCATAAGGTATTGAACGACATTAAAGGACTGGAAAACCCCACTGCCGAGAATCTGGCAGTTTGGATCTGGCGAAAGGTCAAACCTGAACTGGCGGGATTATCCAAGGTGCTGGTTTGTGAAAACGCGACCAGCGGGGTCATTTACCGGGGGGAGTTTGAATAACCTGATTCAACCCGATCAATGGGGAGAATGTTGATATTTATTTTTAAATAAACAGAAAATGGACATAGACGTACGGGAATTGAAAGCCAAATTGGATGCGGGCGAGCAGTTGGTTCTGGTAGATGTACGGGAACCCGACGAAAGAACTGCCTTCAATATTGGCGGCAAGCATATTCCGCTGGGCACTGTACCTGCAAGAATTCAGGAGCTGGCCGGGCATGAAGATGAAGAGATCGTGGTGTATTGCCGATCCGGTAAACGGAGCGCTATGGCGCAACAATATTTTCGCCAGGCCGGGTTCAAAAATGTCAGGAACCTGGAAGGCGGCATGCTGGCCTGGGTAGATGCGTTTGGCAGCTAGTGGCGCGCCACTAGGAAAAAGCCGGGTTATTCCTTTTTCTTGATAAAGGCATCGATACCTTTCTTTTTGAGCTCGGCAACCAATTTTTCCGCTTCGGCGTAGGAGTTGAAACGGTCTACCATGGCAACCGCCAGTGCGCCGTTGTTGAATGTTTCAACTCCTGATTGATCGTAACCTGATTTTTTCAGGCGTTTGACCTGGGCTTCGGCATTGGCCTTTTGGCGGAAAGAACCTGCAATGACCAGGAAATTTCCGGAGCTGCTGCTATTGTAGTCCCTCGGTTTTGCACTGGGCTCGTTGGCTTTTTGCGCGGGTACTTTTTCTGCCAGGAGCTTTTCCTCTGAAACGGCGGGTACTTCATCGTCATCCAGGTCTTCGTCGTCGGATGCGGCGGCGTTGCCCGGAGTGTTTACCGTTGAAGTATCCACAGATCCGGCAGTGGTATTGTTTGTGTTATCCGAGTCGGGGACGCCTTGTTCCGTTTGCTCGGCGGTTTGTTCTTTCGGCAGTTGTGTTGCCCGGTAAATAAGAAATCCCAGTGCGAACAACAAAACGCCGACGATAATAAGGGTGAAAAAATCTAGTCTTGACATAGCAGGTAGTTTTCCAGCCCAAATTTAAAGTTTTATTATTGAAATTCAATATGGAACCAGAACAACTGAACGATTTGATCCGGCGCAGGCGCGCGGTCTTTCCCCCGTCATTCGACCGGGAGAAACCTATTCCCGGAAACCTGATCCGGCAAATCCTTGAAAATGCCAATTGGGCGCCCACGCACCGGCTTACGGAACCCTGGCGATTCATCGTTTTCCAACACCGGGCCCTGGAAAGGTTGGGAGACTATCTCGGAGAGCAATACCGGCAAAGAACGCCTCCGGAATCCTTTTCTGAGAAAAAACTGGAGAAAACCCTGCAAAACCCGCGCCGTTCGGCCTGTGTCATCGCCATTTGCCTGCACCGCGATCCGGAAAACAGGGTGCCGGAATGGGAAGAGATAGCTGCGGTTTCGTGTGCGGTTCAGAATATGTGGCTCAGCTGTACAGCGTACGGCATAGGCTGTTATTGGAGTACCCCGGCCTCCATATTGGAGGCGGCATCCTGGCTGGAGTTGCCGGAAGGTGAACGCTGTCTGGGCCTGTTGTATATGGGGTATCCGGTGGAAAACCTGAGCCTGCCGGGCAAAAGAACTCCGGTGGAAGATAAAGTGCGTTGGCTGGATGAATGATTTTTGCGCACTTCTGTCACGGATCGGTCAATTGAAATGCAGCATGTAGGGGTTTAACGGAGTCTTAACTACGTTGTTGTATAAAAAAAGCGAATTTGCGCTACCCGGGTGGCAACATAACCGGGTATTACACGCGTTTCTACAATGATTAAAGAGAAAACTATGCGCTACCTTTATTCCCTCTTTGTGAGCATGTTGTGCTTTACGGCTTCATTGTGGGCACAGCCGGTCAATGACGAGTGTTCGGGGGCTATCCTGATCACGGATGTTGATAACTGGTGTTCTGCCCAACTTGCTTTCAACAATGTCAATGCAACCCAATCCCCTGAAGCCAATCCGGGGTGCTTTCCCACCAACCAGGCGAATGAGGACGTTTGGTTTACTTTCGTTGCCGAAGCGACCACGGTGAGCATTGCGGTTATCGGCGATATACCCTATACACCCGGCGGTACCCTCGACGATCCGCAACTGGCCCTTTATTCCGGTTCGTGCGGCAATCTGACCGAGGTTGAGTGTTTTTCGGATGCTTTTAATGTCAATGCTGCACAGACCTACGCCGGCCCGCTGACCGTCGGCGAACAATACTATATCCGCGTAGGCGCCAGGAACGGCGCTAACGGTTCGTTCCGGTTGTGCGTGAATAACTACAACCAGGTACCCGAACCGTCGGGGGATTGCCCGACCGGCGTGATCCTGTGCGATAAGTCTCCGTTTACGGTTCAATACGTCGTCGGGCAGGGAAGCAATCCCAATGAAATTGACGGCACGGGCTGCGACAATACAACCTGCAAATTCACGGAATCGAGCTCGTCGTGGTACAAATGGACCTGCGACCAATCCGGATCCCTGACGTTTACCCTTACCCCGCTAAATCCCAATGACGATATAGACTTTGTGCTGTATGAACTACCCAACGGGATCAATAATTGCAGCGGCAAATTTGACCTGCGGTGCATGGCCTCCGGAGAGAACATAAACTCTCCTTTTTCCGAATGGCAGATCTGCACCGGCGCCACCGGGCTTAGCCTGACCGACCCCGATGTAAATGAAACCTGCGGTTGTCAGGCCGGCAACAACAATTTTCTGAAGGCGGTGGATATGGTGCAGGGAAAAAGTTATGCACTGGTGATCAATAACTACAGCAATTCGGGGGCGGGTTTTACGGTATCCTTCGGCGGTTCGGGTACCTTTCTTGGGCCGACTGCCGACTTTTCTGCGGCCCCGACCACAATTTGCGTCGGGGAGTCCATTACGTTCACCGACCAATCCTCCTTTGTGGGGCAGATTGTCGGCTGGGAGTGGAATTTCGGCCCGGGGTCGACACCCCGGACAGCTACCACCAGGGGGCCGCATACCGTCCGGTTCGATCAACCCGGCAGAAAGTCTGTCGTGTTGACCGTAGAAACGGACGGCGGCTGCCTGGTAACCGATATCCTGACCATCGAGGTCGAATGCTGTGAAGATCACTTCACCGCATCTGCGGATATTTCCACCCTGAATTGTCCTGACGACCAAACCGGCGCCATCGATTTTTCGGTGGATTCGGGATATTCACCTTATTTTTTCAACTGGAGCAGCGGTCAGACAACAGAAGACATCAGCGGCCTGGGAGCAGGCATGTACACTGTGGCCGTGCGCGACAATGTGGGGTGTACCGACACGCTTACTTATGAAGTGACCAGTCCTCCGCCTTTCTCATTTGACACGCTTATCGTTATGCCCACCTGCAACGGCGGCACCGACGGCAGGGTCGAGCTGGTGGTCACAGGCGGAACGCCGCCCTATCAATTCAATTGGCAAAATGCAGGTTTCGGGCCCGATAATTTCCTGGACAACATTTCGCAAGGCAATTATGCCGTAGTGATCAGGGACGCCAACGGTTGTGAAATTCCGATGGACCTGGCGGTGCGGGAACTGGAGCTTGTTCTGGATCCGACCGTGGAAGCGGTAACGCCGCCCACCTGTTTCGGATTCAGCAACGGATTCATCAACCTGGATATCGCGAACGGCCTCGGCCCCTTTCAATACGATTGGAATGACGGCGCCGGTTATGTTGATGAAAGTTCGCTTACGGGGTTGACGTCGGGTTTTTATACGGTGGATGTGCTGGATGCGAATTTGTGCAAAGGGCATTTTGAATTTCAGATCGAAGATTACCCGCAGTTAACGCTTGCGCTTGACCAGATGAATGTGAGCTGTAACGGATTGAGCGACGGTTCGGCATCCGCTACTGTCGGCGGCGGGGTCGGCAGTTATGCTTACCAGTGGAGCAACTCCGGTGCGACCCCGGAAATCGATAACCTGTCCGCAGGCAATTACGCCATTACCGTCCTGGACGGCAATAATTGCGAAATTACCGGCTCGGTGGAGATCACCCAACCCGAATCGGTTTTGGTCGATGTCCTAGATATAATCGACAATATTTGTTTCGGCGCTTCGGACGGGGCAATTACAGTAGAAGGCTCCGGCGGAACACCCCCATACGAATTCAGTCTGGACGGAGAAAGTTTTCAAAGTTCACCGGTATTCGGCAATTTGCCGGCCGGCGATTATACCATAACCATCCGGGACCTGGAGGGGTGTGAAGGAACAACGCAGGCTGCAGTTGACCAACCTGTTGAACTATTGGTGGATGCGGGCCCTGACCAGTTTATACAACTCGGTTATGAAACCACGGTACACGCGGTCGCCAGCAATCCGTTGGTATCCTACGCCTGGTCGCCGCAGGACAGTTTGAGGTGCATCGGAGCGGATCCTTGTTCCAACGTATTGGTCAATCCCGTCAATACAACAACCTATCAGGTAACCATTGTGGACGAAACGGGATGTGAGGCAACAGACGAGGTGACGATCCATGTGATCAAGGACCGGCCGGTTTATATTCCGAACGGTTTTACGCCGGACGGAGACGGCATCAACGACGGCTTCACGGTATTCGGCGGACCGGCTGTTGACCGCATCCAGGAATTGAAAATTTTTGACCGGTGGGGAGAACTTGTTTTTGATACCAAGAACATTCCCCCCAGCAATGAAGGCCTCGGATGGGATGGGACTTTCAACGGGAAAACCGTAAACCCGGGCGTTTTTGTTTACCTGGCGGAGGTCCGGTTTATTGACGGAGAAGTGGAGACTTACTCGGGCGATGTGACCCTGGTCAGGTGATGATTGATGATTTTTAAGGAGTTATACTAAAATATTTATTGTTGCTGCCTAATTTTGCCTTAAATTTCCAGAATGAATCCATGGTTGGCGATTGCGCTGCTCGCTTTGGTGATGTGTGCCTGTGAAAATGACCCCGCGGAGGTGGCTGCGCTCAACGCGAAACTCAATACATCCGTTGAACGGGCTGAAAAGGTCAAGATCATTTACAGTGATTCGGCCGTCGTCCGTGTGATCATTTCCGGGCCTGTAATGCTGTCATACCTGGATAGCAGCGAACCGCGGCAGGAGTTTCCGGATGGCGTGCATGTGGATTTCTTTGGTCCGAACAGGGAAAAGACCGGCGAACTCACCGCCCGCTACGGATTGCGGATGGAGCGGAAAGGCCAGGTTGTGGTTCGGGACAGCGTCGTATGGGAGAGTGTCAAACAGGAAAAACTGGAAACCGAGGAGTTGATCTGGGATGAAAAAACGGCCAAGGTCTATACCCAGAAATTTGTAAGGATTACCCGGCCGGATGAAATTATCTACGGATATGGTCTTCGGGCCAACCAGGATTTTTCAGAAGCGCGCATCAATGCCGTTGAAGGCCGCATAAAAGTTGATGATCCGGACCAAACTAATCAATAGTGTCTGTATTTACCGTCATACTGGTTTCTTTACTTTTTTCGGCCCTGTTTTCAGGAGCAGAGATCGCCTTTATTTCTGCCAACAAACTCAAACTGGAGCTCAAGAAAAAGAAAAATGCGGCGAGAGGGCGCGTAGTAACTTATTTCTTTGAACGGCCGGCAGAATACCTCAGCACCATGCTGGTAGGGAATAATGTCGCGCTTGTCATTTTTACCACGGCGCTGACGGTCCCTCTGAACAATTTGCTGATCGACCAGATCGGGTTGCAACACGAAGGCCTTAACCTTTTCGTTCAAACCCTGATCGGGACTGTAATCGTACTGATTTTCGGTGAATTCCTGCCCAAAACCCTGTTCAGGCTGTATGCCGATGAGATCCTGTATTTTCTGGCGCTTCCGCTTCGGATGATTCAGATCCTGCTCCTCCCCTTTTCCTGGTTGATGATCCGGGCTTCCAACGGGCTGCTGAAGCTTTTTTTCAAAACAGCCAGCCAACCGGTAGAACAAACCTTTACCCGGCTGGATCTTGAAAACCTGGTCAACGCCACCGGATCGGATTCGCAGGAGGAGATCGTCGATAAGCAACTTTTCGGAAATGCCCTCAACCTGAAGGAAACCCGGGTCCGGGAGGCGATGGTTCCGCGGACGGAGATCGAAAATATTGACGTCAGCGCGTCCGTGGCTGAGTTGGAACAATTGTTCATGGACACCAAATTGTCGAGGATCATCGTCACCAAGGACGATATCGACAACGTGCTTGGGTATGTTCATCACCAGCAACTCCTGATCAAGCCGATCGATATTAAAACCCTGATCCTGGAGATACCTTTTGTGCCCGAAGCCATGCGGGTAACCGATCTGATGAACAAATTCATCAAGGAGCGAACCAGTATTGCCTGCGTAGTGGATGAGTTCGGCGGTATTTCTGGGCTGATCACGCTGGAAGATATCCTTGAAGAGATTTTTGGGGAGATCGAAGATGAACACGATGAGGAAGACTACGTGGAAGTCCAGGTATCAGAAAGCGAATACCGGTTTTCGGGCCGCCTGGAAATTGACTACCTCAACGCCAAATACGCGCTTGACCTCCCGGAAGGCGAGTACCATACCCTATCCGGCTTTCTGGTTATGACCATGGAGAACATTCCGCCGCAAGGCGAAGCCATTGACCTGAACGGCTACCGGTTCATCCTTGAATCGGTAAGCAATACCAAGATCGAAACCGTCCGGGTGATCAAGCTTAGCGAAACCGCGGACAAATAACAACCCGCAGCCCTATTTTACATTTGCCCGGATCCATCTCAGGATATTCTGTACGGACTGTGTTTCCACATCAGCAGGCAGTTCGATCCTTTTCTTTTCTTGCATATCAATGGCAACGGCGCCGCTCTGACCCTGGAGCGGCAGCACCAGATAGCGATTGTTTCTGACGTTGGAACCCAGAGTGGTATTCACGGCCAGCGGTTGGTCAAACAGCGGATTGACCGAAAACTCATCTGCATCAATATCATAGGACGGTATAGCCAACTGGCTTTTTCCTTCGGGGAAAGAAAAAGCAAAAAGCGAGCTGTATTGCCCTTCGCCGGTCTGGAATTCTGCTATGGGGAGTACCGGGCTGGCTTGCATGGCGGTTTTTTCAACAGAGACGGCGAATACGCCTTTGTCTTGTGCGAAACCCACCAGAAAATCTTCCCAGACTTCGAGCCGGAGAATATGGCCGCTTTGGGCGTCTTCGGAATAGCGTTCTCTCAAAAACCCGGGTTGGATGGGGTTGGAGAGCCGCAGATTGCCGACGTCATAGCAGTAAATATTGGAAGCACCCCGAATGCCGACCAGCGTGCTGCTGTTGTTATAATTGATCTGGGCAAGGTAGTACGGAAAATCAGGGCTTTCATTGACTTCCAGCACTTTTCGGTCAGCGATCTGGCAATTGGAGGTATTGTAAACCTCAAGGATCCGGTGGCTGTCGCCTAACTCATCGTCATAGGTGGAAGAATCGGCTGTAATGACGACCATGCGTTGTGTCTGGCGCATGAAGATCCGGTTGCCGTCCAGGACCGGGGTTTTTAAATCGCACGCCGGCTCTGATGCGGCGGTGCCTGAATTATCGCCCGTAGCGCTGGTATCCTGGGTTTGATCATTGCCGTTTTGCCCTTGGGAAGGGGATTCGCCTCCGCAGGCGGACACCAGGAGGAAAAGGCCCCAAAAGCAAAGAATTGCAAGCTGTTTTTGCATACAGTATTGGTTTTTGAACCTAAAGTTAGGCTTTTTTTAAACGCCGGCCGCCGGATAGATATTTCTTTGTGGTCTGGAGCCGGGAAAAGATATTTCACAGGAATTACGAAAAAAATCGTAAATAAACTTGCATTACGACAAGTTTCGTAATATATTTGCCTACGAAATTATTCGTAAATACAGTCTGATGGCGAAAAAATCCTTACCCAAACCGACAGAGGCCGAATTGGCCATTCTGCAGGTATTGTGGGAAAACGGTCCGTCCAGTGTCCGGTTTATCCACGAGCAACTTTCCCAGGAAAAGGAAGTAGGCTATACCACTACGCTGAAGATCATGCAGATCATGGCGGAAAAGGGCTTGCTGCAACGCAACACCGACCAGCGCACTCATATCTATTATCCTGCACTGGAAAAGGAGGATACCCAGAATCAGCTGCTCCGCGATTTTGTCGCCAGCGCGTTCAAAGGATCGGCGATGCAACTGGTCATGCAGGCATTGGGCAATCACAAAGCATCTGACAAGGAGTTGCAGGAGATCAAGGCGCTTATTGAGAAAATGGAAAAGAAGAATCATTAAATCAGCAAATGATGGCCATCGAACAATGGATTCCGGAAAACTGGCTGGCGCCCCTGGGGTGGACTGTTTTGCACTCCTTGTGGCAAGCTGCGGCTGTGGCTGCGAGCGTTTTTATTTTACTCAGGATATTTCCTAAGTGGGATGCCGCCCGACAGTACTGGCTGTGCAACCTGGCACTCTGGAGCATTCCGCTTTGGTCGGCGCTGACTTTTTTGCGGTATTTCCAGGTTGATACCGGAGATGCGGCACAAATCACCCTACTGTCAGGTCCGGCCGGGGGCGCCGAAGGAACTGTCCCCGCCGGATTTTTTCACGGATTTTCCCAATATTTTCAGGAACATCTGCCGTTGATCGTCGCCTTCTGGTTGTTGGGCTTTACCTTTTTCGGGTTGAAACTGATGGCCGGTATGGCGTATACGCACCGGCTCAAATACTGGCGGACAGGCGATGTGCCGGATCTTTGGCTCGGCCGGTTTGAAACCCTTTTGCAACAGATGAATATCCGGCGCAGCCCCCGCTTGCTGCAATCTGCCGCCGTAGCGGTTCCAATGGTGATCGGCTGGTGGAAACCGGTTATCCTGATGCCGGTGGGGCTGATCAATTCCCTGAGCATTGAAGAAGTGGAGGTAGTGCTGGCGCACGAACTGGCGCATATTGCCCGACATGATTTTGTTTTGAATATCATCCAATCCATAATTGATACCCTTTATTATTTTAACCCGGCTGTTTGGCAGATTTCTGCGAAAATCCGAACCGAACGCGAACATTGCTGTGATGATGCAGCGATCCGTTTTTGCGGCAATCCACTGTTTTACGCCAAAACATTGGTTGCCTTACAGGAAGCAAGTGCCCCGTCACCCGGCCTTGCCATGACCCTGTTCAGCAAAAAAGGCGCGTTGCTCGGGCGGATCAGCAGGATTTTGAACCAGCCACAAAAGCGCAACGACATGAAGGAAAAAAGTTTGGTTACGCTGGTGCTGCTCACCCTGTTTTGTTTGACAACCGCCCTGACCGACGGGGCTCCTGAGGACATCGTAAAAGCGAAAGCGGAAAGTGCAGAAACGGCTTACGTTCACCTCGACACACTCCCGAAAGGGAATACGCGCCTTTCCATCACGCGTCCGGACGAGTCGGTGGACGTAGAGATCAAGAACGGCAAAATTCAACGGCTTGAGATCGACGGCAAGGAAATCCCGGAATCAGAATGGCCGGACTATGAGGAAAAAGTTGAAAAATGGCTGAAGGATGTGCCGCCCGTTCCTCCGGTCCCCCCTGTCCCTCCGGTTCCGCCCGTACCCCCGGTGCCGCCTGTGCCTCCGGTTCCGCCCGTACCCCCGGTGCCGCCTGTGCCCCCTAAGGGTATCGAAGGGTTCAGTGCCTTCAACGACAATTTCAAACAATTCAATGAAGGAATGCTGGCGTTTAACGGCAAATTCCCTGAAGGCTATTTTGACGTTAAAAACCTGAATTTTGATTTTAATTTTAATGACCTGGAATTGCCGGAAATGGATTTTGGCAACCTCGATGTCATGTCGGACGTCCAATTTTCGTTCAAAGGTGACTCCGTACCGGAAGAAATGGCCCAACGCATGAAAGAAATGGCGCAAAGACTCCAGGAGCGGAATGCCGAACTGGAGCAGCGCCTGGCCGAACAACAGGAGAGGCTGGCATCCCGCAATGTAGAAATGGAAGAGCGGATGAAGGTTCAGGCCGAAAGAATGGCGGAAAGAAGCCAGGAAATGGAAGAACGGATGAAAACCCGAAACAGGGAAAACGAAGAGCGCATGGCCCAGCGCATGGAAGAACAGAGCCAGCGCATGAAAGAACGCTCGGAGGAAATGGAAGTCCGGACCAAAGAATTGGCCGAAAGAATGGCGCAAAAGGAGGTTGAAATGAAGCAACGAATGGAAGAGGCGGAGTTGCGCGCCGCGGGCATGAATGAATTTGAAACCAAGATTCAAACCGAATTGGAAAAGGACAACCTGATGAAATCCGGGGGGAAATACCGCGTCGAGATCTCCCCAAACGAATTGATCATCAACGGAAATAAACAATCGGATGCCATGCACAAAAGATACCTCGGGATCTATGAGGGTTCTACCGGCAGAACCTTGTCCGGGAAAGGCAAGGTGACGATTGAAAACAATTAGAAGATTCCCCTTTCAGGGTGCTCAAACGCCATACTTCGACACGGTCGGGGTATGGCGTTTGACATTCAGGCAGAAAATTACAATAGCAGTGGATTTTAAAAATGACCTTGATTAACTTTACTCCTCTAAATCGGAATACATGAAAAATCACATCCTACTGTTAGTGGCGGTAATGGCCTGGAGCTTCAGCGCATTATCCCAAAAAAGCATCACCCTCGAAGACATCTGGCGGGATTACACCTTTTACCCGAATTCCGTACCCGGGTTCAATTTCATGAACGACGGCCGCCATTACACCCAGATTGAACGCAACCGAATCCAGCAATACGACCTCACAACGGGCGCGTTCGTCCAGACACTTTTTGATGCGGCTGCCGTAAGCAATCCGGAATTCCGGGGGAGCTTCGACGATTATGCCTTCAGCGATGATGAGAACAAACTGCTCATCAAGTCGGAAACGGAAGCCATCTACCGGCATTCAACACGCGCCAAATTCTTTGTTTACGACCGGGAATCCCGCGAAATATCTCCGGTATTTCCAACTGGCAAAGTGATGTACGCTACCTTTAATCCCAGCGCTGACAAGGTCGCGTTTGTCTTTCAGAACAACCTGTTCTACAAGGATCTGAATACCGGAATCACACGCCAGATCACCAATGACGGCGAACAAAACGCGATTATCAACGGCGCTACCGATTGGGTGTATGAAGAAGAGTTTTCCTTTGATGTGGGCTTTCAATGGTCGCCCGATGGAAAACGGCTTGCCTATTACCGGTTTGACGAACGGGAAGTGCCGGAAATGACCCTGACCCATTTTCGCAATGAACTTTATCCCGAATACGAAACCTTCAAATACCCCAAGGTCGGGGAAAAGAACTCCAAAGTGACCATCTTTATCTATGATATTACTGCCGGCAATCCGGTCAAGGTAAATACCTGGAAGGATGAAGACCACTATATTCCCCGGATCAAATGGACCCAGGACCCTGAAAAGCTCTGCGTTTTCCGGATGAACCGCCACCAGAACGAACTGGAATTGCTGCTGGCCGACGCCACATCGGGCGCGACCAACCTTCTACTCAGGGAGACCAACAAATACTATATCGATATCCACGACAACCTCCGCTTTCTGGCTGATGGCAAGCATTTCCTTTGGACCAGCGAGGGAGACGGCTGGAACCACCTCTACCTGTACAACATGGACGGCAAACTGGTCAGGCAGCTGACGAAAGGGGAATGGGAACTAACGGATTTTTACGGCGTTGACGAAAAAAAGCAGGTGGTCTATTACCAGGCTGCAGAAAAAACGCCGCTGGAACGCCAGATCTACAGCCTAGGCCTTGACGGCAAGAACAAAAAGACCCTGATCGGGCAGAGCGGCTGGAACAGCGCGCAATTCAGCAGCACGTTCGATTATTTTGTGCTGACGCATTCAACGGCCAACCAGGCCCCGTCTTATACCGTGTTCAACCGGGAAAGCAAGCCGATCCGGACGATTGAGGACAATGCCGGTATTGCCGCATTGCAAAAGACTTACGGCGCAAGCCCGGTGGAATTCTTCAATTTCAAGACCGGCGAAGGTGTTGATCTCAACGGCTGGATGCTGAAGCCCGCCGACTTTGACCCCGGAAAGAAATATCCGGTTTTTATGACCCTGTACGGCGGCCCCGGCAGCCAGATGGTAACGGACAGCTGGAAGGGCCAGGATTACTGGTGGTATGAAATGCTGACCCAGCAAGGGTTCATCGTAGCCTGCGTGGACAACCGCGGGACAGGCGCCCGGGGAGAGGCGTTCAAAAAAATGACCTACCTGCAGTTGGGTAAATACGAAACCATTGACCAGATCGAAGCGGCCAAATACCTCGGCAGCTTACCCTATACCGATCCGTCCAGGATCGGCATCTTCGGTTGGAGTTACGGCGGGTTCATGTCGACTTCCTGCCTGTTGAAAGGCAACGATGTATTCAAAGCCGCTATAGCCGTGGCGCCGGTGACCAGCTGGCGCTGGTACGATACCATTTATACCGAGCGGTACATGCGCACCGAAGAAGAAAACCCCGAAGGGTACCGCGACAATTCGCCGGTGAACTTTGCCGACCGGCTGAAAGGGGATTATCTCCTCGTACACGGCCTTGGCGACGACAATGTCCACTTCCAGAATACGGCCGAAATGACCAATGCCCTGATCGATGCCGACAAGCAATACGATACCTTCTTTTACCCGAACCGGAACCACGGCATCTACGGCGGCAATACCCGGTTGCATCTTTACCGGAAAATGACTAATTTTCTGGATGAAAAACTGAACAACTCGTTTTTAACTAAAGCGAGACCGTAGGGAAGTTTTTCAGCAGTTATTTTGATCACTAATAATTGATCAGGCGGTACAACCAACGCAATACAAAATTTGCCCTTTTTCCGTAAGGGGGGAAAACCAGTTTTAATCCGGAAGAAAGGAAACGGCGGTCCATTACGCTGCGTTCGTTGCAAAACTCCCGGAAGCCGGCAAATCCGAGGCTGCGGCCCATTCCGCTGTTGTTGACTCCGCCCATGGGCAAATGCGGATTGCTGAAGCCCAGCAGGTAATCATTGATGATCGTGTTCCCTGCCGTGGTATGTTGCAGGAGGTAACGGACCTCTTTACGCTTTTTGCCCGCGATGTAAAGGGCCAGCGGCTTAGGTCTCCGGTTGATGATGGCGGGGATTTCGCTGACTTCCCGGTAGGTGACAACCGGAAGCAGTGGCCCGAAGATCTCCTCGTCCATTATATTCATGGATTCGTTCACATTCAGGATTACAGCAGGTTCAATATACAGATCCTTCTCATCGGATTGCCCGCCGACGGCAACCGTGGCGCCTTTATCCAGGGCGTCTTCCTGCAGCGCATGAATGCGTTTAAAATGTTTGAGGTTGATAACCCTGGGCAGGCTGTCGGATTGCTGGATTCCTCTGCCGTCGCTGTTGAAATAGCGGTTGATTGCCTTTTCGTAATGCTGAATAAAGGAATCCAGCACCGATTCGTGAATAACGGCATAATCGGGGGCAATACAGGTCTGTCCATTATTGAAATGCTTGGCCCACGCCATTTTCTGCGCCGTCAGGGCAATATCGGCGGATGGTGTGACGATCGCCGGGGATTTCCCGCCCAGTTCGAGCGTGATGGTGGTGAGGTTGCGCGCCGCTGCCGCCATGATGATCTTCCCTACTGCCGGGCTGCCGGTAAAGTGAATATGGTGGAAAGGCAATTCCAGCAAAGCGGTTGCGGTTTCGGCATCGCCTTCCACTACGGCAACCTCTTTTTCATCGAACAACCCGGCCAGGAAAGCGCGGATAAAAGCGGACGTATGGGCCGTCATTTCCGAAGGCTTTAACACAACGGTATTGCCCGCCGCTATGGCGTTCACCAACGGGCAAAAGGCCAGCAGAACGGGATAGTTCCAGGGAGAAATGATCAGGACTTGTCCTTTGGGTTCGCATTGCAGATAGGAGGTGATACCCAGTAAAGGCAACGGGGTGATTTCCTTATGCGGAGATAGCCACCTGTACAGATTTTTGCAAATATGGTCGATGTAACTGGTGGTTGTTCCGACCTCGCTGGCATAGGCCTCCACCGGATGCTTCCGAAAATCCAGGTGCATGGCTTCGGCAAGCGCATTGAACCAGGCGGGATCATTGAGCGCCGCCCGGAATTTTTTCAATTTTTTGATCCGGTCATGGATCGGTGAAAGACCAACAGCGGGGGCATTTTTCTGCTGGAGGGCGAAAATGCGGGCAATATCCTGCCGGGTGTCGGATGAAGCGGTTGCAGCGCTCATGAATCAGTCGTTTTATTCCTATAGAAGACCGGACCGTTTTCCACGGCCGGGTTTTTATTCCCAAACAATGGATTCCTTTTTTTCGATCCAATCCTGAAGATACGGTTCATAATAGTTTGAAACGGCATTGCGTTTGATCTTTAAAGTGGGGGTCAGTATGCCGTTTTCGATGGTCCAGTCATCCTTTACGATCACGACCGTATAGATCCGTTCAAAGCCGGCCAAGCCTTGATTAATGGACGCCAGCGTATGGGTCAGGCTGGCTTTAATGCTGTTTTGTTCGGCTTTTTTTCCCGATTCGGACAACGTAATGAGGGCAACCGGCTGCGGCAGGGCCATGCCGACCACACAAACCTGTTCGATGAAATCATTCCGGGCAAAACCGGACTCCATAGGGCCGGGCACGATGAATTTTCCTTTTGACGACTTGAAGGTATCGCTTACCCGGCCTGTAATCTTGAGGTAACCTTCGTCATCCAGCCGGCCCTGATCGCCGGTGTGGAGCCAGCCGTTCCGGATAACCTGCCGGGTTTTGGGCTCGTCGTTGTAGTACCCCCTCATGACCCAGGGCGCCGTCATCAGAATTTCGCCGGAATCGGCATCGATTTTCACTTCTGCAGTTTGCAAGGGTTTGCCGACTACGCCGGATTTGATCCCGTTGCGCGGCATCAGGGAGCAGGCGCCGCAATTCTCGGTCATCCCGTATACCTCCAGGATCGGCATGCCGAGCCGCAAGTACCAGGTTTTCAACGCGTCGGGCATGGGAGCTGCGCCCGTTGCGAGGATCCTTGCCTGGTCAAAACCCAGACCCTTTTTGATCTTTTTCCGGATCAGCGTTGAAATCAACGGGATCCGCAGCAGGAGGTCCAACCTTTTTTGCGGGAGTTTTTGCAGAATGCCCTGCTGGAATTTTGACCAGATCCTGGGTACCGCCAGGAAGGTATTGGGGCGGGCAGCCTGGAGGTTTTGGACGAAAGTGTCCATGTTTTCCACAAAATATATTGCGCCGCCGGTATAAACGGCAGCGCATTCCACAATGGCCCGTTCGGCAATATGATTCAGCGGGAGATAAGAAAAAAAACGGTTCTCCTGATGGCCGAACAAGGCCAGGTTGTTGTATTCCCTTTCAACCTGAATGAGCATGGCCGGCGCCTTGTACTCGAGCATCACGCCTTTTGGCGTGCCGGTTGTACCCGAGGTGAACAAGATCGTCCACAAGGTATCGGGCTCCGGGTAATACTCGGGCAAAAACGGGAGGTCTTTCTCCATGACTTCTGCCCAGGATACCCCGCCTGTGATTTTTGCATTGCCGGGATAATCCGGAAAAGCGATAACCGGAAGATCTTCGGGAATACCCGGCCTGAAGCTTTCCCAATCATCCAGTTTGCCGGCAAAAAGGGCTTTGACGTCGCTGAGCGCCAGGACTTCCTGGAATTGCTCCGGGGTCAGTGTGGGATAGAACGGGACGGATACGCAGCCGGAAAGCATGATGGCCAGGTCTGCAATAATCCAGTGGCAGCAATTTTTGGAAACCATGCCCACGTGGTCGCCTGGAGAAAGACCGGTTTTGCGCAAATAGGCGGCCATTTTCCTGGCTTGCTGCCCGGCCTCGGCCCAGGTGAGGATGTTCTGACGGCCGCCGAGCGGCTGGTAAAGGAACGGGGCGTCGGGGGTGGTTTTTTCCCAATGGTAAAAAGCATCCAGAATGGTTTCAAGTTTGGTTAAGGCCTGCTGCATATTGTGTTATTTGTGTGCTATTCGAGTAAGGCGCCTATGGCTTTTGCCAGTCGCTTGTTCAGTTTTGCCACGCGTTTCCGAAAGTGCTTTTCGAAAGCCAGGTTTCCGCTGGTCAGGTGGGTCAGCGCCAAGCCCGCATTACTCAGCGGAAAAGCATAAGGGAATGGCGCTTCAAGATCCTGCAGCTGATCATCCATAAAGATCATCGCTTCTGCCCGGCTGGTCGTGCTTTCGTCGGTGTAGGCAAATTTAAGCACTAAATAGGGAATATTCGCTAAAGTTATAGAGGGGTCAGTCTCCAGATTGTCGTTCAGGAAAAATCCGCCGGTTTCTTTTTGCAACAATCGCCGGGAATCGGAATCATACATGAAGAAAACCGGACAAATCTTGAATTCGGCTTTGAAAATCTTCATGATCAGGCTGTTCTTTTCCCGGGTTTCCGATTCGGTTTCCCGGAGCAGGGTTTCTATCCTGTTTTTTTCCTTGTCTTTCAGTTCGGGGTTGGCCAGCATTTCCCGGTAGGCTTCGGTTTTGCGCTGATTGCTGACGAGCCGGACCACCAACGCCCCGTTGCGCAGCGCGGATGCAGCCGATTTGGCCCGGTCGCCCGGGGTTTGGGCCAGGCAGGAAAAAGACAGTAAAATCGTTGTGATTACAATAGGGACAATTCGATATGACATGCTTTTTGCTTTTGTATTCTTGAAAAAATTCGCATTTTTGCACCCTTGCGCGAACACATCGCCCAGGCTTCAATAAACCTTCTTCCATGACACAATCAGTGGACATTGAGGCGCTCAATCAGCAAATTTACATAGACAGCGCTTTTGTAGCCAAACTAAATGAGGAAACCGCCAAGGTCATCGTCGGTCAGCAGTATATGATCGACCGGCTTTTGCTGGGGCTGCTCACCCGCGGGCACATATTGCTGGAAGGCCTTCCGGGGTTGGCCAAAACCCTGGCGATCAAGACCCTGTCCAAAGCAATTGACGCCAAATTCAGCCGGATCCAATTCACGCCCGACCTCCTGCCCGCCGATATCATCGGCACCATGATCTATAATCCGAGCAAAAACGAATTTTCCGTACGGAAAGGCCCCGTTTTTGCCAACTTCATCCTGGCGGATGAGATCAACCGCGCGCCGGCCAAAGTGCAAAGCGCTTTGCTCGAAGCCATGCAGGAACGCCAGGTCACCATCGGCAGCGAATCCTACAAACTTGAAGAACCTTTCCTGGTACTGGCCACCCAAAACCCCATTGAACAGGAAGGGACCTATCCGCTGCCCGAAGCGCAGGTAGACCGCTTTATGCTCAAGGTCAAAATCAGCTACCCGAGCAAGGAGGAAGAACAGGAGATCATCAGGCGAAACCTGGCGGCTGACAGTTTCAATGAGGTTGCCAAGGTCGTCACGCCAAAAGAGATCATCACAGCCAGAGACTCGGTCCGCAAGGTGTACATGGACGAAAAGATAGAAAAATATATCCTCAATATTGTCTTTGCTACCCGTTTTCCGGCAGAACACGGCCTCCGGGACCTGCAGCCGCTCATCAATTACGGCGGATCGCCCAGGGCCAGCATCGCGCTTGCTTCGGCGGCCAAAGCGTATGCCTTCCTGCGGCGCAGAGGATACGTAATTCCGGAAGATGTGCGGCAGATCTGCTTTGACGTACTCCGCCACAGGATCGGCCTGACCTTTGAGGCTGAAGCCGAAAACATCACCCAGGAAGATATCATCACCAAGGTTTTGAACGCGGTGGAAGTCCCCTAAGCAAGCAGAAAAAGCAGTTCATGGAAACCAGCGAACTCCTCAAGAAAGTCAGGAAAATTGAGATCAAGACGAAGGGCTTGAGCAATCATATCTTCTCCGGGGAGTATCATACGGCTTTTAAAGGGCGCGGCATGTCGTTCAGCGAAGTGCGGAGTTATCAGTATGGCGATGACGTACGGGATATCGACTGGAACGTAACAGCCCGGACCGGTGAGCCATACGTAAAGGTGTATGAAGAAGAACGGGAACTGACCGTAATGCTCCTGGTCGATGTCAGCCAGTCTGCCTTTTTTGGCACGGTCAACCAGTTGAAAACCGAGATCATAGCAGAAATATGCGCCGTGCTGGCTTTTTCAGCGATCAACAACAATGATAAGGTAGGCGTGATCTTTTTTTCGGATCGGGTAGAGATGTTCATCCCGCCGAAGAAAGGCCGGCAGCATATTTTGCGGATCATCCGGGAACTGATCAATTTCGAACCGGTCGGAGCCGGTACCGACATATCGGCTGCTTTGGGCCATTTCAACAACGCCATCAAAAAGCGAAGCATCTGTTTTGTGCTTTCCGATTTTCAGGATAGCGGGTATGAACTGCCGTTGAGAATTGCCGCCCGCAGGCACGACCTGGTCGGGGTTCAGCTTACCGATCCCGCAGAGGCAACGCTGCCGAATATCGGCCTGGTAAGGGCCCTCGATCCTGAAACGGGCGCCTTGCAATGGATAGACACTTCTTCCCGGCGGCTCCAGCAGGACTACAGCGGCCGCTATCAACGCAACTACCAGTATTTCAGAAGCGTCTTTTTGAAATGCGGCGCCGACCAGATCCCGATCCGGACCGATGAATCCTATGTGAAGGCCTTGCAACGCTTTTTTCAGAAGCGGATGGGCTGACGGCCGGGCCCCGTTCAATGATACAATGGCATGAAAAAAGGACTTTTTTTATCGGTTTTGTGCCTGTGGCTGTCGGCCGGATTCGGACAAGCGACCATCACAGCAGCCCTGGACAGCAGCCGGATCCTGATCGGTGACCAGGTGAGGCTCCACTTTGACATTTCCCTGGATAAGAATGCCAAATTGTTCAACATCGGATTTTCCGTGATCGATTCCGTCAAAGGGCTCGAAGTGCTTGATTCGACCAATCTGCTCCAAACCCCATCGCAAAACGACCAGCTTTTCTCTAAAGATTTCAGGCTTACTTCCTTTGATTCCGGGTATTATCGCATTCCGCCGGTAATCGTTCAGTATTTGTATAACGGCGATACGTCCAGGGTCCAATCCAATGAACTGGCCCTGCAGGTGAGAACCATTCCCGTCGAATCGGATACGACCGGGGTCATGCCGATCAAGCCGATCTTGACCGAACCGGTTAAATTCAGGGATTTTCTCCCCTATCTCATTATTGGAATAGCGGGATTGCTGATCGGATTAACCGTTTTTTTAATTGTTTACAACAGCCGGCGGCAAAAAATGAAATTGCCTCCTCCCCTGCCCCCTCCCCATGAAATTGCCCTAGGGAAATTGCATAACCTGGAAAAGGCGCAGTTATGGCAAAAGGGCGAATTGAAGAACTACTATTCCCAACTCACCTACATCATCCGCGAATACGTAGAAGGCCGGTTCAAGGTGCCTGCCCCCGAATTAACCACGGAAGAAACCCTGGCGCAGTTGCAAAAACAGGCCTTGAGCAATGACCGGATGGATGCTGTGAGCCGGTTGCTCCAAAGCGCCGACCTCGTGAAATTTGCCAAAGCTGAGCCGGGGGTATCCCTTCATACGGAATTCCTGAAGGACGCCGTCGATTTTGTCCAGGCCACCAAGGAAGAAGCCGTCCCCATGCCTGAGCAGCCCGCCGGCCAGCAACCGCCGGCGGACAATGCCTTCCTGCCGCTGGTCGTGATCGGCGGCTGGCAATTTGCCTATCCATGGCTGTTGCTGCTGCTGTTGCTGTTGCCGGTACTGGCCTGGTTATATTCCCGGAATTACAGGAACAGGTATTCCAATATCCGGATCCCCTCGCTGAGCGGGTTGAACGGAGCCACGATCCGAACGAAACTGCGCCCTTTTCTGACAGTTTTGCGGGCGCTGGCTTTTATTTTGCTGGTCATTGCACTGGCCAGGCCCCAGAAAATGCTGAAAGAAGAAAACATTACCGCAGAAGGAATTGATATCGCTCTGGCAATGGACCTGTCGAGCAGCATGCTGGCGCAGGATTTTCAACCCAACCGCCTGGAAGTGAGCAAAAGAGTAGCCAGGGACTTTGTCGACAAACGCCCCTATGACCGCATAGGGCTGGTGGTCTTTGCCGGAGAAGCCTATACCCAATGCCCGCTGACAACAGACCACAGCATTCTGGATTTTTTCCTGGCAAAACTGGAATGCGGTTTACTGAAGGACGGTACCGCCATCGGCATGGGATTGGCAACGGCGGTAAACCGGCTCCAGGACAGCAAGGCGAAAAGCAAGGTAGTCATCCTGCTGACCGACGGCGTCAACAATACCGGATACCAATCGCCCGAATTGGCTGCCCGCATGGCAAAAGAACTGGGCATCAGGGTCTATACCATAGGTGTCGGCTCGGTCGGAGAAACCCTCATTCCGGTCAGCCGCAGCAACGACGGACGCTATATTTTTGATATCGCCAGGGTTGAAATCGACGAACAGCTCCTCAATGAAATTGCCGATATGACCGGCGGGAAATATTTCCGGGCCCGCGACGCCGAAAGCCTGGAGCGGATCTATGAATCGATCGATGCATTGGAAAAAACCAAAGTGGACGTGACCGTGATCAAACGCTACAGCGAGGAATACCATTATTTCATGTTCTGGGGGCTATTATTCCTGTTGGTCGAATTGGTCTTGCGCTATACCTGGCTGCGGTCGGCGCCCTGAAATAAAAATGCCGTCTCCCGGCAAGCGGAAAACGGCAACGATTTGGTTTTTTTAAGGGAAATAAGAGGCGAATCAAAGCGGGATCATAATGCCTGCGCTCAGGCCGAATCCGCGATTGGTTACTTTTTCATCCACTACAGGGATATTGTATACTTCGGTAAACCCGTGCTGATAACGAAAATCAGCAAATAGTTTTCCGAACCCGGCGTCATAACTCACTCCTGCGCCGGCAACGGCACTGGCTTCCCACCGGTTAAAATCATTGAGGTTGTCGAGGTTGATATCGGTACTTCCCAGGTTAATATCCACAAGTACCTTGGCTTTGGTGTCAATTTTGCCGGCTGTAGCGTAGGACACTGCAGGGCCCGCCATGACATGGAACCTTAATTTATCGTTTCCGAATTCGTATTTGGCCAGAACGGGCATGCTCAAATAGCTGAACCTGGTTTCCGATTTAACGCCGACCGGCAGATCCATGCCGAACAAAGGCGCGTCGAGGCCTTCATCCAGGGCAAATCCCTGCTTCTGGAAGTTGAGCTCGGGCTGAATGGCAAAATGATCCGTAATTTTATATTCCGCCACGGCCCCGATCTGAAAGCTTTCAACGGAGTGGAAATCGGGCGTAAGGCTGTTCAAAGCATCCGTTTTGTGAACATTGGTCCAGGTGATCCCGCTTCTGACCCCAAAGGAAAACTGGGCGGTTGTTGCGGAAACGGCAAGGATTCCGATCAGGGGTGTCATCATCCATTTGAGTGCACTTTTCATTTTTTCGAGCGTTTGGTGATTGTTTTGGTTTGCTGGGGCTAAGGTGCAGGCAAAAAGTGTTAAGAAGCGTTAAGCCATCGTTAGGCATTTTTTAAATATTACAAACATTGAACCCGAAGTATTAAAAAGTGCTAAAATCCCTTAAAAGCGGGCGGGTTGCTTTAAGGATTGATGATCTTTTCTGTGGCCGCACTGACCATGAAAATGCCGTAACCGCCTTCGACATTGCTGAAAACGGTAACCGGTTCCGCAAAGGGATTGCCGTTCGCATTTTCATAGTCTTCTTTGGACCGCAGGTACAAGTACCCTTCCCGGGTAAGCGCGTACAGCCGCAGCACCATTTTTTGACGGTCCAGTTGGTCGTAGGAATAAAAGTTCAACGACGCGGTCTTCCCTTCGAAGGAGGCGTCGGAGAAAATTAACAACTGGTTCTCAGCATAGCTCACGAGGGGGTCATTGGTGTCCAGAAATACCCGGTATTCGTAAGCGAATGTGTCGGGGGGCGATACAACCGTATCCCGGACCAACAACTGGACAGCGTAGTAGTTTTCCACGCTGGCGGGATCCTTGATGTCTACCGTCAGACCGTCAACCCGGTCGCCGTCCGCCGAAATCGCACCGTCGGGCTTTACCTCCGCACGTTGAATTTCCACCGGTGCGGGCATGGTTTGTTCCGCATAGGCCGGCGGCATTCCGGGAACGCTTACTTCAAGCCGGTACAAAGCGCCCGTCTGTCCGAAGCCCGTGAAGGAAGTAGAAGCATATTTAAAACTTTCTTCCTTCCAGGAGAAGTCCGTTACCGGAACGCCGTCCTTTAATAGTGTGACGGCGGCGTTTTTGGGCAGCCCGAATGCCGCTGTATCCAGTATCCCGCGGCTATTGGACACCAGAAGGGAGAATGTTTTGTCTGATGTGCTGAAATGCCCGTTCAGTACCGTAAGCGGTTGGTGTTGGGGTATGTCTATTTCAACGACCTGGCTGAACGAGTCTTCATTGCAGCCCGTATGGATTAGAACAAGGAGGGCGGCAAAAAACAACAAAAGGAAAGAGCTATTTTTCATGGATCGGGAGTTAAAACTTGAAACCATAAGAAACCGACGGGATCAGGGGCAGAATGCTGACCTCTTTGAACACCCGTTTTTCCTGATAAGTGCCGTCGGGGTTCTGTGTGGTTTCGTTTTGTGCGATGATATAATACGGATTTCGGTGGAAATAGGCGTTGTATACGCCGATCACCCATTTTCGTTCGCCCCAGCGCTTGGGTTTCCTGAATTCGACGCTCAGGTCGAGGCGGTGATAGTCGGTCATTCTGAAGGCATTTTTTTGGCCGCCTGATTCAACTTCATAGAAGTAGGGATAATTGCCGAAGTTGTTTACTTCGGTCGGGTACCTGAAAGTGTTCAGGGTTACCGCGTTGCCGGTACCGTAAACCCAGGTTGTAGACAGGGTAATCCGGTCGGAAAAGTCATGCGACAGCACCAGTGAGATATCGTGGCGCCGGTCGTACCGGAAAGGGAATCGCTTTCCGCCGTTGATGTCGTCAAAATCACGCCAGTTCCAGCTCAGGGTATAACCCAGCCAGCCGGTTGTTTTACCTACCTTCTTCTGCAGGAACAGTTCCAAACCGTAGGTTTCGCCGTCGCCCTGCGTGATCTTCTCCTGCCAGTCGTTTTCCAGGCCGAACAGGAAACTTGCACCTTCCTTATAGGACAGGACGTTTTTCATCTGTTTGTAATAGGCCTCCACGCTTATTTCAAAATCGTTCTTGAAGGTATGGGCGGCGCCCAGGGCTACCTGCCAGGAGGTCTGTGGCGTCACTTTCCTGGTGCTGGGCACCCAGAGGTCGGTCGGCAGGCTGAAACCTTCACTGGTAAGCAGGTTGATAAACTGGGCCATTGTGCTGTATGAGGCTTTCAACGACCAATCGTTATTGAGCAGGTAACGCAGCCCGACCCGCGGCTGGATAGACGTGTAATACTGCCCCTGGACTTTGAAAGCTGAGGCGTGTACACCTAAATTGGCCTTTAATGCTCCCAGTTGGATATCGTCCTCCAGGTACGCAGCGAGTTCCGTTGAGTAGGCTTTCTGAGAGCCGATCAGGGTATCCAGGTTGATGTCTTCGCCGGACGATTTAAAGCTCAGCGCGCCGGGATTATAGGTATGGCTCACTGCGCTGACTCCAAACCGGAGATAGTGGTCGGGATTGGGGATGAAATCAAAGTCGATCTTTCCGCCCGTGTCTTCAATACCGGACCGGTAGAGCGCATTGAATTTCTCAACATGGTCGTCGTACTTATAGGAAGCGCCGGCGCCGATGTCTACAAGGTAACGGCTGTAGGTCAGGGTGGTATTGGCAAATAGTTTGGGCGTGATCTGATAATTCCACCGCAGGGAGGAAATGAGGTTGCCCCAGTCGATCCCGCCTTCAAAGGAGTCGCCGTCTTCGGCATACCGGTTGTGAAAAACATCTGAACCCAGGTAGGCGCTGGCGAACAGGCGATGCCGGTCGTTGATCTTGTGCTGAAGTTTGGCGTTGAGGTCGTAAAAGAAGAGTTTGAGCTTAAAATCTGTCCCCGCCGGCTGGCTGGCCCTGATAATGGGGCCGAAGATCAGGTCGGCATAGGTTCTCCGGCCGGATACCAGAAAAGTAGTTCTATCTTTTTTGATGGGCCCCTCCAGGGTGAGCTTGGAAGAGATCAGTCCGATAGAACCTTCTCCGTGTACCTCCTGGGTATTGCCTTCTTTCATATTGATCTCAAGAACGGAAGAAAGGCGCCCCCCGTACCGGGCCGGAAAACCGCCTTTGGTCAGGGTGACATTCTTGATGGCATCGGCATTGAAAACCGAAAAAATGCCGAGCAGGTGCGAAACATTGTAAACCGGCACCCCGTCCAGCAGGATCAGGTTTTGGTCGGGGCTGCCGCCTCTGACATATAGCCCGTTCTGGCCTTCGTTGCCGGATTGGACGCCCGGCAATAGTTGGAGCGCTTTCAGCACGTCCACTTCCCCGAACAATGCCGGAATGCGCTTGATCTGTTCTACGGGAACATCGATCCGGCTCATTCTCGAACTCTCTTCGATCTTCTCGTACCTGCCGGCCGTCACCTCCACCGTTTCCAGTTGAACGGACGACTCCAGCCGGACGGACAACGTGGTATCCTTGCGCAGCAGGATGGTGCGGGTCAGCGGCTGGTATCCGATATAGGAAAAAGTCAGGGTGACGGAATCTGCGGGAAGCGTAAGGCTGAAAAAACCATAGGTGTTGGAAATGGCGCCGGATCCCGATTTGAGATCAAGGATATTGGCTGCGATCAGTTTCTCACCGGATCCGGCGTCTTCAATATACCCGCTGATGGTAAAGCGGTTTTGAGCAAGAGAGAGCGCGCTGATCAGGAGCGCACAAAACAGGGTAACGCTTCTTTTCATAAATAGGGCATTTGGTAGTTGAATATTGATAAAGGACCGGAAAAAGCGACAAATGGGTTGGTTATCCGGGCATTTACAATTAAGATTATGAATGGAAGACGTTGGGTTGGATTTTATTAGTGGATTTTAACCTCTTTTTAACGTTTAGCTATTTGAGAAAATGAAAAAGGGATAAACCGCGAAAGTGGTTTATCCCTTTGGGTTGGTAATACTTTGGGAAGATTACATCATATCATCGTACATGCCGCCGCCGCCGGGCATAGCCGGAGCGGAATCTTTTTTCGGCTTTTCATTGATGGAGCAATTGGTGGTGAGGACCATGCCTGCAATGGAACCCGCATTTTCAAGCGCAACCCTGGTGACTTTCGCAGGGTCGATCACACCGGCCTTTTTCAGGTCCTGGTATTCGTCAGTGCGGGCATTGTAACCAAAGTCGTTCTTTTCGGCGATGACCCGGTGGAGTACGACCGAACCTTCTGCTCCTGCGTTGGAAGCAATATTCCGGATGGGCGCCTCAAGCGCTTTGCGGACGATGTCGACGCCGATGGTTTCATCTTCATTGGCCCCTTTCAGGTCTTTCAACGCGGCAATCGCCCTGACAAGGGCAACACCGCCGCCGGTCACGATCCCTTCCTCGACTGCCGCACGGGTAGCATTGAGGGCGTCGTTGACCCGGTCTTTTTTCTCTTTCATTTCTACCTCGGTAGCCGCGCCGACATAGAGTACGGCAACGCCGCCGGCCAGTTTGGCCAGGCGTTCCTGCAGTTTTTCCTTGTCGTAATCGCTGGTAGTCGCATCAATTTGCTGCTTGATCTGGTTGACGCGCGCTTTGATCATTTCATCGTCGCCGCTGCCGTTTACAACCGTAGTATTGTCTTTGTCAATAACGATCTTCTCAGCCTGTCCCAGCTGATCGACCGCTACGTTTTCAAGCTTGTAGCCTTTTTCTTCGCTGATCACCGTACCGCCTGTCAGGATGGCGATATCCTCCAGCATGGCTTTTCTGCGGTCGCCGAATGCGGGCGCTTTCACCGCTACAACCTTCAGGCTGCCGCGCAACCGGTTGACCACCAGCGTGCCCAATGCCTGGCTTTCCACATCTTCCGCAATGATGAGGAGCGGACGACCCATCTGCACCACTTTCTCCAGAATGGGCAGAATGTCTTTCATGTCGCTTACTTTCTTGTCCGTGATCAGGATGAGCGGGTTTTCGTATTCGACCACCATGTTTTCGGAATCCGTAACAAAGTAGGCGGACAAGTATCCGCGGTCGAACTGCATGCCGGTTACCTCTTCTACATAGGTGTCGGTTCCGCGGGCTTCTTCCACCGTGATTACGCCGTCGGTAGTTACGCGTTTCATGGCGCCTGAAATCAGTTCGCCGATCTCTTCGTCGTTGTTCGCGGAAACAGTAGCAACCTGCTTGATCCTGTCAAAGTCATTCCGGATGACTTCGGCTTGTTGCTGGAGGTGCGCCACAGCCGCCTTCACACCTTTGTCGATCCCCCTTTTCAGGTCCATGGGATTGGCGCCTGAAGTGAGGTTTTTCAAACCCGCAGTGATCATGGCCTGAGCCAGAACGGTAGCCGTTGTGGTGCCGTCGCCGGCAGCGTCATTGGTTTTGCTGGCGACTTGCTTCACCAACTGCGCGCCCATATTTTCAACAGGGTCTTCCAGTTCTATTTCCTTGGCAACCGTTACGCCGTCCTTGGTTACCTGCGGCGCACCAAAGCTCTTTTGCAAAACTACATTTCTTCCTTTAGGCCCCAGGGTGACTTTCACCGCGTTGGCCAGTTTATCGACGCCCCTTTTGAGTTTTTCCTGGGCTTCGCCGTTAAAGTTAATTTCCTTTGCCATGATGACAGTTTTTTCGCTTTTAATTAAAGAATGATTAAAATGTCGTCCTCACGCATGATCAGGTACTCCTGTCCGTCCAACATGACTTTCTGACCTGCGTATTTGCCGTACAAAACCGTATCCCCGACCTGCACGGTCATCATATTGCCGTCTTTGCCGGCGCCGGCAGCGACGATTTCGCCCCGTTGGGGCTTTTCCTTGGCCGTGTCAGGAATGATGATTCCCCCGGAGGTGACCTCTTCGGCGGGAGCAGGCTTGATTACTACGCGGTCATTGATGGGTTTCATGCCGACTTTACTCATAGCGGATCAGAATTTAATTTACGTAAGGTGATGAATGTTGTATGTTGGTGAAAAAGCCCCGACAAGCGGAAGCCTGCCGGAAAGCTTTCGATTGCCTACTATCAAATTCGGGTCCAACCCGGGAAAACAACCGGATTGTGGACATTTTTTCGCAGTATCCTGCCAAAATGACACGGAATTGGGTTTGCTGCACGGCTTGACGCAGGTGGCTTTAAGGCCTCAGTCGGGCAGAAAGCTCACGACCCGGTCATAACTCAGGCCCGTAAATATGCCCATTGCGTTGGGCCCTTGTACATTGGATATGATGGGGGAGGGCTGGGCAAACGGATTGCCGTTGGAAGCGATCGCAAGCTGGACGCTTTCCAGGAAATCGAAATAGGCTTTTTCTATATGGAAAATGGTGTTGATCACGGTATCCCCGCGGCCGTAATCATAGGGCGTGCCGAAAACGATCACATCCTCTACAAACCGGTCATCGGTGGTAAAATCCTGGTCCGGAATCGTATCCAGTGAAGAATGCTGGATCATACGCCGGTAGTAATTGTCCTCATTGGGGCGATCGGTCAGGTAGGTGAGCACCCGGGCCAGGGTGTCGGTGTCATTAAACTCAACCACCACGCTGTCGATCGGAACTACGGGGAGGATGCTGGTGCTGGCCGTGATCAGGTCTCCGTTCTCAAGGGTGATCTCAAGGCTGTAGGTCTTTCCGCGCTCAATCGGGGCAACCAGGTGACTGGTATAATTGAAGATCTTTTTGGTGAATTGGTTGAAGACCAGGTTATTGTCCAGCGTGTAGGACTCTCCGGTCTCTGAGCGGATCACCACCGTTGCGCCGTTAACCAGGGTTTGGTTGAGAAATGCGAGGTTGTCCTCGGGAATCGGGTCAAAGTAGCCGGAGGTTCGGGTCAGCAGCAGGTTGATCGGAGCGCCGGGTTCGAGGTAACATTCTACCACGATCCGCTCCTGGGTTTCCGGCAATTTTATGTCTACTTCTTTTTCGAGATTACAGCCGGCCAGCATGACGGCAAGGGTTATCGGCAGAAACAGCAACGCGTTTTTCATGTCGGTTAAAATTTAAAATTCCAGGTAATGGAGGGAAGAATGGGGAACAGCGAAACCTGCCGGGCAGCAATCCGGTCGGGGACCTCAATGACAATATCTCCCATGACGAGTTTTCTGAATGAGGGCTCGAAATACAGGAAGAAGGTATTGCGCCGGTCGTAGGCATTGATCACGCTCAGGGTCAGGTCGCTTTCACCCCATTTCGGGAAGAATCGCCACACCAGGCCCAGATCGAGCCGGTGGAAAGGTGGCAGACGATAATTGTTGCGCTCCCGGTAATCCGGCACCACGGGTTGCAAGGAGCCGCCGTAAACATCCTGAAAGGTCCACCTGGATACAGGCAGCCACCGAAGATCGCCCGATCCATATACAAAGGTGGCGGTGGCGGACAACCGGCGGCTGATGTCATAGATGGCGACAACGGAGATATCGTGCCGCCGGTCGTAAATCGGTGAAAAGTAACCCGTCTGGGCAAATTTTCCGTTAGGGTCAAGGGTCCTGAATTCGCCTCTTTCCGCAAATGCCAGGGTGTAGCCGATCCAGCCGCTGAGTTTTCCCTCCTTTTTCTCTATGCTGATCTCTAATCCGTAACCGCGCCCTTTACCGACGGCAAATTCCTGTTCCAGGTTGTCGTTGACAAACAGTTGCGCCGCATCCACGAATTCCAGCTGGTTGTAGAGTTTTTTGTAATAGCCCTCGATGGTCAGGAAATACTGCCCGCCGAGCAAATGGGAAAATCCGGCGGCTACCTGGTCGGAATGCTGGGGTTTTACATTGGCGGTGGAAGGATACCATATGTCGGTAGGCAAGGTGACGCCGGCATTGGCCACCAGATGAAGGTACTGATTCATCCGGGCATAACTGGCCTTGAGCGACCAGCGATCGCTGAGCGATAAACTGGATGCAAAACGGGGTTCGAGCCCCCAATAACTCGTTTGTCCGGTGTAGAATCCGCTCAGGCGAAGGCCTGCGTTTACTTTTAACCGGGGTATGATCGTCCACTCATCCGAAAGGTAGGCGCCCCACTCCCAGCCACTGAAATTTTGCCCGGAAGAAAAACTGACCACCCCATCGGTACTGCCTGCCCGGAGCCGGCCGACGGTGAAATCGTGATGGGTAAGTTGCAGCCCGAACTGGAAGGTGTGGCGATTGCTGGCGGCGTAATAGAAATCCGATTTGAAATTGGCGTCCCGGATGTTGGAGCCCAGGTTGAAGCGGAATCCGGTCAGCGCATTCTGGATATTGTACTGGTAATCGGAATAGGTAAAGGTTGTGTTGGAAAATATCTTAGGTGAAAACTCGTGATTCCATCGGACCGTGCCGGTTGAGTTGCCCCAATCAAAATCAAAA
>WBZL01000425.1_pt1 | contig 47319 bp, 44 predicted proteins | sample 5204291 | NCBI WGS metagenome assembly WBZL01 (sample SAMN12344345, study PRJNA552823) | activated sludge metagenome | biome: Activated sludge suspended growth; feature: Nitrification reactor; material: Wastewater; isolation source: activated sludge from nitrification reactor of wastewater... | reverse complement strand
TGTGTGTTCGGCAAATAGGGCGGCTCCTTCCGAATTAAGAACGAAATCGATCGCCGGTTCGCCCGTTTGGGTGACGCCCACATTCACGCCCTGCAACACTTTGCCGGTCATGATCGTGTGGAAGACCGTCGCGCCATCTGCGGGAGTTTGCGGGGTGGATGCGCCGGGGACAAAATCGGTTTGCAGAGTACTGCCTTCCGGGGGAGCGTAGCTCCCGGTGTCTACAAACTCGAGCAAGCCCGTTTGTTGAATAATATCGAGGATTGCGTCGGTATCTTCCGCGCCGGGGAATTCACCCACGATGCGCCGTTCGCCCGCCAATTGGATAACGTTCTCGCTGACGCCCAGGGCGTTGGTTCGGTTTTCAACGATATTGCGAGCAGTTTCCATTTCCTCGCGCGACACTTTCACATCGTCGGCAATATCGGCTTCGAGCAGAACTTGCAAGCCGCCTTGCAAGTCGAGACCGAGCCGGGGTTTCACGTCGATTTGAAACAGGGGGGAGCCGTCGTCTTTAAAAGGATTGGGAATCTGGACATTTTCATTTGTGTCTACCCAGAGCGCGAGCATAAGCACAAGTCCGATGAGTAAAAGCCTGTTGGTTAAGTTACGAAGCATGCGGGTGTTCTCTCCATCCATAAAAATGTGGCGCACTCGCCGTCTAAGGCTTGGTCGCCACGCGGCGGTTATTATACTACCATCCGCCTATGGATACACCCATTCGTTGAAAATATCGTCCAGCTCGCAGGCGCAGTTTTTCTCCGCCATCGTTTGGAGTGTTTCCGGGGTGGAAATCTTCCATGCGAGCGATTGGGTATATTCTTTCAGGAATGAGTCGAAAGCCGACTCGCCCATCATATCTCTCAGCGCAATGAAGAACAAAGGTCCGCGACCATAGACAATTCCGCTGTAGGTTGCCCCATCGTATTGATTGACGGGCAACCCGATCGGGATAGTTTCGCGCGCGATCATATCCCAGCGGAATTCGAGCGAACTCTTGAATCCCTCACTGCCAGCGACGCCATACGTGTCGATAAAATATTGCAAGGTGATGAATTGGGTCAACGACTCATCCAGCCAGGGGTCGTCCAATTGATCGTCTCCAACGAGATTGTAAAACCATTGGTGCCCCACCTCGTGCGCGACCGTCGCCTCGAGGTATTCGTTGGCGGCGCCGTTTTGCGTATCGTAGATCCAGGAGGTGATGGCGATCATGCCCGGGTACTCGATGCCTAACGCCAGCGTTGGGGTCGAGACAAAATCAAGTTCGGTGTAGGGGTAGGGCGCGTAGCGTTCGCTGAAAACTTCGATCGCCCGCGCGGCTGTTTCAACCAGAGATTGCGAACCTTCGCTAAACTCTGCCGTTGTGTAACTGCGGATGAGGACGCCTCCCGCGTTGATGGAGGTTTCCACATACGTCGGACTCGCCGCTAGATAGAAATCGCGCGCGGGACCGCTCGCAACGATCACCGAGTGCGTTTGCTCAGCCTCCGTGAAGCCGACTCGCCGCCCGGACGTGACCACCGTCACGCCTTTTGGCGCGGTAACTTTAACGATGAAAAAAGACGCGTCGGCGTAGGTCACATCGCCTTCTTGTGGCGGGATTTCAGCATTCCACCCCTCGTCATCGAACACGGAAACCATTGGGTAAGCATGGGCGAGGGCAAGCACATCCTGATCGTAGGCGAGCACACCGTAGTTCAGCTCTACTGTGCGGGGAACTTCCACCGTGAAATCCATGCTGATTACAACGCTTTCACCCGGCGCAAGCGGCGCGGAGAACGGGACGATCATCAAACTGTTGCGCAGGTCGTAGCGCGGCGTTGCGGTTGCGTCATTCACAAGTAGATTGGCTATCTCCATCTTGCCGCCAAGGATGTTTGGGAACAGCCTAAAGCGCGCTTCGGTTAACGGTTCGCTTTCTGTATTGGTGTAGCGCGCTTCCTCCGAACCGTTCACGTGGGAGAGGGTGTCGGCAATCTCCAATTCGATGTGATAAACCGTTGCGCCGTCCATTTCGTCCAGCGCTCGTTGAGCGGATGGGACTAATCCATCTTTGAAGATGGAGCGATCGTCCCATGCCGTGTCTAGCAGATCAGGAGTTGGGGAAACTTCGGGTGTGGGGGGCGGCGTGGGCTGGAGAAATGCGCAGGAAAGCGCGAACAGGCCGAACAGGAGGAGAGAAGCGATGCGGAGTTTCATGAAGGCGTCCTGTGGAGGAAATCCAAAACTGTGTTCAAAATTTCTTGCGGCGTCATCTCATCGGTTTCGATGAGCAGGCTGGCGTGTTCGCGCGCATGGGTCAGGCGGCGGAGTTGCTCGGTGTGATCTTTTTCGAGCCAGTCGAGTTTTCGTCGCGCCGTGCTGGTTTCAAATGAAGCGTGGAGGTAGATGAGAATATCCGGTTTGGCGATGATCTGCCACATGGCTTGCGCGTAGGAATGTTCCTGCGCGATGTGCCGGCAGGTAAAGCCGTGTTTCTCAAGCCCGGCGATCAAGGTGGATTTGCCCGAACCGCACGGACCAACAACACCGATCACCGGGGGCTTACTCGGAGGCTCCATTTTTATTTCACTATTGGCTGAACTTTTTCATGCGTTGGCGACTGCGCGCATGACACAGTTGAACCGCTAAGGGCTGGTACATTAATTCTCTACCATACATGAGAAGACTTTTACCACAAAGCACGCTAAGTCCGCCAAGTTAAAAAGGTTTTCTTTGCGTTCTTTGCAGGTGTCGCATGGCGACATGGCGACACTTAGCGGTGCAGATGTACGGTAGAGAGTACATTAATAACTTCCCGGGGTTTGTTCGCTCGCGGTTGCGCTGCAACTGTATCCCCAACACGGTAGAGGGTTCATGCGGCAATTCCGTGGATCGGCAGTCGAACCGTCATGCGGCGAACGTTATCCCCGGTGTTCGATGAAAATTTCACCACCACCACGCTGATATCGTCTGCCGGGCGGTCGTCATCCAACCGGACCGCATGCGCCAAAAGCGAATCGGCCAGCGATTGGGGGCTGGGATCTTGATCTTCCAGCACAGACCGAATCGCTTCGCCGACTTCCATTGGAGTGCCTCGCCGTTCGCCGGCGTGAGTCAGCCCGTCGGTATACATTACGATGGTCAGCCCCACCTCGATGGGTAATTCGGTGATGAGCGGGCGCGCGTCGCGCGAGGCTCCCAAGGGAGTGCTTTCCGCGTCGAAGCGGTCGATCGATTCGCCGCGACAAATATAAAGAGGGGATGGGTTGTTGCGGGTGAGGACGATGGTGCGGCTGTGCAGGTCGAGCGAGGCGATGTTGAGCGTGCTGATGACCTTCCCTTGTTTGTCGGTGAAGAGCGCGTCGGATGCCGCGCGCGCCGCCGCGCCATCGCGGACGCCTTCGGCGAGCAAGCCGATCACTTTGCGGACAACCATTTGTGAAACCGCTTTGGCGCCGCGCCCGGAAGTCTGCCCGTCGGCAAGCACAATCGACAACCCTCCATTGGGGCGTTCAACAACTTCCAGCGTGTCCCCGCTTTCAGATGTGGCATATTTATTGACTTTGGCGACTGCGATCTGAAACTCCATGCCTTGATTTTACTATGGAGTTCTTCGCGGCTTGTTATTTCTCGTAGGGCAATCGCATTAGAAAATCTCGAGGCTCAAAACACGGTGTTTTGCCTTCGAATCCGCTATTCTCTCCAATCTGCGCGAATTTTTCCGAGAAAGATTAGCGCGAATTCGCAAGGATTAGCGGACAAAAAATCCAAATGCGATTGCCCTATTATTTCTCGCCGCGCTTCTCGGAAGTATTGAGGCTGTCCTCGCCTCCGCGAAAATTGCGTTCGCGGCGGGCGCGCGATCTGTTCATGGAGATTCCGATGACCGCCATTACGATCGCGATGATTATGATTGCGATAAGCGTTGTCGACATTGTGTCCAACTCCTTGTGTGATTGGGTTGCATGGGTTCCACCACGCTTGAATTATACGATGAACTTTTGCTCGGATGCGTTTTGCAGGCGAATGAAACCCCTTACAAACGGCTTTCGTATTCGCGCGCGATATCAAACACAAGCCCTATTCCCATCCTTGACGCGCCTATCCCCACCCGCTATAATCTGCCCGCTGTCGTCAAAACCGTAGCGCCGGCTCAAGCCGGCGCTACTGAATTTATCAAGGAGAAAGACCAATGCCTCCACATCCAAAACGCAAGCATTCGAAAAGCCGCCGAAACATGCGCCGCGCCCACGATGCCTTGCAACCCCGCAACCTCACCTCCTGCGCGAATTGCGGTTCCCTGCGCCTGCCGCACACGGTCTGCCCGAACTGCGGGTTTTACGAAGGGCGTGAAGTTGTCGAAGTCAAGAAAGAAAAGAAAAAGTCCGAGTAAACCACCGGCGGGTCGTGACCATCACGACCCGTTTGTGTTTTAAGCCCTATGAAACTCGATTCTCAAACCACTGCATTTCTATTCCCCGGTCAAGGCTCCCAATCTGTGGGCATGGGCAAAGACCTCGCCGCGCAATACCCTATCGCCCGCCAATTCTTCGACGAAGCCGACGCGCTCTTCGGGTTCTCCCTGTCGCAATTGATGTGGGACGGACCGAAAGAGCAACTGGACGAGACGGTCAACACACAGCCGGCATTGTACCTTCACTCCATAGCCGCATGGATGACCTTCGCGCATCTTCACCCTTACTTTCAACCTGCTGCACTGGCGGGACATTCTCTCGGTGAGCTATCCGCGCTGACCGCCTCCGAGGCGTTACCTTTTGGCGCCGGGCTACAACTCGTCCGTACGCGCGGCGAATTGATGAAGCGCGCCGGGGAAGTGAACCCAGGCGGCATGGCGGCAATCCTTGGCGTGGATATTCCAACGCTGGAAAAAGTTTGCGCCGAAGCCAGTGTTGCCGGTGAGATTGCGCAAGTTGCCAACGATAATTGTCCGGGGCAGGTGGTGATCTCCGGTCACAAGCCCGCGTTGGAGCGAGCCATGGCTGGGGCAAAAGCCGCCGGCGCGAAACGAGCGGTTGCGCTGGCAGTGAGCATCGCCGCGCACTCGCCGTTGATGGATTCGATTCAAACCGAGTGGAACGCCGCAGTTGACGCCAGCGCGATCACCGACCCCAAGATCCCCGTGATCGGAAACGTCCACGCCAAGCCAATGACCACTGCCGACGAATTGCGCGCAGACCTCAAAGCGCAAATGCAATCGCGCGTGCGTTGGACCGAATCGGCGCGGGCGCTGATGGGGAGCGGCATACAGGTATACGTCGAGGCGGGAAGCGGGGATGTCTTACTGGGGCTGGTCAAGAGGATCGATCCCGCCGCGCAACGATTCCCGCTGGGCAACCCTCAAGATTTTTTCGCGCTGGAGTCAGCGTGACCGATATCAAAACCCGCGTGGAAATCGCAAAAAAAGTGGTGACCGGCAACGTGTCGATGCTTGACATGCTGGAGACAGCTCCCGCCACCGAGTTGATGAATTGGGGCATCGAACTTGCCGCGCAGATCGCGCAAGACACCAATGGCATGGACGATACAACCGCCGAGCAAGCTATGGAACCGCGCATGAAAGCCCTGCGTCAATTTCTGCGCGGCGCGGGTAATTGGGCGGCAGGGAAGTACGATGCCGCAAGCCGCCCGGACTTGAAAAATAAAATGTCCGAACACTGGAAGACTCTGCGCGGCAAAGACGTTCCCGTTGATTTGGGGAAACTGCTGAGCCTCGTTGACGACGAGGCGATCACACCCCACCAACTGATCTTGAACTTAAAAGAATTGCTGAGCCTCCCGAAATAGGCATTCATGTCGAATCGGCGAAGGACATCACAACGAAACACACTGGGAACACTCCTCGGGTTAATCCTGATCGTCATCATCGGATTCATCACCACCCTGACCGGCTACGACGCCGGGAACGTTCCCTTACCCGGCGCAGAGACTGCGACGGGATTCCCGCCTCAATCGCCAAGTGAATTTGCCCCGCCAGTGGACACCTTGATCGCCCCTCCGGCAACCGCGCAACCCCAAAGCGGCTTGTGGTGGGAAGTTTATTTTACCGATCGTTCCAATATCAACGACCCGGCGCAGTGGCAAAATTCCATCGAGGGCGCGCTGATCCAAAAGATCAACGCCGCGCAGAATGCCATTCACATCGCCGCCTTCGAGTTTGACCTCACGCCTGTTGCCGAAGCCTTGATCGCCGCCCGTCAGCGCGGATTGGATGTGCGCTGGGTGACCGACGATGAGCACGGGCTGGATGCAGACGAAGAACCGGGTCGCGGTCAATTCGCGGTATTGCAGAACAGCGGGATCGAAGTACGCGCCGACAACCGTTCGGCGTTGATGCACAACAAATTCATCATCTTCGATTATCAAACCGTGTGGACTGGTTCGACCAACCTCACGCAAAACGGAATCTTCAAGCAGGAAAATAACGTGGTGGTGATCCATTCGCCCGCCGTGGCGGCGATCTACGAGCGCGAATTTCAAGAGATGTGGGATGGGCAATTTGGCCCCAAATCGCCCTCGCAGTTGAGCGAGCAATCGGTTAATGTGAACGGGACGCAGATTTGGGTGGTCTTCACTTCGGAGGATGGTGCGCTGGAGCAGGCGATCATCCCCATTGTGAATTTTGCGCAATCGAGCGTTCGTTTCTTAGCCTTTAGCTTTACCGACTTCCCGCTTGCCAATGCCATGATCGAACGCGCCCGCAACGGGGTGAGCGTGGCAGGCGTGTATGAAAACGTCGGAAGCGACACCGACGCGTCGGAGTTTGATACGCTGACTTGCGCGGGCATCGCGGTTCGGCGCGACGGCAACCCGAATTTCATGCACAATAAAGTTATTATCGTAGACGAACGCTTTGTGATCACCGGCTCGTTGAATTTTTCCACGAGCGCCGAGGAAAGCAACGACGAGAACGTGATCATCCTCGACAACCCCGACATCGCTTCCTTGTATATGCGGGAGTTTGAGCGCATCTGGTCGCAGGGAACAGACCCACAGCCGGGGTCGATCGCCTGTCAGTAGTTTGACAGGTTTTGATAGGAAGAAACTCAATTCCCCGGCGCCGGGACGGTGTTATCATTAACGTGAAGGCGCTCCCTTCACTTCCCCCAATTTACCCTTTCTTTACGAGGTGACTTAATGAGCAACTCACGAAACGGAACAACTCCAGCCGAAAACTCGGCATTGACCCGTCGCGCAGACTACGATTTGTCTAATCACGGCATCGACGGCTTACGAACCGCCTACTGGAACCTGCCCACCGAAGGGCTGTACGAGGAGGCGGTTTTTCGCGGCGAAGGCGCAACGACGGAGGGCGGACCCTTCGTCGCCCATACCGGTCAGCACACGGGCAGGTCCGCCAACGATAAGTTCGTGGTGAAGCATGTTGATTCGGAAAAGATCGTTTGGTGGGGCGGTAACCGTCCATTTGAGGGCGCGAAATTCGACGCGCTGTATAACCGTATGACCGAATACCTAAAAGGGCGCGATGTATTCGTGCAAGATGTGTACGCCGGCGCCGACCCGAAGTATCGTTTGAACGTCCGCTTTGTGACGGAGGAGGCGTGGCACAGTATTTTCATTCGGAACATGTTCATCCTGCCTGAAACTTCAGACGAGATCAAAAACTTTATGCCTGGCTTCACCATCCTTGATGTGCCGAGTTTCAAAGCAGATCCGGCAAGCGATGGAACGCGCTCCGAGACTTTTGTCCTGTTGAATCTCGAGCGCAAACTGGCGATCATCGGCAACACGCGCTATGCCGGCGAAATGAAAAAGTCGATCTTCACGCTGATGAACTACCTCTTGCCGTTGCGTGGCGTGATGTCTATGCACTGTTCGGCGAACGTAGACCCCGACGATCCAAATGATGTGGCGTTATTCTTTGGTTTGAGCGGCACTGGCAAAACGACCCTCTCTGCCGATCCAACGCGACGGCTTATTGGAGACGACGAGCATGGCTGGAGTGATGACGGTGTTTTTAATTACGAAGGCGGTTGCTACGCCAAAGTGATCGGACTCTCGCAGTCAGCCGAGCCGGAAATTTACGCGACCACCCACATGTTTGGGACGATTCTGGAGAACGTGGTGTTTGACCCGGCTACCCGGGCGATTGACCTCAACGATTCGTCTCTCACCGAAAATACGCGCTCTTCGTACCCGTTGACGTTCATTGAAAATGCCGTTCCTGAAAAGAAAGCCGGGCATCCAAAAAATATCATTTTCCTCACCGCGGATGCGACCGGTGTCATGCCGCCGATTGCGCGGTTGTCGGTGGATCAGGCGTTGTACCAGTTTATTTCCGGGTACACAGCCAAACTGGCAGGGACCGAAGCGGGCTTGGGGAAAGAGCCGGTTGCCACATTTTCCGCTTGTTTCGGCGCGCCGTTTCTTGTCCATCATCCATCGAAATACGCGGAGTTGTTGCGGCAAAAGATCGAAAAGCATCATGTGAAATGTTGGCTGGTGAATACCGGCTGGGTGGGCGGGCCGTATGGCGTGGGCAAGCGTATTTCGATCAAACACACGCGCGCGTTGTTGAATGCGGCTTTGACGGACAAACTTGACGGGGTGGAGTACCGCCGCGACCCGGTCTTCGGATACGAGGTTCCTACCACTTGTCCCGAAGTCCCAGCCGAAGTTCTCGACCCCGCTTCCTCGTGGAAAGATCGATCGGAACATGAGGCGAAGTACAAACAACTCGCTCAAAAATTCATTGATAACTTTGCTAAGTATGCGGGTGAAACGCCGAAGGAAGTGACTGAGGCGGGACCGAAGGTCTAACAGGGGGTCGGTCAAACAAAGTATCGACCATGTCTAGCGCGCCTGATGTGAATTTTGGAAACAAAAGAACCGACCACCAGGTCGGTTCTTTTATATTCTTGGCGGTCCCGACGGGATTCGAACCCGCGATCTCGGCCTTGACAGGGCCGCATGTTAGGCCGCTACACCACGAGACCAATCTAACAGCGGGCGAGAGTTTACCATGCAGAATAATGAAGTGTCAATATGCCCAGTCGTGATATAACGCGGGATCTGTGGGAGTTAATCCCGATGGGTCGTGAACATATACCCAATCGCCTTCGTTTGCCCAGTTATATAACCAATGCGCATCGCCGACGGAGAGGTTTACGCATCCATGCGATTGAGGGTAGCCGAAGCGCGTGCGCCAGTATGCGCCATGCAGAGCGCGCGCTTTATCGAAATACATTGTCCAGGGCACATTATCGAGGTAGTAAAAATCGGTCGGGTCGTTGTTGCGCATGTTTTCGGTTTCTTTTTTCAAATAGATCTGAAACGTACCGGGGCGCGTCCAGAAGGGTTCAAGCCCGCTGGCAATGACGGTGGCGAATACAATTTCAAAATTGTCGTATACGGCAAGGGTTTGCTCGGCAAGGTCTACGTCGATCCAACGACCGGTCGTCACGCCTGCGGGCGGGCTGGTGTTGGGAGTGACGATAGCCACCTTACGCGCCTCCACCCATTGATTTGGTCCGATCATGTTCCAGTCCGCGCCATCTACATTTTGAGTTTGATAAACCTGTATCAGTTCTGCGAACGGGTTGATGAAATTTCCTGTTTCAGGAGCGCTGTACCCCGGCGCTTGTTTGATTGGAATATATTCAAACGCCCAGCCGAAGGGTCGCTTGGGAGTGGCTGTGAACTCAAGCCCCTGGTACGAGGAGATTTCAGAAACGCGCGACCCTTTTCCCCGTATCCAACTGCCATCCTGGAGCATGTAGTAAATTCCATGCCCGGTATCCACGCGATCCACATAACTGACGTACACAAAGCCCGGCATATAGGCGTTGCCGGTTTCAGCGCCGGCAGGTCCATTTAGGATCGGAACAAGATCGTTGTCGAGGTGGAAGTAGAAGTAGGGGAGTTGGGTCAGGCTGAGGTCCGGGTGTTTCGATGCGAGCGGGCGCGGAGGAATCGTCAACCCCAGTTGTGAAAGTTCCGCGAGGTAGTTGGATGGTCCGAGGGGCAGGCAATCACCGGGGTCAACGAGGTAGACATCCGGCGCGCATAACACTGCTCCGCTTTCGCTTTCAGATTCTGTGTGCGCAGACACGGGGCGTTGCATGTTGGCGCTGATCAAAATCGCCAGGGCAAAGACAAGAGAGGAAATTTTTTTCATAGTAGTCTTTGGAAATTATAGCATTTGAATGTTTGCACTTCTGTAAATTTGCATGAGTTTGAAGCGGCTGGCTTGACACTTTTTACCCCGTAATCTAAAATATCTGTAAGTTTGAAACGCCCCTATCTGCATCAAGCAGGTTGGCGCCCTTGGAGGGCTGTCTTGTCCAAATCTCGCACTCAACAAATGGTGGATCGTCTTCGTGAATTGCAAGCATCGTCGCCGGACATTGAAGCGTCGGCGGTTGTTAGCGTTGATGGTTTGAGCATTGCCTCTGCCCTGCCTCAAGGCGTGGAAGAAGACCGCGTTTCTGCCATGTCTGCCGCCATGCTTTCGCTCGGCGAGCGGATCGCCACCGAATTGGGTCGCGGTTCGCTCGAGCAAGTGTATATCAAAGGCGAAAAAGGTTATGTGCTATTGATGTCGGTGGGGCAAGAGGCTGTGCTGACCGCCTTGGCGCGCGAGCAGGCTAAGTTGGGCTTGATCTTTCTGGACATGCGTCGCGCCGCGGAAGATCTTGCGAAACTGATCTAATCGGAGAATCTAATGAGCCCTGTTCAAAAAGCCGGTCTATATTACCCCAATAAATTTGGTTTGATCACGATCAAATCGCTCGAGGAAGTGATGGGCAAGAATGGCTTGAATGCCATCCTCAACCTCGCGGGTATGAATAACTACATCGACAATTACCCTGCCGATAATCTGGATAAGGGTTTCGATTTTGGCGAACTCTCCGCCATCGGCAGCGCGTTGGAGGATATGTACGGTCCGCGCGGCGGGCGTGGGCTGGCGTTGCGCGCCGGTCGCGCCACCTTTTCAGACGCGTTGAAAAACTTTGGCGCTCTCGCCGGCGCGGCAGACCTTGCTTTTGTGGTGCTTCCACTGCAAGCCAAATTAAAGATCGGCATTCCGGCGGTGGCGAAGATCTTCTCGCAGTTAAGCGACCAGCACAGCACGGTGGAAGAAAAAGATACCGAATTCATTTACACCATCCACAAATGCCCGTGTTGTTGGGGGCGCAAGAACGCGGATAAGCCGGTGTGTTACCTTGCCACAGGTTTATTACAGGAAGCGCTCAAGTGGGTGTCCGGCGGCAATGAGTTTCGCGTCAACGAGTCGAAGTGTGTTGCCGTTGGCGATGCCGTTTGCGAGTTCGTCATTCAAAAAGAACCGATTGCCTGATCGGGGGCGTTGTGGCTGAAGCCAAATCGAAGATCCTTATCGTCGAGGATGATCTCGACATTGCCGAAATGTTGAACGCCTATTTTCGCGTTCAAGGCTATGAAGTCTTTACCGTCAATTGGGGGGAGGACGGCGTGCGCGCCGCGCAAACGGTACTGCCAAATTTGATTATCCTCGATATTCGTCTGCCGGATATCGACGGCTTTGAAGTTGCCCGCCGGGTGCGCGAAGACCGCCGTACCAATGAAATCCCCATTATTTTCCTGACTGAAAAGCGCGACCGTTCCGACATCTTGCAAGGTCTCGAGGTCGGCGCGGACGATTATATCACCAAGCCGTTCGATGTGCAGGAACTGCGCCTGCGCGTGCGAAATTCTCTTAAGCGCGTGAGTCAGGCGTCGCTGACGAACCCTGTGAGCGGTCTACCCGAAGGCGCCCTTGTGGATGAAAAGTTGTCCGATGTGGTGCACAAGTCCGGGCTATCGCTCTTGCATATTTCCATCGCCAATTTACAGGTTTTCAGGGAAGCGTATGGATTTGTCGCGTCCGACGATGTGTTGCGCGCCATCAGCCTGATGATCTCGAACGCTTTGAAAGAAACAGGTTCCGCTGACGATTTCCTTGGGCATATTAGCCCCTCTGATTTTGTTGTTGTGCTTTCGCCGGAGACTCGCGTTGCGTTCCAGGAGAAGATCAACTCCAGATTGCAACAATCCCTCGATTATTTCTATCCGCTCAATGACCGCGAGCAGGCTTCGAAAAGCAAAAACCGATTAGCAATTCGCGTCAGTGAAGTGCCCGCTGTTTTTGGCAAATATTCCTCGGTGGAACAGTTGAAGAAGGAATTGCTCAGCAGGAGCCAGTGATCTTGTAAAGTTCTTTATGTTCATAGCCAAAGCGGAGCCCTTATCGCTCCGCTTTGTGTTTTCCATATAGCGCGCAAAGTGTTCGCCATTCGTCCAGGCTCAGAGTTTCCGCCCGGCGCATTGGGTCGATGCCGGCTCGGTTGAGGAGTTCGACGATCTCTGTGGTGGATTTGCGCAACCCCGCGGATAGAGAGTTTCGCAACGTTTTTCGTTTTTGAGCGAAGCCCGCCTTGCTCAGCTTGAAAAATAGACCGAGCGATGGTTCTTCGATGTACGGGGTCGGGTAAATCTCCACCGTCAATATAGCTGAATCAACGCCTGGCGCGGGAAAGAACGCGCTGGAGGGAATTTTTGCCGCAAGGCGGGGGATTCCGTAAACCTGCACGCTTAATGCCAACAGACTCAGATCGCCCGGCTGGGCGCAAATCCGTTCTGCCACTTCTTTTTGAATGGTAAGCACGATCCTGCGCGGCTTGTTTTTGCTTTCCAGCAAGTGACGGATGATCGCTGAGGTGATGTAGTAGGGGATATTTGCCACCACAAGATATTCGGGTTGGTGGACCAACTCGTCGGGCGCGATGTCAAGAATGTTCCCATGTACCACGCGGATATTTCGATGGGGGGCGGTGATCTCTTCAAGCGGGCGAAGCAATCGCTCGTCCAGTTCGACCGCTACCACTTCCCGGGCAGATGCGGCGAGGTGGCGCGTCAGGCTACCCAGACCGGGACCGACTTCCAACACCGTGTCGGTCGGTTGAATTTCTGCCGTTTGCGCGATGAGTTCGAGGGCGCGCGGGTCTTGCAGGAAATTTTGTCCGAGCGATTTATTCGCGCGAAGCCCAAATCGCTTCAAAACGGCGGAAACATTGAGCGGAGGAATGTTCATGGGCAAAACGGCACCTCCTCGCTCGAGGCTTCGGCGGACACGCTGGCAGTTTGCCAGGCGCCTTCGTTGAACTGATGGACATATTCGCGCAGGATCTCAAAATCCGTTTTGAGGATCGAAATGTTCTTGCCGAAGACCGGGTCGAACTCGCGCGTTTGCACGAAAAGGGTTTGAGGGAAACCCACGAAGCGAATGTTGCTCGTTTGGATTTGCGCGCCGAGGCAAGCCAGGTCGCTGATCTGCGCCGGGCTGAGATCGGTCTGGATGTTATCCCTGAAGGCTTGTACCAATTCTGGAATATCCTTTATAACTTCCGGGCTGGTCAGTTGGTCGCGCAACGCGCATAGCACGCGGTTTTGATTCTCTGCGCGGGCGAACCCTCCCTCGATGCGGATGCGAGCCAGCGTGAGAGCGCGGTCGCCCATCAAGTGAAGTTGCCCGGCGGGGAAGACCAGCCGATCGCTCAAGTCTTCCCCGGTTCGCCCGTCCACAGGTTCGGGCAGGTAGACGTCGATGCCGCCGACCGCATTTACGATATTGACAAACGTTTTCATGTTGATCGCCGCGTAGTGATCGATGCGCGCGCCGAAGTTGAGCGCCAGCGTGCGGGCAAGCAGACCGGGTCCTTGCGCGGGATCGTTTGTGTATTTAAAGCCTGGATTCCCGTAGAGGTACGCTTGATTTAATTTTTCATGTGTCTGCCCGTCGAGATTGTCGGCAATGTCGGGGATCTCCACCCACAAATCGCGCGGAAATTCGAGGATGGTGACAGTTTCGTTCACGAAGTCTACACGCGCAAGGCGGATCACATCGGCAAGCCCGTAGTTGTACGAGTCGGCGCGGGCGTCACTGCCGATAAGAAGAATGTGCATGATCGGCGTTTCACTACACTGCGCGGGCTGGGTGGCGGCTGAATTGGCTGAATCAACTGTAATGGCGGAGAGTGGCGTTTTCGTCGCGCGGAGATCTGGAGTCCACGTGGCGGGGAGCGCGAAGGGAGTCCACGTCGGTAACTGCAACGAAGGTCCGAGCGGGGCGCTCCATTTCTTGGTGTAGAGCGAATACACCGCGCTTGATAACAAGATGGCGATAATGAATAACAGCATTAAGGCGGTTTTCTGCGGGCGGTTCACAAATTATTCCAACACATAAATAATATTTGGGGGTACGGGCGTGAGGAAATATACGGTCACCCACGAACTCCATGGCATAAAATCGTTGTCACTGTAGGCAACGTCGATCCATGGCTTGCCGATACAACCTCCACAGACATCTGCCACGGTTGCGAAGCCGTAGCCGGGGATGAAGAGTTGTTGCCCGCCCATGCTCAAGTACCAATCGTATTTCATGCCCGCCACGCCTTTTTGCACGGTTGCCCCGCTGGAGGTTCCGTGATAACAACGGTCTCCGCCCGAGCGGCACGGCGAATAAGAAGTCACATACATTTGCGCGGCGCGCCAGTATTCGATGGTCACGCCATCCACAACCGCCGTCTTGATCTCGATCTTCGTTCCGTATCCGACCACGCGGTTTTCAGGTTGGCGCACAACGGTCTCTTCTTCGGTGATGCGCGAAATTTCGTTTCCATCTTCGTAGCGGATGCGGATACGTTGAACGGTCAGCCCGGTTTCGCCGGGGTGCAAGACTTGAGTCTGATCGAGCGGCACATCCGCCGAGGCGACGAATTCGCTCGTGTAGGGAATCGGCTTTTGCGCGAGGATCACCGACTCGGAGACTCGCGCCACTTTGATCTGCCCATCCGCCGGTAGCGCTTCATTTTCCGACGGGATGCTGTAATCGCCTCCGATCAGGGGAATCCCAGCCCCAGCCAGCGCTTCTCCGATCGTTTGGGCGGGGGAGGCGGTTGTGATCGCTTTACCGTTCGAGGTAATGACGAGAGGATGCGTTTGATAAATGGTTAGAGGAGATTGGAGATTGGAGATTGGAAGTTGGATCGATTGACTGAGAGCGTCTCCGGAGTGAATCTGTATCCCTGCTTCATGCATGGCTTCGCCAATTGTAAAGGCGGAGGTTTGAAACATATATTGCTCTTGAGGAGTGGAGATGACGACTGGGGCCGCCCGGCGAATTTGAAGAGTAATAGGAAATTCCGCGAGTGGGCGGTCGCCCGCCAAAGGTATGCCGTTGACCAGAATGCTGTCTTCCGGCGCGAGAGAAATTCCCGCATCGGAAAGAATAGAAACCGGGATGCGTTCGTCAGTGTAAAGCGCGAGGATCTGGTCGCCGTCAATCACTGTGACGGTCTGCGAAGCGGCTGGCTGGCAGGCGGCGAGGAGGAAACTCAGCAACGCAGTCTTCAGGATGGATGTTCTCATAAATCGAATCGTTTCGGTAAATGCTTGTTCGCAATTTTACCAGTTTGATGAACCGCAAATATTTTGTAAGAAACCCTGTCTGAAACAACATGGGACGCTGAGTTACATTGGCAAACGTTCTTGAATCATTTGCGATCTGGCGCGTTTTGCCATTTCTGCTCGCTGGTTATGAACACGATCGTCAACGCCACCCACGCGACAACCTGCGCCAGTCGAATTCCGCCGAGGATCAATGTGCTATCGGCGCGGAAGGCTTCGAGGAAGAGATGCGCCCCAGCAGTGAGCGCGGTGAAATTGAGAAAAAGCGCGCCGGGGGATAATTCTGATTTGCGAAACCAGATGATGCCAAAAATAATCAGCGATGCGATCAACTCGTAGATTTGAGTTGGATGCCGCGTCGCGTTCCATAAGTCAATGCCCCAGGGGAGAGTGGTGGGACTGCCGAAGGCTGTCCCTGCGGCGAGGTGGGAGAGGTGGAGCCCGATGGCGAGGGCGGCGAGGACGGGTGTGAGGGCGTCGAGAGCGTTCCAGAGTGAGAGGTTTTGTTTTTTGCCGTAAATGATTCCGATGAGAAGCCCCGTAACGATACCACTTGTTGAGTCGAACAAGTCAACGTTTAGGGAGAAGATGTTGAGCGGCGAATCGGCGAACGCGGAGTAATTTGCCAGCGCGAAGAGAATCCGCCCGCCGAGGAGGTAGCCGAACAGACTGTAGAAGACGAGGTTGTTGAGCGCGTCTTTCGAGACGCCGTGACGCTCTGTCCGTTTTTCGGCGAGGGCGAGTCCGATCCAGAGGGCGGCGACGAGGAGGATGAGGTCGCGGGGAGGGGCGAAGAGGGTGCGGAAGGATTCGATCATGGCTTAAGATTTTTGTACACGGATTTCACGGATCGCACGGAATTATCTGTAAAATCACGGAAGGCATCCGTGCCCCATAAAATGTTAGACCTTTTGCGTTAGTGCTTGTAGGGCGGGTTTTCAACCCGCCATTCATCAACATCAAGAGGGTGTCAGGCTAAAAGCCTGACACTACGATTGACTCAGGACGGAATGTCACTTCAATATTTCCTCCACCCTCGTCCTCAACAACGCCTCTGCCATCGGTCCGCCGATGACGACTTCGTTGATGATTCCTGCGCGGGTGATGAAGAACGAGGAAGGGAGTGAGCGGAGTTGATACGCGCGACCAACCACAGCAGATTCATCGAGCAGGATGGGGAAGGTGAGTCCGTGCTCTTGGATGAACGGCATAACAGCAGAGGCGTCGTCTTGATAAGTCATGTTGATCGCAAGGACAACAAGCCCTTCGTCTTTATATTCGTTATACACTTTTTCTATCGCGGGCATCTCCGCGCGGCACGGCGGACACCACGTTGCCCAAAGATTGATCAACACGGCTTGCCCGCGTAGATCGGAGAGGCGAATTGTTTTGCCATCGGTGGTTGGCAAAGAAAAGTCGGGAGCGAGAAAACCTTGATGGGGCGCGGCAGTTGTCCCTGCGAAAGAAGCGGCGTTTTTATCCGCGCTGAGAAAAATCCACACGAGTCCGAGAATCAAAATGACAGCGTATGCGAATCGTCGTTGAGTTGCGTTCATGTTCGATTCAATTCTACGCGGATTTGCTTTTCAGGTCGAGTTAAGATTTGTTTATCATGCGCTAAAACTACGATGGTACAATTTGAAGAAATAAAATCGTCAGGGATACTATGACAAACGATCTTCAAACACGCGCGATCAACACATTACGATTCCTTTCGGCGGATGCCGTGCAGAAAGCCAACTCGGGTCACCCCGGACTTCCGATGGGCGCGGCGGCGATGGCTTTCACCATTTGGACGCGGCACCTGCGGCACAATCCGCGCAACCCAAAGTGGATGGGACGCGACCGCTTCATTCTCTCGGGCGGACATGGTTCAATGCTTTTGTATTCGCTCCTCCATTTGACCGGGTACGACGTGAGCCTCGACAACATCAAGAACTTCCGCCAGTTCGGGAGCATCACGCCGGGTCATCCTGAGCATGGACTCACGCCCGGCGTCGAAGTGACGACCGGTCCGCTCGGGCAGGGATTCGCGCAAGGCGTGGGCATGGCAATTGCGGCGACTCATTTAGCCGCGCTATTCAACAAACCCAACTATGATCTCATTCAATCGTACATTTACGGCATCGTCACCGACGGCGACTTGATGGAGGGTATTTCATCGGAAGCCGCGTCGCTGGCGGGACATCTGCAATTGGGGCGGATCATTTATTTGTACGACGATAATCACATCTCGATTGACGGCTCTACAAATTTAGCGTTCACTGAAAATCGCGCCGCGCGTTTTGAAGCGTATGGCTGGCATGTGCAAAAAATTGACGATGGCAACGATGTGGAGATGATTGACAAAGCCATTCAGAATGCGAAGAAAGACCCGCGCCCCTCGATCATCATGTGTCGCACCATCATCGGTTTCGGCGCGCCGCACAGGCAAGGGACATCCAAAGCGCACGGTGAACCGCTGGGTGATGAGGAACTGAATGCCGCAAAAGAAAATTTGGGCTGGCCCCTTGAGCCGCACTTCTTCATCCCCGACGATGTGTTGGCGTTCTTCCGCAAAGCCGTGGAAACAGGGCGCGAGCGCGAGATCGATTGGAAGATGAAACTCGAAGCGTACGGGCGGTTGAATCCGCAGTTGGGTTCTGAGTTGAATCGCCGCATCGCTGGCAAACTCCCCGATGGTTGGGATGCGAACCTTCCAACATTCCCCGCCGACGCAAAGGGCATGGCGACGCGCGCGTCGTCGGGCAAGTTGATCAACGCGCTCGCGCCGATCCTGCCCGAACTCATCGGCGGCTCGGCAGATTTGGCTCCCTCGAACAACACCATGATAGACGGAAGCCCATCGTTCCAAAAAGAATCGCCCGAGGGACGCAACTTCCACTTCGGTGTGCGCGAACACGCGATGGGCGCGGCATTGAATGGCATGAATTTGTTCGGCGGCGTGATCGCGTATGGCGGCACATTCCTGATCTTCTCCGATTACATGAAGCCTGCCATTCGCCTCGCCGCCATTTCACACGCTCCTTCGATTTTTATCTACACACACGACTCGGTCGGACTTGGCGAAGATGGTCCGACTCATCAGCCCATTGAGCAACTCGCCGCATTGAGAGCGATTCCCAACATGGTGACGATTCGCCCCGCCGATGCGAACGAAGTCCGCGAGGCGTGGAAGGTTGCCATCTCGCGCCGCAACGGACCGACCGCGCTGGTTCTCACTCGTCAAGCATTGCCCACGCTCCCCGTACGACAAACTTCCAGTTTGTCTAAAGGCGCGTATGTGTTGCAAGACTATGGAACCCCCGAAATTATCTTGATGGCAACAGGTTCGGAGGTCAGTTTGATCTTCGACGCCGCGCAGAAACTTCATGAGGAAGGGAAAGGCGTACGCGTGGTTTCATTCCCCTCTTGGGAGTTGTTCGAGAAACAAGACGAAGCATACAAAGAATCTGTGTTGCCGAAAAACATCACGAAGAGACTCGCCGTCGAAGCAGGAGCCAGCCTCGGCTGGGAGCGATACGCCAAGTCCACGCTGTGTATTGACCACTACGGCGCGTCCGCTCCGTATAAGGTCATCTTTGAGAAGTTTGGGTTTACGGTGGAGAATGTTGTGGCGCGCGCTAAGGCGCTTTAAACACAAAGGACACAAAGAGCACGAAGGTGGGTTGAGTGATGGTTTTGGTGTTGGCTCTTGAGTTTGGTTTTGAAGGATTTTGTCGTAAGGATTGGTTGAAAGAAAGTCTGAATGAAATCACCACGTTGCGCCACTTAAAACCTTAGTGACCTTTGTGTCCTTCGTGGTAAAAAAGGTTGTAACCAAAATGAAAATCGCCATTGGATTTGACCATGCGGGCTTCCCGCTCAAACAAACTGTTCTTGACGCCGTGCGCAAAGCGGGGCATGAACCGATTGACAAAGGTACAGACTCCACAGCGAGCGTGGACTTTCCCGATTTCGCCGAGAAAGTGGGACGCGCCATCCAGAGCGGCGAAGCGGAACGCGGAATCCTGTGTTGCGGATCGGGCATCGGCGCGTGCATCGCCGCGAACAAGATGAAAGGCGTGTACGCGTCCATTTGCCATGACACATACTCCGCCGCGCAGGGAGTATCCCACGACGATATGAACGTCCTTTGCCTCGGTGGTCGCGTCATCGGACCTGAACTTGCCAATGCGCTTATCCTCGCGTTTTTAGGCGCAGAGTATCAGGGGAATAAGGAGGGAGGGGAGAGGTTGGCGAGGAGAGTGGGGAAGATTCGTAAATTGGAAGATGAAGCAGGAAGATAGGAACGTATAATTGTCGCGTAGCGAAATTCGGAGGTGTATGATGACACAACAACATGTGGTTTCAGACCCAAAAATCATGATGGGACAGCCTGTCGTCTCAGGCACGCGCATCACGGTGGATTTGATTCTGGAAAAAATATCGTCGGGCGAATCGTTCGAGCAGGTGCTGGCGGCTCATCCGCGCTTGACTCGCGAGGGCATCCAAGCCGCGCTAAACTTCGCGCGTGAAGTCTTGCGGGCAGATGTTGTTTACCCCATCGCCGAATCTGCTTGATGAAGATCCTTGCCGACGAAAGCGTGGATCATGAAATTGAGTGGGGAAGATTCATAAATTGGAAACCGAGAATGGCAGGAGTATTTTATGAACGAGATTGTCTTTAAGCCAAAACACAATTGGTTTTCAATCGTTTTTCTTGGTTTGCTAATCATTTCGTTAGGAGGCGCAGCTTTGGTAGTCGGATATGTAACTGGCGATAATGCCATTTTGGTGCTTGGCGTTCTTTTCGTTCTGATGGGGCTCTATTCAATTGGTAGAAGATCAACCTTGATAGTTATCGGTAATGCTGAAGTTGAGATGAAACGCTTATTTTTGCCTACCGTTGCCCTTGACTATGAAAATTTTACAGACTTTACAGGTGCTGCATTTATGTTTGGAAATAAAGGCATCCCTTTAGATGATATGACAAATGCACAGGAATTCGTAGAAATATTTGCGCCAGTTCTTGAAGGGCAAAAGGTTCGATCAACAGGGAAATACGTTGCGGACGTAAACCGAACAAACAAGGCTCTGAAGTATGCGGCTATTCCATCAATCGTTATCACGCTTGCGGCGACATATATCTTGAAAGGGTATTTTAAACTGGAGTACGATGGAAAATTGGTTGGCGGACTTATATTTATTGTTATATTGTTTGTCATTTATTTTGGCTTACAAAAACTTGAAGAATACAACAAAGAGAAGTGACCATGAGCCCTATTACTAAACTCACATCCCTCGGACAATCCCTCTGGTACGACAACATCCAGCGCAAAATTCTGGAAAACGGCGAATTCAAAGCGATGATCGAACGCGGCGACATTCGCGGCGTCACGTCGAACCCGAGCATTTTCAACAACGCCATTGCCAAATCAACCGATTACGACTCCGCGCTTACTCCGCTCGCGTGGGCGGGCTGGGACACGAAGAAGATCTTTTGGCAACTCGTCATCGAAGATATCAAAGCCGCGTGCGACGCGTTCCTGCCGTTGTATGAAGAATCCAACGGCGGCGACGGCTACGTCAGCATCGAGGTCACGCCCGATCTTGCGTACGACACCGAAAAGACCATCGCGCAGGCACAGCAATTGTGGGCGCGAGTGGCGCGTAAGAATCTCATGGTGAAAATCCCCGCTACCAAAGAAGGTATCCCCGCGATTCGGAAATCCATCGCCGCGGGGATCAATATCAACATCACGTTGATCTTCTCACTCAAACGTTACGCCGAAGTGATGGACGCCTACCTCAGCGGACTCGAAGACCGCGTCAATGCGAAACAATCCATTGATCACATCGCGTCGGTCGCGTCGTTTTTTGTTTCACGCGTGGACACGAAAGTTGATCCGCAACTTCCCGAAGGCTCCCCGCTCAAAGGTAAAGCCGCGATCGCAAATGCAAAACTTGCTTACGATGAATATCACAAAACATTCGCTGGCTCTCGCTGGGAAAAACTCAAGTACAAAGGCGCGCGCGTGCAACGTCCGTTGTGGGCGAGCACTAGCACGAAAAATCCCGCCTATCCCGACACGTATTACGTGGACAACCTCATCGGTCCCGAAACGGTCAACACCATTCCGCCCGCCACGCTCGACGCCTTCAAAGATCACGGCACGGCGGCGCTCACGCTCATGCGCGGCGTGGACGAGGCGCAGAACGACATCGCCCAACTCGAAGCGCGCGGCATCTCGATGGATGTCGTGACGAAAGAATTGGAAGACGAAGGAGTCAAAGCCTTCGATGAGGCGATCACGCATTTGCTTGCAACCATTGAAGAGCGGAGGAAGAACGCCGCCTCTTCTCTCGGACCTCTAACCGATTCAGTCGCGCAGCGTTTATCGCAACTGGAGGCTGATTCGGCTCCCGCCCGCCTGTGGAAGCATGATCCCACTCTTTGGGCTCCCGCGAAAGACAAGGCTGGTCAACACGAAGTCACCATCCGCATGGGCTGGCTGGACTCAACCGACAAGGCTCGCAAGAAAATAAAAGAATATCAAGATTTCGCCAAAGAAGTTCGCAGCGCAGGCATGGATCGAGCGTTGGTCATCGGCATGGGCGGCTCGTCGCTCACTGCAGAAGTGTTGAGCCTGTTGTTTACTGCGCATGGAGAGAAGCCTTCGCTTTCAGTCGGCATTTTAGATTCCACCGACCCCGCGCAAGTGGCTGAAGCCGCGAAGAATTATCTTCCCGAAAAGACTCTCTACATCGTTGCCAGCAAATCAGGCGGCACGGCAGAGGTGATGGCAAACTTCCATTACTTCTGGAAGTTGAGCAAGAAAGACGGCTCGCACTTCGTTGCCACAACCGATCCCAATACCTCGCTCGGAACATTAGCGCGAAAAAACGCGTTCAGAAAAGTTTTCCTCGCCGATGAATTCGTCGGCGGGCGCTACTCCGCGCTGACCGACTTCGGACTCGTCCCTGCCGCGTTGCTCGGAGTGGATTTGAATCACCTCCTCGACCGCGCCGATTGGATGCGCTCTCAATGCGACGAACACGACCCTGCCGCGCGCAACCCTGGCATGGCGCTGGGAGCCGTCATTGGCGAATCCGCTCTCCACGGGCGAGACAAGTTGACCGTCGTGGCTGACGCGGCTTTGTCGCCGTTTGCAAATTGGATCGAGCAGATCATCGCCGAGTCCAGCGGCAAGAATGGCAAGGGCATCCTGCCTGTGCCGCTCGAACCGATTGGCGATGTGAAAGAGTATGGCGACGATAGAATTTTTGTGTACCTGCGTCAAACAGGCGAACACGATGATGCCATGACGAAACTTCGCAACGCAGGTCATCCTGTCATCCAATTACCGATTACTAATTACTACGACATCGGCGCTGAAATTTTCCGCTGGGAAATCGCCACCGTCACCGCATGTTCGATCCTTGGCGTGAACGCGTTTGATCAGCCGAATGTCGAATCGAGCAAGAAGATCACGAAGGCGATGATTGCCGATTACCAAAAGAAAGGCAAGTTGAAAGAAGGCAAGCCTGCGTGGAAGAAAGACGGCGTGAGCGTGTTTTCGCCGACCGCCGTGACGGGCGCGTCGTTGAATGCGGTGTTGAGCAAGTTCTTGAAGAAAGCGAAGGCAGGCGGCTATGTTGCGATCAACGCCTACCTGCCGCGCAACGATGAAATGACCGACGCTTTACAAAAGATGCGCGCCGCGATCCGCGCCAAGACAGGCAACGCAGTGACCGCTGGATTCGGTCCGCGCTTTCAACATTCCACAGGTCAATTCCACAAAGGCGGACCGAAGAACGCGCTGTTCCTCGTCGTCACCGCCGATGCTGAAAAAGATTTGGATATTCCAACCGAAGGCTTGACGTATGGCACGCTCATCCGCGCGCAGGCATTAGGCGATTACGAAGCGCTGATCGAAGCGAAGAGGAAAGTGTTGCGCGTGCATTTGCCCTCGGTGAATGAAGTTGCTTATTTATTGAAGGCGTTGGAATGAGATTAGCAGAACTCAAATGCGTCGCCTGTCGCGGCGGCGACCCCAGCCTGACCGAAGCCGAGATCGCCGAACTTCTTCCTCAAGTCCCCGAATGGCAACTCGTGGAGCGGGATGATATCCCGCGCCTACAGCGCATTTTCAAATTCAAAAATTACGCCCAGTCATTGGACTTCACCAACAAAGTCGCTGCCATTGCCGAAGAGCAGGATCATCATCCGCTGATCGTGCTGGAGTGGGGACGAGTCATGGTTCAGTGGTGGACGCACGTTGTGAAAGGCTTGCACAAGAACGATTTCATCATGGCGGCGAAGACGGATAATTTGTTTTCGTAACGCAACATATTGCAGATTGGCTATTAAACCGAGCAATACGAGAATAACCCGCAGACCCCGAAGGGGTCAAATGATTATAGTATTGAAGGATGTATCACCACATTCAACCCCGAAGGGGTGTCACAGGTTGCTAATTTATGTCATCTGTCGCCACGGCGCCACGCGACGCCTTCGGGATTGGCTTTATGGCAACAATCCATATCGTGTTTGTTGCTAGATTTATTGGTTAATTTGCAACATTGCGCGTTTGCGGAAAGCGAGTTGCTACTACGATTCGATTTCCGCCCTCTGCCTCTTCTTCCTGAAAGCCGACTTGTTCAAGCGATGGAATAAATTCAACGCGAATGGTTGATTTCCCAGCCAGCCCATGAACGAGGCGGGGAGTTTGGTTAGACCACGCGGGGGAGGGGGTAATGCTAGAGCGGATGAAAAGTCTACGATGCGGTCGTCAATTTGGAAGGTCGCGCGGTTGATGCGTTTCACTTGCGGAGACGCGGTTAGAAACTCGCGCAGGGACTCGCGCTCTGCTGGAGATATCCACTGCGGCAGTTCGGAGGTCGCTTTGAAGTTGCAGATGAAGGCGAGGTCTTGAAGAAGCTGTTTGTGTTCTGCTGAAAGCGAATTTTCTTTCCCTGAAAAGTAAACCACATCAGGATCAACGGCAATCAACGGCTGAAGCCACAAGCGACTCACCGTTGTGCGGACGGCGTTTCTCACGCCAGGTGTTGTGAAGTTATAGAGCAGGGTTGCATCGCGCGGGTCTTCCCATTTGTCGGAAACATCGGGTCCGATGCGGAGCGCGTCGCACAAGCCGAGCGATGGCAGGACTGGTGAGCCGCACGCGAGGAAATACGCATCCGTGCCCATGGCTTCGCGCATCACTTTCAATGCTCCGCGATACGCCTCTTCACTCGGCAGATCCACAAATCGTTTACCGGGCAATGCGCCCGCGTAGAGAAAATCCAATTTCAGATAATCGAATCCCCACGCGCGGACTTGTTTCATCAACGCGGCAAGCCATTCGAGCATGGCAGGATGTGTGACATCCAGCGCGTATAGTTGTTCGCCCCAGTTGAATCCTGCTGACGCAAATTTTCCATTTTCATCGCGCAAGAACCAATCGGGATGTTCACGAAATAAACGCGACGACTCGACGGTGATCAATGGCGCGAGCCACAGCCCAGCCTTTCGCCCAGTGGACTTAATCTTTTCTGCCAGCGCGTTCATGCCTGATGGGAATTTTCCGTTCACCTCCCAATCGCCGATGGAGGTTTGCCAGCCGTCGTCCACTTGCAGAACGTCGAAGGGCAGGTCGCCTAACTCGTCGAACGTGCGGAAGAGGATGGCTTCGTCAATGGCGGTGTACAGGCTGTACCACGAACACCAGACGCGCGGCGCGGGCTTGTCTGACTTTTTGCCGAAGCGTTTGCCCAATTCTTCGGCGTATTTTGCAAAGACAAATTCTTCGCTTCCGCGCGCGATGAACCACTCGCCATCGTCGCGTTCGTACCAACCCTTCGACATGCTCAGGGCAGCGCCCTCGAGTTGTGACTCGGAATTTTTTGACGATAGTTGAACATGCGATTCCAATCCCAACGCGCCGACAAGCAAAATATCGTTCTCGTCTAATTCCACTGCGCCGATCCACGAACTGTGCGGCGACGTTTCATTCACGTAGCGCGGATCAGTTTGCAGGGGATGGAGTATCGCGGGGCGTTGAACGGGGAGGGGGGGTGGCTCTGTCCACGCGGCGAGGGACCAGGATTGCCATCCGTGGCGATAAAACTTCCGAGGAGGGCGAGGCAGGCTGACCGTCAGAAAAGAAGCGTTGATGACTAGGGGCGAGCCAGCCTGAGGCGGCGAATCCAGTTTGAGAGGGGGAGTCGGCATAAGAGCGATTATCAAATAAAAATGGCGGATTATCAATCCGCCCCACGATTTTGTTGACGGTCAATTATTGTTGTGGCATAATCTGCCAAATCAAAGGCAGTGAAGAGAAGAGTAGGTTTGTGAGTCTGTCAGCGAGTGTGGGCGCGGTGTGAGCCACACCAGCGAGCAAATCGAAGATCATCTCGGAGCCATTTTGCTGAAATCGAAGTAAGCGAATCGGAGTTGCCCTCCGTTATCAAAGCAGGGCGATGTTTGTCGCCGATGAGTGTCGCGCATTTGGCGTGAAATCAGAGTGGTACCGCGTGAGTTTTAACTCTCGTCTCTGGAAAGAGATGAGAGTTTTTGTTTTAAGTGCAAAACGTCCCGCAGGTTTTCGTTCAAAACTTTGTTGCGCGATTCAAACCTGCGGGACGGTGAAAGAGGAGATCATTATGTTCAAACCAGTCAACTCCAAACTCAACGTGACTTCGATGGAAGAAGCCATGATGAAATTTTGGAAACAACGCGACATTTTCAAAAAGACGACGCAACAACGCGAAGGCGCGCCTGAGTATGTTTTTTATGAAGGACCGCCGACCGCGAACGGCAAGCCTGGCGTGCATCATGTGTTGGCGCGCGCGTTCAAAGATATGTTCCCGCGCTACAAGATCATGCGCGGATTTCACGTCTCGCGGCGCGGCGGCTGGGACACGCACGGTCTGCCCGTCGAAATCGAAGTGGAGAAACAACTCGGCTTCAAAAACAAACAACAGATCGAAGAATACGGGATCGATAAATTCAACGAGCTGTGCAAAAAATCCGTGTTCACGTACATCCAGGATTGGGAGAAACTCACCGACCGCATCGCGTTCTGGGTTGACCTTGAAGATGCCTACGTGACCTACACCAACGACTACATCGAGTCGGTGTGGTGGATATTGAAAAATTTCTGGGACAAAGACCTGCTGTACAAGGGCTACAAAGTTGTGCCGTATTGCCCGCGTTGTGGCACGCCTCTTTCGGACCATGAGGTTGCCCTCGGCTACGACGACGCGATCGACCCTTCGGTCTTTGTGCGCATGCCGCTGGTGGATAAGCCCGACACATCACTGCTCGTGTGGACAACAACCCCGTGGACGTTGCCGTCCAACGTCGCTGTTGCCGCGCATCCCGAAGAAGAGTACGTGACTGTCGAACGCGATAACGATGGCAAAAAAGAAAAGTTGATCCTCGTGAAGTCGCTCGTGCAAAAAGTGTTCGGTGACGAAGAAGTGAAGGTCGTTGAAACGTTCAAAGGCAAAAAGTTGAAGGACGTGAAATATCATCCACTGTTCACGTTCCTGCCGCCCGACAAGCCCGCACATTACGTCGTGTTGGGAGATTTCGTCACGACAGAAGACGGCACAGGCTTGGTTCACATCGCGCCCGCGTTCGGTCAGGAAGACATGGAAATGTCGAAGCAACACAACTTGCCCGTGTTGATGACCGTTCTCCCCGACGGGACATTCGTCTCCGAGGTGACGCCATGGCGCGGAGTGTTCGTCAAAGACGCTGACCCAATGATCACCGAAGACCTGCGCGCGCGCGGACTGTTGTTCAAGGCGGGTGAGTACAAACACACCTATCCGTTCTGCTGGCGATGCGGAACTCCGCTGTTGTATTACGCGCGCGAGTCGTGGTACATCCGCACAAGCGCGTTCCGCGAGAAACTTGTCGGCTTGAACAACACCATCAATTGGGTTCCCGAACACACGCGTGAGGGACGGTTCGGCAATTGGCTCTCCAATAACATTGATTGGGCGTTGAGCCGTGAGCGTTATTGGGGCACGCCGCTTCCGATCTGGGAATGTGAGAACAAGCATCGCGAAGGCGTTGGCTCGGTGAAGGAACTCTCTGAAAAAGCGGGACGCGATCTCAGCGAACTCGATCTGCATCGTCCGTACGTGGATCAAGTCCATTGGGATTGCGCACAATGCGGCAAGCAAATGAGCCGCGTCCCCGATCTCATTGACGTGTGGTTCGATTCGGGTTCGATGCCCGTCGCGCAGTGGCACTATCCGTTCGAGAATAAAGATAAATTCGAGTCGCAGTTCCCCGCTGATTACATCTGCGAAGCCGTTGACCAAACGCGCGGCTGGTTCTATTCGCTTCACGCTATCAGCACACTGCTATTCGACAAAGTTTCGTTCAAGAATGTTTTGTGTCTCGGCTTGATCCTCGATGGCGACGGGCAGAAGATGTCGAAGAGCAAGGGCAATATCGTTGCGCCATGGGACGTGCTGAGCGTTCACGGCGCCGACGCGTTCCGCTGGTATCTTTACACGGCAACTCCGCCAGGGCAAGAGCGACGCTTCTCTTCCGATTTGGTGGGCGAGGTCATCCGCAACTTCACGCTAACGTTGTGGAACGTCTACTCGTTCTTCGTGACGTATGCGAATCTCGATAAACCCACCGTAACGACCATGCCAATCGCAACAAGCGACTTGGATCGCTGGCTGTTATCTGAATTGAATGTGCTCGTCCGCGATGTGACGGAGGCGTACGAAAAATATGATGTGACCAACGCGACGCGTCCCGTCGAGGCGTTCGTCGAGAAATTGTCTACGTGGTATCTGCGACGTTCGCGCCGCCGCTTCTGGAAATCGGAATCGGACTCCGACAAGCAAGCCGCTTACTCGACGTTGTACACGGCTCTTGTCACCCTCTCGAAGCTGGTCGCGCCCGCGATGCCTTTTCTCGCCGACGAGCTGTACCAAAACCTCGTCCGCTCTGTGGATGAGTCCGCGCCTGAGTCGGTGCATCTTGCCGAGTGGCCCCAAGTGATGCCTGAGATGATAGACGAGTCGCTGAACCATGACATGGCGACCGTGATGAAACTCGTCTCGCTCGGACATTCCGCGCGGCAGAAAGCGAATCGCAAAGTCCGTCAGCCGCTTGCCGAAGCCGCGTTCTCTGTCGGAAATGCGAACGAACGCAAAGCCGTCGAAAACTATGCCGACCTGTTCGTGGACGAGTTGAACGTGAAAAAAGTCCGCTTGCTGGACGCCTCGACTGAAGCCGTATCGCATACGGTCAAGCCGTTGCCCAAGCAATTGGGACAAAAATACGGCAACAAATTCCCCGCGCTCCAAAAGGCGATCCTTGCCTTGAATGCGGAAGAAGTTGCGAAGACGCTGATGTCTGGCGAAGCGTTGAAAGTGAGCGTTGAAGGAGTCAACTACGAAATTTTGTCTGAAGAGGTGGATGTCAAGGCGCAGGCGAAGGAAGGATTCGCGGTTGCCGAAGATGGCGCGTATGTCGCCGCGCTCGTCACCGAGTTGACTCCCGAACTCGTACAGGAAGGTCTCGCGCGCGAATTTGTGCGGCGCGTGCAAGACCTCCGCAAGAGCGCGGACTTGGACGTGGCTGACAGGATCGAACTGTTCGTCGAAGCCTCCGCAGGCTTACGGTCCGCGATCGAGGCGCACAAGGAGTACATCACCGCCGAAACGCTCACGTCGAGTCTCCAGTTTGCGAGTCCGCCCAGCGGCGCATCCAGTGTGGATGACTCGTTCGACGGCGAGACGGTCAAGGTTGGGCTGGTGAAAAAATAAGGCTTGTCGTGGAGCGGGATGTGATCCCGCTCGTTGCGGCGTTGCGGGATGGCATCCCGCACCACGAAAAATAATTTTGAAAGGCGCGTTGAAAGACGTGCCTTTTCTTTTATAATTGCGCCAAGATCGCGTTCGAGACGCAGTGCAACTGCGGTTTGAACGTATGGATGCAATCTAATTTCTTTGAGGTGACGCATGTTCGAGAGACTTCCGCTTTGGCTTCGCAAAACTTTGGCATGGAGCGTTCATTTATTCACGGCGACGGGCGCGGTGTGGGGATTCCTAACCCTGCTTGCGATCTGGGAATCGAATTTCAAACTTGCCATCGTGTACATCGTCATCGCCATGCTCGTGGACGGGTTCGACGGCATGTTGGCGCGTTTATTTCACGTGAAGGAATATGCCCAGGGCGTGGACGGCGGCTTGATGGACAACATCATTGATTATTTGAATTATGTCGTTGTCGCGGCGTTGTTGTTGATCCGCGTGGATGGTTTGATGCCCGCAGGCTTTGCGATGGCGGCGGCGATTTCGATTCTGCTCACCTCCGCGTATCAATTCACGCAGACCGACGCGAAGTCCGACAGCAACACGTACTTCTTCAAAGGCTTTCCGTCGGTGTGGAATTTTCTCGTCGTCTACATGATGCTGTTGGGGTTGAATCCCTGGGTCAATCTTGCGTTGCTTGTCTTGTGCAACATTCTGGTCTTTGTGCCTGTCAAATATCTTTATCCCTCCCGCAACACCCGTCTGCGCCGCTTCACGCTCGGCTTCACCTATCTGTATGCCGGGCTGGGCGTTTGGGCGCTTCTGCAATACCCCAACGTGCCTGAATGGGTCGCGCCCGCGTCGTTTGTGTATGTGGCATATTACGCGCTGTTGAGTTTCTTCCCCAAGTTTGGGACGCCGAAGACCGCATAAAACGATGTTGATCGAAAAGGTCACTGAAGTTTCCGACGAACTCCTTACGGCATCCTCCCGTTTGATTCTCCAGTTAGCGCCCGAAAAAATTCCCCCAACCCGAGATGAATTAACAGCCATCCTCAATACTCCCGTCACATCGCTGTTGGTCGCGCGTCCATCCAATGAAAGCCATGAAATTGCGGGGATTTTGACTTTGATCATCTATCGCGTTCCCACAGGGGCGCGAGCCGTCATCGAAGATGTTGTTGTGGATGAACATCATCGCAACAAGGGAATTGCCAAAGCGATGATGACCCGCGCGATCGAGTTGGCGCGCGAGGCGGGGGCGGACAATATCTCATTGACCTCGAACCCAAAACGCGAAGCGGCAAATTTGTTGTATCAACGCATGGGGTTTCAACGACGCGAAACGAACTTATATATCTTGCGCTTGAAATAAAATTCTACGGTTTGTGCGTTCGATATTGTTCGGGCGTATCCAGATCGGCAAGAATTCCCTCATCGTCAACCTCAACATACTTGATTTGATCCGCGCGCGCGTTCAAAAAATCCCTCGGCGTTTGCGGCGCGCGCATGGCAAGCATCTCGCCCCACAACGATTCATCCACCAGCCACGGATGTCCCCTCCGCATGTGATAACTCGGAACCACCAGCGGATTCCCAGTTTCCTTGAACATTTCGCACACCCTCCACACGCTTCCCTCGCGGACTTGAGGCTGGTCGCCCAGCGCGATCAATGCCGCGCTTGAATCTTTCTCCGCCAAGTCACGAAGCCCACATTGAATCGACGATAACATTTCGCCCTCAACAAATCCCTCGTTGAATACACTGCGCGCTGGACAACTCGTCTGCGCGACTGCAACGATCTTCTCAACTTCATCCCTTGCCGCCCCCGTCACTACAACAATATCTTCGACTCCCGCATTTGCAAAAACTGAGATGACATGTTCAAGCACAGTCGTCTTTCCCCACTTCAACAACATTTTCGGCTGACCCATCCGCTTCGATTCGCCCGCGGCGAGGATGATCGCTGAGATCATAACGTCTCATCTGCTAACAAGCGTTGATAATGTTCGGGCGTGTCCACGTCAAGCAAGAGACGGTCATCATGCCAGGGGAGATATTCCACTTTGTGTTTATGGAAAATAGCGCGTCCGCCCGTGTCGCCTTCGAGAGTCAATAAGTCGGCGAATGTTCTGCGGTCAAACAGCACGGGATTCGCGCGGCGATCCATCACCATCGGCGCGACGATGGGGTACAAACCTTCCGCGTGTTTCTCGGTCAACGCCTGCAAAATGGATGTCGTGATCTGCGGCTGGTCAACGAGCAGGAAGATTGCGGAACCGACCCCCTCTGCCACTCGCTCCGCTCGGGCACCTCCCCCAAATCCGACATGAGATGATTCCCGATGATCAAAATTTCCATGTCGTATTTGGGGGAGGCTGGGAGGGGGTGTGAGGGAGAGAATCCCCGCCCGAATCGAACTCGCCTGCCCGCTTTTCCATTCGTTGTTCCTGACGATCTTCACAGCCAAATCTTTCACCGCCGATTCAACTTGTTCCGCGTTTGCGCCTGTGACAACAACCAGCGGTGAAAGCCCCGCCTCGAGCGCTCTCTTCGCCACCGCGCGCACGAACGGCTCGCCTTTCCAATCCAATAATTGTTTCGGCTCGCCGTATCTCGAAGATTCTCCCGCCGCGAGAATGATCCCCGCGACAGGCTCGTGCGCCGCGAAGATTTTTCCCTGCTCCAGACTTGCAATGACAACGGAGTGATATTTAGAAAGCAACATCTTGGTCATTGCCCTTGCGCTGGCTTGCAGTTCGGGAGTATCTGCCTGATTGAATAAAACAGTCCGCCGCGCATGGGCGGGAGTATTTTTCAAACTACTTTTGTCATGCAAGAGGGCGCGAGTCAATGAATTCGATTCGATGATCTGTCCAACTTCTGTGTCGCTTAATTCTGCAAATATTTCTGGACGATGGATATATTCCTCGGTCAATGGCTTGCCTAAGCCTGATAACCCGACAACAGTCACAACATGCTCAACAAAATCAGGGATGGGAGGCTCATGCTCCGCCCAGCCTTTCAACAGTCTTTGCCGCGAGCCATCCGCCTCGATCAGGAGCGGAATGGAATGTTGCAAGCATAATTCACGAAGCGATTCAATAATTTCATGGTTCACAGGTTGAAATTTGTCGTCCTTTGCTTCGCCTGTAATCAACATGACCCCGTCTAAATCTTTTTTGAGATTCACCAAATCGCTTTGAGAGGTCGCAACAATGTGCCTGTCTGCAAGCGGAATCTGCCACGCCCCCAAATGCGACGTGGCAGTGACGATCACCGGCGGCTTCCATTGCCTCGCCAGTTGAAACAGCGCGGTCGTCTTTCCGCCCGACCCGACACATGCGATGCAATTCGATTCGTCAACGCGCAATGCCTGCGCCAGCGTAAAATTCATGGCGAAATTATACATCTTCACTTAAGGTACGGTATAATACTGCCCGGCGAAAACGATTTGCGCCGAAAAAAATTCCTCAAGGCATGGTATGGTAAGCAACTTACTCGAATCCCTCGATACATGGGCTGAAATTCAGATCACCCGGCAAGACGTTGAATTCCTGCACAACTATTTATTTGAACACGAGACCCCTCTCACCGCGCGCGAACTCGCGCTGGTGTTGATCCACGAGCGCAACCGCGCTGAACGCGCCGCGGTCCGCAAACAACAAGAGGGGAGCGGAAAGGTCTACTTCCCGAAAGATTCTCATCAGGTGGGCGAGGCGCTCGTCTTCCCCGCGCTGGCATGGAAGCATGGGAAAGTCTCCGAGGTGCGAGCCGGCATACATCCAGAAAGAAGCGGGTTTAACGTCCTCACTGTAGACTTCGACGATGGCGCCCGTCGTATGTTTGCGTCGAATCTGCCAACTCATTTGTTGAACGATAAGCCCGTCACGGTTGAGAACGAAGGCTTTGAACCCGATGCGATCATGCAAGAACATGGAAGCGAGATCGAGGGGAAACTTGAGGCGGCATTCGGCGACGACGACCAGTTGATCCGAATTGCGGGCAGGTGGTTCCCCCGCGCCTTGCTGGTGGATGTGAACGAGGGCAACCTCAATCTGGCGGAAGCCGTGCTGGATATGTCCGGTGGCGAACCGCTGCCCGCCTCCGCGCTTCTCAAGGATGTTGCTTTGCCGGACGGCGTGAATCCCAAATTGGCTGAATTCTCTCTCAATCTTGCGTTGCAAGAAGACGGCCGCTTCGACGAAGTGGGTCCCGCCGGTGAAGTGTTGTGGTTCCTCAAACGCTTGGAACCCGAAGAAGTGCGTAACACGCCGGCGTTCTTGCAATATCATCCCGTCGAGCATGATCGCGCTTTGCTCGATCAACAAATGCTCGATCTGGAAGCGCAACTGGACGATGAGTTAAGTGAGGTGGAGGAAAAACCCGATTCTCACCTCAAGGAAGTTTCGATCGCGCTCATCTACCCTCATCTCCGGGCCGGGACTTTGCCCGTCTCGGCGCGCGTTCGATCGTTTTTCCCAACCGCATACGAGACTCCCCGGGTTCGGTTTACGCTGGTTGATGGGAAGACGCGTCAGAGAATCCCCGCGTGGGTCGTGCGTGAGAATCGCTATGTCTTCGGTCTGCGCGAGTGGTACAAAGCCAATGGGCTGATACCGGGCAGTCTCGTGCGAATCCGCCGAGGCGATGCGCCCGGCGAAGTCGTCATCGAAGCGCGGACGTATCGCGCCACCAAAGATTGGATGCGCACAGCCATCGTCGGCGCGGATGGGGGCATCGTTTTCGCCATGTTGAAACAAGCCGTCTCTGCCGAATTCAATGAACGCATGGCGTTCGCCATCCCTTCGTTCGACGCGGTGGATACATTGTGGAAGCAGGATTCAAGGCGTTCTTTTGAAAAACTGGTTGCGGATTTGACTCGCGAGCTTTCCAAATTAACCCCGCAAGGGCATGTGCATGCGCAAGAGTTGTATTCTGCGGTGAATATTGTCCGCCGAACGCCGCCCGCTCCCTTGCTGGCTTTGTTGGCGAGTAAACCTGAGTTCGTTCACGTTGGCGACCTGCATTTCCGGATGAGCGAGGGAGAATAGCATGACCGAAGCAAAACGGTTCAGCCTTGTTAAGCCGACAGCAGAAACCCCGTTCCATATCGATTTCGAGTGGTGGAAGAAAAACGAGCGCGACTGGCATGTATACCTGCGGTCTTTGCTTTGCGCCGAGCATCGTGAAGCCTTTATGGATGTGGAAGAGGGTCAAGTCATCGACTGGGTGGACCCGATTACCGCCGAAGTGAAGCAGGTGGAAGGCGTCCAGAACGCTTTGATGTCGCACTGTGTCAAACAGCCGGACTTTCTCACCGAACAGACGGCTCTCGTGGAGGCGGTGTTCCGCCTGTTTCTGACGAACGGCAACATACCGATGTCTTCCAAGGATTTAGGCGCGCGGTTAAACCGCCCGCCTGAAACGATCTTGCGAACCCTCGCTGGCCCGCGCGTGTATAAAGGCATCCGTCCGTCCGCGTCCTGATCTTTGTCTCAGTTTCACCGTCTTTTTGTGCGCGGATTTCACGGGGACACCACGGATGAAGGTTTGGATCACGGTTTTTTCGTGAGCATCAGTGAAATCCATGGCGCCCGTGTTCTAAAGGGTGATGTAGGAAACAGTCTCTCAGGGGAACCGCTTGGCGTGATTTGCATCCTTGAGCGCGACGTAATACAATAGAGTTACAACGCCCCCGTAGCTCAATGGACAGAGCGCCAGCCTTCTAAGCTGTCGGTTGCGGGTTCGATTCCCTCCGGGGGCGCCTCCAAACATGATATTCAGCGGTTACTGCCGGTTCCGGCAAGGAGTGCGCCATGACCACGATTGTTCGTAAATCCTATCCCTCCACCATCGAAGTTCGCCGAGACATCCTGCATGCCATTCACTGGCAGGTGCGCTCGAGCGTGTGGCATCCGCCCACCGATGTGTACGAGACAGAAGACGACTTCATCGTGAAGGTTGAAATTGCGGGGATGCGCGATGAAGACTTCACCGTGGCGGCGGAAAATCGATTGTTGCGAATCGAAGGCGTTCGCCCCGATCCGGCCGGGCGCCGAGCCTATCATCAGATGGAAATCCTTTCAGGAAAATTTGAGATCGACGTGGAACTCATCGTTCCGGTGAATATGGAGTCGGCGTCGGCGGAATATAAAGACGGCTTGCTTACGATTATCCTCCCAAAAACAAAACATCAACCATACAACAAGGCGGATGAATAACATCATGCCTGCCTCGCGCTGGAACTCCAACTTCAACGAACTCTATACGTGGATCGGCGATACGGACGATGAATTGCTTTCCATGATCATGCCATCGCTGTTTTCGCGCTCGCCGAAAAAAGAGGGCGGCAACAAAGATGAACCCGTCGAGGTTTCTGAGCGGGGGCAATTCCCGGATGTGCTTCCTATTTTGCCATTGCGCGGCGTGGTGGTCTACCCGAATACGGCAGTTCCATTGACGGTCGGTCAGCCGCGCTCGATTCGCTTGGTCGATGAAGTGGTAGGCGGGGATAAACTGGTTGGACTTGTGGCGGCCACCAACCCCGAGTTGGAAACCCCCTCGCCAGCGGATCTATACCGGATCGGGACGATTGCCACAGTCCATCGGCTTTTGCGCGCCCCCGATGGGACGATCCGCTTGCTGGTGCAGGGGATGGCTCGTTTTCGACTTGGCGAATTTGTGCAAGAGGAGCCTTATCTCAAGGCGCGTATTGAACTTGCCCCCGAGCATGTGGAACAAGGGTTGGAGATCGACGCGCTGGCGCGTAATGCCCGCGACCAATTCCAACAGATCACCCAAATGATCCCCTCTTTCCCGGAGGAGTTGGCAGGTTCGATCACCTCTGTGGAAGACCCCCTGCAAACCGCATACACGATCGCTAACTTTCAGCGCATGGAATTGAAAGACGCGCAAGAAATCCTCGAGATTGATTCGGTTGCCGAGAAATTGAAAAAATTGGTCGGCTTGTTGGTGCGCGAAGCCGAAGTGCTTTCGCTGGGGCAAAAGATTCAAAACGAGGCGCGCGGCGAGATCGAAAAAGTTCAACGCGATTACTTCCTGCGCGAGCAAATGAAAGCCATTCAAAAAGAATTGGGCGAAAAAGACGAACAAGCCGCCGAAGTGGATGAGTTTCGCAAAAAGATCGAAGAGGCGAAAATGCCCGAGGAGGCGGCGAAGCAGGCGTCCCGTGAGTTGGAACGTTTGTCGCGTCTGCCGACTGCCGCGGCGGAATACGGAGTCATCCGCACGTATCTCGATTGGCTGGTGGCGATCCCGTGGGCGAAAGCCACAGACGATAATCTTGAAATTGCGCACGCGCGAAAAATTTTAGACCAGGACCATTACGGACTTGAAGACGTCAAAGAACGCATCCTGGAATTTCTTGCCATTCGCAAATTGCGGCTCGACCGCAAAGATGAAATAAAAACGCCGTCGGACGATACGATTCGACGCGAGCGCGAAGGCGTGATCCTTTGCTTTGTGGGACCGCCCGGGGTCGGCAAGACCTCGCTGGGTCAATCTATTGCGCGCGCGATGGGGCGCAAGTTCGTGCGCGCCTCGCTGGGCGGCGTGCGCGACGAAGCCGAGATTCGCGGACATCGCCGCACGTACATCGGCGCGATGCCGGGGCGCATCTTGCAATCGCTGCGCCGGATCGAATCGCGCAACCCGGTCTTCATGCTCGATGAAATTGATAAACTCACGTTCGATTTTCACGGCGACCCGGCTTCGGCTCTGCTCGAAGTTCTCGACCCGGAGCAGAACAGCGAATTCCGCGATAACTATCTCGAAGTTGCCTACGATCTTTCGCAGGTCTTCTTCGTGACCACCGCCAATACGCTGGAGACAATCCCGCGTCCGTTGCTCGACCGCATGGAGATCATTTCGCTTTCGGGGTATACCGAAAAAGAAAAGATCGCCATTGCCAAAGGATATTTGATCCCGAGACAGATCCGCGAGAACAGTTTGCGCGAGAACGAAATTTCATTTTCCGACGATGCTTTGCAAAATATCATCCGCGAATACACGCGCGAGTCGGGCGTCCGCAATTTGGAGCGCAAGATCGGCGCGGTGTGCCGCAAGGTTGGCACGCGCATTGCCGAAGGGAAACTGAAGAAAGTGAAGATCGTTCCGAGTCTGATCGAGGAATATCTCGACCATCCGATCTTTCACGGGACGGAGGAACTCAACCGCCGCATTTCGATCCCGGGCGTGGTGCCCGGGCTGGCGTGGACTCCGTACGGCGGCGATGTGCTGTTCGTCGAAGCGACGAGCATGCCCGGCGGCAAAGGCTTTCAAGTGACCGGCTCCATTGGCAACGTGATGAATGAGTCGGCGCGGGCGGCTTTATCGTACGTGCGTTCCCGCGCGAGCGCGCTGGGCTTGGACGATGAATTCTTCAACAAGTCGGATATCCACATGCATATCCCCTCCGGCGCCACGCCCAAAGACGGTCCCTCCGCCGGAGTCACGATGGCGACCGCGCTGGTGTCGTTGGCGTCGGGGCGCAAGGTCAAACCGAACGTCGGGATGACCGGCGAGATCACCCTGCGCGGGCAGGTTCTGCCGATCGGCGGCGTCAAAGAAAAAGTGCTTGCCGCGCATCGCAACGGTCTGCGGACGATCATTTTGCCGAAGTATAACGAGCAGGATGTGGAAGATGTGCCGGACGAGATCAAAGACACCATGAAGTTTGTGTATGTCGAAACGGTCGACGACGTGCTCGGCTCTGCCCTGGAAAACGGAAAAACAACTTCGGCAATTAAAAGCCGCAAAAATGGTAAAGTAAAACAACATGTCAAAAATTCTCCTCGCCGAAGATGATCACACCATGGTGTCGCTCCTTCAAACGCTTCTGAAAATGGAAGGCTTTGAAGTGGTCACTGCCGATGTCGATTCCGATGTGCCCGCGCTGGCAATGCGCGAAATGCCCGATGTGCTTTTGATGGACGTGCATCTCGGACAGCATAGCGGCATCGAAATTGTGGAGGCGATCCGCAGGCATGATACGCTTGCCGACCTCCGCATCATAATGACCTCCGGGCTGAACATGAAAGATGAGTGCCTGAAACACGGGGCAAACGACTTTCTGCTCAAGCCATTCATGCCAGACGACTTGCTCACCCTGATCAAGAAAAACGGCGCATGACGCTTCGATTTGGGATCCTGACTCTCTCCGACCGGTCCGCGCGCGGCGAACGCGAAGATTCGTCCGGTCCAGCGCTGGCGCGTCGTATCGACGGGGAGGGCTGGCTCGCCCGTAGGCAGTTAATCCTCCCCGACGAAGAATCCTCCATTCGTGAGACCCTCGCCCAATGGGCAGACTCCGGCGAGTTCGACGTGATCCTCACCACCGGCGGAAGCGGCTTTGCCCCGCGCGATGTGACGCCCGAAGCCACGCGCGCGGTCATCGAACGAGAAGCGCCCGGTCTTGCCGAAGCCATGCGCGCCGCCTCGCTCAAAAGCACTCCACATGCCATGCTCTCGCGCTCTGTTGCCGGCATCCGCAAGCGGAGCGTCATCATCAACCTGCCCGGCAGCCCAAAAGGCGCGGTGGAAAATTTGGAAGCCGTGATCCCGGCCCTGCCTCATGCCGTTCAGTTATTGCAAGATAACCCCGAATCGGAAACGAGTCACTGATTTCCGCTTTTTTCTTGTAGTATAATCCCGCCGCTTCTAAAGAATTTCAAACCCTAAAAGGAAAGTGCGCGCATGATCGACGTCAACGAATTACGCAAAGGAGTCACCTTCGAATTGGATGGCGGACTCTACAAAGTGCTGGACTACAGCCACAATAAAACGGGGCGCGGCAATGCCAATATCCGCATTAAAGCGCGGAATCTGCTCACGGGCGCGAACATCGAGCGGACTTTCAACTCCGGCTTATCGGTGCAGGATGTGAGGCTCGATTTTCACAACGTCTCTTATTTATATAACGACGGCGAGTTCTATCATTTCATGGATAACACAACGTTTGAGCAACCCGCCGTCAGCGCCAAGATGCTCGGCGAGACCGCGCTCTACCTCAAAGAAGGCATGGAAGTGAAACTCACGTTTTACAACGATGCCCCACTCGATGTGGAATTCCCCTCCACAGTGGATTTGAAAGTGATCGAAGCCGAAACCGCCATTAGGGGCGACACCGCTACCGGTGTGACGAAGAAAGTCAAGACAGAAACAGGGCTTGAAGTGCAGTGCCCTCAATTTGTGAAAGTGGGCGATGTGATTCGAGTTAATACCGAGACCGGCGAGTACACCACCCGCGTGTAGCCCTTCCTGAAAAAGCCATCAACGTGAGCGAGCGGCTGAGGTAAGTATCCTGCCTGCTCGCTCATCGTTTATTTAGATTTCGAGCCTATACTACCAAGCATGAAGACACCTTTTGGCGCAGAATGCCCGCATTTTTATAGCGATTACTTCCGTGGTCGAAACGTGGAGGAATGCCGGCTGCTGAAGTCTGCCGGACAGATGTGGTCGCGCGACTTGTGTAAATTTTGCCCTGTGCCGGAAATTTCGCGGGCAAACGCCTGCGAATATATGAAGCTTACGGCAAAAGTTGGGCGTCCCCTTTCGGCGGCGTTTATGCGCCGGGTGCAGGTTTCAGCCTATTGCGAGAAATCACGGAAACAAGCGCCAGAGCCGCAAGTGGGGTGCGGGGAATGTCACACGTTGCCGTTCAAATTTGAAATCAAACCCTGAGATTTACGGGGGATCAACCTTGAAAAACTCCATGTCATTGACTCTGTTGCTCGACCTAGACGATACCCTGCTCAACACAAACCTGCCGGCGTTCATGCCCGCCTATTTTCAGGCATTGGCTGATCACGTGTGCGGTCACGTCCCATCCGATAAACTTTTGCGGGCGTTAATGAACGGGGTAAACCGCATGAACGAAAATGAAGACCCGCGCAAAAGTTTGCGCGAGGTCTTTGAATTGTATTTTTATCCCGCCCTGGGAATTCCCGCAAGCGACTTGCGCGAGGTTCTGGAGGATTTTTACGAAAGGATCTTTCCATCGCTTCAACCGCATACTTCGCCGATGCCCGGCGTAACCGAGTTTGTGGACTGGGCGGCGGCTTTCGCTGTGCATGTTGCGATCGCAACCGACCCGTTGTTCCCGCTCAAAGCAACGCATCAGCGTCTGCGCTGGGCTGGTCTGGACCCCGAGCGTTTCCAACTGGTTTCGGCCTTCGAGGATTTTCATTTCAGCAAATCGCACCCGGCCTATTATGCCGAGGTGTTGGGACGCATGGGCTGGCCGGATGGACCAATTCTCATGGTGGGCAACGACCCCTCGCGCGATATTGTCTCCGCGCACCGGCTGGGGTTGAAGACATTTTTCATCGAAGGCGAAGCAGGTTCCACACCGGGTGTCGAGGCGGGCCGAGGACGGTTGAGTGACGCGCGTCTCTGGCTGGAATCCAGCGAACGGTCTGCGCTTGAGCCGTCGTTCAAATCCCGCGATGCGGTGTTGGGAATTCTGGAATCTACACCGGCGGTCTTGAATCATTTTCTCGGCTTGTTGCGTGAGGATGACTTGAAACGCGAACAGGCGCGCGGCGATTGGGCAATGAATGAGATTGCCTGTCATTTGCGCGATACCGAGCGCGAGGTGCACGCCCTGCAACTTGAATTGATGCTGGAAAAAGCCGATGCGTTTATTCCACGGCCGGAAACGAGCGTATGGGCGAGCGAACGCGATTACTTGTTGGAGAATGCCTGCGCGGCGGGCGTCGAATTTGCGGACGCGCGCGTGGAGTTGTTGGCGCGTGTGAAATCTCTGCCGGAGGAACTGTGGTCGCGCCCGGCGCGTCATGCTATTTTTGGACCGACGAACTTCGGTGAAGTGTTGGGTTTTATGGCAGATCATGACCGGTTGCACTTGCAACAGGCGTGGAAGACCGTGCAGACCCTGCGTGGGGAACGTGTCTAATTGAGCGGGTGCGTGTTGTAATGCGCATGCCTTCTGAAACGTGGAGGCAATCCGGCGAAGGAGAAACTAAATGAGGAAACGCGTTGTCGTCACGGGGATGGGCTGTATCAGCCCTGTGGGGAATACTGTGGAAGAAACCTGGTCCGCTTTGCTCGCCGGGAAATCGGGCGCGGGCGCGATCACTCGTTTTGATTCCAGCAAGCATAAGACGCGGTTCGCGGCAGAGGTAAAAGGGTTTGATGCGGTCGCTGAATTTGGCGCGCGCGAGGCTCGCAAGATGGATCGCTTTACGCAGTTTGCCATGGTGGCTGCCGCTCAGGCGCTTGATCAGGCGGGGTTGAAGATCGACGATTCAAATCGAGACCGGATTGGCGTGCTTATCGGGACGGGAATCGGCGGGGTTGGCACGATGATGGAGCAGGCTGATATTCTGCGCGAACGCGGCGCGGACCGCGTCAGCCCGTTTCTGATCCCGATGATGATCTCGGATAGCGCGGCGGGGATGCTTGCCATTCGCGTCGGCGCGCGCGGGCCGAATATGTCGCTTGCCACTGCCTGCGCGTCTGGAAACAACGCCATCGGCGAAGCCGTGGAAATGATTCGGCGCGGCGCGGCGGATGTGATGATCGCGGGCGCGTCCGAAGCGGCGCTGGCGCCAATCACCATTGCCGGCATGAACGTGATGGGCGCGTTATCCACCCGAAACGACGACCCGCTTACCGCCTCCCGCCCGTTCGACAAGACGCGCGATGGTTTTCTGATGGGGGAGGGCGCGGGCATGTTGATCCTGGAAGAGGTCGAATATGCCAAAGCGCGCGGGGCGACCATTCTCTGTGAAATCTCCGGCTACGGAACAACCGACGATGCGCACCATATCTCGGCGCCGGCGGAGAATGGCGCAGGCGCCGCAATTTCCATGAAGTTGGCGCTCGAAAATGCGGAACTTTCCCTGACGGATATTCACTACATCAACGCGCATGGCACGTCCACCACGTTGAACGATAAGAGCGAGACCGCCGCCATCAAGAGTGTTTTTGGCGAACAGGCGTACGCGATACCGGTCTCGTCTACAAAATCGATGACCGGGCATTTGCTGGGCGCTTCGGGAGCGGTGGAAGCGATCTTTACAATTCAGGCGATCCGCGAGTCGATGTTGCCTCCGACGATCAATTACAGCACGCCAGACCCGGAGTGCGATTTGGATTACGTTCCCAACCAAGCGCGCGGCGTTGCGGTGAAACATGCCTTATCCAATTCGTTTGGGTTCGGGGGGCATAACGCCACGCTGGCGATCAGTCGTTACGAGTAAAAACCGATGATGTTGGGTGACGGCAAATTTATTTATGCCGCGACTCATGTTTTTTGCAGGAGAAAGCAATGCCCTACGCACACATAACAGGATGGGGAATGGCGGCGCCCGAAGGGGTGATGACCAACGACGATCTTGCCAAAATCGTCGACACGAACGATCAATGGATTCGCGAACGAACCGGGATTAGCGAACGGCGCATTGCTGGCGCAACGGACTTCACCTCCACGTTGGCGGTGGAGGCTTCGATCAAGGCGCTCAAGGTGGCGAATGTGCGCCCGACAGATATTGACCTGATCATTTGCTCCACATCCACGCCCGAGTATATGTTCCCCGCAACCGCGTGTTTGATTCAAGACCAACTCGGCGCGACCAAAGCGGGAGCCTTTGATCTGCTTGCCGCATGCACGGGATTCATCTATGCTTTGAATATGGGCGCGCAGGCGATCCGCAGCGGATCGATCAAAACCGCGCTGATCATTGGCTCTGAAACTCTTTCCCGATTTGTGAACTGGAAAGATCGGAACACATGTATTCTGTTTGGAGACGGCGCGGGCGCGTTCGTTTTACAGGCTAGCGAACGACCCGGCGGCGTGCTTTCTGCTGTGATGCATTCAGACGGCTCCGGCGGCGACCTGCTCACTTTACCCGCTGGGGGGAGCCGCTTCCCGGCGACCGAGTCTACTGTCCATGAGGGTTTGCATTGCATCAGAATGGACGGCAAAGAAGTCTTCCGCTTTGCCACGCGCGTCATGGCATCCGCCACGCTGGAGGCGCTCGATGCGGCGGGACTGAAAGTGGAAGATATTAAATGGATCGTGCCGCATCAGGCGAATATCCGTATTATCGAAGCGGCGGCGCGCGGACTCAAACTCCCGATGGAGAGGTTTGTCGTCAATCTCGACCGGTACGGAAATACCTCCACTGCCTCCATCCCAATCGCGATGGTGGAAGCGATCGAAAAAGGGCAGATCAAGGAGGGAGAAAAACTCGTGATGGTGGGGTTTGGCGCGGGTCTCACATGGGGCGCGCTAGCCGCCGAATGGACGGGACCGCTTCCCAGTAAAGGACACGTTCGTCCCGAGCAATATCGCAGGTTGGGTCGCGTGCGTTCGCTGGTGCGACGCGCCATCCGCTTCATTGAGGGCTTACTGTATCGCCGCGAACTATAATGGTGAATTAATCGCGACTGTGGTACGATACAGCCGAAATCAGTAAAGGAGTACTACATGCTTGGATTACCACGCGGCGCTGAATGGATCATCATCCTGGTGATCGTCATCCTGCTCTTCGGTCCCGGGCGCATCGGCAAAATTGCCGGCGAACTCGGCAGGGGCATCAAGTCTTTTCGCGAGGGGTTGAGCGAAGGCAAACAGGATGCGGAAGACGCAGATTCAAATAACAGCGCGGAAACAAAATAAAACAACAGGCTCTCGTGTGAGAGCCTGTTGTCATTTCTCGGCAAGGATGCGCAAGTGAGAGAGTTTGCGCGCCGCTGTTTTTTGTGAAAAGATTGAGTAACAGATGTTGCGCAGGTTAGCCGCAGACTGCGTAAGGCGAGTTAGTAATCAAACTCTTTGACAGACTTATCTTTCATCAACATCTCCACAAACTTCTTTTGGTTTTTTGGCGAGCCGATCACCTGCCATGTGCTAGTGATTGCGCTTTCCGTTTTCTGTTGGTGTGATTCGATGGCTTTGAGCGAGCACTCTTCAAGCGCCTGTTGAATCTTCTCGATCCCTTTTGCGTTTCCCAATCCAATAACCACTTTGTACGTGCGCGCTTCGCGGATGCGGTCGATGCGCCGCTCGACAAGAGGGAAGAAAAATAATACGATCAGCACAACGCCTGTAGAGACCAGCATAAACACCAACTCGCCCGCGCCGATGCCCATGCCCAGCGCCGCAGAGAGCCAGATCGTCGCCGCGGTGGTCAAGCCGCCGATTTTGCCGTGTTCGCGGATGATCGCGCCCGCGCCGAGGAAGCCGATGCCCGTCACGATGTTCGCGGCGATGCGCGTTTGCGTGTTGCCGGGGTCGAGGGTGAGCGAAAGGATGGTGAATAACGTCGAGCCAACGGTGATCAGAATGATGGTTCGGAAGCCGGCGGCTTTGTCTTGGTATTCGCGTTCCGCGCCGATCAGCCCCCCGACCAAAACTGCCATGCCAAGTTTGACAAGATTGTCAGTGAGTATTGGGTCCATGCGCTAATTTTACAACAACTCTTTTAATTCCGCGATTGATGTGACGGGGTTTTTGCAAACGAATCCCTCGCACACATAGGCGGTTGGCTTTCCATTTTTCAGCGGGCGTTCCTTCAACAGCGCCGGCGCATCGTTCGACGGCGGATAGGCGGATGCGGCGACGATGACGTTCGGCCTAAAAGCGGATCGGACGACGCGCGCCAACTCATACACCTCTTCGCCGCCCGCTTCACCCACGATTGCGACTTGCTTCACCTCCCCCAGGGCGAAATCTGCCGCCGACAGCCAGCGCGCGAATGCAGTGGGGTAGCGGACAGCCATGCCCACCACAAGCCCAAGTGATTTCTCCGCGAGGTCGCGGTATTTCCCTTCGTCGGTGAATGCGGCAAGTTTGAGCAATGCTTCGCACGCCAGCGCGTTGCCCGATGGCGTGGCGTTGTCTTGCGTGTCTTTCGGTCTCAGCAACAACGTTTCGCCATGTTTTGATGTGTCGAAGAAGCCGCCAGCGGGATCGTTGAACAGTTCGATCATTTCGTCGGCAAGTTCTTTTGCGGAGGCAAACCATGTGTCGTTGAAGTCGGTTTGATACAGTTCAAGCAGACCAAGAATCAACGCGGCATAATCTTCGAGGAAGACCGCGTCGGTTGTTTTTCCATCGCGCCAACTGTGCTTGAGTTTGCCGTTGGGACGTAGTTGAGAGAGAAGAAACTCCGCATTACGTGTAGCCAATTTGGCGTATTGGGTTTGGAGTTCTGACTCACCGAAAGCCCTCGCCGCTTCTGCCATTGCCGCGAGCATGAGTCCATTCCACGAGGCGAGAATTTTATCGTCTGTGCCGGGGCGGACTCGTTTTGCGCGGGCAGATAAAAGCCGGGAGTGGCAGTCGGCTAGTTTGGAGGGGACAGCCTCCACGTCGAGTTTGAAGCGGGCGGCGAGGGAGGCGTCATCCAACGCGCGTTGCAAGACTGTTTTGCCCTCCCAATTTCCACGCGCGGTAATTCCGTACGCCGCTTCAAAGAAATCTGTATCGGTTTTTAACACAGCGCGGATTTCATCGAGTGTCCACACGTAGAATTTCCCCTCTTCATGCTCAGAGTCTGCGTCGAGCGACGAATAAAACCCGCCGTTGGGGTGAGTCATTTCGCGTTCAATGAAATTGAGCGTTTCGGCAACGACGCGCTTGAAGAACGGATCGCCCGTGATCTGCCATGCGTGCAAGTACGCGCGAGTTAATAGCGCGTTGTCGTACAGCATTTTTTCGTAATGGTGTACCCAATCGTACAAACGGAGTTGTGTTTTCAGCACGGTTATCAGTCGGTAGTTATGGTCTGATGGCTCACTAAGGATTTGATGTACCCGCTAGCTGGGACTCCATCTCAGTTGGTGAATTGACTGGCTGTAAACAAACAAATCCTTGGCATACATATGCTGTTGGAAGATCCTTCAATAAAGGTCGATCCTTCAGCAAGGCTGGTGCATCCGGCTCCGGCGGGTAAGCGGAAATCGCTGTTACCTGTCGGGGCCGGAATGTTTTCCAGAGGGTGTTCAACAATTCTTTTGTTTCGGTACGTTGTGAGTCACCGATAATTGCCACCTCACGAGTCGGACCGACAGCAAAGTCTGCCGCGCACAGCCACTGGGCGAAAGCCGTTGGATAGAGTAACATGACTCCATATACTGAGGAAAGCATCTCCTCGGCAAGATCACGCCATTCGGTTCGATCTCCATACGCTGTCAATTCGAGCAGAGCAGTAGCGGCGAGCGCATTCCCGGACGGAGTGGCATTATCTTGAATATCTTTCGGTCGTATAAGAAGGGTTTCATGGTCATCGCGGGTATCGAAAAAACCTCCGTTGGGATCAACGAAGTGTGCCACCATTTCATCGGCGAGTTTCAAAGCCGAAAGATACCATTCCTTATTCGGATCGGATTGATATAACGCCAAAAGCGCCAAGATCAAACCGGCATAATCCTCCAGGTAGGCATTGTGCTTTGCCTGTCCGTCCCGCCAGGATCGGTGTAGCCGATTATTCACGTAAAGATTATTCAATAAGAAACGTGCATTCCGAATGGCAACTTGAAGATAATCCTGTCTATTCAGATAACGTCCAGCCTCTGCGAAGGTTTTGAGCATAAGGGAATTCCACATCACAAGCACTTTGTCATCGGTGGCGGGGCGGATGCGTGAACTTCTTACCTCCAAAAGCTTTGCATGGCACTTTGATAATTTTTGTTGAAGTTCTGCATGATCTAATTTGAAACGGGCTGCCAGAGTGGAATCATCGAGAGCACGTTGCAGGATCGTTTTGCCTTCCCAGTTGCCTGATGGGGTAATACCATACACAGCTTTGAAAAAGTCGAAATCAGAACCGAGTACTCCCTCCAGCTCGTCTTCTGTCCAGACATAGAATTTTCCTTCTTCGCCCTCCGAGTCGGCATCCAAGCTGCTGAAAAATCCACCTTCTGAATGGGTTAATTCGCGCAGGACAAAATCCAGCGTCTCCTCGCAAACCCTACGATGGTCGGTGTTGCCAGTGACCAAATACCCATATAGATATGCCAGGGTTAATTGGGCATTATCATATGTCATTTTTTCATAGTGAGGCGTTCTCCAAAAATTATCGACGCTATATCGGGAGAATC
>WBZL01000424.1_pt1 | contig 47329 bp, 50 predicted proteins | sample 5204291 | NCBI WGS metagenome assembly WBZL01 (sample SAMN12344345, study PRJNA552823) | activated sludge metagenome | biome: Activated sludge suspended growth; feature: Nitrification reactor; material: Wastewater; isolation source: activated sludge from nitrification reactor of wastewater... | reverse complement strand
GCCGAGGTCCCGGCGCCGCGCCGCCGGCTTGCCGAGCCCCTGCAGCCGGCGATGGTGCTGGAGGCGAAGCCGGCCGCGCAGCCGGCCCGTCCCGCCGCGCAGACGGTCGTCGAGGAGCCGGCGCCCGTCGCCTCGGCCATCGAGCCGCACGACGACGAGGAGCGCAACCTCTTCAACGCCGACCTCGCTGGCGACGACCTGCCGCCCCCCGCCTATCGCCCGGCCCCGGCGCCGAAGCCCGGCCAGGCGGCGAGCCTGCATGTGGAGGACGAGGCGCAAGGTTTCGTCGCGCCGCGTCCGCGCGCGCCCGGCACGCCCACGCCCGAGGCCATGGCGCGGCTTCAGGCGGCGGTGAACCGGCAGCCGGCCGCCCAGGCCCGCGCGGCCTCCCAGCCGGCGCCGCAAGCGGCCGCCCGGCCCGCCGCAGCACCGGCCGCGGAAAAACCGCGCTTCGGCATCAACACGCTTCTCAACCGGATGGCCGGGCACGGCGCGCCCGAGCCGGAGCGGACGGCCCCGGCCTTGCGCGCGCAGCCCCGCGTTTCGGCCGCCTACGAGGAGGAACCCGATCTCGACCCCGATCAGGAGCGGATCGAGATTCCGGCCTTCCTGCGCCGCCAGGCCAACTGAAGGAAGCGCACATCGACTTGAAGGGCCGGAGCGATCCGGCCCTTTTCCATTTGGGATCAGGGAATTGGCGGACATGCACCTGCGCCGTGGCGCGCTGTTACCGCCCATTCGTCCCAATGTTACATTCCGTTGCAAAGAGTGAGTTGAGCTTGCCCGGGGCCGCGATTACCTCAACGCTGACGAAAGGATCCCCCTGTCGGGAAACGAGGCAAGCGTGCAGACGACGATCAGATCGGCGGTAACCTTCAGCGGGACGGGCCTTCATTCCGGGCTCCGGGCCCGCATGACGGTGCTTCCCGCATCGGCCGAGTACGGCATCTGGTTCCGCCGCACCGACGTGATCGGCCGCGACCCGATGGTGCAGGCGCACTGGTCGGCGGTGGAGAATGCGAAGCTCTGCACCGAGGTCAGCAACGCCCAGGGCGTGAAGGTCTCCACCATCGAGCATCTTATGGCGGCGCTGTCGGGCTGCGGCATCCACAACGCTCTGATCGAGATCGACGGGCCGGAAGTGCCGATTCTCGACGGCTCCTCGGCGCCCTTCGCGGCGGCCTTCCTCGCCCGTGGGGTGCGCGATCTCGCCGCGCCGCTGCGCTGCTTCGAAATCCTGAAGCCGGTCGAAGTCCGCGAGGGGCCGGCCCTGGCGCGGCTGGAGCCTGCGGAGACGCTGGAGATCGACTTCGAGATCGACTTCGCCGATGCCGCGATCGGCCACCAGCGGAAGCGGCTGTCGATGGCCAACGGCGCCTTCCTGCGCGAGCTTTCCGACTGCCGGACCTTCTGCCGCCAGGCGGACGTGGAGGCGATGCTGGCGCAGGGTCTCGCTCTTGGCGGCAATCCGGGCGAGAACGCCGTCGTCTTCGACGGCGACAGGGTGCTGTCGCCCGGGGGGCTGCGCCGCGCCGACGAGCCGGTGCGCCACAAGATGCTCGACGCGCTGGGCGATCTTGCGCTTGCCGGGGCGCCGATCCTCGGCCGGTACACCGGCAACCGCGCGGGCCATGCGATGACCAACCGCCTCTTGCGCGCGCTCTTTGCCGATCCCACGGCCTACCGGCTGATCGAATGCGATGCCGCGCGCCGCCGGCTCCTGCCCGGAACGGGCGTCAACCGCGACGATATTCCCGCCGTCGCCTGAGCGCGGGGCGGGTGCGAAAGGCGTTTTGCGCCCCGGATTTTTCTGTGCTAGGACGAGGCGAACCGCTGCCCCGGGGGCTTCTCCGGGGCGGAAAAACGTGAAGCAGGAAGTGGGTAGGCAGGCATGGCTCGGGGCGGGAAAGCGGCGCGTCTGTTGGGCAGCCTCGCGCTCGTGGCGTTTCTCGTGTCCTGCGGCGGCGGCAACCGCGAGCCCGATCTCACGCAGCTCGACGCCGAGGCGATCTACAAGCTTGGCGAGTACCAGCTTGAGACCTCGCGCAAGGGCGAGGACGCGGTGAAGTATTTCGCCGAGGTTGAACGGCTCTACCCCTATTCCGAATGGGCCAAGCGTGCGCTGATCATGCAGGCCTTCGCCTATCACAAGGATCGCAATTACGAAGAGAGCCGCGCCACCGCGCAGCGCTACATAGATACCTATCCCGCAGAGGAGGACGCAGCCTATGCGAAATACCTCCTCGCGCTGTCCTACTACGACCAGATCGACGAGGTGGGGCGCGACCAGGGCCTGACCTACCAGGCGCTGCAGGCGCTTCGGGCGGTGATCGAGGAATATCCCGACAGCGACTACGCCAAGTCCTCGATCCTGAAGTTCGACCTCGCCTTCGACCATCTCGCGGCGAAGGAAATGGAGATCGGGCGCTACTACCTCAAGCGCAAGCACTATACCGCCGCGATCAACCGCTTCCGCGTCGTGGTCGAGAACTTCCAGACCACGAGCCACACGCCCGAGGCGCTGCACCGGCTGGTGGAAAGCTATCTCTCGCTCGGCTTCACCGACGAGGCGCAGACGGCGGGCGCGATCCTTGGTCACAACTTCCAGTCGACGGAGTGGTATCAGGACAGCTACCAGCTGCTGACGTCGAAGGGACTGGAGCCGAAGGCCCGGGGCGACAGCTGGCTCGCCAAGGTCTACCGCCAGGTGATCCGGGGCGAATGGCTGTGAGGTCGCGCTGAGGCGGACCCTACCCCGGGGGGCGAGGATGCTGAGGTCGCTCGACATCCGCGACATGCTGATCATCGACAGGCTGGAGCTGCAGTTCCGGCCGGGGCTCAACGTGCTGACCGGCGAGACAGGGGCGGGCAAGTCGATCCTTCTCGACTGTCTCGGTTTCGTCCTCGGTTGGCGCGGTCGGTCGGAACTGGTGCGCGCGGGCGCGGGGCAGGGCGAGGTGACGGCGGTCTTCGACCTGCCCGCGGATCATCCCGCGCGAGAAGTGCTGGCGGAGGCCGGGCTTCCCCTGGACGACGAACTGGTGCTGAGGCGCATCGCCGCCGCCGATGGCCGCAAGACCGCATTCGTCAACGACCGCAGGGCGGGGGCCGAGGTGCTGCGCGCCCTCGCAGACACGCTGGTCGAGCTTCACGGCCAGCAGGATGACCGGGGACTCCTGAACCCGCGCGGCCACCGCCAGCTTCTCGACGCCTTCGCCGGCGCCGATCTCGGCGCGGTCCGAGCCGCATGGGCGGCCCGCGCCGCCGCCGCGCGGGCGCTGGGCGAGGCCGAGGCCCGACTGGAAGCGATGCGGGCGGAGGAGGATTACCTGCGCCATGTGGTCGCGGAACACGACCGGCTCGACCCCCGGCCGGGCGAGGAGGCGGAACTCGACATGCGACGGCGGCTGATGCAGGCGGCCGCGCGCATCCGCGAGGATGTCGCCCGCGCCTACCAGGCACTCGGACCGGAGGGGGCCGAGGGGCTCATGGGCAATGCGGTCCGCTGGCTCGACGTGGCCGCGCCGAGGGCGGAGGGGATGCTCGACGCGCCGCTCGCGGCGCTTGGACGGGCACTGACCGAACTGGGCGAGGCGAGCCAGGGTGTCGAGCGCGCGCTCGAAGGGCTCGACCACGACCCGCGCGAGCTCGAAGCCGTTGAGGAGCGGCTCTTCGCGATCCGCGCGGCGGCGCGCAAGCACGGGGTGGCGGCCGATGACCTCGGCGCCTTCACGAGCGAGATGCGGGCGAAGCTCGGCCTGCTCGACAGCGGTGCGGCGGACCTCAAGTCGCTTCGGGCGCGGCAGGCAGAGGCGGAGTCGCGCTACGCGGCCGAGGCGGCGCGGCTCACGGCAGCGCGAACGGCGGCCGCCGCCCGGCTCGACGCGGCCATCCTCGGCGAGCTTGCTCCGCTGAAGATGGAGCGGGCGCATTTCGTCACGGGGATCACGCCGGCAGATCCCGGCCCCGAGGGGGCCGACCAGGTGGCGTTCACTGTCGCCACGAACCCGGGTGCGCCGGCAGGGCCGCTGAACCGGATCGCCTCGGGGGGCGAGCTGTCGCGCTTCCTCCTCGCGCTCAAGGTCTGCCTCGCACGGGGCGGTTCGCCGGTGACCATGATCTTCGACGAGATCGACCGCGGCGTGGGCGGCGCCACGGCCGACGCCGTCGGACGCAGGCTCGAACGGCTGGCGGAGGGGGCGCAGATCCTTGTCGTCACCCATTCGCCGCAGGTCGCCGCGCGGGGCGCCCACCACTGGCGCGTGGAAAAGCGCGTGGAAGATGGCAGGACAAGTTCCACCGTCACGGCGCTCGCTCCGGCGGAACGGGTGGACGAGATCGCCCGGATGCTGGCTGGCGAGAACGTCACCGACGCGGCCCGCGCCGCCGCCCGCGCGCTCCTCGACGGCTGATCCGCCGGCGGCGCCCCTGCCGGGCGCCACGCGATCCTTCACGCCCGGGCTTTTGCGGGGCCCATCGGGCCCGCTCCGCGGGGAGTATTTGCGCCACAATGAAAGCCCCCTCCTTTCAATGTGGGGAAAATACTCCCGCCGGAGGCGTCGCGAGCGCCCGGCACGGGCGCGAGGGGAAGGGTTTGCCCCGGAACGGGGCGCCGCCGGATCACGGCCGCGGCTTGCCTGAGGCCGGGCTTTCGCATATCCGGGGGCGACGCCAATCCGAGGACCGCGACCAGATGCGCCTTTCCCGCTATTTCCTCCCCGTACTGAAGGAAAACCCCGCCGAGGCGCAGATCGTCTCGCACCGCTACATGCTGCGCGCGGGAATGATCAAGCAGCAGGCGGCGGGCATCTATTCCTGGCTGCCGATGGGCTACAAGGTGCTGCGCCGGATCGAGGAGATCGTGCACCAGGAACAGCAGCGCGCCGGACATATCCCGCTTCTGATGCCGACGCTTCAGCCCGCCGATCTCTGGCGCGAATCCGGTCGCTACGACGACTACGGGCAGGAGATGCTGCGCATCCGCGACCGGCACGAGCGCGACATGCTCTACGGTCCCACGAACGAGGAGATGATCACCGACATCTTCCGCGCCCATGTCGAAAGCTACAAGTCGCTGCCGATGACGCTCTACCACATCCAGTGGAAGTTCCGCGACGAGATCCGCCCGCGCTTCGGGGTCATGCGGGGGCGCGAGTTCCTGATGAAGGACGGCTACAACTTCGACCTGACGAAGGACGCCGCGCTGCACGCCTACAACCGCCACATGGTGAGCTACCTCAGGACCTACGAGCGGATGGGCCTGACGGCGATCCCGATGCGCGCGGCCTCGGGGCCGATCGGCGGCGACAACACGCACGAATTCCTGGTGCTCGCCTCCACGGGCGAGAGCGAGGTCTTCTACGACGACCGGGTGACACAGCTGAAGCTCGGCACCCGCGAAGTCGATTACGACGACTGGAACGAGGTCGCCGGGGTCTGCGCCGAATTCACCTCGCTCTATGCGCGCACCGACGAGACGCATGACCCGGCGCTCTTCGAGGCGATCCCGGAGGCGCACCGCAAGGTCGGTCGGGGCATCGAGGTGGGGCAGATATTCTACTTCGGCACCAAGTATTCCGAGCCGATGGGGGCGACGGTGGTCACGCCCGAGGGTGCTCGCGTGCCGGTCCACATGGGCTCCCACGGGATCGGCGTCAGCCGCCTTCTCGGCGCGATCATCGAGGCCAACCACGACGAAAAGGGCATCATCTGGCCCGAGGGCGTCACGCCCTTCCCTGTCGGCATCGTCAACCTCAAGCAGGGCGACGGGGCGGCGGATGCGGCCTGCGGCGCGCTCTATGCGGCGCTGAAGGCGAAGGGGCTGGAGGCGCTCTACGACGACCGGGACGAGCGGGCGGGGGCGAAGTTCGCCACCATGGACCTGATCGGCCTGCCCTGGCGGATCACCGTCGGGCCGCGCGGGCTGGCGGCGGGCAAGGTCGAACTGACCTCGCGCCGCACCGGCGAGAGCGAGGAGATGAGCCCCGAGGCGGCGGTGGACCGGATCGCGGCGATCTACGCGGGGCGCTGAGTTTCCCCGGGGGGCTCAGCCGCGGATCACCTTGAGCGCGACGAGGGGCGAGTTTCCCTGAAGGAAGAGCCGGAGCCAGAGCGGCATCAGGTGCTCGGTGCCGCGCGCGCCTGCGATGTCACCGAGATCGACCACGCCGGCCCAGCCGAACTCGTCGCGGGCCAGCGCCGCGACCCGCGCCTTGGCCTCCGCCGAATTGCCGGCGATGAGAAGCTCCACCCCCGGCACGAGCGCGGGCTGCACCATCACCGGGGCCGAGATGGTGTTGAACGCCTTCACCACCAGGGCCGCGGGGAAGGCCTTCTGGATCTCCTCGCCGAGCGAGGTCCGCTCGCTCAGCGCCGCCGGCAGGAACGGCGGCATGCCGTGGGAGAAATCGAGCGGGTTGGCCACGTCGATCAGCATCTTGCCGGCGAGGTTCTCCGCACCGGCGGCCGCGAGCGCGGCAAGCGAGACGAGGCCGCTGGTGGCGTTGAAGACAAGCTCCGCCCCGGCCGCCGCTTCGGCGAAGGTCGCGACGTGGCCGCCGGTCCGCGCCTGCCAGTCCTTCAGCGTGTCGGCGAAGTTCCGCGGCTTTGACAGTTCCGCGGCGGCGGCCGAGCGGATACCGATGGTCACCTCGTGGCCGTTCGAGAGCAGTTTGCCGGCCAGCGTCTGTCCGACCATCCCGCCGCCGAGCATCGCTATTTTCATGGTAGCCTCCACATGGTATGGGCAGACAGGTCCGTCTATCCGCGGACGAGGAATACAGACAGGTCTGTCTACATGTCAAGCGACTCCGCCCTTGCTGGCGCCCAGATGGCGGACTCGGCGCCGCCGGCACGCGAGCGCATCCTCAGTACCGCCGGGCCGCTGTTTTACCGCGAGGGCTTCCGTGCGGTCGGCGTGGACCGGGTGATCGCCGAGGCGGGGGTGGCGAAGGCCACGTTCTACAAGCACTTTCCGTCGAAGGACGACCTGATCGTGGCCTGGGTAAAGCGGGCCGAGGCGCTGACCGCGGCGGCGGCGCCGCAGGACGACGGCCCCCGGCCGCTTCTGGCCTATGCCGAGGCGATGATCGCGCTGGCGGCCGCAGACGGCTGCCTTGGCTGCACGTTTCAGGTTACCGCGGCCGAGTTCTCCGACCCCGGCCACCCCGCACATGTGGCGGCGGCCGAGGCGAAGCGGCGGGTGCTTGACGAGCTCGAACGGCGGGCGCGGGCGCAGGGTCTCGCCCTGCCGAGGCAGACTGCCGAGGCGGTCTTCCTGCTGATCGAGGGTGTCTGGGCCGGCGTCAGGATGTTCGGTGGCGAGGCGCCGCTCGACGCCGCGCGTCTGGTCCTGCGGAAGATCGCGGGCTGACCGTCGCGTGCCGGCCATCGGCTTGACCCGCCGCAGGCGCCGGCGCAATGTCGCGCCAACCAGAACAGGAGCAGACGTGGCAGGCCGGACCGCGCCCTTTTCCCCCTTCGAATTCATGATTGCCTGGCGCTATCTCCGCGCCCGCCGCGCCGAGGGCGGCGTCAGCGTTATGACCTGGATCAGCCTCCTCGGCATCACGCTCGGCGTGATGGCGCTTGTCGCCACGATGGCGGTCCGTGCCGGGTTCCGGGCGGAATTCGTGGACACGATCCTCGGCGCCAACGCCCATGTCGCGGTCTCGCGGGCGACCTACCTCGACGAGAACGGCGTGGCGACGCGGGCGATCGTGAATGCGGGCAAGCTCGCCACCGACATCCGCACCATTCCCGGCGTTACCCGCGCCGCGCCGGTGATCCGTGGCCAGGCGATGGTCACGGCGAACGAGCGGTCGAACGTCGCCGAGGTCTACGGCATCGCGCCCGAAGACCTGAAGGCGATCCCGCGCGTGGCCGGGTCGGAGGAATCGCTCGGCGATATCGACCGCTTCGGCGAGGGAATCGCGATCGGTTCGGGCATCGCCCGCGAACTCGGGCTCGGCGTCGGCGACAGGGTGAAGCTGATCCAGCCGAGCGGCGCCAAGACCGCCTTCGGCACGAGCCCCCGCGTGAATGCCTACGAGGTGGTCTATGTCTTCACCGCCGGGCGATGGGATATCGACCGCACCCGCATCTACATGCCCTATGCCGAGGCGCAGAGCTTCTTCAACCGCGAGGCGGGGGCGGACGAGATCGAGGTCTTCGTGGCAGACCCCGAAGCGATCGACGACTACACTCTGCCTCTGCTCGAAACCGGCGGCGAGGGGACGCTTCTCTGGACCTGGCGGGATTCCTCCGGCGCCTTCCTGAATGCGCTGAAGATCGAGGACGACGTGATGTTCGTGATCCTTTCCGTTCTCGTCCTGATCGCCGCAATGAACATCACCTCGGGTCTGGTGATGCTGGTCAAGAACAAGGGCCGCGACATCGGCATCCTGAGGACGATGGGCCTGACGGAGGGCTCGGTGCTGCGCGTGTTCTTCCTTTGCGGGGCCTTCACGGGGGTTCTCGGCACGATTGCGGGCGTGATCCTCGGCTGTCTCATCGCCTGGAACATCGACGGCATCATGTCGTTCGTGAACTGGCTGACGGGCGGGGGGGCGTGGGACCCCTCGATCCGCGGCATCTACCGGCTGCCCGCCGAACTCAGGGCCTGGGACGTAGGCCGGGCGGTGGCGCTGTCGCTGGTCCTGTCCTTCGCCGTCACGATCTTCCCCGCCCGCCGCGCGGCACGCATGAACCCTGTCGAGGCGCTGCGTTATGAGTGAGCCGGTGCTGGAACTTCGCGGCATCTCGAAAGCCTACCTGAAGGGCACGCCGGGCGAGGTGCGGGTGCTTTCGGGGCTCGACCTCACGGTGGCGCGGGGCGAGGTGGTGGCGCTGGTGGCGCCCTCCGGCGCGGGGAAGTCCACGCTTCTCCATATCGCGGGACTGCTCGACACTGCCGACGAAGGCACGGTCACCATCGCCGGGCGGCAGATGACCGGCCTCCCGGACCGGGTGCGGACCGAGGCGCGGCGGGGCGAGGTGGGCTTCGTCTACCAGTTCCACCACCTCCTGCCGGAGTTCACGGCGCTTGAAAACACCGTCCTGCCGCAGCTTGCAAATGCCGTGCCGAAGGCCGCGGCGGAGGCGCGCGGACGGGAGCTTCTGGCCCGCGTCGGCGTTGCCGGGCGGGCGGACCACCGTCCGGCCGCGCTCTCGGGCGGCGAACAGCAGCGGGTGGCGTTCTGCCGCGCGCTCGCCAATGCGCCGAAGCTCCTTCTGGCGGACGAGCCGACGGGGAACCTTGACCCCGCGACCGCCGATCAGGTGTTCGGCGTGCTCATGGAGCTTGTCCGCGGGACAGGACTTGCCGCGCTGATCGCCACGCACAATCTGGAACTCGCGGCACGGATGGACCGGGTGGTGCGGCTCGACGCGGGGCCGAACCCGTGACCCGCGCCTCTGATCCGGATCAAGGCGCCACGCCCCGTTCCGGCGGAGGATCGCAGCGCAAATGGAGACCGAAGATGCCGAAAACCGCCGCTCTTGCCCTGTCGCTCTTCACGCTCGCAGCGTCTCATGCCGCCGCCGCAGACTTGGAACTCGGCCGGACGACCTTCGCAGGGGCCTGCGCCGCCTGTCACGGGGCAGAGGCGAAGGGCGACGGGCCGATGGCCGACCTCATCAGCATCCCGGTGCCGGATCTTACCAGGATCGCGGCGCGGAACGGGGGCGAATTCCCCTGGCTGAAGGTCGTGCACCTGATCGACGGGCGCACCGGGCTCAGGGGGCACGGCGGGCCGATGCCGCTCTTCGGCGCGCTCTTCGCCGAGGATACCGCGGCCGCAGATGCGCCGGACGGGACGCCCGTGATCACCTCGGCGCGGGTGCTGGCGCTGACGGACTACCTCGCCGCGATTCAGGTCGCGGAATGACCGGGTTGCGGCCCCCGGCGGCGGCGGGCAAAGTGCAGGAAACACCCAGGGAGGCAGGAATGACCCGGACAGGCACCGTCCTTCTCGCTGCGCTGGCGCTTGCCGCCTGCGCACCTGAGCGCCAGGTCTCGGGCCGGGCGCTCTACCAGGACTACTGCCTCTCGTGCCACGGTGCCTCGGGGCGGGGGGACGGGCCGGCCGCCGCAGGGCTCGATCGTGCGCCCGCCGACCTCACCGGGATCGCCGCGCGCAACGGCGGCACGTTCCCGACGACGCGGGTCATGTCGGTGATCGACGGCTATACCCGCCGTGGCGACCGGGCCTCGGTCATGCCGGAACTTGGGGTCGTGCTGCAGGAGGGCCCGGTCGTCCTCTATGACGCGGGCGACGGGGTGGCGACGCCGACCCCGGCGAACCTTGTTGCCCTCGCCAACTACCTGCAGACCCTTCAGCGCTGAGACGCCGAACGCTTGACGCCGCCGTCGGACCGCCGCCTAGTCCTCCGTCCGGCCCGTGTTCTCGCGGTTGTGCCTGTAGCTGTGGCGGAGCGGGAAGGGCGGCAGCCAGCCTTCGCGGCGGACGGTCCATAGCTCGTAGGTGGGCGTGAACCGGTCGGGCGCGTCGAGGCTGCCGAGGTTCACCTCCACCTCGTCGCCCGAACGGCCGAAGACGGGCGAGCCGCAGAGCGGGCAGAAGTGCCGGCCCCGGAACGCGCGCGTCTCGCCGGTCACGCTCACTGCGGTGTCGGGGAAGATGGCCGAGGCGTGGAAGAGCGCGCCGTGGTGCTTGCGGCAGTCGAGGCAATGGCAGAGGCCGACGCGCCAGGGCGCGCCCGTTGCGGTGAGCCGGACCGCGCCGCAGAGGCAGCCGGCGGTGACGGTGGGCATTGGGGGACTCCTTTGCGAAGGGCGCGGGGAAGTCTGGGCGATGGGCGCCCTCTTTGCAACGGGCGCCCCCGCGCCCGACGCCGAGCGCCCGCCCGTGACATTTACTGTGCCCTGGGACGGAAACGCGCCGGATGACTGCATCACCACCCAACCGGCCGCAACGCGCGTTCCGCCCCCCCCTGGGGGGGAAGGGAGAGGGCGGCGGCGTCCGGCGTGGTGCCGGCCCCCGCTGCCCCGCGACAATCCGCGCCGTCGACGCCATGCCGCCGCTGCGGCAAAAGGTCCGAAGACCCGATGCGACCCGGAGGGGCCCCAGATGGCATCGCGCGCCGACCTGCCGCTCGTCTATTCCTGCTCGGGCTGTTCCAGCGCCGCGCAGATGGCCAACCATGTCGCCATCCAGCTCGACCGCCGGGGGCTGGCAGAGATGTCCTGCATCGCCGGGGTCGGCGGCGACGTGCCGAAGCTCGTTCGCATCGCCAAATCCGGCCGCCCGATCGTCGCGCTCGACGGTTGCGCGCTCGCCTGCGTGAAGAACTGCCTCGCCCGGCACGGGGTGACGGCGGCGCGCTACCATCTTCTCTCCGACATGGGTGTGCGCAAGCGCTACGGCACCGATTTCGACCCGGCCGAGGCCGAATGCGTGCTCGACGGCATCGTCGCGGGCCTTCTGGCCGAGCCGGTCACCCCCTGAGCGCGCCGTCCCGGCAGCAGCCTCCCCCGCCGTCCGGTTCCATGCTACACTCCGCCTCGGGTGGGGCTCCGGGGATCGGCCTGCACTTCCGCGGGCCGGGGATCGTGCGCCTGCCAGGAAGGGACCTTGAAATGGCACAATACATCGTCACCGGCAGCTACACGTCCGCCGCGATGAAGGGCATGATCGCCCATCCGAGCGACCGCGAAAAGGCGACAGCGGCCCTGATCGCGGCGGCCGGCGGCAAGCTCGAGAGCTATTTCCTGACCACCGGCGAGACCGATTTCATCATGCGGGTCACGTCTAGCGACATGACCAAGATGCTGGCGGCGCTGATGGTCGCCGGCGCATCCGGTGCGGTTACGGGCCTAAAGACCGTGCAGTGCTTCACCTCGGCCGAGTTCCTCGAGGCGCAAAATGCCGCGGGCGCCATCGCGATGAAATACGCCGCACCGAGCTGAAGGGCCCGAACCGGGGGGCCGACCTGAAGGGCCACGCCCGGCGCGGGCCGGATTGTCCCGCGCCGGACGCCCCGTCCAAAAACCGCCCCATTCGGCCGCCATACTCCCCGCCCGGAAGCAGTCTCTCGGAGGGGAGGTTTCGGATGGATCGGCTTCTCTTTATCGTGGCCGTGGTGGTCTGCGCCTATGCGCTCTGGGCAGGGCAGAACCCGAAGAAGGCGTTTCGCCCCGAGGTTCCGGCGGCGCTTTTCGTGCCCTCGGGCACGCCCGGCGCCGTGATCGGCACCTCGGCCGTGGCTGCGGCGCGGCGCACCGGCGGCTGAGCCGGTCCCGTCACATCGACGATTGCGCCTCGGCCGCCTCGGTGCTGATGGCCGCGCCGGCCGATTGCAGGTCGCGGCCCGCACCCTTCACCGTCTCGCAGGCGGCGAGCATCAGGAGTGCGAGGAGGGGGAGGGTCAGGCGGATCATGGGCAACTCCGGGTCATGCGTCGTGTCGATAGTGTCGCGACCCAACGCCGCTTTCAAGACCGGGGTTCCGAGCGTGGGCCCGTGCCGGCGGCGTGGCGCTGTCGCGACGGATGCTCGACGGAAAACCTGCCGGAAACCGACGCGGGTTGAACGCCGAGCGGCGTTAACGTCCCGTTAACCCCGACCGCCGAGGATCGCGCCATGCGCTTGGTTCCCGCCCTCCTTCTCCTCGCCGCCTGCGGCGCCACGCCCGCCCCCGACATGTTCGGGTCCGTCCGCTCGGAGGTTTCGCGCGGGGGCCTCGATTTCGTTGTCTTTCAAACCGGCAGCGAGGTGGAGGTGGTGCGGATGGGCTATCTCTCCCGAGCCGCCCGCGCCCGCGTCCCGGCGCTCATGTCCGAGGCGGCGGAGGCGGCGACGGGCTGCCGCGTCATCCCCAACTCCATGACGACGAAGATTCCCGGCGACACCGGCGTCGCAAGGTTCGCGCTCGACTGCCGGGAATGATCCAGATCAAGGCAAGACCTCCCGTAACCCTATATAAGGAAACGGAAAACGCGCGCGATGCGAAGGATCACGCCGATGTTCCGTCTCTTCCTCATCATCTACACGCTCGCCGGAGCCACGCTCGCGGGCTCAGCCATCGTCGCGGCACTGACGATGAATCTCTTCGATTTCAAGAGCATCATCGTCGCCGCCATTGCCGGGTTTCTGGTCGCTGTCCCGGTCGCCTGGATTGTCGCGAAGAACCTGTCAGCCGCCTGAGGGGCGTTCCAGGAAGGTTCGCAGCGCCGCCTCGAACTCCCGCGGGCGTTCGGCATGTAGCCAGTGCCCCGCGCCGGGAATCCTGGCGAATTTCGCGTTTGGAAAGAGGTGCTTGATCCTCTCCCTGTGTTCCGGCCGGACATAGTCGGACAGGGCTCCGGCGAGAAAGAGCGCCGGTCCCTCGAAGCGTCCCTCGGTGCCGGGCCAGCCGGTGATCCTGTCCATCTCGCGCTCCAGCACGTCGAGGTTCAGCCGCCAGACGGGCGTGTCGGCCTTGAGGTCGAGCGACTGGAGAAGGAAGGCCCGCACCCCTGCGTCCCCGACGGCCGCGGCAAGGCGGCGGTCGGCCTCGGACCTTGCGGAAAGGTCCCGGAGGTCGAGCCCGCGCATGGCGCGGACGAGGTGGGACTGGCTGTGGCCGTAGGCCACGGGGGCGATGTCGGCGACGACGAGCCGGTCGATCAGTTCGCCGTGCGTCAGCGCCAGTTGCATCGCCGCCTTGCCGCCCATCGAATGGCCGAGCACGTCCATCGGTGCGCCGAGGGTCTCGATGACTTCGGCGAGGTCGCCGGCCATGTCGGGATAGGACTGGCTCTCGGCCCGGAAGCTGGAGCCGTGGTTGCGCATGTCCACGCTGACGACGCGGCGGTCGTCCGAAAGGCGTTTGGCGATGGCCCCCCAGTTCCGGGCGGACCCGAAGAGGCCGTGGACGATGAGAAGGGGCGGCAGGCGGCCGGCCGCGCCGATGTCGGTATGGCTGAGCATGCGCCTGTCTAGCGTGGCCACGCGCGGGCTTCCAGTGACGTTGCGACAGGCGCCGCGCCGCAGTATCCTCGGTTGGCGGGGGTATCATGAGCGGCGTCAGTGTTCAGCAGATGGCAGGCCGGGTGGCCGAACTGATGGAGGCGCGGCTGCGCGTCCGCGGCCAGGGGCTTGGCGACAAGCTCCGCCGCGGTGGCCGGTTCCTGCCCCGCAAGGTGCGGCGCGAGGCGGAGTTCCTGGCGCGGTCGGCCGAACAGGCGGCGGTGCCGCGGCTGCAGATGCAGCTCGATCACCAGCGCGTCGCCGACGCCTACGATGCCTGCGTTCGATACCTCAAGCCGCTCGGCCGCTCGGCCCGGCGCAGGGCGATCGTGCTGGAAATACTGACTGGCTTTGCCACCGGCATCGCCGCGACGGCGGTGCTGGTACTGGCGCTCCTGCTCTGGCGCGGCTTCATCTGACCGCGCGGGCGAATGGCACCGGCCACCGGAGGCATCCGGCGTCCGGCGCGGGACGTCTCACATGCCCGGATAGAGCGGGAAGCGGGCGCAGAGCGCCTTGACCTCGGCGCGGACCTTGGCCTCGGCCGCAGCATTGCCCTCGTCGCCGTTCGCGGCAAGCCCGTCCACCACCTCGACGATGAGCCGGGCGATCTGGCGAAACTCGGGCTCCGCGAACCCGCGGGTGGTGCCCGCAGGCGTGCCGAGACGGATGCCGGAGGTCACGAAAGGCTTCTCCGGGTCGAAGGGAACACCGTTCTTGTTGCAGGTGATGTGGGCGCGGCCAAGGGCCGCCTCGGTCGCCTTGCCGGTCACCTTCTTGGGCCGCAGGTCGGCGAGCATCAGGTGGTTGTCGGTCCCGCCCGAGACGATGTCGATGCCGCCCTTCATCAGTTCGTCGGCCATGGCCCTGGCGTTCTTGACGATCTGCGCGGCATAGGACTGGAACTCCGGGCGCAGCGCCTCGCCGAAGGCCACCGCTTTCGCGGCGATGACGTGCATGAGCGGCCCGCCCTGAAGGCCGGGAAAGACGGCGGCGTTCACCTTCTTGGCGATGTCCTCGTCGTTCGTCAGGATCATGCCGCCGCGCGGGCCGCGCAGGGACTTGTGCGTGGTCGTGGTGACGACATGGGCATGAGGAAGGGGCGAGGGATGCTGGCCACCGGCGACGAGGCCGGCGATATGGGCCATGTCGACCATGAGATAGGCTCCCACCTCGTCGGCGATCTCGCGGAACGCGGCCCAGTCCCAGACGCGCGAATAGGCGGTGCCGCCGGCGATGATCAGCTTCGGCTTCGCCGCGCGCGCCTTTTCGCGGACCGCATCCATGTCGAGGCGCTGATCCTGCTGGCGCACGCCGTAGGAGACGACGTTGAACCACTTGCCGGACATGTTCACCGGCGAGCCGTGGGTCAGGTGGCCGCCGGAGTTGAGGTCGAGTCCCATGAAGGTTTCGCCGGGTTTCAGGAGTGCGAGGAACACCGCCTGGTTCATCTGGCTGCCGGAGTTGGGCTGGACGTTGGCGTAGGCGCAGCCAAAGAGCTTTTTCGCCCGCTCGATCGCCAGCGTCTCGGCCACGTCGACGAACTGGCAGCCGCCGTAGTAGCGCTTGCCGGGGTAGCCCTCGGCGTACTTGTTCGTCATGACCGAGCCCTGCGCCTGCAGCACCGCGAGCGAGACGATGTTCTCGGATGCGATGAGTTCGATCTCGTCGCGCTGGCGTCCAAGCTCGTCGCTGACGGACTTGAAGACTTCGGGGTCGCGCGAGGCGAGGCTTTCGGTGAAGAACCCGGTATCGCGGGTGGCGGACATGAGCGATCTCCTGAGGCCGGACGTGCGTTAGGCTCTTTAGCCGAGCGGGGGGCCTGCGGAAAGGAAGAATGCGACAGGAATTCGCATCTGCGCGAAGCAGGTTCCTCCGTTCGACGCATTTTCGTCCCTTCCGCAGCACGCGTGACGGGCTTGTCAAGGCGCGCGGCGCGAGGGACAAAGGGCCGGGCAGCCGGAGGAGTGCGGTGCGGGCGGCAAGCAAGATCGCGTTTCTGGCGAGCGACAGCGAGATCGCGCAGGAGGCGCTCGTCAAGCTCGGCGCCGCCTACGGGGCCGTGCCGCTCGACGAGGCCGGGGTGATCGTGGCGCTGGGCGGCGACGGCTTCATGCTGAACACGCTGCACGGCACGCAGGCCCGGAACCTGCCGGTCTACGGCATGAACTGCGGCACCATCGGCTTTCTCATGAACGAATACGCCGAGGAGGGGCTGATCGAGCGCCTCGAAGCGGCCGCGGAAGAGGTCATCAACCCGCTTGCCATGCGGGCGGTCACGACCGATGGCCGGGTGCACGAGGCACTCGCGATCAACGAGGTCTCCCTCCTGCGGGCCGGTCCCCAGGCGGCGAAGCTGAAGATCACCATCGACGGCAAGGTGCGGATGGAGGAGCTCGTCTGCGACGGGGCGCTGGTCTCAACGCCGGCCGGATCGACGGCCTACAACTATTCGGCCCATGGGCCGATCCTGCCCATCGGCGCCGAGGTGCTTGCGCTGACGCCGATGGCCGCCTTCCGTCCGCGCCGCTGGCGGGGCGCGATCCTGCCGAAGTCGGCGCATGTGCGCTTCGACGTTCTGGAGGCTGCCAAGCGCCCGGTGATGGCGGATGCCGACGGTAAGTCGGTGCGGGACGTGGTTTCGGTCGAGATCCGTTCCGAAACGTCGATCCGCCACCGCATCCTCTTCGATCCGGGCCATGGGCTCGAGGAGCGGCTGACGCGCGAGCAATTCGTGTGATGGGTCAGGCCCTGGTCTTCCAGGCTTCCATCTTTCGGTAGAGCGTCGAGGGCGAGACATCGAGCATCCGCGCCGCCTTCGGCACGGAGCCGTCGTGGCGGAGGATCGTCTCCTCGATCACCAGCCGCTCGATCTCGGCCAGGGTGCGGCCGATGAGCCCGTCGAGGGGAAGGTCCGACTTCTGCGGCACTGGGGCGGTGCGCCGGGGCGCTTCCGGACCGGAAAGGAGTTCGGCGGGCAGCATCGCACGGGTCACGGCCGGCCCGTCGTTGAGCACGACGACATGGCGCATGACGTTGAGAAGCTGGCGGACGTTGCCCGGCCAGCCGAGCCGCTGGAAGAGCGCCTTCACATCGGGGTCGAGGCTCTGGAACTGCCGCCCCTCCTCCCGGGCGAAGCGCGCGAGCGCGGCCTCGGCGAGCGTCACCACGTCCGCGCCGCGGTCGCGCAGGGGCGGCATGTGGATCGGGACGACGTGGAGCCGGTAGTAGAGGTCCTCCCGGAAGCGGCCACGGCGGACCTCCTGCAAGGGATCGCGGTTCGTCGCGCAGACGATGCGGACATTGACCTTGCGCGAACGGGTGGCGCCGACGGGCTGGATCGTGGATGTTTGCAGGAACCGCAGGAGCTTGGTCTGAAGGTTCAGGTCCAACTCGCAGATCTCGTCGAGAAAGAGCGTGCCGCCGTCGGCTGCCGCCGCCGCGCCGGGCTTGTCGGCAATAGCCCCGGTGAAGGCCCCCTTCACATGGCCGAAGACCTCGGATTCCAGCAGTTCCGTCGGGATGGCCCCGCAGTTGAGCGGCACGAAGGGCGCGCCGGCGCGATTCGACAGATCGTGTACCGCCTGGGCGCAAAGCTCCTTGCCGGTACCGCTTTCGCCGGTGATGAAGACCGTCGCCATGGAGCGGGCGACGGAACGGATCTTGGCGTAGACCTCGGCCATCGGCGCGGACGAGCCGATGAAGTCGCCCGGCGCCTGTGCCGCACGCGGGGGCGGCGCCGCCGCGCCGCCGCGCCGGGTGTCGGCGAGCGCATTGTCGATCGCGGCGAGGAAGCGCTGTTCGTCGAAGGGCTTGACGAGAAACTCGTGGGCCCCCGCCCGCATCGCCGCGACGGCCTTGTTGATCGAGCCGTTGGCGGTGATGACGATGACGCGCGTTTCCGGGCGCAGCGTCAGCAATTCGCCCATGAGGTCGAGTCCGTCGCGGTCGGGCAACATCAGGTCGAGAAGCACGACCGGAGGTGCGAGCGTGCGGAACGCGGCGAGACCGGAAGCCGCATCGTCGGCGCAGCGCACGGTGTGGCCGGCGGAACGGAGGACCGACTGATAGACGAGCTGCAGGGACGGCGTGTCCTCGATCAGAAGCAGCGGTGGCGAGGTCATGCGGCCTCTCCGCGCCGCGCGCGTTCCTCGGTCACGAAGCGGATCAGCCGGTCGAGCTGGCTCATCGCCTCGGCGCCGAAGCGATCGAAGGCCGAGGGGTCGTGCCGGTGCGCCGCCGCATTGAGCACCTCGGCGAGCGTCTGGAGCCGCACTGCCCCGACCGCTCCGGCCAGGGCGATGAGCACATGCGTTTCCGCGCGCACCGCCAGGGAATCCTGGTCGCCGAGTCCGGCGCCGAGGCTGCGCTCGCATTTCCCGAGGTCTGCCGCGAGCCGGTCGAGAAGCTCGAGCGCCGAGTCCGGTCCCGCGACCTCGATCAGACGGTCGAAGGTGGAGCGGTCGAACGTGTGATCCGCCCCGGCCGTGGCCATGGCGCCGACCTCCGCGTTCTGTCGCCGTCCGAGGGCATTGGCGATGGCGAGCCCGAAGGTGTCGAGCCCGGCCAGCGGCTTTGCAAGGATCGCATCCGCGCCGGCGGCATAGATCGCATCGCGGTTGGCGCGGAGCACATAGGCGGTGATGGCGATGACCGGCATGTGCGGGCGCCGGTGGCAGTTGCCGTTGGCACGCAGCGTCCGGATGACGTCGATGCCGTTCATGCGCGGCATCTCGATGTCGATGAGCGCGAGGTCGAAGCTTTCGCGTTCCAGCCAGCGCAGCGCCTCGACGCCGTCGTCGGCAATCTCGTATTGCGCGCCCATCCGGGCCAGCATGTGGCTGATGATGGTCTGGTTCGTCGGGTTGTCCTCCGCCACAAGGACCTTGGTGCGGCTGAGATCGGGCAGTTCCACCGCCTGATCGGGAGCGGCGATGGTCCAGGTTTCCGGCGGCAGGTCGAGCGTCACGCGTGCGCCGGGTCTGGCGGCGAGGTTCTCGACGCTGATCGTGCCGCCGAGTTGGCCCGCCATGTGGCGGGTAATGTGCATCCCGAGCCCCTCGCCGGGCTTGCATGTGCCCTCGGGCCGGCCCTGGAACTCGAAGAGCCGGGCCAGCGCCTCGGATGAGAACCCCGGCCCCTCGTCGGTGACCGTGAGCCTGAGCGCGCCCGACGCAGCCATCGTCACGTCGAGCGTTACGGTGCCCGCGTCGGTATACTTGATCGCATTCGACAGGAGGTTCGACAGCACGCGTTCCAGCGCGATCCGGTCGAGGGTGAGGACGGCCGGCACGTCTTCGGCCACCGTCATCTGGAAGCCGAGACCCTTCTCGCTCGCCCGGCCCGACCAGCGCATCTCGATGTCGTAGAGGAACCGCGGCATCTGCAGGTTCGCCGGGTGGGTCGCGGCATAATCGTCCTCGCCGAGAATCTGTGCCAGACCCTGTTCGAGCAGCCGCGCGAGGATTTCTCCCGACGCGCGCACGCGTTCGAGTTGCAGCCGCGTCGGCTCGTCGACGCTGGCGAGGTCGATGAGCCGCAACCCGCCGATGATGTCGGACACGGCCGCGCGCAGATCGTGGCCGAGCAGCGTCATCTTGCCGGCATCGAGATCGGGCACGGGCCGGGAACTCGCCTGGGAACGGTCGCTACTCACACTCTCCCTCCGTGTCCGGATTGGAGCGCCGCGCGGCTGGAAATACAAGTTGCGGTTGCATGGTGCTGAGGTTTTACGCGACGTCAAGGGTCGCGCCAACCTGTCTGAAACGTCAGGTCCATGTGCCTGCGGAACCAATCCGCAGGCACCATCGGCATTGTTGCATTCCTACCGCGCAGCCGGATAGCCGAGCGTCTTCAAGGCCCCCGCGATTTCGTCGAGAATCGCCGGGTCGTCGATCGTGGCGGGCATCTTCCAGGGCTCGCCGTCGGCGATCTTCACCATCGTGGCGCGCAGGATCTTGCCCGACCGGGTTTTCGGCAGCCGGTCCACCACGCAGGCGAGCTTGAAGGCCGCCACTGGGCCGATCCGGTCGCGCACGAGCTTCACGCACTCCTTCACCACGTCGTCGTGCGGCCGGTTGCTGCCCTTGTTGAGGCAGAGGAAGCCCATGGGCATCTGGCCCTTCAGCTCGTCGGCCACGCCGATGACGGCGCATTCGGCGACATCCTTGTGGGAGGCGAGCACCTCCTCCATCGCGCCGGTCGAAAGCCGGTGTCCGGCGACGTTGATGACGTCATCGGTGCGGGCCATGATGTAAAGGTAGCCGTCCTCGTCGACGTAGCCCGCGTCGCCCGTCTCGTAGTAGCCCGGGAAGCTGTTGAGATAGGACTTCCTGAACCGCTCCTCGGCGTTCCAGAGCGTCGGAAGCGTGCCCGGAGGCAGCGGCAGCTTCACCGCGATGGCGCCGAGCGTGCCGGGCGCAACCGGGTGGCCGCCCTCGTCGAGCACCTGCACGTCATAGCCCGGCATGGCAACGGAGGGGGAGCCCACCTTGACCGGAAGCTCCTCGATCCCGAGCGGGTTGCCGGCGATGGCCCAGCCGGTCTCGGTCTGCCACCAGTGGTCGATCACCGGCACGCGCAGATGGCGCTGGGCCCACTTGATCGTGTCGGGATCGGCCCGCTCGCCGGCGAGGAAGAGCGCCTGCAGGCTGCGCAGGTTGTAGTCGCCGATGAGCTCGCCCTCCGGATCCTCGCGCTTGATCGCGCGAAGGGCCGTCGGCGCGGTGAAGAAGGACTTCACCTTGTGGTTCTGGATCACCCGCCAGAAGGTGCCGGCATCGGGCGTGCCGACCGGCTTGCCCTCGAAGACGATGGTCGTGCATCCGGCAATGAGCGGCCCGTAGCAGATGTAGCTGTGGCCGACGACCCAGCCCACGTCCGAGGCTGCCCAGAAGACATCGCCCGCGCCGACGTTGTAGAGGTTCCTCATCGACCAGTTCAGCGCGACGAGGTGCCCTGCCGTCGGCCGCACCACGCCCTTGGGCGCCCCGGTGGTACCCGAGGTGTAGAGGATGTAGGCCGGGTGGTTGCCCTCGACCGGCACGCAGTCGGCCGGCTCGACGCCGAACTGGAACGTGTGCCAGGCGAAATCGCGGCCCTCGATCAGCTTAGCCACCTCCTGCTCGCGCTGGAAGATGACGCAGAAATCGGGCTTGTGCCTGGCCTGGTCGATGGCCGCGTCGAGCAGCGGCTTGTAGTGCACGACGCGTCCCGGTTCGAGCCCGCAGGAGGCGGCGATGATTGCCTTTGGCGTTGCGTCGTCGATCCGGACGGCAAGCTCGTGCGCGGCAAAGCCGCCGAAGACGACGGAATGGATCGCGCCGAGCCGCGCGCAGGCGAGCATCGCCTCGAGCGCCTCGGGCACCATCGGCATGTAGATGATGACGCGGTCGCCCTTTTCGATGCCCTTGGCGCGAAGCGCCCCGGCGAGCGACGCAACGCGGTCGCGCAGTTCGCGGTAGGTGATGCCCTTGGTGGAATGGGTGATCGGGCTGTCGTGGATGATGGCGAGCTGATCGCCGCGCCCGGCTTCCACGTGGCGGTCCACCGCGTTCCAGCAGGTGTTCACGCGGGCATCGCAGAACCACTCGTAGAGCGGCGCCTTGTCGGCTAAGAGCGCCCTCGTGGGCGCCTTCACCCAGTCGATCGCCTCAGCCGCCTGCATCCAGAAAGCCTCGGGGTCGGCCTTCCAGCCGTCATAGACGTCCTTGTATGCCATCGTGTCCTCCTCCGAACCGTGGGATATCTGTTACGAAGTGCGGACGCGTGCGGCAAGCGCGTTACCGGTCACAGCCCGCCCGAGGACGAAAGAATTTGCAGAATCGGGCACCGACGGGCCGGCGATATTTGCAAAGCCAGGTAGACTACGCGCCGTGCGGCAAAGTCAGGGGCTGCTTTGCAACACATCCCCTCGCTTCGCCGGAATTTGCAGAGCCTCCACGGGGAGATTCGCGGCTCAGCCGTAGTGCGACACCGGCGTGCCGGCGATGGCCGAGACGTTCAGAAGCCCGCGCGGGGTGATCGAGGGCGTGACGATATGGGCCTTGTTGCCCATCCCCATCAGGATCGGCCCGACCTCGAGCCCGTTGGCGCGCATCTTCAGCATGTTGCGCGCGGCATTCGCGGCATCGGCGTAGGCGAAGACGAGGATGTTCGCCGCACCTTGAAGCCTGCTGCCTGGGAATATCCGTTCGCGCAGGTCCGGGTCGAGCGCCGCATCGGTGGACATCTCGCCCTCGAACATGAAATCCGCCTCGCGCGCGTCGAGAATCTCCATCGCCGCGCGGGTGCGCTGGCCGGAATCGCTCGCCATGCTGCCGAAGTTCGACTGCGAGCAGAGCGCGACCTTCGGCGTGATGCCGAAGCGCCGGGCGTGGCGCGCCGCGCCGATCGCGGTAGTGGCGATCTGTTCGGGCGTGGGAACGGCGTTCACATGGGTGTCGGCGATGAAGAGCGGCCCGTTTTCCTGGATCATCAGGCTGAGCGCGCCGTGCGGGGCAAGGCCGCCCCGCGCGAGCACCTGGCGGATGTAGTTCAGGTGCCAGAGATATTGGCCGAACGTGCCGCAGATCAGGCTGTCGGCATCGCCGCGGTGGACGGCGATGGCGCCGATGGCGGTGGTGTTGGTCCTGAGGATCGCGCGGGCGAGATCGGGCGTGACGCCCTGGCGGGCCATGAGTTCGTGGTAGCTGCCCCAGTAGTCGCGGTAGCGGGGGTCGTTTTCGGGGTTCACGATCTCGAAGTCACGGCCCGGACGGATCGGCAGGCCGGCGCGTTCGCAGCGCCGCTCGATCACCTCGGGCCGGCCGATGAGGATCGGCCGGTCGGTCGTCTCCTCCAGCATCGCATTGGCCGCGCGCAGGACCCGTTCGTCCTCGCCTTCGGCGAATACGATCTTGCGCATGGCCGAGCGCGCCGCCTCGAACACCGGGCGCATGAGAAGGGCGGACCGGAAGACCGAGCCGTCGAGCTTGCGCTTGTAGGCTTCGAGGTCCTCGATCGGCCGTGTGGCCACGCCGGTTTCCATCGCCGCCTTTGCCACCGCCGTGGCGACCGTGCCGATCAGCCGGGGGTCGAAGGGCTTCGGGATCAGGTAGTCGGGCCCGAAGGTCAGCTTCTCGCCGCGGTAGGCGGCCGCGGCTTCGGCAGAGGTCGTCGCGCGAGCGAGCGCGGCAATGCCATCGATGCAGGCCAGTTCCATCTCGTCGTTGATCGTGGTGGCGCCCACGTCGAGCGCACCGCGGAAGATGAAGGGAAAGCAGAGGACGTTGTTGACCTGGTTGGGGAAGTCGGACCGGCCGGTGGCGATGATCGCCTCCGGCGCCACGCCGCGCACGGCGTCGGGCAGGATCTCCGGCGTGGGGTTGGCGAGTGCGAAGACGATGGGGCGGGGCGCCATCTTCGCCACCATGGCAGGGGTCAGGACGCCAGGACCGGAGAGCCCGAGGAAGAGGTCGGCGCCTTCGATCACCTCGTCGAGCGTCGCCGGCACGGTACCTTGCGCATAGGCCGCCTTCTGTGGCGTCATCTGCGCCGTGCGGCCGTGATAGACGAGCCCTTCGAGGTCGCAGAGCCAGACGTTCTCGCGCTTCACGCCGAGTTTCAGCAGCATGTCGAGGCAGGCGATTCCGGCCGCGCCGCCGCCGGTGGACACGACCTTGATATCCCCGAACCGCTTGCCTGTGACGTGGAGCGCATTGGTCGCCGCGGCGCCGACGACGATCGCCGTGCCGTGCTGGTCGTCGTGAAAGACCGGGATGTTCATTCGTTCGCGGCAGATCTTCTCGACGACGAAACAGTCGGGCGCCTTGATGTCCTCGAGGTTGATCGCGCCAAAGGTCGGCTCCAGCGCGCAGACGATATCCGCGAGCCGCTCGGGGTCGGACTCGTTCAACTCGATGTCGAAACAGTCGATATCGGCGAATTTCTTGAACAGGACGGCCTTGCCCTCCATCACCGGCTTGGCGGCAAGCGCGCCGATGTTGCCAAGGCCGAGGACGGCGGTGCCGTTGGTGACCACGGCGACGAGATTGCCGCGTGCGGTGAACCGGCTTGCCGTCGCCGGAGCGGCCTTGATCTCCAGGCAGGCCTCGGCGACGCCGGGGGAGTAGGCGCGGGAAAGGTCGCGGCCGTTCGCCATGGGCTTGGTGGCGCGGATCTCGAGCTTTCCGGGCTTCGGGAACTCATGATAGTCGAGCGCCGCCTGGCGCGCGTTCTCCTGCCTCGCTTCGTCCATTCCAGCCCTCCCAGTAACTGGTTTAGCCTTAAACTAAATTCCGCTCGTGCGGTAGTCCCTTCGGCCGTGGCGCTGGCGCTTGCAAATCCGCCGACGCCCCCACACTCTCCTGATACCACGCCGGGGAGGGGGAATGTCCGAAATTCGCGCCGAAATCGTGCTGCCGACAGAGAGCCTGCGCCAGGACCTGCCGTTCTTCACCAGAACGCTCGGCTTCCGGCTCGACATGATCTACCCCGCCGACAATCCCGCGGTCGCAGTCCTCTCCGGGCATGGGCTCAGGCTCAGGCTCGACCAGGACGCGTCGGGAACACCGGGCCACCTGCGCCTTCATGCTGCGGCGCCCGATACCGTCGCCGGCGGGAAACGCGACCTGACCTCGCCCGGCGGTACGCGGGTGACGATAGACGAACTGAACCCGCCGCTCGTCCTGCCCGCGACGGAACACGCGTTCGTCGTTCGCCGGCTGGCCGACCAGGCGCCCTGGGTCATCGGCCGGGCCGGGATGCAGTACCGCGACCTCATACCCTCGCGCCTTGGGGGCGCGGTCATCGCGAGCCATATTCGCATACCCGATGGCGGCCCGGTGCCGGACATGGTGCATTTCCACAAGGTCGGCTTCCAGCTCATCTTCTGCTACCGCGGCTGGGTCGATGTGGTCTACGAGGACCAGGGCGGGCCGATCCGGCTTGCCGCCGGCGACTGCTTCATTCAGCCGCCCGAGATTCGCCACCGCGTGCTCGAAGCCTCCGACGGGATCGAGGTGATCGAGATCGGCGTGCCGGCCGAGCATGTGACCGAGATCGACCACGAGATGGTGTTGCCCACGGCCCGGCTGCGCCCCGAGCGCGAATGGCAGGGGCAACGCTTCGTCCACAACGTCGCCAGGGGGGCAGACTGGATGCCCTTCCGCCTGCCGGGCTACATCTGCCGCGATACCACCATTTCCGCGAACACGAAGGACGTGGCCGGGGTGCAGGTTGTTCGCAAGGGCCAAGGCAGGCCGGCCTGGGCGCGCCACGATGCAGACATCCTGTTCGGTTTCGTCATGGAGGGCGGGATGACGCTTGAGGGCGAGGGGAAGGAACCGTTCCGCCTGTCGCCCGGAGATGCCTTCGTCATCCCGCCGGGGATGCGCACGCGCTGGGCAGACCCGAGCGACGACGTGGAGGTTCTCGAGGTCGCGCTGCCGGGGCGTTTTGCCACGGAAACGGGCGGTTGATCTTGCATCGCCGCGCCCGCGGGCGCAGTCTCGGCGCCCAGGAGGGAGAGTGACATGTCGCTCATCGATGCCGCGCGCGCGGTCCGGGAAAACGCCTATGTTCCTTATTCGCATTTCAAGGTCGGTGCCGCCGTGCGCGGCCGGTCGGGCCGCATCTATGCGGGCTGCAACGTGGAGAACGTGGCCTATCCCGAGGGCACCTGCGCCGAGGCGGGCGCCATCGCCGCGATGGTCGCGGCCGGAGAGTCCGAGATCATCGAGGTCGCCGTCATCGCCGACAGCCCCGCCCCGGTGCCGCCCTGCGGCGGCTGCCGCCAGAAACTCGCGGAGTTCGGCCGCCACGACACGCCGGTGACGCTTGCCACCACCGACGGCAAGCGGCTCGACACGACCGTGGGCGATCTCCTGCCCGGGCGGTTCGAGGCGGCGCATATGGAGCGGCGCTGAGATGGACGCCCGCCAGATCATCGCGGGCGTGCGAGACCGGAAGGGTCTGCCGGCCGAGGCGGCGACATGGTTCGCGCGCGGTCTCGCCTCGGGCGAGGTGACCGACGCCCAGGCGGGCGCCTTCGCGATGGCCGTTCTGCTCAACCGCCTCAGCGACGCGGAGCGGGTGGCCTGGACGCTTGCCATGCGCGATTCCGGCAGCGTGCTCGACTGGAACCTGCCGGGGCCGGTCGTCGACAAGCATTCGACGGGCGGCATCGGCGACAGCACTTCGATCCTCCTCGCGCCCGCGCTCGCGGCCTGCGGCGCCTATGTGCCGATGATCTCCGGCCGCGGGCTCGGCCATACCGGCGGCACGCTCGACAAGCTGGAGGCGATTCCCGGCTACCGCGCGGACGTGACGGTGGAGGACCTTCGCCGCCTTGTCGCCGATGTCGGCTGCGCAATCGTCGGGGCGACGGCCGACGTCGCCCCGGCCGACCGGCGGCTCTATGCGATCCGGGACGTCACCGGCACGGTGGAATCGATCGACCTCATCACCGCATCCATCCTCTCGAAGAAGCTCGCGGCGGGGCTCGAGGTGCTGATCCTCGACGTCAAGGTCGGCTCGGGCGCCTTCATGAAGACGATGGAGGACGCCCGCGCGCTGGCGCATGCGCTCGTCGACACGGCGAACGGGGCGGGCTGCCGGACGGCGGCGCTCATCACCGACATGGACCAGCCGCTCGCCTCCACCGCCGGCAACGCGCTCGAGGTGATCGAGGCGATGGAGACGATGACGGGCGTGGCGGTGAACCAGGCGCTCTGGGACGTGACAGTGGCGCTCGGCGGCGAGGCGCTGGCGCTCGCGGGGCTTGCCGGCGACGCGGGCGAGGGGGCCGACGCGGTCGAGGAGGCGCTGGAATCGGGTCGGGCGGCGGAATGCTTCGGCCGCATGGTCGCGGCCCTCGGCGGGCCGACCGACTTTGTCGAACGTTATCCCGACCGGCTTCCGGCGGCGCGCGTCGTGCGCGACGTGACGGCGGCCCGCACAGGCTTCGTCGCCCGGATCGACACCGAGGCGCTCGGCCATGCCGTCGTCCATCTCGGCGGCGGCCGGCTGAAGGGCGGCGACCGGATCAATCCCTCCGTCGGCCTTTCCGATATCCTGCCGCTCGGCGAGCCGGTCGAGAAGGGCGAGGCGATCGCCCGCGTCCATGCGGCGAGCGCGGCCGAGGCGGATCGGGCCGTCGCCGAGGTTCTCGCCGCGATCCGCCTCTCAGGGGAGGAACCGGAGGAGCCCGCGCTGATCCACGAAAGGATCGGCTGATGCCGCGCGCCTTCCTGGTCGTGCTGGACAGCGCCGGCGCGGGCGGCGCGCCCGACGCGGGCGAGTTCTTCAATGGCGATACGCCCGACACCGGCGCCAACACGCTCGGCCATATCGCCGAGGCTTGCGCGGCGGGCCGGGCGGAGGAGGGGCGCAGCGGCCCCCTGAAGATGCCGAACCTCGGCGCGCTGGGTCTCGGCGCGGCCGTGCGCCTTGCCTCCGGCGCCGCGATGCCGGGATTTGGCACCGAACCCTCGGGCCTTTGGGGCGCGGCGACCGAGGTGTCGCGCGGCAAGGACACGCCGTCGGGTCACTGGGAACTTGCCGGCGTGCCGGTGCCCTGGGAGTGGCACTATTTCCCGGACACGCACCCCGCCTTTCCGCAGGCGCTGATGGACGAGGTCGCGCGGCGCGCCGGCACCGGCGGCACGCTCGGCAACTGCCATGCCTCGGGCGTGCCGATCATCGAGGAACATTGCGCCGAGCACATGCGGACCGGCTGGCCGATCTGCTACACCTCGGCGGACAGCGTCTTTCAGATCGCCGCGCATGAGGAGACCTTCGGGCTCGACCGCCTCCTGAAGCTCTGCCAGGACGTTGCACCCACGTTGCACGCGATGCGCGTGGGGCGGGTGATCGCGCGGCCCTTCGTGGGCGATTGCGGCAACTTCAGGCGCACCGCGAACCGCCACGACTACGCCATCGCGCCGCCCGCGCCGACGCTTTGCGACCGGGTGCACGCGGCGGCACGAAAGGTCCACGCCATCGGCAAGATCGGCGACATCTTCTCCATGCGCGGGATCGACGACGTGAAGAAGGGGCCGGATGCCGTGCTCTTCGATCATCTGATGGCCGCGGCCGAGGAGGCGGAGGACGGATCGCTCACCTTCGCCAACTTCGTCGAGTTCGACACGCTCTATGGCCACCGCCGTGACGTGTCGGGCTATGCCAGCGCGCTCGAATGGTTCGACGGGAAGGTCGGCGGGTTCCTCGCCCTGCTCCGTCCCGGCGACCTCGCGCTCTTCACCGCCGACCATGGCAACGATCCGACATGGGTGGGGACCGATCATACCCGTGAACGGGCGCCGGTGGTCGGATGGGGGCGAGGAGCAAGACCCATCGGCCAGGTGGCTTTCGCCGACGTGGGGGCCTCGGTCGCAGCGCATCTCGGCGTGGCGCCGGAAGGACCTGGGAGGTCGTTCCTCTGATGCTGCCCAAGGTGGAGCTGCACCTGCACCTCGAAGGCGCGGCGCCGCCTGCCTTCATCCGCGGGCTGGCCGCGGAAAGGCACATCGACATCGGCCGGGTGTTCGATGAGCGTGGCGGTTACGCCTTCACCGACTTCTGGCACTTCCTGAAGGTCTACGAAGCCGCGACCTCGGTCCTGACCACGCCCGGCGACTACAGACGGCTGACCCGCGCCGTGCTGGCGGAAAGCGCGGCATCGGGCGTGATCTATACCGAAGCCTTCCTCAGCCCCGATTTCTGCGGCGGGCGCGATCTTTCGGCCTGGCGCGACTATCTTGCCGCGATCCGCGAGGCGGCGGAAGAGGCCGAGCGGCAGGAAGGTATCGTGATGCGCGGGATCGTCACGCCGATCCGCCATTTCGGACCGGAGAAGGCGCGGGAGACGGCGATCTGCGCCGTCGAGACGGCCGGAGACTGGCTTGTCGGCTTCGGCCTTGCCGGGGACGAAAAGTCCGGCAATCCCAAAGACTTCTCCTGGGCCTTTGATGCGGCACGCGAAGCCGGGCTCAGGCTTACCTGCCACGCCGGCGAGTGGGGCGGGCCGCAAAGCGTGCGCGACGCGATCCGCGACCTCCGCGTCGAGCGGATCGGCCATGGCGTGCGCGCCATCGAGGACCTCGCGCTCGTCGATGAGATTGCGGAGCGGGGCACCGTGCTGGAGGTCTGCCCCGGCTCCAACGTGGCGCTCGGGCTTTACCCGTCCTTCCGCGCCCATCCGATCCACCGCCTGAGGGAGAGGGGCGTGAAGGTTACGGTCTCGACCGACGACCCGCCCTTCTTCCACACCACGATGGAACGCGAATACGCTCTGCTGGCCGAGGCTTTCGACTGGGACGACGGCGTCTTCGGCGTGATCGCGCGCACCTCGGCGGAAGCTGCGTTCTGCACTGAGGAAACACGCAAGAAGCTTCTGAAAATACTGGAGAAAGCGCATGCTTGAGCATCTGACCGTCGTCAAACATCCGCTGGTGCAGCACAAGCTGACGCTGATGAGGGAAAAGGACACCTCGACCAATTCCTTCCGCCGCCTCCTGCGCGAAATCAGCCAGCTTCTGGCCTACGAGATCACCCGCGAGATGGAGATGACGACAAAGCACATCGAGACGCCCCTGTGCGCCATGGACGCCCCGGTGATCGACGGCAAGAAGCTCGCACTCATTTCGATCCTCCGGGCCGGCAACGGCTTGCTCGACGGGGTGCTGGAACTCATTCCGGCGGCGCGGGTCGGCTTCGTCGGGCTCTACCGCGACCCCGAGACGCTGCAGCCGGTGCAGTACTACTACAAGGTGCCTTCGGAACTGGAGAACCGGCTGGTGATCGCCCTCGACCCGATGCTGGCGACCGGCAACTCCTCGGCGGCGGCGGTGGAACTTCTCAAGAAATCAGGGGCCAGGAACATCCGCTTCATGTGTCTTCTGGCCGCGCCCGAGGGTGTGGCGCGGATGAAGGAGGCGCACCCCGACGTGCCCATCGTCACAGCCGCTGTGGACGACTGCCTGAATGACCATGGATATATTGTCCCTGGGCTAGGGGATGCGGGCGACCGCATGTTCGGCACAAAATAGGCCGTTTTCGCTTTACGGATGCGCCTGGCTTTGGCATTCTGCCCCGAACGAGAAACGGGGCGGAAGATGCAGGTATTCAAGTCGGTGTCGGCCGCGATTCTTGCGGCTGCGATGGCGGGGCTCCCGGCGGGGGCGCAGTCGCTGACAAAGGTGGACGGGCCGAGGGAGCCGCCGCCTGCGGGCTTCACCGGAAACCAGTATGTGGACAGTGCCGGCTGCGTCTTCATCCGCGCCGGGGTGGGCGGACAGACCACATGGGTGCCGCGGGTGAACCGCGACCGCAAGCTCGTCTGCGGCTACGAGCCGACCTTCCCGCCGGGGATGCTGGAGGCCGCGGCGGCGGTGAAGGCAGGACAGTCGGTCCCGGCCGAGCCGGAGGCCCCCGCCGAACCTGCGGCCGCCGAATCCGCGCCTGCCGCCACGTCGGCGCCGGCCCTGATTGCAGCCCCGGCGTCTAGGCCCGCGCCGGCGAAGGCGGCGGTATCGGCGCCCTCTGCTCCGAAATCTTCCGCCGCAAAGCCGCGCGAGCTTCGTCTCGTGCGCGCCGGCGCGATCGATCGGGCCGCAACGCTCTGTCTGGAGCGGGTCGCCGCGGCGCAACGCTACCTTCTCAGCGACGGCCAGCGGGTGACCCAGTGCGCGGCGGAGGCTCCGGCGGAGCCGGTCGCCTGGTTGAACGCCCTCGGGGTTCCGGGCGTCAGGGTCGTCCCGGGCGCGGCCACGACCGCGGAAACCGAGCGGGCCCTGAAGGCCGACAAGGGCGCCTACAAGGTCGTCTGGCAGCGCGGCGAGATTGCCTCCACCGGGGCCGCGGCACGACAGGCGCCGGCCGGTCAGGGCGGCTATGTTCAGGTGGGCGTCTTCGCCGAGCCGGCGAACGCGGCCAGGGCCATCGCGCGGTTGAGGTCCGTTGGCCTTCCCGTGGCGAGTTCGACCGGACGGAACGGCGGCCGCGCGGTGAAGGCGATCATGGCGGGGCCCTTCGCCTCGGCCGCGGAGCTTCAGGCGGCGCTCGCGAGCGTCCGCACGGCCGGCTACCGGGACGCCTATATCCGCGGTTGAGCGGTCATCCGGCGCAGACGCCCTGAAGCGCGACCCAGTCGGTGTCGTCGAGGACCGGCCGCTCGGGTGACCTGCCGCGCAGAGGATCCGCCTCGATCAGCGTCAGTACGCTTTCGCCGGAGGGGTCGAGCGCATAGGCATAGGGCGACGAGGCGACACCTGCCGCCGCGAACCGGTCGATCAGTGCCTGCTCCGCCACCATCGGCCTTTCGCCGCCGAGAAGCGTCTCGCCCGCCCCGGCGACGGCGCCCTGAGGCAGGTCGCCCGTGGTGAGAAGCGTGAAGGTCGCGCGCAGTCCGGCATGGCGAAGCACGGTGACGAGCGGGTCTTCCACCGCCGCCGCGAGGTCGGCCGCCAGCACCTCGCCCGCCGCGACCTCGGGCGTGTCGGCGCCTTCGACCAGCGCCCTGCCCAGCACGATGATCCCCCCCGGCAGGACGAGGGAGCGGGCGATGCCGTCGGGCACGACGAAGATTTCCCCCGCGGGGCCGAGGAGCCGTTCGTGCAGCCGCGCCAGCGCCTCCTGCCCCTCGGGGCTCGCGCAGGGCGTGCCGGCCAGCCGCGCGAGGTCGGCCAGGACGGCGCGGCCGATCTCCTGCCGCTTTGCGAAGGGCAGGGAGGCTGCGGTGTGGCGGACAAGTGCGTCCGGCATCAAGAAGACCAGGGCACCGGCCACGGCCGCGAGCGCGCCGCCGAGAAGTGCCCGTCGCAGGCGCCCCGGATGCGGCCGCCGCGCCTCGATCAGCTGATGGACCTTGGCGATGGCGGCGACCATCGCCTCGTCGTCGATCTCCAGCTCCTCCTCGGCATCCATGGCGGGGGCAAAGCGGGCCGGCAGCGCAGGCCCGGGAAGGCGCACGGTCGCTGGCAGCGACCAGTGCGCCAGCGCGCGTCCGCTCCGCGTCTCGGAAATCACCAGCGTGGCGTCGCCGAAGGAGACGATGACCTCGCGCCGCTGCGCCTCGGGTCCGTCGCGCCACAGGCCGGTGCATTCCAGCCGCTGGTATTCCTGAAGCGCCGTCATCGGCGGGCGGGCCTGCTCGCTGCCTCGATTGGCGGGCAGGATAGCCGATGCCGCCCCCCCGGACAATGCGCGCAGGCGCTACATCAGCTTGGCCACCGCACGCAGTTCGAACTTCTGGATCTTGCCGGTGGAGGTCTTCGGCAGTTCGGTAAAGACGACGTGCTTCGGCGTCTTGAAGCCGGCAAGCCGGGCGCGGGCGAAGGCGATCAGGTCGGCCTCCGTCGCCGTCTGCCCCTCCTTCAGTTCGACGAAGGCGCATGGCACCTCGCCCCATTTCTCGTCCGGCTTGGCCACGACGGCGCAGAGGAGCACGGCGGGGTGGTGCATGAGCACGCCCTCCACCTCCACCGAGGAGACGTTCTCGCCGCCCGAGATGATGATGTCCTTCGCGCGGTCGGTGATCTTGATGTAGCCGTCCTCGGTGAGATAGGCGATGTCGCCGGAATGGAACCAGCCGTCGCGGAACGCCTCGGCGGTGGCCTCCGGGTTGCGGTAATAGCCCTTCATCACCGAATTGCCGCGCAGCACGACCTCGCCGAGATGCCGGGTGTCGCGCGGCACCTCGACGCCGGTGTCGTCGTGGACGGTCGCGGCCTCCATCATCGGCATCGCGACCCCGGTCCGCGCCTTCAAGGCGGCGCGCGCCTCGCCTTCCACGCCATCCCATTCCGGCTTCCAGAGACATTCGGTGACATGACCGAAGGTTTCGGTGAGGCCGTAGACCTGGGTGACGTTGAAGCCGAGCGGCTCGATCGCGGCGAGCGTCGCGGCCGGCGGCGGTGCGCCGGCGGTGAAGACCTCGACCACGTGGTCGAAGGCGCGGCGTTCCTCCGCCTTTGCGTTGATGATCGCATTGAGGACGATCGGCGCGCCGCCGAAATGCGTCACCCCCTCGTCGGCAATGGCAGCGTAGATGTTCCTGGCGGTAATGTCGCGGCAGCAGACGAGCGTCCCGCCGAGAAGCGGGATCATCCAGGTGTGGCACCAGCCGTTGCAGTGGAAGAGCGGCACGATGGTCAGGTACACCGGGCGCAGAACCATGCGCCAGCTCACCACCGTGCCCATGGTCATCAGGTGGGCGCCGCGGTGGTGATAAACGACACCCTTCGGCCGACCCGTGGTGCCCGACGTGTAGTTGAGCGCGATCGATTCCCATTCGTCCTCGGGCAGGACCCATGGCGCGCCCGGATCGCCCCCGGCGAGGAGGTCCTCGTATTCGAGGTACCGGCCCGTGGCGGTGATCCCCGCCTCGGGGTCGGCCACCTCGATGATCTCCGGTGCGGGGCCGGTCATCGCCTTGACCGCCGCTTCGGCGAGCGGCAGGAAGGCCGTGTCCACCAGCACGACCTTTGCCTGCCCGTGATCGAGGATGTAGCGCACCGTATCGGCATCGAGCCGGATGTTGATCGTGTTGAGGATCGCGCCGGCGGCGGGCACGCCGAAGTGCGCTTCGGCCTGTGCGGGGATGTTGGGCAGGATCGTCGCCACCACGTCGCCCGGTCTCACCCGCCGCAGCGCAAGTGCCGAGGCGAGCCGGCTTACCCGCGCATGGTACTCCGCATAGCTGCGGCGCATACTGCCATAGACCACGGCCGTCTCACCGGCGAAGTGGTCGGCCGCGCGGCCAAGATGCGACAGGGGCGTCAGCGCCACGAAGTTCGCGCGGTTCTTCTCCAGCCCCGTTTCGTCGGCCAGCCAGCCCATGGTCTCCTCCCCGTCTCGCCACGTCGCTAACGGACGCGCAGTTTCATGCTTGCCCGGCTTTATGGGTTTGAGCAAGCAAGACACGGAGACCGGATGACGACCCTTGCCGACCCCGCCCGGGAAAGCCGCACGCTTGTCGCGGCGGGGCTGATATTCGTCTATGCCATGGTCATCGGTTTCACCGACAACTTCGTGCGGGTGATCGCCGAGGATGCCGGGCTCTGGCAGTTCCATGCAGTGCGGATGGTGATGGCGATCGCGATCCTGTTGGTCCTTGCGCCGTTCTTCGGGCTCAGGCTGCGGCCGGCGCGTCCCGGCGCAGTCGCGCTGCGCAGCGCGGTGCACGGGATGGCGATGATGATCTACTTCGGCTGCCTCGCCTTCCTGCCGGTCGCGACCGTGGCGGCGGGCCTGTTCACGGCGCCGATCTTCACGCTCCTCATCTCGCGCTTCGCCTATGGGCAGCGGATCGGGCCGTTCCGCATCCTCGCGGTCGCGGTGGGTTTTCTCGGCGTGATCCTGGTTCTGAAGCCAGGGCAGGGCGGCGATCTTGGCCTGGCGACCGTGCTGCCGGTCGTCGCCGGAGTGCTCTACGCGCTCGGCAACATCGCCACCAGAACCTGGTGCGCGGGCGAACGCGCCGAGGTGATGCTCGCGGGCTTCTTTCTTGCACTCGGCACCTTCGGGCTGATCGGCATGGCGATCCTCGCGTTCTGGCAGCCCGCGGTGCCTTCCGGGGTGGAGGGGTTCGTCCTGCGCGGGCCGGCCTGGCCCACGGGGCGCTTCCTCTTCTGGACCTTCGTGCAGGCGGCGGGATCGCTTCTCGGTGTCGGCATGATGATCCGCGCCTACCAGATCGCAGACGCGGGGCGGGTCGCCATCTTCGAATACGTGATCCTGCCGGCTTCGGCCTTCTGGACCTGGGCGCTCTGGGGAGAGACGCTCGGCCCGCTGGCCGTCGCCGGCATCCTCCTGATCTTCGCGGCCGGGTTCATCATCGCGCTGCGCGGCCGCTAGGGGGCGACCGTGATCCTGTCGCGCGGACGCCGGTACATCTTCATCCACATCCCCAAGACCGGCGGCACGGCCCTGACGCTCGCGCTCGAGGGGCGCGCCATGCGCGACGACGTGATCCTGGCGGACACGCCGAAGGGACGCGCGCGGCGGCACCGGATCAGGGGTGCGAAGGCGGCGGGGCGGCTCTGGAAACACGCGACCCTCGCCGATATCCGCGGGCTCGCGAGCGACGAAGATATTGCGGCCTTCTTCACCTTCACCCTCGTCCGCAACCCCTGGAACCGGATGGTGAGCTATTACCACTGGCTCCGCGCCCAGACTTTCGCCCATCCGGCGGTGGCGCTCGCACGCAAGACGGACTTCACGGGCTTCCTTGCGGCCCCCGCGACGCAGGCATCCATCGCCGCGCATCCCTACGCAAGCTATGTGACCGACGGCGCGGGGCGGGAACGCTGCGACCTCTTCCTCAGGCTCGAACACCTCGCCGAGGACGCGGCACCGCTCGAAGCCCATCTCGGCTTCCGCCTGCCGGTCCTGCCCTTGGCCAATGCGTCCGAACGCGCACGCGACTGGCGCCCGTACTACACGGACGCAGGCGCCGCCACTGTTGCCGCGATCTGCGCCGCGGACATCGCCCGCTTCGGCTACCGTTTCGATCCCGGCTAGTCGTCTTCGTTGCGGAAATGGCCCGCGCGGGTCCAGGGGGCGCGAGGCCCCCGGCCCCGGTTTCGTCAGGCCGCTCTCCCGCCGGCTCCGAACCGTCCGTAGAAGCTCTGCTCCTTCGCCGCCATCTCGCGCAGGAGCGCGGGCGGGGCAAACCGCGCGCCCTTTGCGGCAAGGCCCTCGCAAATCTCCAGTGCCTTCCCCGCACCGATCATGTCGAGCCAGGAGAAGGGTCCGCCCGACCAGGGCGCAAAGCCCCAGCCGAGGATCGCGCCGACATCGCCTTCGCGGACGTCGGTGAGCACGCCTTCCTCCAGCGCGCGAACCGCCTCCAGCACCTGCACCATCATCAGCCGGTGCTGCACTTCCGTCAGGTCCGGCTGGATCGCCACCACCGGCCAGAGCTCTGCAAGGCCCTCCCAGAGGCCGAGTCGCCCGCCCTTTTCATCGTAGGCGTAGAAGCCCGCGTTGGCCTTGCGGCCGAGCCGTCCGCGGTCGGCCATCGCGAACAGAACCGTGTCGACGGCCGCGTCCGGGTAGGCGGCCCCCATCGCCGATTTCGTCGCCTTGGCGATCTTCACGCCGAGGTCGATCGAGGTCTCGTCCACCAGTTGCAAGGGTCCGACCGGGAACCCGAGAAGTCGCGCCGCGTTCTCGACGAGCGCCGGCTCCACGCCCTCGGCGACCATTCGTATGCCCTCGTTGATATAGGGGATAATGCAGCGGTTGGCGTAGAAGAACCGCGCGTCGTTGACGACGATCGGCGTCTTCCTGATCTGGCGCACGAAGTCGAGCGCCTTGGCCACCGCCACGTCGCCGGTCTCGTGCCCCCGGATGATTTCCACCAGCATCATCTTGTCGACCGGACTGAAGAAATGGATGCCAATGAACTGCGCAGGGTGCCCTGAGGCGCGGGCCAGTTCACTGATCGGGAGGGTGGAGGTATTGGTGGCGAAGATCGCGCCCTCCGGCAGGACCGCCTCCGCCTTGGCCGTCACCTCGGCCTTCACCTTCATGTCCTCGAAGACGGCCTCGACGATGAGGTCCGAGCCCGAGAGCGCGGCGTAGTCGGTCGTCGCGGTGATCCTGCCGAGCACCTCCGCCTTCTTCCCGGCCGTCACCTTGCCGCGCTTCATCCCCTTGTCGAGAAGTCCCTCGGAATGGGACTTGCCCCTGTCGGCGGCCTCCTGGGTGGCGTCGATCAGGACGACCTCGATCCCGGCGTTCGCCGCCACGTAGGCGATGCCGGCACCCATCATGCCGGCCCCGAGGACACCCAGTTTCCGCACGGTCTGGTCGGCGACCTTCGGCCGGTTCGCGCCCTTCTCCAGCGCCTCCTTGTTGAGGAAGAGCGAGCGGATCATCGCCGAGGACGACGGGTTCATGAGGACCGAGGTGAACCAGCGCGCCTCGATCGTCAGCGCGGTGTCGAAGGGCACAAGCGCGCCTTCATAGACCGCCGAGAGGAGCGCCTTCGCCGCCGGATAGACGCCCTGCGTCTTGCCGTGCACCATGGCATTGGCCCCGACGAAGGTCATGAAGCCCGCCGGGTGATAGGGGGCGCCGCCGGGCATCTTCCAGCCCTTCTGGTCCCAGGGCTTGACGATGTCGGCATCGGTGGCCGACAGCACCCATTCCCTGGCGCGGGCGAGGAGCTGGTCGGGCGCCACGACCTCGTCGATGAGCCCGGCCGCCTTCGCCGCCTTCGGCTCCAGCATCTTGCCTTCGAGAAGCACCGGCGCCGCCGCCATGGCGCCGACCATGCGCGAATAGCGCGTGGTGCCGCCGCCCCCGGGAAAGAGGCCGACGAGGATCTCCGGCAGGCCGATCTTCGCCTTCGGATTGTCCGCCATGATCCGGCGGTGGCAGGCGAGCGCGATCTCCGTCCCGATCCCGGCGCAGGTCCCCGGTATCGCGCAGGCGACCGGCTTGCCGCCCTTCAGGGTCTTCGGGTCCATCCCCGCGCGTTCCAGCTTTCGCAGGATATGGTGCCCCGACATGGTGAAGTCGAAGAGTCCCTGCGCCGGGTTCCCGCCGGCCTCCTCGCGGATCGAGGCCAGCACGTTCAGGTCCATGCCGCCGGCGAAGTCCTTCTTTCCGCTCGTGACGACGATTCCCCTCACCGCAGGGTCCGAAAGCGCGCGGTCCACCATGTCGGACACGAGGGCGAAACCTTCGCGGCTCATCACGTTCATGGACTTGCCCGGCACGTCCCAGGCGATCGTGGCGACGCCATCGGCATCGACGGAATAGGTGAAGTCAGTCATCTCGTATCTCCCTCGGCGGATCGGCGGGCTGGCGTTCCGGCGCCCGCCGGATGGGTCTGTGAAGTCGGCGGCCTCAGCCCGGGCGGCTGGCCTCGGACGGATGGAAGGGAAGCCGGTCAGGGTTGCGTCCGGCCTCCGGGAAGACTATCGGCAGCGCGTCGTTGAGGATTGCATAGCGCGCCTCGCAAAACCGCCAGACGGAGCCGTCGAAGACGAGCGTCTGGCTCGCGGCATAGGGCGGCGCGATACGCTCGATGCCGCGCATGATATGGGTGTAGTGGATCCCCTCGATCCGTCGGCGGGTCACGTAGCGCGCCTCGCGGCTGAGCCGGAGATAGTCGGTAATGCCTTGCCGACGGAAGCCGCCCGACACGCAGATGAGCGTTGCCCTGAGATCGTCCGCGCCGGTCAGGTCGAAGCGCTTTGCCTCGGTGTGGATGGTGTAGGGCAGGGCGATGGCGGACAGGTATTGCTCCACGTCGCCGCGCAGGACCGCGTCCGAGACGAAGTCGAGCATCGTCTGGTAGATGTCGAGCGGATCGACCATTGCCCCGACATCGGGATGCTGCTTCGTCATGGGAGCGGGCTCCCGTCCCGGCGGGTTCGCAAGACCCGTCCCTTGTCGCGGACGTAGAGCTTGTCGACGTCGGAATAATGGACGCGGTCGGAGGCGGCGCGGGTTCCGACGATCAGGTAGCTGCAGGGCGCGGCGGAGCGGTTGTGGACGTGGTGCCCGTTCGCCACGCCCGCGGGCCATGAGGCCACGTCGCTGGGGTGCAGCACATGCGCGCCGTCGTCCTCGATTACCGTGGCCTCGCCCGCCAGCATGTAGAGGAACTCGTCCTCCGCCTCGTGCCAGTGGCGGTCCGAGGAGAAGGCGCCGGGCGCGAGCGTCTCGACGAAGGCGCCGAACTGGGTCAGGCCGCCGGTGTCGGAAAGAAGCTCGGCGCGGTAGTGACCGAGCCGCGCCGCCTGTTCCGGCGTCGCCTCCTGGGTCCGCGAGGTGCCCTTGCGCAGGATCACCGCGGACCCTCCCAGGGCGTGCCGTCCCTGTAGGTGAAGGTCGCCTTGCCGTCCTTCATCTCGACCATCAAGTCCACGTCGGAATAGGTCGCGACCTCGTGCTTCGCCCGTGTTCCGACGACGAGGAACTTCGCCACGCGGTCGGTGCGGTTGAGGAAGTGATGCCCGTTCGTGTCGCCGGCCGGGAAGGCGGCGCAATCGCCCGGGCGCATCACCGTCGCGCCGTCGTCCTGGACGAGCGTGCATTCGCCCTCGGTCACCATGACGAACTCGTCCTCGTTCCGGTGCCAGTGGCGCAGGCTGGATTTCGCGCCGGGTTCGAGGATCACCAGGTTTGCGCCGAACTGCGTCAGCCCGCCCGCGTCGCCGAGACGGAGGGACGACCGGCCCTTCATTTCGGACGCATAGGGCTCGGGGTAGATGGACGCGGTCTTCAACGGGCATTTCGTCTGGTCGATGACGGGCATCACACCCTCTCGATGATCGTGGCGGCACCCATGCCGGAGGCGATGCAGAGCGTGGCAAGCCCGGTGCCCTTGCCGGTGCGCTCCAGCTCATCCAGCAGTGTGCCGATGATGATGGCGCCGGTGGCGCCAAGCGGATGGCCCATCGCGATGGCGCCGCCATTGACGTTCACCTTGTCGCGCGAGACATCGAAGGCCTGCATGAAGCGCAGGACGACGCTCGCGAAGGCCTCGTTGACCTCGAAGAGGTCGATGTCGGAGATCGCCATGCCGCTGTCCTTCAGGATCTTCTCGGTCACCGGCACCGGGCCGGTCAGCATGATCGTCGGATCGGTGCCGATCTTGGCCGTCGCGCGGATGCGGGCGCGGGGCTTCAGGCCCCATTTTTCGCCGAACTCCTTGTTGCCGATGAGGACGGCGGCCGCTCCGTCCACGATGCCGGAGGAGTTCCCGGCATGGTGGATGTGGTTGATCTTCTCAAGGTGCGGGTACTTCATCAGCGCGACCTTGTCGAAGCCCGGCATCACCTCGCCCATGTCCTTGAACGAGGGTTTCAGCGCGCCGAGCGTCTGCATGTCGGTGCCGGGGCGCATGTATTCGTCGCGGTCGAGGATCGGCAGCCCGTTCTGGTCGCGTATGGTCACGATGGATTTCGAGAAACGCTTTTCTTCCCAGGCCTTTGCGGCGCGCTTTTGTGATTCCACTGCAAGCGCGTCGGCGTCGTCGCGCGAAAAGCCGTACTCGGTCGCGATGATGTCGGCCGAAATGCCCTGCGGCACGAAGTAGGTCTTCATGGCGAGGCTCGGGTCGACCGCGATCGCCGCCCCGTCCGATCCCATCGCGACGCGACCCATCATCTCGACCCCGCCGGCGATATAGGCCTGACCGGCGCCGCCCCTGACCTGGTTCGCCGCAAGGTTCACCGCCTCCATGCCGGATGCGCAGAAGCGGTTGATGGCGAGGCCGGGGACGCGCTCGTCGAGGTCGGAGAGCAGGACGGCGGAGCGGGCGAGGCAGCCGCCCTGTTCGCCGACCTGGGTCACGTTGCCCCAGATCACGTCCTCGACCGCCTGGCCGGATAGGTTGTTGCGTTCCTTCACCGCGTTCAGAACCCTGGCCGACAGCGCGACCGAGGTCACCTCGTGCAGGCTCCCGTCCGGGCGGCCGCGGCCGCGCGGGGAACGGACGGCGTCGTAGATATAGGCCTCGGTCATGGTTGTCTCCGGATCACTCGGCGATCTGAACGCAGCTTGTCTTGGTGGTGATCACCCGGGTCTTCAGCTGCTCTTCCATCTTCGTGCGGGCCGCTTCGCAGAGCGCCTCGGTGGCGAATTCCTGTTTCTCGACATGCACTTCGTGCCGCACGTTCTCCATCGTCACGGTGTAGACGATGGCAATCAGCATCCATTTCATCGGGGGGTCTCCTCCACTCGGGCCCGGTCGGACGGATTGCCGGGCATCAGGTCATAGGGATGTTTCCAGCCGGGAAGGGCGGCGATGCGCCCGAGCCAGCGGTCGATGTTCGGCCACTCGGCGCGGGTGAAGCCGAAGGGTTCGGGATAGTAGAGATAGCCGCAGCAGGAGAGATCGGCGATCGTGGGGCCCGCCCCGACGATCCAGTCGCGGTCCTGAAGGTGGCTCTCGAGCGTGTGGACCGCGTTGCGAAGCCGCGCCTGCAGGAAGGCGATGACTTCCTTCGGGCGCTTGTCCTCGGGCAGGAAGTTCATTAGGAACCGCACGGTGCCGGCCTGGGAGGACATCTTGTGATTGTCCCAGAGCACCCAGCGCAGCACCTCATCGGCCGCGCCGGGCTCGCCGCAAAGCCGTCCGGTCCTGCGCGCGACATGGTACATGATCGCGCCGGACTGGCTGATGACCGCTCCGCCATCCTCGAGTACCGGCACCTCGCCCATGACGTTGAGCCTGCGGAACTCCGCCGTGCGGGTGGCGCCGTTGAAGAAGTCGACAAAGACCGGTTCCCAGTCGTAGCCGGCCAGTGTCAGCGTCGGCGCCGCCTTGTAGGCATTGCCGCTTTCGCCGAAGCAGTGGAGCCGCGCCGTCATGCCGCCCTCCCGTGGCTGACTGTCGGAGCAGGGCCTGCGCGCCCCGCCGCCACCGTCACTCGAACCGATGGCGCACCGATCGCGACCGCTGCGGGGTATTCCGGCCAAGAAGAACAAGGATTTGTTAATCTTGTCCGGTCACGATCGAACTCGCGGTACAGGCAGGAGCGCCGATGACCGCCCCAGGAGAAACCGCTCCGGGCCTGACGAGAAGCACCCCGCGTTCGAGGGCCGGCGTCAGGTCCGGGGTGCGTCTTCTGGATCTTGCTGACGCAAATGCTCAATTCTGCCCACTCCACAATCACGCCTTGCGATCCTCGAGCTCTGCCTTGAAGAGCCTCAGCCGGTGGGTGAGGTTGTCACGGTCCACGACCGAACCGAAATGCTCGAAGAGGAAGGTCAGCGCCTCGTCGGTGCTGACGCCCGCCTCTTCCGCGAAGCGGGCGAGCGCGCGATAGGCGTCGTTCGTCAGTGCGACGGGAAAACGGCGGGTAAGGCGCAGGCGTTTCGGCATCTTTCCTCCGGTCAGGGTCCCCCGCTCGCTGCGGGGACGAACCGTGCGTGGTTCCTCCGCGGAAGCTTAGAACGCCTCGGGCGGCAGCGCCATCACGAGGTCGGCACCTGATTGGATGCGGGCAAGGTGAGTCGCCGTCATCGGCAGATGCCGCGCCATGTAGTAGCGCCCCGTCGCCAGCTTCGTCTCGTAGAACGCTGCGTCGGAACTGCCGGAATCGAGCGCCGCAAGCGCCGCTTTCGCCATGCGCGCCCACATCAGGCCGAGGCATGTCAGCCCGAAGAGATGCATGAAGTCGTAGGAGCCAGCGAGGGCCGCGTTGGGATTCTTCATGCCGTTCTGCATGAAGAACATGCCTGCCGCCTGCAGGTCCTTCGACGCCGCCTTCAGGGGATCGAGGAACTCCGTCTTCAGCCGCTCCTCGCCCTCGTTCTCCTTCAAGAAGCCCTTCACCATCTCGAAGAAGGCCATGACGTGCTTGCCGCCGTCCTGCGCCAGCTTGCGGCCGACGAGGTCGAGCGCCTGAACCCCGTTGGCGCCTTCGTAGATCATCGTGATCCGGGCGTCGCGGGCGAACTGCGACATGCCCTGTTCCTCGATATAGCCATGCCCGCCATAGACCTGCTGGGCGTTGACCGCCGTCTCGAAGCCCTTGTCGGTGAGGAATCCCTTGATGACCGGGGTGAGGAGCGAGACCATCCCCTCGGCGGCTGCGTCGCCCGCGCGGTGGGCGCGGTCGATGAGCGAGGCGCCCCAGAAGGTGAAGGCGCGTGCACCTTCGAGGAAGCTCTTCTGATCCATCAGGTTGCGCCGGATGTCGGGGTGGACGATCAGGGGATCGGCGGGCCCCGACGGGTTCTCCGCGCCCGTGACGGCCCGGCCCTGAAGCCGGTCCTTGGCATAGGCGAGCGCGTTCTGGTAGGCGGCCTCGGCCACGGCATAGCCCTGGAGGCCGACGCCGAGCCGCGCCTCGTTCATCATCGTGAACATGTTGCGCATGCCCTTGTGCAGCTCGCCGAGCAGATAGCCCGTCGCGCCGTCGTAGTTCATCACGCAAGTGGCGTTGCCGTGGATGCCCATCTTTTCCTCGATCTTGCCGACCGAGACCGCGTTGCGGGCGCCGAGGGTGCCATCCGCGTTCACCATGAACTTCGGCACGATGAAGAGAGATATCCCCTTGGTGCCCTCGCCGCCGCCCGGCGCCTTGGCGAGGACGAGATGGATGACGTTTTCCGCAAGGTCGTGATCGCCGGCCGAGATGAAGATCTTCTGGCCGGTGATCCGGTAGCTGCCATCCGCCTGCGGCTCGGCCTTCGTGCGCAGGAGCCCGAGGTCCGTACCGCAGTGGGGCTCGGTCAGGTTCATCGTGCCGGTCCAGTCGAGCGCCACCATCTTCGGCAGGTAGGTCGCCTTCTGCGCCTCCGTGCCGTGGGCGAGGATCGCCGAGATGGCGCCGTGGGTCAGGCCCTGGTACATGTTGAAGGCCATGTTGGCCGAGACGAAGATCTCGCCGACCGCGGTGCCCATGATGTAGGGCAGGTTCTGCCCGCCGTATTCCTCCGGCAGGTCGAGTCCGTTCCAGCCGCCGTCCTTGATCGCCTGGAACGCGTCCCCGAAGCCCGTCGGGGTGTAGACCACGCCGTTTTCAAGCCGGCAACCTTCGCGGTCCCCCGCGGCGTTCAGCGGCGCCAGCACGTCGCGGGCGATCTTGCCAGCCTCGTCGAGGATCGCCGAGGTGAAGTCGGGTTCCAGCACGCCATAGCCGGGCACGTCGCTTTTCGACACTTCCAGCACTTCGTCGAGGACGAACTGCATGTCACGGATCGGCGCGGCGTAGCTCGGCATGGTCGGGTCTCCTCCCTCGGGTCGTGTCAGGCTGCGTGGGTCTTCTGTTCGGCCAGCATCTTGCGGCCGAGTGCGATCTGCTCTTCAAGCTCGGCGATCGTCGCGTCGATCTCATCGCGCTGGGATTGCATCTCCGACTTGCGCCGCTCGGCCATTTCCAGCGTTCGCGTCAGCTGCATGTTTTTCTGGTCGTCGAGATCGTAGAGGTCGAGAAGCTGGCGGATGTCTTCGAGGCTGAAGCCGAAGCGCTTGCCGCGCAGGATCAGTTTCAGCCGGCCGCGGTCGCGACGGGTGAAGAGGCGTTTCTGCCCGTCCCGGATCGGAAACAGGAGTTCCTTGGCCTCGTAGAACCGGAGCGTGCGGGGCGTCACTTCGAAGGCGTCGCACATCTCTCGAATCGTCATCAGGTCATCGCTCATCAATGGCCCTTCCATGAGTTGCCGTTGCGTCATGGCCGGGCAGATCGGAAGTCTGCCGCGACCTTACAAGGGAAGTTTACGTGCACGTCAGTGTAACGTAGCGTCACGAAATCGGTGACGTAATGTCCGTGAAACGCGCCTGCGGAGACACGAAACTTATGTGCGCCGCCGACGCGGCGCTTTCCGCAGCCGCCGAGCCGCTGGACGGGTCAATCCTTCAGCGAATCGGCCGTCCGGTCGCGCAGCGCCGTCAGGTCGGCGATGGTCGCGTCAAGCTCGGCGCGCTGACGTTCCAGCTCCGCCAGTTGCCGGTTGGCGAGCTGGATCCAGACCTGATACTGCTCGCGGGTGCCCTTCTGGGCATAGAGGAGGAGCCATTGGCGGATCTCCTCGAGGCTGAAGCCGAAGCGGCGCCCGCGCAGGATCAGAGTCATCCGCGCGATCTCGCGCGGGCCATAGTAACGGGCGCGGCCTTCCTTCACGGGCGATAGAAGCTCGATGTACTCGTAATAGCGCAAGGTGCGGGGCGTCACGTCGAAACGTGCGCACATGTCCCTGAACGAGATGAGTTCGTCCGCCATCCCGGGCCTCCCGGGTCAAGCCTATTCGCAGGCGCTGTCCGAGACAACTCGCTTACCGCTGCGCTAGTTCATAAAGCCCGGGGCAACGAAATGAAACGCGTAGGCGACGATCAGTGCCGGGATCGTCGAGAAGGCCGTCGCCATGATCGCCGCGCGCGGGGCAAGCGCGATGGCAGGGAAAAGCGCGTCGCCGTCGTTCGAGATCGCGTTGGCGACGAGGGACGAGAAGGGTATCGTGCCGTGCACGTAGAGCGTCGCGACGAGGACCTGGGGCCCGCAGCCCGGAACGAAGCCGATCGCCGCCGCGACGAGCGGCAGGACCGGGGCGATGGCCTGGAACATCGCCTTCAGGTCGAGCCCGGCATAGACCGCGGCATAGTCGTAGGCGAGGTAGGCAAGGATCACCCAGACCGAGATGAACGAGGTTTCCTCGGCCATCCGTGTCACCGGCGCATCGCCCGGGTTTGTCATCGCGGTGACGGGCGAGACAGCCCAGATGGCGAGGCCGAGGAGGGCGCCGGCGAGCGCGATCGCGGTGACGGGAACCCCCAGCATGTGGGTCAGGTCCACCGAGACGATCTGCGCGGCCCCGACGATCAGGCCGGGAATGGCGGCGGCAAGGAAGGCGTAGTCGCGCATCCGCGTGGTGCCGATCCGCGGCGCGATCTCGCAGGCGCCCCCCTGCGGCCGGTAGTCCACATTCACGAAGCGGTCGATGAGCCAGCCGGTCAGGATGCCCACGGCGAACTGCAGCGGCAGGAGTACCAGCGCCGCGTCCGGCCGGGTGGCAAGGAGCAGGAAGGCCGCGTCCCCCATCGTCGCGGTCAGTGCGGCGACGACCGCACCGAAGCTGACCTTGCCCGAGGCATAGGCTGCCACCACCACGACCGCACCGCCGCAACCCGGCGTCGCACCGAGGAAGGCCGCTATCGGCACCTGGAACGCCCGCGCCTGTCCCATCGCAATCCCGAGGTCGAAGCGAAAGAGCCGTTCGAGCCCGTAGAACAGCAGAAGCGTCGCGGCGACGAAGGCGGAGACCTGGACGAAGGCATCCTGCATTAGTCCGCGCGTCAGTGCGCCAAGCTCCCCAGGCGCGAGCGCCAGCGCCACAAGGGACCCGGCAAGCGCAAGTCGACGGGGCCGGAACGGACCGAGACGGGCGACGAGCGGCAGGGACGCGAGGGAAGCGGATGAATCCATCGGCATGAGTTACATTGCTGCATAAGGTGAAGCCAAGGCTATAATGGACAATATTGGCCCTTGCGGCGGCTGTGTCAACTGGCAGATTGGCTCAGACCGAGAGAGGAGCCGGGAAGATGAAGGAACGCAAGCGGACCGCCGCACGACAGTTCATCGAGGCGATCCCGCATTCGCGCGCGCTCGGGCTGGTGCTGGACGAGATCGGCGACGGCGTGGCGGTGATCTCGATGCCATGGGACGCCCGGCTCGTCGGCGACCCGCAGACCGGCGTCATCCACGGCGGCGCGGTCTCGGCCCTGATGGACACCTGCGGCGGGGCGGCGGTGATGAGCCACCCGACCGGCGCGGTCGGCACCGCGACGCTCGACCTCAGGATCGACTACATGCGGCCAGCGACGCCCGGCGCGCGGATCACCGCGCGGGCGGAATGCTATCATGTCACCCGCTCGGTCGCCTTCGTCCGCGCCACCGCCCATGACGGCGAAGAGGGCCGCCCCGTCGCCGCCGCGACCGGCGCATTCACCCTGGAGCGGCCGGAGGCGCGGAAATGACCCGGCGGCCTAAACCCGAACCGGTGCAGGTGGTGAAGGAGCGCCGCGACGCGGCACTCGCCGCGCTTGTGCATGGCGTGCCCTACATCCGCTTTCTTGGCATCGAGTTCGACCGCCGGGGCGATGAGCTGACGGCGATCCTGCCCTATGACGAAAAGCACATCGGCAACCCGCTGCTGCCCGCGCTTCACGGCGGGGTGACGGCGGCCTTCCTGGAGGTCACCGCGATCATCGAACTGGCCTGGGCACAGACCTGGGAAGAGATGGAGAGCGGTCGGCTCGACCCCCTGAGCCTCGCGCCCGGGCACCTCCCGCGCCTGCCGAAGACCATCGACCTGACGGTCGATTACCTCCGCTCCGGCCTGCCGCGCGACGCCTACGCGCGGGCGCGGATCAACCGGTCGGGCCGACGCTATGCCAGCGTCCATGTCGAGGCCTGGCAGGACAACCGGTCGCGGCTCTTCGCGCAAGGTACGGGGCACTTCCTGATGCCCGAACGCGGTTGGCCGCTCGATGCGGGCGGCGATGGCTGAGATCACCCATGCCCGCGTCCTGAGGATCGCGGCGCCCATCGTCCTTTCGAATGCGACGGTGCCGCTTCTCGGCGCCGTGGATACGGGCGTCGTCGGCCAGTTGGGGCAGGCGGCGCCGATCGGCGCGGTGGGGATGGGGGCGGTGATCCTCGCCTCGGTCTACTGGATCTTCGGCTTCCTGCGCATGGGGACATCGGGCCTCGTCGCCCAGGCGCATGGCGCCCGCGATCCCGCCGAGACGGGCGCGATCCTGATGCGGGCGCTGATGATCGGCGGGGCGGCGGGCGCGGTCTTCATCCTCGCGCAGGGGCTCCTCTTCCGCGCCGCCTTCGCGCTCGCCCCGGCCTCGACCGAGGTGGAAGCCCTGACCCGCGCCTATCTCGCCATCCGCATCTGGGGGGC
>WBZL01000423.1_pt1 | contig 47349 bp, 37 predicted proteins | sample 5204291 | NCBI WGS metagenome assembly WBZL01 (sample SAMN12344345, study PRJNA552823) | activated sludge metagenome | biome: Activated sludge suspended growth; feature: Nitrification reactor; material: Wastewater; isolation source: activated sludge from nitrification reactor of wastewater... | reverse complement strand
GCGGCCGCTACTCAGCCAGCTGGGGGGATGGGCCTGGGGGCCGCTACTCAGCCGGCTGGGGGGATGGCCGGGGGCCGTTACTCAGCCCGCTGGGGATGGGCCCAGCGGTTGTTCAGCCCGCTGGTGGTGCGGGTTTCGGGCGGCTCTTGAGCGGCACCCGCGTCCTGAGTAGGCGCGTGAGCGCCGTATCGAAGGGCGCCCCCCGTCGCGATGCCGCTGGGGCTGGGCTCCGAACCCTCCTCGACTCGAGGTTGTTCGTCAGTGCTTCCCTTCGCGCTGGTGGCCCTTCTTGGCGCCGGCGGCCAATTCGACGTCGGCTGCGTGGTCCGGGACGTAGGCCTGGGTGTCCTTCGGTGGGCGCAGGTAGCCGGTCGTTGGGGGCCGGTCGGGAAGATCCAACGTCGGCGGGGGGACAGCCGTGTACGGGATGGTGGACAGCAGATGGTCGATGCAGTTGATGCGCGCGCGACGCTTGTCGTCGCTTTCGACGACGTACCACGGGTTGGGCGCGACGTCGGTGTGGACGAACATGTCGTCCTTCGCGCGTGAGTAGTCCTCCCAGCGAGTGATCGACTGCAGATCCATCGGCGACAGTTTCCAGCGACGCATGGGGTCTTCGAGCCGCGAGCGGAAGCGGGCCTCCTGTTCCTCGTCGCTGACTGAGAACCAGTACTTGCGCAGCATGATCCCGTCCTCGGTGAGCATGCGCTCGAAGATCGGTGCCTGATACAGGAAACGGTTGTACTCCTCGCGGGAGCAGAACCCCATGACCCGCTCGACGCCGGCTCGGTTGTACCAGCTGCGGTCGAGCAGGACGATCTCGCCGGCGGCGGGCAGGTGCGAGACATACCGCTGGAAGTACCACTGCGTCTTCTCGCGCTCGGTGGGAGCCGGTAGCGCGGCGATGCGCGCGATGCGGGGATTCAGGTACTGGGCGACGCGTTTGATTGTGCCGCCCTTGCCGGCCGCATCGCGGCCTTCGAAGATCACGACGAGTCGGGCGCCAGTGGTGCGTACCCACTCCTGCATCTCGACGAGTTCCGCCTGAAGCCGGAACAGCTCCTGTTCGTACAGCTTCTTGTTCATGCGCGCGCGCTTGGTCGGCTGGTCGTCTGACTTCTTCTTCTTTCCCACGTCTCGCACGCTACCCGCGGCGGGCCTCCGACATGGCTGCGACGGCCAAAGACGACGCCCACGACGGCTGAGACGCTCAGTCCACCGATGCTTCCGGTACACCCGCGCTACTGCCCGGCCTCGCTGGGGGCAATGGCGTCGCGACTCCCCCGCCAGTCTGTCGGCTGGTACCCGCTCTCGACTCTGAAGCCCGCTCTGCCCTTGAGCTGAGGGCCTGGTCACTGCACCCCACTGACGCCGCTGGCTACGGCGAGCACCGGTGGGTTGCGGCGAGAGCCGGATCCGCCCATCCGCGGCGTGCGAGCGGCACTGTCGGGATGCACCGGCGCACTGTCGGACGCGAGGGCGGTTGTGCCCCTGTTGAGGGATCGATCCGCCCCAAGACGCTGTGAACGACGCGACAGTCGAAGGTCGGCTAGGTGCACAGACGCCAATCATTCGGGTCTGCGTGCCCGGTCCAGGCTCACAAGGTGATTTGAGGGCCTTGTGATTGGCGGCTGTGCATCCAACGGCAGGCTCACGCCCCTCAATGACGCCGGGCAATCCGCTACTGCGCGACCCTGTCGGGCGCACCGGCTGCACTTTCGCCGCTAACGAGGTGGGCCACACTGCCCCCGCGTCGACAGTCGCCGTTGCATCCCGACAGTGCCGCTCGCTACGCGGAGCACCGGTGGATTCAGGCCAGACCCGCCGCCCGCGAGCACCGTTGTGTGAGTTGCCGACTCGCCCCTGCTCAACCCCAGGGGCCCGGAGGCACGAAAACGGCACCGCGCCGCGATCGGTCGCGCCAGAATGCGGGGGTGAGTTTCAGGAGTGTGTGGGATCGGACAGCGCCGCCGCGCAACGCCGATGATGCTGCGTTCCTGACCCGCTACGAGTCGTGGAGCAGGTGGTTCATCGCCGCTGCAGCTCTGGTGCCTCTGCTGGTGCCGCCCAAGAGTGGGAGGGAACTCTCGACTGCTGTCGGGATCGTGTCTTGGCTGATCTTCCTGGGCGACTACATCGTTCAGTCGCGCAGCCGGATCAGGTATCTGAAGTCCCGCACAGGAGCCTTCGATCTTGTGATCGTCGTGCTCACGTCGCCGTGGTACATGCTGCCCGGCGTCAACGGCGGCGGCCTGATCGTGCTGCTGCGCCTGGCGCGGCTGCTGCGCATCATCTTGGTCGCGCGGGGAGCGCGGCGGCTGATCGAGCGGCTCGGCCGTGCCGCCCTGGTGGCCGCGATCGTCGTGATGCTCTGCTCGTGGGTGGCCTACCGCGTCGAGCAGCCGGTCAATCCCCAGTTCGCCACCTACGGCGATGCTCTGTGGTGGGGATACGTCACGCTGACGACGGTCGGTTACGGCGACATTGTGCCCATCACGCTGGAGGGCAGGCTGTCGGGTGTGGCGATCATGACCGTGGGCATCGGCTTGCTGGGTGTCCTCGCCGGTACGTTGTCGTCTTTCTTCAAGCTGACTCCCTCGCAGCACGCCGCAGACGAGAAGCAAGCGGAGAAGGAGCGCAAGAAGCGAGGGATCGGGGACCCAGCCGATCCCAAGAAGCACCCACCCGATCCCCCCGTCGACGACAGCGCTGACATCGCCCAGCAGGCGGCAAGCCATCGTCACGGTAAGAAGCACCACGGCGAGGGGGTCGCTCCGGCTGACTCGACCGAGCCCGTGACGGCGACCGGGACCGCGACCGTCCCCGCGACCGGGGTCGATGTCGATGCCGATGCCGCGAGTGGCCCCCACACTGCCGCCGCGCACAAGTCCGGCTCTCACCACAAGCATTCGTCCGCGCACGGCGATCGAACGAGCGGTGACCCGGTGGCCGACGCCGCCGCGGGAGGCACCGTCATCGATGACCCCAGCAGCGCCGTCGCGATCAAGGCCCTCTCTGACCAGATCATCGAACTACGCGAACACATCAAAGACCTGAACGACCACATCCGCGGCCAGGACCGCTCGTGAACCGTCGTCGATCGGGGCAGCCTCAAGGTGCCCCGATGGCGATGCGGGCAGCGCGGCGCTGCCCCGATGGCGATGCGGGCAGCGCAAGAGTGCCCCGATTGAAGACGGAATCGCCGTGAAGCCGCTGGATCCACGGTTGCTGCGGTGGGCTCGTTCGACTCGCGCGTTCCTCGTGGCCTCGGTTCTAGCGGGGGTGGTCACGACCGCCGCGATCGTGGCGCAGGCCGTCCTTCTCGCCACGATCATCACGCAGGTCTTCCAAGCCGGGGCGTCTCTGTCGGACGTGTGGGCGCAGGTCCAGGGGCTGGCGGCCGTCATCCTGGTGCGCGCCATCATGGCCTTCCTGCTGGAATGGGTCGCGTTCCGCTCCGCGGCGCGGGCCAAGAGCGAGCTACGTATGGCCGTGCTCGAGCACGTGGTCGCGCTGGGCCCGGAGTATCTGGACGGGCGGCGGTCAGGGGAACTCGCCCAACTCACCGGGCGCGGTATCGACGCGCTGGACGCGTACTTCGCCCGCTACCTGCCGCAGCTGGTTCTTGCGGTGATGGTGCCGATCGCGATCATCGCCGTGATCGTCACCGAAGATCTTCTGGCCGCGGTGATCATCACGTTCACCATTCCACTGATTCCGATCTTCATGATCTTGGTAGGGCTTTACACCAACAAGCAGATCACCCGGCAGTGGCGCACCTTGGGTGTGCTTGCCGGACACTTCCTGGACGTGGTCGCGGGCCTCCCGACGCTGAAGGTGTTCGGTCGCGCGCAAGCACAAGCGCAGACGTTGCGTGAGATCGGCGACCGCTACCGGCGCACCACCATGGGAGTGCTTCGTGTGTCGTTCCTCAGCGCGTTGGTGTTGGAACTGCTCGCAACGTTGAGCGTCGCGATCGTGGCCGTCGCGATCGGCCTGCGGCTCGTCAACGGAACGATGGATCTCTACACCGGTCTGCTCGTTCTGATCCTCGCGCCCGAGGCGTACTTGCCGTTGCGGATGGTCGGTGCCCAGTTCCATGCCGCCGCCGATGGTGTGGCCGCGTCGGAGCAACTGCTCGACATCCTCGACGAGGACATCTCCGAACAAGCCGCCAGCGCCCCCGACCCGGGCCGACTCGACGGCGCGACTTTGGTGTTGGACGACGTCACGGTCATGTTCCCCGGCCGCAACCTGCCTGCCGTGGCCGGCCTCACGTTGCGCGCGGAGCCGGGCGAGATCACGGCCGTCGCCGGCGAGTCGGGGGCCGGGAAGTCCACCGCCTTGCGCGTCGCCTTGGGATTCGTCACCACCGAGAGTGGCGACGCCATGGTGGTACGAGGCGACACCTACCGACGCTCGGCGCTTCCTGAGCGAGCGTGGTTGGACCAGTTCGCGTGGTTGCCGCAGGAACCGATCATGCTCGCCGGAACAGTCGCGGACAACATCCGGCTGGGGCGCCCGGACGCGGACGACGCCGAGGTGCGGGAGGCCGCCCACGCCGCTGGATTGACCGATGACGGTTTCCTGGAGCAGAAGCTCTCGGACGGGGGCGCCGGAGTGTCGGCGGGGCAGCGCCGTCGGATCGGCTTGGCCCGGATCCTGGTCCGCGATTCGCCGGTGATCTTGCTCGACGAGCCGAGTGCGGCGTTGGACGAGGACACGGAGGCGCTGGTCGTAGCCGCCGTCCAGCGGTTGCGGGACGCGGGTCGCACCGTTGTGGTCGTAGCTCACCGTCCGGCGCTGCTCGACGTCGCGGACACGGTGGTGACGTTGGCGGCGCCCGATCCCGACGACTTGATCACTTCGGAGACCGACGATGTATCGCTGCCGGGGTTGGGCCGATGAGTACCGCGCCGACTGTTCAGCCGGGAGAGCCCGAGCTGCTGCCGTCGCTGTTGCCGGGGGCGTCCGGCAGTCCTCTCCTGCGGGTGTTCCGGGCGGCACGTCCGGTGGCGGGACGCCTGCTGCTGGCGGCGTTCTTGGGAGCCTTGGCCATCGGCTGTTCGGTGGGTCTGCTGGCGACGAGTGCGTTCTTGATCAGCAAGGCGTCCCTGCAGCCGCCGATCCTGCACCTTCAGGTTGCCATCGTGGCGGTGCGGGCGTTCGGGATCGGCCGGGGGGTGTTCAGATACGCCGAGCGCGTGGTGGGCCACGATGCCGCGTTCCGATCGCTGACCGATCTGCGGATTGCCGTGTACGACAGGCTGGCGGTCGTCGCTCCTGCGGGTCTCGGTGCGTACCGAAGTGGCGATCTGCTCAATCGACTGGTCGCCGATGTCGACGCGATGCTGGACTTCCACCTGCGAGTGGTCCTGCCGTATGCGTCGGCGTTGCTTGTGGGGACCGGCTCGGTGATCTTGGTGGCGTCGTTCGTGCCTGCGGCGGGGGTCGCGTTGGCGCTGGCGTTGCTGGTCGGGGGGCTGGTGGTTCCGGCGATCACCCTGCGGTTGACCGAACGGACGCAGCGGTTGGTGGCGCCGCAGATGGGCCAGCTGACCGCCGAGACGGTGACCCTGGTCGACGGCGGCGCCGAACTGATCGCGCTGGGTCGTGCCGACGATCTTCTGGATCGGATTCGTTCGACCGATTCATCGCTGACTGCCGCTGCGGGGCGGGCGGCCGTGTCCGGCGGGACGGGAGCCGCGTTGGGCGTCCTGGCGCAGGGCGCTGCGGTGATCGCGTCGGTGATCTTCGGAACCCAGGCCGTGACCAGCGGCGCGCTGGACGGAGTGAACCTGGCGTTGGTCGTGCTGGTTCCGTTAGCTGCGTATGAGGCGGTGCAGGTGCTGCCGGCCGCGGTGATCGTCCTGGCACGGGTGCGGGAGTCGGCGGCTCGGGTGGTCGAGGTGATCGACTCTCCGAACCTGACGCCCGACCCGGTCCCGGCGGTCCCGCTGCCCGACCCGGTGCCCGTCGGCGGGCTGCATGTGCGCGACTTCGTGGCCGGGTGGGCGCCGGAGCAGTGGGTGGCCGAACCCGTGTCGTTCGAGGTGGCGGCGGGCTCGTCGCTGGCGGTCGTGGCGCCCAGCGGCGTGGGCAAGAGCACGGTGGCCCTGGGTCTGGCTCGGATGGTTCCGACCGCGGGATCTGCCGGTTACGGCGTGGTGGACCTGGCCGACGTGACCGGAGACGACGCCCGACGGGTGGTGGAACTGGTCCAGCAGGACGCGCATCTGTTCGACACGACGATCGCCGAGAACATCCGGTTGGCGCGGCGATCGGCGACGGACGAGGACATCACCGAGGTCTTGACCGATCTGGGATTGGGTGACTGGATCGCGGGCCTGCCGCACGGTATCGAGACCCGCGTGGGAAGGTTCGGCCGCGCGGTGTCCGGTGGACAACGGCAGCGGATCGCGATCGCCCGCGGCCTTGTCGCCCGAGCACCGGTGATGATCGCCGACGAGCCGACGGAACACCTGGACGCGGCCAACGCGGAAGCGGTCATGGCAGCGTTGAATCGCCACTGCCGAGATCGGGTATTGGTGCTGATCACGCACAACGTGACCCAAGCCGCCGAGTGCGACCAACTCGTGCGCCTCTACCCGGCGGACACCTGACCGCCCCCCGGGGTGCCGCCCAGGGGGACCGCAAACCTCGGGCCAAAGCGTGTAACTCGGGCGTACCGGGGCTCGTACCGCCGAGGTGTGCGCCGACGCGCGAGGTTTGCGGTCCCCCTGGCGGACGGTCAGAGGCCGGCGGCGCGGGCCGCTGACTCGGTCATGTCGTCGAGCGTGTGGCGGGCCTGCCAGCCCAGGACGGTGTGGGCGCGATCGGCTGCGGCCACCAGTTCCGGTGGATCACCGGCGCGGCGGGCGACGACGCCGTACGGAAGATCCCGACCCAACGCCCGGCCGACGGAGTCGATGACCTCGAGCACGCTCGAGCCCTGACCCGTGCCGATGTTCACGACCTCAGCAGTGGGGCCGGCTTCGACCAGGTCCGCAGCCGCTGCATGCGCATCGGCGAGGTCGACGACGTGGATGTAGTCGCGCAGGCAGGTGCCATCGGGCGTCGGATAGTCGTCGCCGAACACGATCGCGGGCTGGTCGTTCCGGACGTTGCGCAAGACGATGGGAATCAGGTTCGCAACGCTGGTGTCCGCGAGTACGGCGTTGGCCGCGCCTGCCACATTGAAGTACCGCAACGAGATCCACGACATGCCGGACACGGCCGCGGCATCGCGGGTGGCCCACTCGCCGATCAGCTTCGTCTCGCCGTACGGGTTGATGGGGGCGGTGGGTGCATCCTCCGGAACGGGACTCACCGGCGGCTCGCCGTATACCGCGGCGCTGGAGGAATAGACCATGCAGCCGACTCCGGCGTTCCCCATCGCCTCGAGTAACGCCAGGATTCCGTCCACGTTCTCGCGGTAGTACCAAAGCGGCCGCTCCACCGACTCTCCTACGGCCTTCTTGGCGGCCAGATGGACGACGCCGGTCACCGTGTGATCGCGCAGGGTCTGCTCGACCAGAGCACGATCGGCCAGACTCCCCTGGACCAGCGGCACTCCGTCGGGCACTCGAGCGGCGATGCCGGTGGACAGGTCGTCGAACACCACGACCTGACGACCGGAGTCCTGCAGAGAGCGGAGCACGTGCGAGCCGATATACCCGGCGCCGCCGGTAAGCATCCATGTCACGCGCCGACTGTATCCATGCCCACCGCCCGGGGGACCGCAAACCTCGCGCACCGGCGCAGGCCGCGGGCGTAGGAGGCTCGCTATGACCGAGGTTCACGCCGGAGCGCGAGGTTTGCGGTCCCCCGGGGGGCGGGGCTTTGGTCCTCAGTTGGGGGTGGGCGGTTCCGTCGGGGGTGCGGCGGGCCTAGCGTGGGTCGGTGAGCAGCACCTCGTCGACGGGCGACCCCACCGCTTCGGCGGGTGACGCGGCGTCGATCGGCGTCCCGGCTGCGGTGTCGGGGGGCGACCCGGGCGCGGCTTCGATGGGTGACGCGGCTTCGATCGGCGACCCGGCTGCGGCTTCGGCGGGCGGTCCGGTCGCGGCTTCGATGGACGATCGGTTGGCGGCTGCCATGGTTGTCGTCGCCGATGGGTTGGACCTGGCCACCACGTTGCGACGGATCCTGCACGCTGCCATCGACCTGACCGGCGCCCGGTACGGCGCCCTCGGGGTGCTGGGCGGCGACGGTCTCAGCGAGTTCGTGTACGAGGGCATGACCCCGGAACAGGCAGCCGAGGTCGGGTCGCTGCCACGCGGCCGCGGCGTGCTCGGCGAGTTGATCAGCCACCCGGTGCCGCTGCGGCTGGACCGGCTGTCCGAGCACGCGTCAGCGACCGGTTTCCCCGCCGGCCACCCGCCGATGGAGTCGTTCCTGGGTGTCCCGCTGCGTTCGGGAGACGCCGTGTTCGGCAATCTCTACCTGACTGAGAAGCCGGGCGGATTCGACGAGTCGGACGAGGGACGGGTGTTGGCGCTGGCCTCGGCCGCCGGAGTCGCGATCCGGAACGCGCAGCTGTTCGAAGCGGCCCGAGTCGGCGCGCAATGGCAGGCGGCAGCCGCCGAGATGGCCAACGCCGCGCTTCGCGGCGAGGACGGTGGCACGGTGTTGGAACTGCTCGCGCGGCATGCGCGCAGTGTGACTCACGCCGACATCGCCGTCGTCGTGAGCATCTCCGACGGCGACAAGCTCGTCGAGGTCGTCGACTCCGAATTCGACATCGACATGGCCGGAGCCGAGGCGATGTGCGACATGGTCGAACGCGCCGGGCCAAAGACGGTGCACCGCGATGTCACCGTCGACTGGGGAGCCGGCCCGGTCGTCGCCCCCGTCGTCGGGTGTTTCCCGGTCACGACGGACACCCGCGATGTCGGCACGCTCATGCTCGTGTGGACGCGCCCCGGGCCGATGCCGGAACGGGAGCAACTCGACGCCGTGCGCGGCATGGCCGTTCAAGCCGCCGTGTCGTTGACGCTTGACGTGGCCCGCCTGTCGGAGCACAAGCTGTTGGTGTTCCGGGATCGCGACCGGATCGCCCGCGACCTGCACGACCTCGTGGTGCAGCGCCTGTTCGCCAGCGGAGTCTCGCTGCAGGTGCTCAGCCGCCGCGAGGATCTCCCCGCGGACGCGCAGAGCCGTGTGACGCAGCTGATCGGCGAGATGGACGCGACCATCGTCCAGATCCGGGACACCATCTTTGAACTGCGCGAAGGGTTCAGCGGCACCTGGCAGGTCACCGAGGAGCTGCAGGCGGAAGTGGACCGCATGACCGACGCCCTGGGATTCAGCCCCGAACTGCAGGTCGACGCCGAGTTGACGACGGTGGACGCCGACGACATCACGCCCGACACCATCGCCGTCGTGCGCGAAGCGCTGAGCAACGTGGCACGCCACGCCGCAGCCCGCCACGCCACCGTTCGGGTGTGGTTCACCGACGGGGTCTACGGCATCGAAGTCAGCGACGACGGCCTCGGACCGGGTGACCCGGCGCGCTCGTCGGGGCTGAGCAACCTGGCCGAACGGGCTCAGGCCCGCGGCGGCAGCTGCTCACTGGAACCCGGCTCCGACGGAGGCAGCGTCCTGTCCTGGCGCGTCCCCCTGCACATCCCGGCCTGACCCCGCTGACTGTCTTCGATCGGGGCAGCCCCGTGGTGCCCCGATCGCCTTTGGGGCAGTGACACGCTGCCCATTCACGATTGGGGCAGAGCGAACCTGCCCCGATCGACGAGTTGGGACGGACGCCGCCGCCGCGGTGCTACTGGCGGTTGGTGGGCGGCAGCTGACCCCGCGCCACCAGTACCGCCGCCTGCGTCCGGCGCTCCAGACCCAGTTTGGCCAAGATCGACGACACGTAGTTCTTCACGGTCTTCTCGGCGAGGTGCAACTCCTCGCCGATCTGACGGTTCGTCAGACCCCGGCCGATCAGTTCGAGGATTCGCCGTTCCTGGTCGGTCAGACTTGTCAGGCGGCGCTTGCGCACTTCCTCGCCGCGTAGTCGCTGCAGCACCCGCTGCGTCGTGGCCGGATCCAGCAGACTGCGCCCCGCCGCCACCTCGCGCACAGCGTGCACCAACTCCTGGCCGTGCACCTCTTTGAGCAGGTAGCCCGATGCACCCGCCGAGATCGAGCGGAAGAGCGCCTGATCATCGGCGTACGACGTGAGCATCAAGGTGCGGGTCTCGGGTGACAGCGTCGCCATCTCGCGACACAGTTCGATTCCGCTGCCGTCGGGCAGCCGAACGTCGAGCAGCGCGACATCAGCATGCGCTGCGGGAAGTCGGTGCCGGGCGTCGGCGGCAGTACCGGCCTCCCCCACCACCGTGATGTCCGGCTCCAGGTGCAGCAGATCGCTGAGTCCACGGCGCACGATCTCGTGATCGTCGACGAGGAAGACCCGAATCGTCATTCGCTGTCGTTCCCTTCGTGACCCTGTTCGTCGTCGCTCCGCCCGAGTGTGTCACGCGTCGCCTGGGCCGGCAGGCAGTCCCCGCCGCGTGGTCAGGGGGAAACGTTCAGTTGGGTCACCAGGGATTCGCCCAGGGCGAGGTCCCCGGCAACGGCGGCGAGGTCCGGGCCTGACTCGGCGGGCACCCGACCCGCGCATAGGGCCACCAGGTCCGGGAACGACAGCGTGACTGTCGTGACCGGGTCGGCGTCCCCCACCATCACGCCGCGACCGTCGATAACACCGACCTGCACATCGAAATGCAGACCCGGTCCAGTCACCACCAGCGACACCGCCGATCCATCGGGAGCAGCCACCCGCCGTGCCCACACGAACTGCAGGCCGCTGATCATGCTCGCCGCCGCGACCCAGGCGGGCGGCCCACTCAAGCCGCCCGGAAGGTCGGCCGCGACCCGCACGTCGCGTTCGTGGACCCAGGTGTCGAAGATGCGCATCCGCAGCACCGTGTCCAGCGGCAGGGGCTTGCCGAACACCCCCATCGTGGGGTTCGTCAGGTCCTGCGGGCCCGCGGCTAGAGCGGCGGCGCGGGCCGTGATGGTATCGGCGAACTCGGTCAGCACCTCGTCGCGGCTGCGCGAGCGGCGCAAGTCGACGGGAATCTCGGTGATCCGACTGAGGCCCCGCTGAACGTGTGGCAACGACTCGTAGTCGGGCTTGTGTTCCGGGTCGGTACGACCGAGCAGAAAGCGGTCGATCGAGCAGACATGGGCAACCACGTCACCCACCGACCAACCGGGGCACGGGGTCGGGTCATGCCAGTGCTCGGCCCCTGCCTCCTCGGCGGCCGCGAGCAGCCCTCGAGCCGATTCCTCCCAGATCCCGATGAGGGTCGGGGCGTCGGCATCGGCGTACGGCAAAGGGGCGGCGGACTGAGCATCCATGCCCGCGACCCTACGCTGGACCGATGAGCACGGTGGCCGCAGTTCAGGTTCGGGTCGACGACGACGAGATGCCGGACGACCGACTCGACCGTGTTATCGCGATGTTGCGCGATGCCGGGCGTCCCGCGGATCTGGTGGTGCTCCCCGAGCTTTGGCCGGTGGGGGCGTTCTCGATGGACCGCATCATGGCGTGGGCCCAGCCAGTCGACGGGTCGTTCGCCGCGTCCCTGTCGGCGCTGGCCCGGGAATGGGGGACGGTGCTGCACGCCGGTTCGTTCCCCGAACGGCATGCCGGGGGGGTGTCGAACACGAGCCTGGTCTTCGACGCGACCGGGACACTCATCGCGACGTATCGCAAGATCCACCTGTTCGGTTTCGACCGGGGGGAAGCGGTGACGGTGGCGGCGGGAACCGAGCCAGCCACGGTGATGACGCCGCTCGGTCTCGCCGGGCTCACGACCTGCTACGACCTCCGTTTTCCCGAGTTGTATCGTCACCTGACCGACCGGGGCGCCCACGCTTTCCTCGTCCCGGCCGGGTGGCCGACCCGGCGGATCGCCCACTGGAGGGTGTTGGCGCAGGCCCGGGCCATCGAGAACCAGGCCGTCGTCGTTGCCGCGAATGCGGTGGGGACCAGCGGCGGCGTGGGCATGGGCGGACGATCGCTGATCGTCGCCGCCGATGGCACGGTCACCGCCGAAGGTGACGACAGCAGCGAACAGATCCTTGTCGCCGAGCTCGATCCCGAGCACAGCGCGGCCTGGCGTGCGGAGTTCCCGGCGTTACGGGATCGGCGTGGGTGGACGTCGCACGCCGCGGACGACGCGGTCAAGTAGGGAGACGCAGCTACGCGTGGGAGTGGGCAGCCACAGCTGATCGAGCCCGTAGTCAGGCGGAGCGCCAGCCACCGTCCGGTTCAGGCGAAGCGATCGGTGAAGCCCAGCCGGGTCACTTGTCGGCAGTCGCGCGGTCTGCGGCCTCGGCGTCCGGCTGGTCAGAGGTCGACGAGCGGCGGAACCGGCCCTTCTTCTCCTTGGCGGCATCGGTTGCGTGGCCGTAACCGTAGCCATACCCGTATCCGTAGCCGCCGTATCCGTCGCGCTTCTTGCTCGGCGCGTAGTTCAGCACCGTGCCCAGCAGTCGAGCGTCGACCTGGTCCAGAGCGACCAGGGCCTTCTCGAGTTGGTCGATCGACGTCCGACCGTGGCGCACCATGAGGATCGCCCCGTCGGCGGCGGCCGCGGTGATCGCGCCGTCGGACACCGCCAGCAGCGGCGTGGTGTCGACGATCACGATGTCGAAATCGTTGCGGCAGGTCGTCAGGATGCTCTTCATCTGATCAGACGACAGCAACTCCGACGGGTTGGGCGGGATCGTCCCGCTGGGCAGGACGGTCAGCAAGTACCGGTTCCACGGAAGCATCGCCTCGCGCAGCGGGACCCTGCCCGCCAACACGTCGGTGAGCCCCACGGACGAGTCGATGCCCAAGTATTGGGCAACGCGGGGACGCCGAAGGTCCGCTTCGATAAGACACACCCGCAGCCCCGCCTGGGCCATCGTGATGGCCAGGTTGCACGCGGCGGTGCTTTTGCCCTCGCTGGGCACCGACGACGTGATCGCCACGACCTTGGGGGGGTTGTCCACGTCGGTGTACTGAAGGTTGGTTCGGATGGTCCGGAACGCCTCGGACCGCAGTGCCTGCTGGTTCAGCGCCGGAAGAGGTTCGTTCTCGGCGTCGGGATCGAAACCGATGATCCCCAACGGCGCCGCGCCGGACAGGCCCGTCAACTGGGCCGATCCCTTGACCGTCGTGTCCAACTGTTCCCGGAGAAGCGCGATTCCGACACCGATACCCAGGCCCAGCAACAGCGCGAGCCCCAGCGTGGTCGTCGGATTCGGCGAGTACGGGCTGCTGGGCGGGACCGCCGGCTTGGTGACGGTGACCTTGATCGGCGCCGTGTCGGCGTCATCTGCCGTCTCCAGCGACTCGATGGCGTCGGCGAGCCGCTGCCCGGCAGCGTTGGCCAGCGCCGCGGCCTGCGCTGACGACGCGTCGGTCGCGGTCACTTCCAGCAGGACCGTCTGAGGCGGATTGACAGCGGTGATCTGCCCCGCCAGATCGCGTGGCGTGGCGGTCAGACCGAGATCGGAGATGACGGGTTCGAGCACTTCGGGGCTGCTCACCAGCTGTGCATACGTGGCGACCCGGTTCTGGGCGAACACGTCGGCCTGGACCGCGCCACCGGCGTCGGCGGAGGCCGCCTGGGATGCTGAGACGAACACCTGCGAGGTAGCGCGGTACATCGGCGTCTGCAAAGCCATCCAGCCCGCAGCCATCAGTAGCGCCAGCACCACGGCGACCACCGGGAGGTACCAGCGCCGGCGCAGTGCATACAGAACGTGACTCAGATCCACCAGTCAACCCCTCGTCAGTGTGCGTAGCGTAACTCAGGCCTCCGACGATTTGGGTCGGTCTGTCCTGTTCCACCGTCATGCCGCGAGCGCATCCCCCAGCCTCCCGCGGTGCAGCGATTACTCCGTAGTGCGCGCGGCCAGCCGGTACTCCGGCTTGTCGGGGCTCACTACCTACCGCCGGATGCACAGCCGCCAATGACATCGTCCTGGACTGACCTTGTGAGCCTGAACCGGGTCGTCAGGTCCGAATGGATGGCGTCTGTGCACTCAGCCAATCCCGGATCCGCCGGTGCTCCGCGCAGCGAGCGGCTCTGTCGCGCAGTAGCGGAAGCATCGGTGGATTCAGGCTTAAGGTGGGCCAATGGATCGGGGACGGGTCGCCGGCTTCGCCGCCGGTTTTGCGATCGGCGTCGGTGCGGCACTGGTTGTGCTCATCGGCTGGCTGGCCATCAGCGGGCTGCAGGCCCGCAGCGCCGCCCACGACATGCAGGCAGGGGTTGCCGCCGCGCAGGCCGCGGCCGCCGAAGGACGGTTGTCCGACGCCGCCGAACAGTTCCCGGCCATAGCCGCCGACGCCGCCGAACTGGACGCCGTCGTCAACTCCGCTCCCTGGTCGTGGGTCCGGGGTGTTCCGGGTCTGGGGGACTCGGTCGTGGCCGTGTCGGCGCTGGCGGCCGGAACCGATGAAGCTCTCGCCCCCCTGTCCGGGGGCGCGTTCGTGCAGTCGGCGGCAGCCACCCTCGGCGGAGGGGCACCGATCTCGCGCACGCTCGGCGATCTCGATCGGCTGGCCCCCAGCCTGGCGGCCGCCGCACGGGGCGCACGCACGAACCGAGCAGCGGTGGCGGCCATCGACCCGACCACCGTCGTCGGTCCGCTGCGTCCACTCGTGACCGACGCACAGCAGCGTTACCTGGACCTGGCCGATGGACTGGCGGCCGCTGTGGGGGCCGCGGAGTCCATGCCCACGGTCCTCGGCGCCAACGGGCCCCGACGCTGGCTCGTGCTGCTGCAGAATCCCGCGGAGGCACGCGGGTCGGGCGGATTCCTGGGTGCCTACAGCTTCGCCACCGTCCGCAACGGACGCCTGCAGCCGGGAGCGCGCGACACGAACAACTCGCTGGACACCGGGCAGCGGGTGTCGCTCGCCGGGATTCCGCGAGACACGCGGCAACTGTGGGGGTCGGATCTGTCGTACATGTGGGGCTTGAACATGGACCGGCACTTCCCCTTCACCGGGATGTTGTCGCAGCGGGTCATGCCGCGGGGCAGCCCGCGAGTGGACGACGTCATCGCGCTCGACCCGTTCGCGGTCGCTGCGCTGCTGGAAGTCACCGGGCCGGTCACCGCCGACGGCGTGACCATCTCCAGCGGAGATGCCGTGGACTTCCTGACCCGCGGTGTCTACACCCAGTTCCCCGAGTCGGCCAAGAAGGATGCGGTGGTGATCGACCTCCTGGACGAGGTGCTGGCGCGGGTGGCCGATCGCGACATGGACCTGACGGCCCTGTGGCGCACACTTGGTCCCGTCAGCGGAGACGGCCACATCCAGGCATTCAGCAACGACCGGGCCGTGCAGCGCGGTCTCGAGGCGATGCCCGCATCGGGGGCGGTGCCGCAGCGCCCGGGATCGTGGGCGACGATCGCCATCAATGACGTGGCCGGCAGCAAGATGAGCGCCTACCTGGAGACGCAGGTGGTCTATGAAGCGGCCTCCTTGTGTCCGGTGCCCGGCGCGCAGTCGCGCATCACGCTGACCGTTGAGAACGTCGCACCCCCCGGGCTGTCCGGCTACGGCAGCGGTCGCGTGGACAAGGTGGGCGGACCGGCGGGATCCACGAAGGTCGACACCGCCGTGTACGGGCCGGTGGGGGCGCAACTCGACGAGGCAACGGTCGACGGTTCGTTGGGGGCGGCCCGGACCGGAGCCAGCCGCACGCATCCGGTGTGGCAGCGCACCCTCGATCTGGCGCGCGGCCAGACCCGAACATTCGCCGTCGCGTTCTCCGAACCCTGGCGCCCGCAGGATCCCGTCGTCTTCGCGCCGCAGCCGATGGCCAACCCCACCGACGTCGTGGTGCGACGCCCCGCCACCTGCTGAGAGCGCCGCCCAGGACGCCATAGAGCCAGGTACCGTCCGGTGGCTCCCCCTGCGTTGCTGAGTAGCGGCCGCGGGGCTTCCCCCTGTTGGCTGAGTAGCGGCCGGAGGGTTCCCCTCTGTTGGCTGAGTAGCGGCCGCAGGCCGCGTATCGAAGCCTCCGTTTCGTGCGGCGTCGTGTTGGGGCTGCCCTTCGATACGGCGCTGGCGCGCCTACTCAGGGCGCTGCCTGGGGTGCGGCGTCGTGTTGGGGCTGCCCTTCGATACGGCGCTGGCGCGCCTACTCAGGGCGCTGTGGGGGAGGCTTGTGCCTGCTCAGTGTGCGGTGGATGGAGGCGGCGCACCGCCTCGGCGCGGTTGGGAAACCGGCACGAGGGCTTCCGCTCGGTTGGCTGAGTAGCGGCCGCAGGGCTTCCCCTCTGTTGGCTGAGTAGCGGCCACAGGCCGCGTATCGAAGCCCCCCGTTCGTCGGCGTCGTCTTGGGGGCTTGCCCTTCGATACGGCGCTGGCGCGCCTACTCAGGGAGCGGTGGGGGGTGCTGGCGCGCCTACTCAGGGCGCTGCCTGGGGTGAGGGGTCGTGGTGGGGGCTGCCCTTCGATACGGCGCTGGCGCGCCTACTCAGGGCGCGGTGGGGGGTGCCGTCGCGCCTACTCAGGGCGCTGGGTGGGGTGCGGCGTCGTCTTGGGGGCTGCCCTTCGATACGGCGCTGGCGCGCCTACTCAGGGCGCTGGGGGCGCTGTCGCGCCTACTCAGGGCGCGGTGGGGGGTGCCGTCGCGCCTACTCAGGGGCGCGGAGAGCAACTCTCATGCGTCGGTGAAGCCGCCCGGGCTGTTGGGCAACGGTGCCAGACTGGCAGGGTGAACGATCGACACCTCGTGCGAGGCGCCGTCATCGGTGCCCTCGTGGCGCTGGGGCTCCTGATGTTGTGGATCCTGATCACCGGCGTGCTGGCCTTTCGGTCAGCCAGCCAGGTGCAGCAGTCGTCGCAGGCAGCGGCCGATGCGTTGCGAGCCGGGGACACCAGCGCCGCGCAGGAGTCGATGGTCCAGTTACAGGGGAGCTCCGCGTCACTGGCCGCCACCCTCAACTCAGCACCGTGGACCCAGGTGGCGGGGGTGCCGCTCATCGGCTCGACGGTGGGCATGTTCGCCGGCATCGCCGACGGCACCGCAGCCGTGGCGGCTGCGACTGCGGGCAATGAGCAGGTCATCGCCACGACCGTGGCGGACCTGAAGAGGGAGGGGGCTTCGGCAGCGGGGCAACTGTCCGACCTGGCGCCGGTGACGAGTGCAGCGGCGCAGGGTGTCGCCGGCCCCGCCCAGCGGGTTGCCGCAGTGCCGGCGGACGACTTGTTCGCGCCGATCCGGCAGATGGCGCTGGACCGGCAGCAGCAGTTCCTGGGAATCGCCCAGGGCGTGACTGCCGCCGACGGAGCGGTGGTAGCGCTGCCTGTCCTGCTGGGAACCGACGGGCCGCGGACGTGGCTCGTCGCTGTCCAGAACGATGCCGAGGCGCGGGGTACCGGCGGGTTGTTGTCGGCCTATGCGGTGGTGGCCGTGCGCGACGGCCGACTGACGCCGCAGGAGTCGGGCACCACCAACGACCTGTTCAACTCCCCGGCGATCTCGGTGGCGGGCATCCCCCGCGACACCCAACAGTTGTGGGGCGCCGACCAACTCGGCCGGTGGTGGGGGATGAACCTGGACCGGCACTTCCCCTACGCCGGGTTGCTCATGCACCGAGGGTCCCCGGCGTCGGTGGACGACGTGATCACGATCGACCCCCGGGTCGTCGCCGGCTTGCTCAGTGTCACCGGGCCGATCACTGCCGCAGGCGTCACCGTCGACGAAGACAATGCCGAGGCATTCTTCACGCGCGACATCTACGAGCAGTTCCCGAACCCGACCCGCAAGGATGCGGTGACGGTCGCACTGATCGACCAGATGATGCGGAAACTGGCAGGCGGAGAGCTGAACCCGGTGGCGCTGTGGGATGCCCTGGCGGCGCCCGCATCGCAGGGTCGGCTCCTGACCTACAGCTCCGACCCCAAGGTGCAGAAAGCGCTGGAGCGGATGCCGACCGCCGGCTTGGTGCCCACCACTCCCGGACCCTGGGCGTCCATCGCGGTGAACGATTTCGGGGGGAGCAAGATGAGCGCCTACCTGGACACGTCGGTGACCTTCAGCACCGCCGCGTTCTGCGCCGATCCGGCACCGTCGTCGTTGACGGTGACCCTCACCAACGATGCCCCCGCCGGCCTGCCCGACTACGTCGACATCCGGTCCGACCTGCCGGGCAAACCCACCGGCACGGGCAGCGCGTTGGTTGGCGTCGCCAGCTACCTGCCGGTCGGAGCGGCATTCCGCTCGGCCACCCTGGATGGTCAGCCGGTGGATCTGTCGGGCGGAACCGACCGGGATCACCCGGTGGGCTTGACGACGATAGAACTGGAACGCGGGCAGACCAGGGAGTTGACGGTCACGTTCGAAGAGCCCCGGTCACCGGAGCAGCCGATCGTGTTCTCGCCGCAGCCGATGGTGCGGGACATGACTGTCATCACCAACCGAGCAGGTTGCTGACGCGAGGTCCGCTCGGGTCAGGCCTTCTTGCGGCGAGCAGCGACCACCAGGCCACCGCCCACGCCGACGGCACCCAGACCGGCGAGCAGACCGAGTACGGTGTCGGACCCGGTGCGAGACGGGGTGTCGCCACCACCGCCACCGTTTCCGCCGCCCCCGCCGCCGCCTCCGCCGCCACCGGAGTTGCTCACGACTCCCGAGGCGGATTCCGCTGCGCAGCCCTTGCCGCTGACGGTTGCCTCGAGGTCCTCGCCGTCGGGGAGGTTGGCGTTGATCACGGCCATGCCGTCGGAGTCGATGGTCGTGCTTCGGGAGAAGTTCGGACCCTGGACCGTCACGGTGCAACCGGGCTGCCCGTTGGCGATGACGATCTGGCCGTTCCCGGCTGTGATGGTCATCGCCGTCCCCGGCGGGTAGGCCGCGGCGGGTGCCATGACGATGCCAGTAAGGAGAATCGATCCCCCGGCCGCTAGTGCGAGCCGATTCCATGCTGCTGCCATGCACCCGACCCTATCCGACGGGCCGGACACGGTTGGCCGGTTTACTGGATGCGGCTGCTTCCGGGCGCGACCGGTCAGTTTCCGGACGCGGTCTGGCAGGCAGAACGGGCGTCCGGCGACTCGGCGTCGAGGCGTGCCGGGACACTCCGGACACGCCGAAGGGGCGGCCCCGGGTGGGACCGCCCCTTCGGACGAGAGTCAGGTGTGCGGATCAGTTGGTGCGACGCCGTGAGGCGATCAGCAGACCGGCACCCGCGCCCAGAACCACGACCCCAGCAGCGAGGCCGAGCGTGGTCGCAGCGCCGGTGTACGCCGGAGTCTGGCCGCTCGACGTGCCGTTGGACGTCGTCACCCTCGAGGGAGTGTTGGTGTCGACCGTGTTGTTGGACTGGTCCTTCGGCGGGTAATCGGCGGCGAAAGCGGGGGCGGCAGCAAGGCCGGTGATCAGCAGAGCGCCCCCGGCGGCTGCTGTCGTGCGCATGATTCGAGTCGTCATACAGCAAGACTAACCTGGGACCGGCAGACGTAAACACACAGAGTAGCGATGACCCTCGACTGCCACTGTGTCGTCGGTCACAGCGAAGGGGTGGGGCGTGTCGGACAGTCACTCAGCGCGGTGGTTCGCGGCTCTGGCTGCCGCGGTGGGGCCGTCTCGGATCCGCTCAGCCACCCCCGCGGACACCACGGACTGGCTGGGACGTACGGGGTCCGCCGGTGCGGTGGTGCGCCCCGCGAACGCCGTCCAAGTGGCCGAACTCGTGGCTGTGTGTCGGTCCCACCGAGTGGCCATGGTCCCGATGGGCGGCAACACCGGCTTGGTGGGGGGCACCGTCGGGCACCTCGGCCCCGACAGCGTCGTGATCGATCTGAGCGACCTCCGCGAGTTGCACATCGATCAGGCCTCCGGTGTCGCGCGCGCAGGGGCAGGCGTGACGTTGGCGGAGTTGCAGTCCGCCGCCGCCGCGGCGGGCTGGTACTACGGGGTCGATCTTGCCGCGCGGGACTCAGCCACAGTGGGAGGTACGGTCGCCACCAACGCGGGCGGGATTCGGGTCTGTGCGTTCGGAAGCACCCGGGCCCAACTGCTCGGAGTTCGTGCCGTCATGCCTGACGGATCGCTCATCGACGACCTGCGGGCCCTGCCCAAGGACAACACCGGATATTCCCTGCGGGATCTGTTGTGCGGCAGCGAGGGGACGCTGGGTATCGTCACTGCCGCGGCCCTTCGCCTGCATCGGCCCCCGGGGCGGGCGGTGACGTTCGCGATGACCGTTCCGGATCTGGCGCGCGCGGTCACGATTGCCCGCGAACTGTCGGACGAGCTTCGGCTATTGGCGGCCGAGATCGTCGACGCACGTTCATGGTGCTCCGCTGCGGTGGACCTGAGCCTGCGCGATCCGGTGCGGCCTGCGGCTGGGTTCGTCCTGCTCGTGGAACTCGATGCGGGTGGCCTGGAACCGGAGGCGGCTCTCGACGCCACTCTGGCTGCGGGTGCGGCGGTACTGGACGACACCGCCGTGGTCGCCGTCGACGAACCCGAACGCCGCGCGCTGTGGAAACTGCGCGAGGTTCAGGCCGAGTGGTGGGCAGCGTTGTCGCCTGGATCGGTAACCCTGCACAAGTACGACGTGACGCTGCCGGTCGCGGAACTGAATCGTGCGATGGCGACCCTGGCGGACATTCTCGAGCCGGTGGCTCAGCGATGGGGCGTGTTCGGCCACGTCTACGAGGGCAGCCTGCACATCCAAGCAGTGGGCACCGGCGCCACCGACCCCGACGGGGCCGTGTTGACGGCGGTGTCCGAAGCGGGTGGATCTTTGTCGGCGGAGCACGGCGTGGGCCGGGACAAGGCCGCCGCGCTTCAGCTGCGCCGCAGCCCCGCAGAGATCGCCACGATGCGGGCCATCAAGAACGCCCTGGACCCCGAGGACCTCATGAACCCAGGCGTCATCCTTCCCTGACCACCCTCACTGCCAACGGACATCAGCCCAGCGAAGAAGTTCTCCATCTGTTTAGCGTCAGTGGATCAGGGTTTCACCTGGGGCTGGGCGCATCCGCCGTCACGGTGAGGAATCCTGGGGACATGGCGATGACCTACCCGCAGGTGGTGGCGCACCGTGGCGCGAGTTCCGTGGCCGCCGAACACACTGCCGGGGCCTACCGGGCGGCGTTGGATGCCGGCGCGGAAGCACTGGAATGTGATGTCCGGCTGACCGCTGACGGACACCTGGTGTGTGTCCACGATCCGCGCATCGATCGCACCAGCACCGGCCGCGGCCGGGTATCCAACCAGACTCTCAGCGAACTGCAGGAACACAACTACGGGTCGTGGTGGGAGTCGGAGCAGCCCAGCGACGACGACATCCTGACCCTTGACGACCTGATCGACATGACCCTGCGGGCGGGTCGACGGGTCGAGTTGGCCATCGAGACCAAACACCCCACGCGCTACGGCGGCTACACCGAGCAGGTGCTGGTCCAGACCCTGCAGCGTCACGGACTGGATCAAGGGGATGATCCGCCCGTGCGGGTGATGTCATTCGCCGCCATCGCGTTGCGCCGGATGCGCGACCTGGCACCACAGATCCCCACCGTCTACCTGATGGACAAGGTGCCGGTGTGGCAGCGGGTGGGCCAGCTGCCGTTCGGCAGCCGGCTCGCCGGGCCGTCCATCGACTTGGTTCGTACCGAGCAAGCAGTGCTGCGCCGGTGGCGGTCGCTCGGCTACGGCCTCCATGTGTGGACGGTCGACACGTTCGACGACGTTCAACTGTGTATGCGCTCGGGAGTGCAGGCGATCATCACGAACCAGCCGGCCGACGTCCTGCGCTGGCGCGATGAGGTCTGGTCCGCCGAGCGAAGGGCCTGAGGCCTGGAGGGGCCTGAGGCATTGAGTACGGCCGAGCGATGCTGCACAGCCGCCAATCATTGGCCTCTTCCGGCGATGCCCACGCTCACGGCGATTGCGAAACCCCGAGTCATTGGCGTCTCTGCATCTTTCCCGGTCGGCAAGCACCGGGGAAACATGGGCCCTCCCCCCCACTCGACTCTCAACAGAGGCTCACTCTGCCCTCGAGGCGACGCCCTACTACGGCACCTCACTGATGCGGCTCGCTACACGCAGCACCAGTGAAGTGGGTGCTGGCGGCCGTATGGAATCGCTCCCTGAGTAGGCGCGCCAGCGCCGTATCGAAGGGTGCGGTGGGTGGAGCTGAACGTGGGTGGGGGCTTCGATACGCGGGCTGGCGCCCGCTACTCAGCCAGCGTGATCGTGGTGCCGGAAGCGCCGTTCCTTCTGCTCCCTGAGTGGGCGCGCCAGCGCCGTATCGGATCGCTCCCTGAGTAGGCGCGCCAGCGCCGTATCGGATCGCTCCCTGAGTAGGCGCGCCAGCGCCGTATCGAGTCGCTCCCTGAGTAGGCGCGGCAGCGCCGTATCGAAGGGTGAGGTGGGTGGAGCTGAACGTGGGTGGGGGCTTCGATACGCGGCCTGCGGCCGCACTCAGCCCACTGGAGGCGGGCCTGCGGCCGCACTCAGCCCACTGGAGGCGGGCCTGCGGCCGCACTCAGCCCACTGGAGGCGGGCTTGCCGTCGCACTCAGCCGCTGGGCGAGGGGGGCCGCCGAGGGGGACTCCCGATGTCAGGGCAAAAAAAGGTTCGAGCGTCACCGACGGGGGATGCAGCAACGCTCGAACCCTTGAGGCGTTAGGGCATCCTGACGTCGCGCGCAAGTTCTTGAATACAGGAATATCAACGGATACTTCCGTTCGGCCACAGGGCAGCGGCTGCTTCGATCGCTAGGGCCAGCATCTGTTTCGGGGGGATTCCGGCGCCAGCGGCGGCCGCGGCAACGTCTTCCCATTCGGGCTGCACGTTGACCACGTGGCCCTGCCACGACGCCACCTTCACCCCGATGTCGTAGCCATGAACCGACACACTCGATGGGCTGCGATCGGCGGCCAACTTGTCCACCGGAATTACGCGCATCCCGATGGCGGACGTCAGTCGCATCACGCGCCCGGCCAGCTCGTGCTGCTGGTCAGGGCGGCACAGTACGTCCAGTGTCAGCGCCGGTCGACCCTTCTTCATGTGGATGGGCGTTAACCACGCATCCGAGGCGCCCGCGCTCAGCAACTCCGCGATCACGCCTGGCCAGAGGCGGGGGTCGAGGTCGTCGACGTTGGTGGAAAGGACGACCGCCCGGGGCGCACGAGCATGCGCGTCCAGCGGCGTTCCGACGAAGACGCGCGTGACATTGGGGAAGCGCGCTGGGTCGGCGGTACCGGCGCCGACCCCGACGGCCGTGACGTGCAGCTGGGGACCGGAGGTCCACTCGTCGGCCAAGTGTGTGACCAGCGCGGCGCCGGTCGGGGTGCAGGCCTCGAACGCCGCCGGCCCGGGGAGCATGGGCGCGCCTGCCCGCGCGAGCAGCTCGGCAACCGCGGGCGGGGGCACGGGCATTACGCCGTGTTCGGTCGTGGCGGTTCCGGATCCCGTCGCCACGGGCGAGCAGGTGACGTGGGTGATGCCTAGGTCCACAACGGCCGCCACCACCCCCACGATGTCGCAGACGGAGTCCCACGCCCCGACCTCGTGGAAGTGGACGTCGTCGGCTGGCACCCCATGGACTGCGCCCTCAGCATCGGCAAGTCGGCTGAACACAGCGATGGCGCCCGAGGCGACGTCGGGACTGAGGGGGGCGTCATGCAGAGCCGCACGCAGGTCGGACCACCGATGCAGTGGGGACGATCCCTCGTCGGGCAGCGTCACCGCAGCCGCGCGGAGACCGCACCGGCGGACCTCGGCCACCTCCAGGGAGGCGGCGGGCAGCACGGCTGTGATCGCGGTGGTGGCCGCGGCAACGCTGGCACCGGCGTCGAGCAACGCGGCCAGCAGCATGTCGCCGGCAACGCCCAGGGAGGCGTCGATGTGCAGCGTCGTCGTCATGCCGGCCTGCTGGCGCGGGCGACTCGCGCCGCGTGAACTCCCGCGCCGTAACCGTTGTCGATGTTGACCACGACGACCCCGGGGGCACACGAGTTGAGCATGCCGAGCAGTGCGGCCAGCCCGCCGAACGAGGCGCCGTATCCCACGCTGGTCGGCACCGCCACCACCGGCGTTCCCGTCAGGCCCCCCACCACGCTGGGGAGGGCGCCTTCCATTCCTGCCACGACGATGAGGCAGTCACATTCGTCGAGGATTTCGCGGGTAGCCAGTACTCGATGCAGACCTGCGACCCCCACGTCGGTGATGCGCGTCGCGTTGGCGCCGTGGACTTGAACGGTCAGGGCGGCCTCGGCGGCAACCGGTCCGTCCGAGGTCCCCGCCGCGATGATCCCGACGGTGCCGGTGGGAGTCGGCAGTTGCCCCACGACCACCGCCCCGGGTTCCTCGGCCACGGTTACGGGAAGATCGGCCAGAGCTTCGGCCACGGCTGTTGAGTCGGCGACTCGGGTGGCCAGGACGGCACGCTCCGGGTGGGTCTCGTGCAAGTGCCGCAGGATCTTCACGATCTGTTCGCTGGTCTTTCCGGCGCCGTAGACAACCTCGGGGTCGCCGGTACGGGCGAGCCGATCTGTGTCCACGCGCGCGAACCCCATGTCGGTGAAGCCGGGGTCGTCGCGCGCCATGGCGGTCACGATAGTGCCGATAGGCTGCCCACGTGACTGTGGTGAGCATCCTGCTGGCGGTGGTGGCCCTTGCTGTGGCCGCTCTGGCCCTGCGCCGAGCCGATGTCGTCGAGCGCCGGGCGCGGCAGTGGAGTGAGGCCGCGGACGCCTCTCCCGCCGCCACCACGCCCGCGGAACCCGCCCCCACCTCGGCTGCGGTTCCTCGGCCGGTTCCCTCGGCCGGCGGTGCCCTCAACCGGGTGGGGGTCGTTCGTTACGACGCTTTCGACGACGCGGGTGGCCGCATGTCGTTCAGCGCCGCCCTGTTGGACGACTCCGGTAGGGGCGTGGTCCTCACCGCGATCCACGGACGCACCGAGACCCGCAGCTATCTGAAGCAGGTCCCCGTGGCCGCCGACAGCGGGCAACGTGACCTGTCGCCCGAAGAGAATCAGGCCGTCACTGAAGCGATGAAGGCCACGTCATGACCGTCGCGTACCTGGGGCCGCGCGGGACCTTCGCGGAGCGGGCCGCTCGACGATTGACGCAATCGCAGGACGAGGATCTGCGGCCCGCGTCGTCGGTGATCGCGGCTCTGGAGATGGTCCGATCAGGCGAGGTCCAATCGGCGGTGGTGCCGATCGAGAACAGCATCGAAGGATCGGTGTCGGGGACGCTGGACGAACTGAGCGCGGCTCCGGCGCTGCAGATCACGGCCGAGGTTGCCGTGCCGGTCCGGTTCACGCTGATGGCCCGGCCCGGGGTGGGACTGCCCGATGTCCGGGCCGTCGGCACTCACCCACATGCGGCGGCGCAGTGTCGTCGGTGGTTGTTCGAGAATCTGCCGGGTGCCTCGGTCGAACTGACGAGTTCCACCGCCGGTGCCGCCGAACAGCTGGCCGCGGGAGTTGCCGGGTTCGACGCGGCGATCGCCGATCACCTGGCCGCCGAGCACTTCGATCTTGTGTCTTTGGTGGACGACATCGCCGACAACCCCGAGGGGGCCACCCGATTCGTCCAGGTGGCGCTTCCGACACCGCCGGGCCCGCCGTCGGGCGCGGACAAGACGAGTCTGCTGCTGTTCATGCATGCCAACCGGTCGGGGGCGTTGCTCGAGATCCTGACCGAGTTCGCCGTCCGAGGCATCAACATGACCCGGCTCGAGAGTCGTCCGACCCGCAAGCTGCTCGGCGAGTACTGCTTCTCGGTGGACATCGAGGGTCACATCGCGGATGCACGGGTCGGCGAGGCTCTGATTGGGCTGCGGCGAGCGTGCGCCGACGTGGTGTTCCTCGGGTCCTACCCACGGCTGGACGGGCGGCTAACGGAACTCCCGCCGGGCCAGTCCGACGAGGACTACCGGGCCTCGCGCGAGTGGCTGCAGTCGCTGCGGGCCGGCGCACCCGAGACCCCCGAGTCCGGTGCACCAGACCCCGGCTGAGCGGGTCGGTGGCTGAGCGGCGGCCGAGGGTCAGCGGCGCTCGATGACGCGGCCGTAGCCGGTGATCGAACTGCCGGACCAGCCGGAGTCGGTGCGGTCCAGGCGTACCCCGGCGCCCGGGTTCAGGGCGTGGACGATCCGGTTCTTGCCCAGGTAGAGGCCGACGTGGCCACCGCCGCGGAAGAAGACCACGTCGCCGACCTTGCGGTCGCGTTTGCGGACGTGGTCCAGGGACGCGATCTGGGCGTAGGAGGTGCGGGGCAGCGTCTTACCCGTCGCCTTGCGATACGAGTAGACGACCAGGCCCGAGCAGTCGAACGCGTTGGGGCCGGTGGCGCCCAGAACGTAGGACTCGCCAGCCTGAGCCTTGGCGATCTTGGCGACCCGGTCACGCAGGACCTTGCCGCGCTTGTTGTCCTTCACCTTCACAGCGACGTCGGCGGACGCCTGGGTGGTGGTCACCGGGTTGATGGCCAGCGCCGCTCCGGCGAGGCCAGCGGCGATGGCGGTGGCCGCAATTCGTGTGGTGGTGGCAGTCGACATGGGGGACCTCCTCAAGGAATCGGGGTTCGGGTATCAGCGGGCGCGGATGACGCGGCGGTAGCCGTCGACCTGGTTGCCGTAGTAGCCCGTGATCTTGCTGAGCAGCACGCCTCGGGTGGGGTTGGATGCGTGGATGATCTTGTTGCCGCCGACGTAGATGCCCACATGGCCGCCGTTGTGCAGCACGACGATGTCGCCCACCCGCCGGTCGCGCTTCTTGACCGACATGAGCTGGTCGCGCTGCATGTACGACGTGCGCGGCAGGGTGACGCCGGTCGCCTTGCGGTAGGAGTAGACGACGAGGCCGGAGCAGTCGAACGCGCCCGGGCCGGTAGCGCCCAACACGTAGTTGTCGCCGTTCTGCGCCTTGGCGATCTTGGCCACGCGGTCACGCAGCACCTTGCCTCGCTTGTTGTCCTTGACCTTGACCGATGTCGCGGCCGACGCGGGGGCGGTCGTCATGGGAGCGAGCACCAGGGCGGAGCCGGCGACGGCTGCTGCTGCGGCGCTTGCGATGAGGGACCGGGTCACGAGTGAACTCCTTCGCCCGACAGTGGGCGGGTCTGGCAGGGGGACTGCCTGGACGAATCTCGTCCGCGCCATCCGGCTCGTGCTTGCCGGGTGGCTCTGGCGACCGTGAGCGACGCCAGAGCTGAACTCAAGGGCATCGACTGAATAGCGGACGCCGCGGCGACAGATCTGAGATATCCACAAGTAGCGGATCACACGCAGTAGTGAGACCTGTGACACATTCGCAGCGAGGCAGTCACAGGCGCGCGCGCGGATTCCGCAGGGGGGTCTCACGCTTCGTGGGAGTTGTCCAACGCCGCTGTGCCCTACGTCACATTGGCCGGTCTGGGGCTGTGGAGAACTCAGCCGAGCCCGCGCGCGCTGGGTGAATCCCGAACAACCAGGCGGATTCCACGCCAGGGATTGACGGCATAGCCAGGCACCGTCTGCAGCGTCACCCCGACCGCCGACAGCCACATCTGATACGCCGTCGCCGTGACCACACCACCGTGCCAGCGGCGCCACACGAGCTTGCCGTTGCCCGCGGCCGGCGGCGGGGCGATGGTGTCGGTGATCTCCACGACGTTGCCCCCCTGATCCAGCGTCCCCCAGGGGGAACGGGTCCGCGCCTGTCCGACCGTGCTCATGTTGCCCACGTAGTCGTCGGCCAACTTCGGGAAGGGAGTGATTTCGCACTGCGCCGCGGTGAACGGTGCCGGGCACCAGTCCGGAGCAACACCCGGGACGGCCTCGAACGAGGCCAAGGGCTGTCGGCGGGCATTGATGACGTCACCGTTCGCGTCGAGCTTGGTGGCGTGGGGCTGGTCGCCTTCCTTGCAGCCGGAGACATCCACGGGGCACGCGACGAACCGACCCGGATTCGTCGGGTACCCCCAGTACGAGAACTTGCCGCCGCCCTTGGGGTCGAAGTAGGCGGCCTTGATCCATTCGTCCTGACTCGACACCGCGAAGCCCGACTGGGAGTTACGCGTCGCCTTGCGGTTTCTCATCGTGTACATGCCGGTCTCGGTCTTCGGCGACAGTCGCACCTTGTAGGTCGTACGCCGCACCCGCTCACCGGTCACGGTGGTGACCCGGTGGGTGCGCGTCGAGATGAGCCGCCCGTTGTCGAGTGAGTTGGCGAGGCGAGCCGCCCGCGTGAAGTCCGCGACGTTGTACGGCTTGTCGATCCACTGCGGGGAAGCGACGTAGTAGCGCTGGCCCCGGGGTGCCCGCTTGTTCCGGTTGACGGACCCGTACTTCGGCCACACGTGTGATCCCTGCGCGGCCTCCCACAACCGGTACCGGTTGCGCCCAGCGGGGTCGACCGTGTTCAGGAAGCCGACCCATTGCGCGACGGTGAGCTCCTTCTCGGCGATGCGGTAGGCGTAGGACACGCTCCCGACCCCCATGCAGGAGGTAGCCGACACCGCTTGGACGGAGGGATCGGCGTTCTCGTCGATCTTCGCTCGCACGCCGGGGAAGGCAGCCCTACAGGACGCCTTGGTCTTGTAGACGTCGTTCCAGAAGGGGATGATCCACGCGTTCCGGTTGCGCGGCGCCCGAACCTTGACCGTGTCGAGGGACAGTACGTTGCTGGCGACCTTCGCCCCTGGGAACACCTCGGTCACGCTGTTCGACAGGAAGTTCGCGACGTACAGGAACCCGGCCCCGTCCGAGGTGATCCCGATCGGACGCCTCCCCGTTCGTGCAATCACCTTGGACTTACCGCCGGGAACAATCTTGGAGACGCTACGAGCGCCGTCGTTGGTGGTGAAGACGTTTCCGTAGGGATCGAGGGTGATTCCGATGGGCCGCCGACCAGTCCGGCCGAGGATCGTCGACCGGCCTGACGGTGCGATCTTGGAGACGTTCCGCGAATTCCAGTTCGCCGTGTAGACGTTGCCGGACGGGTCGATGGTGATCGCCTGAGGCCACGCGCCGGTCTTGCCGAACGTCGAGGCCGCTCCGGCGGGGGTGATCTTGGTGACCGAGTCCGACCCCTCGTTGGCGGTGTAGACGTTGCCGTCAGGGTCCAGCACGATCCCCAGCGGCCGCGAGCCGGTGGCCGCCAGCGTCGTAGACGTGCCGTTGGGGGTGATCTTGGTGACGGTGCTGTCGAGGTAGTTCGTCGTGAAGACATTCCCACCGGAGTCCACCGCGACGTCGATCGGTTGTCGACCCGTTGCGCCCAGGGTTGTCGATACCCCGTTGGGGGTGATCTTGGTGACGTTGTTCGACTTGAGATTGCTCGTGTAGACGTTCCCCGACTCGTCCACCGTGATTCCGCGGGGCTTGTCCCCGGTGGTGCCCAAGGTCGACGCCTTACCCGCGGTGTTGATCTTGGTGACGGTGTTCGCCCGTGAGTTGGCCGTGTAGACGTTGCCGAACGGGTCGACGGCGATCCCGTCGGGGCCGGCGTCGGTCTTGGCGAGCCGGGAGGATTCCCGAGGGGTCGGTTGTGTGGCGGAGGCGGATGGGGGGAACCCGACGCCCACTGCGGCAGTGCAGAGCGCGACCGCGATGAGGTCGATGCGGGAAGGGGCGGAGAGTCGAGTCATGTCGGGCGCCTCTGTTCGGGCTCGGTGCTGCGCGGCTCACCGTAGCGGACTGCTGCGGTTGACGTCCGGCGACGCTCGCTCAGCGGGGGCCTCGACGCACTCCAATCGTGGGCTTGGTGGGGGTCGTACGTGCCTGGGTTTCGATAGCGCTCGCGCGCTACTCATCACGCAAAGTTCGGCGCACTGCTCAGCCGAGGTGATCGGCCAGCCAGTGGGCCACACCGTCGTGTTGTGGGTCGGGCACCACTTCACCGGCGACCTCGAGCACCGACGGGTCCGCGCTCGCCACGGCCACGCCATGCCCCGCCCATGTGAGCAGCGGGATGTCGTTGGGCATGTCCCCGAACGCGACGGTGTCGGCGGCGGGCCAACCGCGTTCGGCCGCCAGGCCGGCCAAGGTGCTGGCCTTGGTCACGCCAGGGGGCGCCACCTCGAGCAACTGGTGGGTGCGGGACGAGTGGCTCACCGTCACCGCTTCCCCAGTCGCTGCGATCACCCTTGCAGCGATCTCGTGGGTGTGGGCAACGGGCCCGGCCCCGCGAGCCAGCAGTTTGACCGCGCTGCCGGCCGCCAGAACCTCGGCGAGCGGTGCGGCGTCCAGCGCCATCGTCGCCACGGCGGCGAAACCGTCCTCGTGGATCAGTCGCGAGCCGGCGAGCGGTCCGAGCGGAGCCACTTCGACGGCGAACCGCACATCGGCGCCCATCTCGGAACGGATCACGTCGCACACCCCGGCAAGCTCCGGAGACGCAAGAAGAGAGTGGGCCACGATCCGTTCCGCCGCCACGTCGAGGACCACCGCGCCGTTGGCGCACACGGCCGTACCGCTGTGACCCGTCTCGGCGATCACCGGTGGCATCCACCGCGGCGGACGCCCGGTGACGAACACCAGTCCGCGACCCGACTTCACGACGCGGGCCAGTTGCGCGCGGGTGAAATCCGACACCGTGTGGTCGGGCCGCAGCAGCGTCCCGTCCAGGTCGCTGGCCACGGCGGCGATCCGACGATCCGGGCTTCCGGATGCGGCGGTCACGGCCGCGGCTGCAACTGGGACCGGCCACCCAGGTACGGCCGCAACGCGGCGGGGACGGTGACCGCTCCGGCGGCGTCCTGGTGGTTCTCGAGCAGTGCGACGATCACTCGTGGCATGGCTACGAGGGTGCCGTTCAGGGTGGCTGCCGATGTCACGGCGCCGTCGGCATCTCGGTAGCGGATGTTGAGTCGGCGGGCCTGAAACGTTCCGCAGTTGGACGTCGACGTCACCTCGCGGTACCGGCCCTGCGTCGGAATCCACGCCTCGATGTCGAACTTCCGCGACGCGCTGGCCCCCAGGTCGCCTGTGGCCACGTCGATGACGCGGTACGGGATCTCGAGCAGATCCAGAAACTCACGTTCCCAGCCGAGGAGCCGCTCGTGTTCGGCGGTGGCCTGGTCGGGGCGGCAGAAGCTGAACATCTCGACCTTGTCGAACTGGTGGACGCGGATGATGCCGCGGGTGTCACGACCGTGCGACCCGGCCTCGCGGCGGAAGCAGGGCGAGAACCCGACGTAACGCAGCGGCAGGTCCGGCTCGGGCAGGATCTCGTCGCCGTGGTAGGCGGCCAGCGGCACCTCGGCGGTGCCGACCAGATACATGTCGTCGTCAGGGAGGTGGTAGACGTTCTCGGCCGCCTGACCCAGGAAACCCGTCGCCTGCATGGCTGCGGGGTTGACCAGCGCCGGCGGGATCACCGGGGTGAAGCCGTTGGCGGACGCCACGGTCATCGCGAGGTTCAGCAGGGCCAGTTCGAGTAATGCCCCGTCACCGGTCAGGTAGAAGAAGCGAGCACCGGAGACCTTGGCCCCACGTTCCACGTCGATGGCACCCAGCATCGTGCCCAGGTCCAGATGGTCGCGCGGCGCGAAACCTTCCGCGGTGAAGTCCCGCGGCGCTCCGACCTCCGTGACAACGGTGAAGTCCTGCTCGCCACCGATCGGGGCCGCGGGATCGACGATGTTGTCCAGTGCGAGGGCAGCTTCGTCCAGGCGCACCTGCGCCGCCCCGACCCGCGCGTCAGCGGACTTGACCCGAGCAGCCAGATCGGCGGCGTCGGTCATCAGTGAGTCGACGAGAGCCTGTGCATCGGCACGTTCGTCGTCGGATGCCCGCTTGAGGGCTCCCTGGGCGGGACCGATGCGTTTCCCCAACGCCTTCTGCTCGGCCCGCAGCTCCTCGTAGTCGGCGATGGCCGACCGGCGCGCGGTGTCCGCTGTCAGGAAACGATCCACGGCCTCCGGGTCGGCGCCGCGCGCACGCTGCGACTCGCGAACAGCGTCCGGGTCGGTGCGCACGACCTTCGGGTCAAGCATGGTGCCTCACAGGTAGGGGCCGGATGGCGGTTGTTGGCCCGGGTTACCGGGCTGGGCGCCGGGGGATCCGGGCTGCTGACCCAGGTCCATGCCAGGGCCCAGTGTGCGTCGCCGCATCTCCTCCAACTGGGCCCGCGCAGCCATCTGCTGGGCGAACAACGCCGTCTGGATGCCGTGGAACAACCCTTCGAGCCAACCCACGAGTTGAGCCTGTGCGATGCGAAGCTCCGCTTCGGAAGGGTCCGATCCGTCGGTGAAGGGAAGCGACAGACGGCTCAGTTCATCGACCAACTCGGGGGCGAGAGCGTCTTCCAACTCGTGCACCGATCGGGCGTGAATGTCACGCAGTCGAGCGCGAGCCGCAGCGTCCAAGGGTGCTGAGCGGACCTCGTCCAGAAGTTGTTTGATCATGGAACCGATGCGCATGACCTTGGCCGGCTGCTCGACCAGGTCCGTCAGGTCGCGGCCTTCGGCCTCGCTGGCCGCACCGTCGACGGCGGCGATCTCCTGGCCGTCGGGACCTACGACGATCACGCGCGGCCCGGCGGGGTCGCCGTCGTCTGTCGGCCCCTGATCAGGGTCGGGCGAGTTGCTCATGGGGGACAGTCTCGCGTGCCGCTCGGCGCCAGTGCAAAAGGGCGGCGACAGCGTCCGGGTCGCGTGGTCAACGGCGACGAGGGTCAGCGCCCTTCGCACAGGTCGACACCCTTGAGGTCGAGAATGCGAGTCACCGACTCGTTCACCCGCTCCTCGGAGAGTTTGCCCTTCGCCACCGCTCGCTTCAGGCTCTGCATGACCTTCTTGGTTTCGGACAACTGATCCCACAGGGCGATGTCGGCGCCCGCAACGATCGCGTCGGTAACGGCGGTCTCGATGTCGGACCCGTCGAGCGTGGCCGCGGCTGACAAGGAGTCGGTCATGACGACGCCGGTGAAACCGTAGTCGTCGCGCAGCAGTTGATAGGTCGCCGGGCTGACCGACGCCGGCTTCTTGTCGGTCAGGCCGGGCACGCTCGCGTTGGTGGTCATCACCGCGACCGGAGTGTCCAGAAGCAGTGACTCGTAGGGGACCAGGTCGGTCTTCTTCAGCTTGTCCAGGGGAGCGGTGGTGGCGTCCTCGAAGTCGGTGTTGCCGCTGCCTGTGCCGAGTCCGGGGAAGTGCTTCAGGACGGGGATGACGTTCTCCTGACGCAGTCCGTTGGCGAAGGCGCCGGCGTACTTGGTGACGGTCTGGGGGTCGTCACTGAAGGACCGGTCGCCGATCACTTCGTCGTCGGACTGGGAACTGACGTCGACAACGGGCGCCAGGTTCATGTTGAGGGAGAGCTTGGTCATGGCCCGGCCGATCTCCTGGGCCTGTTTCTGCACCTGATCGGGCGTCATGGTGGCAGCCATCTCGCGGGCGCTGGGAAGGTACCCGACCTCATCGGTCAGGCGCTGGACCCGACCGCCCTCTTCGTCGACGGCCAGGAACGGCGGGATCTGGCCCCCGGCGTCGACGGCTTGCGCCAGTTCGTTGTTGGTGTAGGAGTAGGTGGATTCGCCCAGGACGTTGACCCCGCCGACCTCGCCCTTGGCCACTGCCCGGACGGCGGCGTTGATCGCCGACTCACCGGCATCGGCGTACACCGCGCCCATCAGCATCTGGCCGAGTCGTCGGTCGAGTTCCCACCGCTGCACCTGCTCGAGATTGGTGCACCCTTGGTCGGTGGCGCCCTGAGAGGCGGCATTGGGGTCGCTGGCCGCGCCGCCACCCGTGGAACAGGCGGCAAGTCCTAGGGCGCCGACAGCGAGAAGAGCGGTCAAGGGCAGGGACAGCTTCATGCCGAAAGGTTAGGCCGGATTGGGGCTTCCTTCGGCCAGGCGGCCGGGTTCGTCACAATGCGTAGCGTGTCTACTACGTGTAGTGATTACTCTGTGTGAGGTCCGTTACACGAACGGACCAACCGGCGAAGCGTCGACTTGGGGACCCAAAACGGTGTCACACGTCGAAAAAATCCCTTGTGAAATAACGGAATACCGGCGGACTAACCTATGTCTGCCGATTTTGGAAGGGCGCGTTCGGTGATTGAGGTCACGTTGAGTGAACGTTGGGGGATTGCAGAGAGTGACCTAGCATGAAGTCGACGGACCCGGGGGGGATCCGTCCCAGACCGGGGGTTTTGGGTTCCATCGGAACACACCACGGGTCATCCGGCTCTGCCGGGTGAGCCGTGGACCCCTTTTGGTGTGGGCCGTGCGAGTCCCGGAACAGCCGGGATCGTGAGCAAGGGGTGGGTGTGATGTCTGCGACTCCGTTGGAATTTGGTGCATCCAGCACGTCGGCACTGGTGGAGGTGCCGGCACAGCGTGCCGCACCGGTGACATGGCCGCGACTGCGGAAGATCGACCCGGTCGCCCGTCGCGCGGGCGACGCCCTCATTGCCGGTTTCCTGCTCTTCCTCATGATTCCGGTCTTCGTGTTGATCGCCATGGCGATCAAACTGACGAGCCGGGGACCGGTCTTCTACAGCCAGATGCGCGTCGGCCGCGGCGGTCAACTCTTCCCGTTCATCAAGTTCCGCACCATGATCCCCGGCGCGGACACTATGCGGGCAGACATCCTGGGCACGCCAGACGAGGACATGCCCGAGCGGTATCGGCAGGACCCGCGCATCACTGCCGTAGGGCGAGTGTTGCGCCGCTGGTCCGCCGACGAACTGCCCCAGTTGCTCAACGTGCTGCGGGGCGAGATGTCGTTGGTAGGTCCGCGTCCCATTCTTCCCGAGGAGTTGCCACTCCTAGACGCGCGGCACCACGCGCGGCACCAGTGCCGGCCCGGCCTGACCGGACTGTGGCAGGTCAGCGGTCGCAAGGAGACGAGCTGGCAGGAGCGGATGGAACTGGATCTGCACTACGTGCGCCAGCAGTCGTTCGGGACCGACTTCACCATCGTGCGTCGCACGGTGCGCGTCGTGGTGCGCGGCAACGGCGCGTACTGACACACGCCCGCCGGGCGCCTCCGCTGTCACATCGCGAAATCGCCCAGATCGCCGTTGCCTGACGATTCCCGGATGACCACGACCCGGTCGCCCCGGTTGAACGCACGCACCGCCCGATCGTCGAAGCGATGCACCTGGTCGCCCCGGATAACGGCGAGCACGATTTCTCCGCTGCGTTCGAGGTCGCTGGGCCCGACGCCCAGTTCCGCCGGTGTGATCTCGCGTTCGCTCAGCTCCAGCCCTCGCCCGGTTTCGAGCAGGTCTTCCATCAGGTTTCCGGCTGTGGGAGACACCAGCGACAGGGTCATCATGCGTCCCACTGATTCCGCCGTCACGATGACGCCATCGGCCCCGGAGTCGCGCAGGAACTGGGCGTTGGCGGTCTCGCGGGCCGCGGACACGATCTTGGCGTCCGGGGCCATGCGCCGGACCAACATCGTGACCAGCACGCTGGTTGCGTCCTGGTCCGTGGCGATCACGACTCGCTTGGCCCTGCTGATACCGGCTTCGGCCAACACCGGTTCGCGGCGGGCGTCGCCTTGGACGGCTGCCACGCCGACTTCGTTCGCCTCGCGGGTGCTGTCCTCGTCGTAGGCCACGACCACGATGCGGTCGCGCGACTCGCCGGAATCCAGCAGTGCTCGCACGGCGCTGCGGCCCTTCACCCCGTAACCGATCACGACAGTCAGGTCGGACACTTTTCGCCTCCAATGTCGCGAGCGCCACTCGTCGCGGGTGCGTCGGGTGAGGACTTCGATGGTGGTCCCGACCAGAACGATCAGGAAGATGAAGCGCAGCGGTGTGATGACGAAGATGTTGGTGATCCGCGCCAACTCGGTGATGGGGACGATGTCGCCATAGCCGGTGGTGGACAGGGTGACCGTCGCGTAATAGGCGGCGTCCCACAGGCTCATGGCATCGCCCGCGGCGTCGCGGTATCCGTCGCGTTCGGCGTAGACGACGAGCGTCGTCAGGATGACGCAACTGAGCGCGATCCCCACGCGGGTGCCGATCGCTCTGACCGGATGAACTGAGCGGCTCGGGAGCGAGAGTCGGCCAACGGCTGGTGCCTGCCGGTCCTCGGAGTTGCCGTCCTGCGCCACGTGATGACGGTAGCGCGGCGGCCCTGCCCGCGACCGTGAATCCGGGCGTTGGGTGCGGTGGGCTGGAAAGGCGCCGTGGGAGCGGGGGGTCAGCTGTGGCCGGGGAGGCCGATCACCGGAACGGAGTCGCCGCGGGTTCCGCGGCCGATGTCGACAAATCCCAGGGCGTCCGCGGTGCCGACCGCCGACAGGCCGTGCGGTCCCGACCAGGGCAGGACCGTGGCCAGATCGGCCAGTTCGCCGACTTCGATCTGGAGCGCGACGGCCTGCTCATGACGGGCGATGGGGGCGGGTTCGCGCAGCATCGCCGTGCTCAACCGGGTCGGGCTCAGTCCTGCGAGGGCCCGCATCATCGGGGTCAGAAGCAGGGCGAGGGCGACAACGGCTGCCGCTGGTTCGCGCGGAAGCGCCAGTAGGCGGCGGCCGTCGCGAAGTTCGGCCAGGAGGACCTGGTCGGCGGGGCGAGCTGCGAGTCGGTCGATGAGGATCTCTGCGCGAAGCCGCTGTAGGGCATCAGACACGCTGGTGCCCACGCCCGGTTCGCTCGTCGCGGTGAGCACCGTCAAGTCTGCTCCCAGCGAATCGATCTGACTGGCCAGGGCACCTCCGTTGTCGCTGCCGACGATCTCGGGCAGGCACCGCGCGCCACTGCCCATGATCCAACTGGGGAGCAGAGGAGCCACGATGTCGCGGTTACGGCCGCGTCGGGGCGGCCCGGAGTCCAGCAGGTCGGACCCCATCATCACCGGCGCCACTGTGGCGGGGGGGACGATCATGAGTTCGTCGACACCGGCTGCGGCGGCGAGCGCGATGGTGCCCGCGGTGACCCGGATCCCTGCCTTGATGAGCAGGTCCCCGGCCGCTGCGTCGGTGGCGGCGGAAGTGATTCCGAGCCCGGGCACCGCCATACCTGGCCGGCGGTCCGGCAATCCGGACGATGCGTCACCGATGAGGACGACGTCGGCGCCGGCTGTCTGCTCGACCAGGACCTGGTCGAGCGGGAGGCAGGCCGTTGCGTCGGGTGGGACCGGGTCCCCCTCGCGGATCGCGAGGGCGCCGCCGTCAGCGATGGCGCTGCCGGCGAATGCGGACTCGGTGACCCCGCTGCCAGCGGAATCGGCCCCTCCAGCGCCCACGGTCCAGGGACCGATTCCCCGGACGGCGTAGCCGGATGCGGCTGCCGAAGGGACGGGCGGCAGGTCGGACAAAGCAGTGACCGGTTGAGCCAGAATGGCGCCGATCGCGGAGTGGAGGCCCACCCTGATGGGCGCCGCCGCGTCCATGTCGGCCGCGATCCGGATCGCCTGCCGCCACGAAGTCTCACCCCTGTTCGTCACGCGCCTAGTCTCGCGTCGCCCCCCACCCCGCCCCGGCACCGACACGGGACCAGTAGTTGCCCCGCGGGGAAGTTGACGCTAGCGTCAAGTTGGAGCGGGGCGAGGGCGGGAGGCGTCGTGGGTCAGGTGTTGCGCACCAGGGTGGAGGCGTCGGATCCGGCGTTCGTGGCGAACCGCGCGGCGATGCTCGAGGCCCTGGCCGAGGTCGACCGGCTCCAGGCTCAGGTCGTGGCGGGCGGCGGGAGCGCCGACCCCGACAAGAACGCACGATCGGTGGCTCGCCACCGGACCCGCGGCAAGATGCTGCCCCGGGAACGCATCGAATACCTGCTGGACGACCTCTCCCCCTTCCTTGAACTCAGTTCACTGGCGGGCTGGGGGACCGACGATCCACTCGGCGGCGGGCTCGTCACCGGTATCGGATTCGTCCGCGGCACCGAATGCATGATCATCGCCAACGACGCGACGGTGAAGGGCGGCTCGCAGGGTCCGACCAGTGTCGCCAAAGGGCTGCGGGCGATGGACATCGCACGCCGCAACCGACTGCCGCTGGTGAGCCTGACGGAATCGGGCGGCGCCGACCTGCCCAAGCAGTCCGAGATCTTCGTTCCCGGCGGCGCCTCGTTCAAGAACCTCACGCAGTTGAGCGCCGAGGGGATCCCGACCATCACTCTCGTGTTCGGCTCCTCCACCGCGGGCGGCGCCTACGTGCCCGGCATGAGCGACTACGTGGTGCTTCAGAAGGAAGCGGCCAAGGTCTACCTGGGCGGTCCGCCGCTGGTCAAGATGGCGATCGACGAGGACGCCAACGAAGAGGACCTCGGCGGCGCCGAGATGCACGCCCGGACCAGCGGCCTGGCCGACTACCTGGCTGAGGACGAACCCGACGCCCTCCGCATCGGCCGCGACATCGTCGGACACCTGCGCTGGCGCAAGGCAGGAGGCGGGCCGGACCGGCTCGCGGCGCCGCCGAAGTACGACCCCGACGACCTGCTCGGTATCGCAAGTGCCGACATCCGGCTGCCCTTCGAGGCTCGCGAAGTGCTGGCCCGGGTGTTGGACGGCAGCGAGTTCGAGGAGTTCAAGCCTTTGTACGGCACCACGCTGGTCACCGGCTGGGGTCACATCGGCGGTTACCCGGTCGGAGTTCTGGCCAACAACGGAATCCTGTTCAGTGAAGAGAGCAAGAAGGGCGCGCAGTTCATCCAACTGTGCAACCGCCACGACATCCCGATCATCTTCTTCCAGAACATCACCGGGTTCATGGTCGGCACCAAGTACGAACAGGGCGGCATCATCAAGGACGGCGCCAAACTCATCAACGCCGTCTCCAACTCCCAGGTGCCCCACCTGACGGTGATGATGGGAGCCAGCTACGGAGCCGGCAACTACGGCATGAGTGGGCGCGCCTACGACCCCCGCTTCGTGTTCACCTGGCCCAATCACCGCATCGCCGTCATGGGCCCCAAGCAGCTGGCCGGGGTCCTCACCATCGTCGCGCGACAGAAGACCGAGGCGGCAGGCGCCGAGTTCGACGAGGCCGCCTTCGCGCCCATCCGCGATGCTTTCGAGAATCAGGTGGAGAGCGAATCCACGGCCCTGTTCGCCACCGGCCGACTGTGGGACGACGGCATCATCGATCCCCGTGACACCCGTACGGTGCTGTCGCTGGCACTGTCCGCGGTTCACTCCGCGCCAGTCGCGGGCGCGGACGGCTACGGCGTGTGGCGGATGTGAGAGGGGTACGACATGACTGACGATCTGCCGGACCGGACCATCGACACGCTTCTGGTGGCCAACCGGGGCGAGATAGCGGTGCGGATCTTCGAGACCGCCCGAGACATGGGGATCCGCTGCGCCGCGGTGTTCAGCGACCCCGACCGGGATGCCCGTCATGTGCGCTACTCCGATGTGGCGGTGCATCTGCCGGGGTCGACGTCGGCCGAGACGTACTTGGACATGGACAAGGTGATCGAAGCAGCCCGACGGGTGGGAGCCGATGCGATCCATCCCGGCTATGGCTTCCTGTCCGAGAACCCGGAGTTCGCCCGCCGCGTCACGGAATCGGGATTGATCTGGGTCGGACCGCCACCGGAGGTCATCGAGTCGATGGCGCTGAAGGTCGAGGCCAAGAATGTGGCCGCCTCGGCCGGAGTGCCACTGGTTCCCGGCGCGGAACTCGGCGGATCAGAGACCGAAGCCGAGATCGCGGAACGCGCCCAGCAGGTCGGCTACCCGCTCATGATCAAGGCGTCGGCCGGAGGCGGCGGCAAGGGCATGCGGGTGGTGTCGGGACCCGATGAGTTGGTGGCGGCCGTCGCCGGAGCCAGGCGCGAGGCGGCGGCAGCGTTCGGCAACGACGTGGTGTTCTTGGAGCGTTACCTGCCCCGCTCGCGGCATGTCGAGGTCCAGGTGTTCGGCGACGGGCTGGACACCTACGTCCACCTGTTCGACCGCGAGTGTTCGATCCAACGGCGGCATCAGAAGATCATCGAAGAAGCACCGTCCCCCGGGACGACGGACGCAACACGCACCCGCATGTATGCCGCCGCGTTGTCCCTGGCCGAGCGCATCGGTTATGTCGGTGCAGGCACCGTGGAGTTCCTGGTGTCCGGCGACGGCGACGCACAGGAGTTCTTCTTCCTCGAGATGAACACCCGGCTACAGGTCGAGCACCGTGTGACGGAGCAGATCACCGGGGCCAACCTGGTCCGTTGGCAGTTGCTCGTCGCACAAGGCAAGGAACTGCGCATCGAGCAGGACGATCTCGAGATGGACGGACACTCCATCGAGGTCCGGCTCTACGCGGAGGACCCCGCCAACAACTTCCTCCCGAGCGTGGGGCGGCTGCGCTACTTCGGCATGCCGTCGGAGTTCTCGGCCCTCGTCGACTCCGGTTACGCGACGGGCGACGAGGTGTCGCGGTATTACGACCCGATGCTGGCCAAGATCATCACCCACGGCGACAACCGCGACGAAGCAACCGCCGACATGATCGTCGCGCTGCGCGACGTTGCCGTCGACGGGGTCACCACGAACCGCGACATGCTGCTGGCCGTGCTGACATCGTTCCCGTTCTTCGCAGGCGACACCACCACCGCATTCCTCGACGAACACCCGGGTGTGTTGGCTCCCGAACCGAGCCCGGATCTGCCCCCCGCTGCGGTCCTGGTGGCGGCGGCCTTCCGTCACCTCGACGGCCGCGAGGCCAGCGGCGACTGGCCGGCCAATCCGTTCACCGGGGCGTTGGGTAGTGACCCGGTGCCGCCGCGGTGGCGCAATGTGCGCGGCACCCCCGGCTTCGTCGGTCTGGCGTGGGGTGCGGGCGACCGACGGGCGTGGCTCCGGTTCGACGCCTGCGCCAACCGGCAGTGGGACATGTCGGTCACGCAGGGTCCCGACCCCTACTCCGGTGAGATCACCGAGCTCGGGCGAGTGCGGGTCAGTCTGCCCAACTCAGCCGACCCGGGCCCCGACGAGGTGTTCCCGGGGGATGCCCTGTTGGTCGAGATCGACGGGGTGATCACGCGGTTCGACGCCACGGTCGACGCGCTGGGCCGCGTCATCGTCAATGACCCCGGCGGGACCCACACGTTCACCATCGTGACGCCCACCGAACGTGACGGGGAAGAGGCCGCCGACCGGGGACCGGTGGCGCCGGTGCCGGGCACAGTCGCGGCCGTCGAGGTGGCCGCGGGGGACGCGGTGACGGCAGGTCAGACCCTGGTGGTACTCGAGGCGATGAAGATGGAACATCGCATCGTGGCCGACGACGACGCGGTGGTCGAGGAGGTCCTGGTGGCCCCGGGCCAGAGCGTGGACGCCCACCAGGTACTCGTGACGTTCGAGGGCGCCGCAGGCGGCTAGTGGTCAGGGGCGCACACAAGCGGAGGCAGATGAACTGCCCGTCGCCGTCGTGGTGGTCCCCCGGGGGCACGGCGTGGGGGCCGCCGCTCCCTCGAAGGACACGAAGGTACCGATCGGTGCCGCCGTTGCACCCGTCGCCGCCACCGTGGCCACATAGTGCCCGACCGGCGCGGCTGCGCAGGAGGATTGTGCCGCTTGATCGCTGAAGCTCCCAGGTGCGCACGCGCGAGGCGCTGCCTGGCCGGTGAGGTCCACGAAGTAACCCGGTGGGGCGGCCGAACACGCGATCGCACCCAAGACCGGAGTGAATCGTCCCGGCGAACAGGAGGACTCCGTCAAGGAACCGACAGTGTCCACGTAGTGGCCGGCGGACGCCGACAGGCACGCCCGTTGCCCGCCGCCGTACTGATACTTGCCCAGCGGACAACTGGTCTGGATGTCGGCCCCCGCCTCGGCCACGAAGAAGCCGCTGGTGGCCGGCGCGCACGAGTACCCGCCGATGTCCCACGTGCCGGCCACACACGGTGGGCTCGCCACTGGTTCGGGCATACACGTCGTCTGTCCGGTCGCGTACTGCGTCTCGCCCTCGGCGCATGGTTGGGGTGCGGTCGCTCCGGCTTGCGGGACCACACTCCCCGCCGGGGCGTCAGTGCACGATGTCGCCGCCTCGGTAGCGCTGTAGCGACCGGGGGGGCAGGGCACCGCCTCGGTGGCGCCCGGCGCGGGAGCGTAACTGCCCGCCGGAACCGGGAGGCAGCCGCTCTGACCGGGGAGCGTCTGAAAGGAGCCGGCCGGACAGGCGGTGGGTGTGGCGGAGCCGGCCGATCCGGCGAACCCGGCGGGGATCGCCAGGCAACGACTCACCGTGGCACTTCCGGTGAACGGGTTGTACGTACCTGCCGGACAGAGGGTGGGAGTGGCAGCGCCGACCCCGGAATAGCGGCCCGGACCCACCCACGCGCAGGCGCTGAGCCGATCACGGCCGGTGACGGGGTTGGCCGAACCAGCCGGGCACGGCGTCTGGCGTACTTTGCCGATCCCGGCCACGAAGTGCCCCCGGGACGCCGGGCGACAGGCCGACCGCCGGGCCAGAGGTTGGTAGGACCCGGGGCGGCACTTGGTCGGCGCAACGGCGGCGATGCGACTGAACGACCCGGCCGGGGTGGCGCGACACGACGTCCGGCCGCGCAGATTCTGGTAGGTCCCAGCGGGACAGGGGCGCTGGCGCACCGCGCCACGCCAGGGGACGAAGTGGCCTCTCGCAGCCGGCACACAACGCGACTGGACCCGGTAGGAGCCCGCGGCGCAGAGCGTCGCCTGGGCGGTGACGCCCGTCTGCTCGGCCGCAGCGGCGCCAGCAGGAGCCGCCCCAGCGACACCGGCCAGCGCCGCGACCACCGAAAGTACGGCGACGATCACTTTCCGGTGCATCTCTTGACCGTAGGGCGCGCCGCTCCGTGTGTCGCGGCCGCCGGAAATGCCTGTGCATCTGGACGGGTCCGCGCTAGAGTTGACGTCAGCGTCAAGTTCCCGTGGGTGGTGCCCCGGGACGTCCGGGGTGGGAGGTGTCCTCGTGGCCGATGGCTCAACGCGGCGACCGGTACGGATCGCCAACTGCTCCGGGTTCTTCGGCGACCGGGTGGCCGCCGCGGCGCAGATGGTGCGGGGTGGGCCTATCGATGTCCTCACCGGGGACTGGCTGGCCGAACTGACCATGCTCATCCTGGCGCGGCAGCGGATGAAACACGGCGCCGGCAGTGGCTACGCCCGGACTTTCCTGACCCAGATGACCGACGTGCTGGCCGACTGTCTGGAGCGGGACATCAAGGTGGTGACCAACGCCGGAGGGCTCGACCCGCAGGGTCTGGCCGATGCCCTGCGGGAGTTCGCCGACAGTGCCGGTCTGTCTCCCCGGATCGCGGTGGTCTCCGGTGATGACCTGACCCCGCGGATGAGCGATCTCATGGCCGCCGGTGAGACCTTCACCAACCTCGACACCGGGGAACACTTCGCCGACCTCGGGGTGCCGGCGCTGGCTGCCAATGCCTATCTGGGCGGCTCGGCGATCACCGCCGCGTTGGAAGCCGGGGCCGACGTGGTCATCTGCGGACGGGTCACCGACGCCGCGCTCGCGATCGGTCCGGCCGCGTGGTGGCACGGGTGGAACTACGAGAACGATCTCGACGAGTTGGCCGGTGCCCTGGTTGCGGGCCACGTCATCGAGTGCGGGGCGCAGGCCACCGGCGGCAACTACTCGTTCTTCACCGATGTTCCCGACATGATCGACCTCGGATTCCCCATCGCCGAGGTGGCCGCCCACGGCGACTGCGTGATCACCAAACACCCCGGGACCGGGGGTCTCGTGAGCGTCGGCACCGTCACCGCGCAGTTGTTGTACGAGATCGGTCCGGCGCGGTACGCCAACCCGGATGTCGTGGCCGACTTCACCGCACTCCGTGTTGCGCAGGTCGGTCGTGACCGCGTGCGGATCAGCGACAACCGGGGCTATCCGCCGCCGGAGCGACTGAAGGTGTCGCTGAACTACCTGGGTGGCTTCCGCAACCAACTCACCCTGGTGCTCACCGGTCTGCAGATCGAAGAGAAGGCCGACCTGGCGCTGCGGCAGGTGTGTGGTCTCCGGCTCGGTGACATCAACGGAGTCGCGCCGAAGGAACTGGCCACCCGCAGTGACCTGGACGTAACCGAACTGTCGGTTCGTTGGTCCGGCGGCGACGTGCTCGACCCATCAGACATGGCCGCGGCGCAGTCACATCTGGTGATCACGGTGAAGGACCCCGACCCGAACAAGGTGGGCAAGGCATTCACCGCTCCGGCCGTGGAGTCGGCGCTCGCTTCGTATCCCGGCATGTTCCCGACCGCCCCCCCCGGACCGGCCAGCCCGTTCGGCGTCTTCTGGCCGACCAGCATCGGCCGCGACCAGGTCACCGTGACGGTCACGCTCGATGGTGAACCGCTGACGCAGGTGCCGCGGACGGCGACTCCGGCGCCGGGCAACCAACCTGACTCGCCCGCCTGGCGGCCGCCGGACCCCACGGGACACCGCGCTTCCCCGGTGCCTTCCCCGACCTCCGTCGACGTGCCGTTGGGCCGGCTTGTCGGTGCCCGCAGCGGCGACAAGGGGGGGTCCGCCAACGTCGGTCTGTGGATCCCGGATCCGAGCGAACCCGAGGCCATCGCACTGGCCGCCGGCGAGGTCGACGCGCTGGTCGTCCCCGAGATCACCACCTGCGACGACCTCGCCGACCTGTGGCGCAACGAGGAACCGCTGGACATCGACGCCGCCGCCGAGAGCAGAGCCGACAAGGCCTTCGAGTGGCTCGATCGGTTCGTCGCATCCCCAGGCGCCGTGGCTGCCCTCATCCCCGAAGCCCGATCACTGGAGTTCCAGGTCGTCCCACTTCCCAACCTGCGCGCGGTGAACCTCGTGGTGAAGGGGCTGCTCGGCCGTGGCGTCAGCGAGAACGCCTCGCCCGACCCTCAAGCCAAGGGACTGGGCGAGTACGTGCGCGCCCGGGTTGTTGCCGCCCCCCGCCATCTGTTGGACGAGGCCGACGGATGACGGCGGCCACCGGCCGCGAGCCGCGCACGGAACGGGGTCGCCGAACCCGAGACGGTCTCATCGAGGCCGCTCGCACGGTCTTCGAGCGCCAGGGTTTCGCCGCGACGCGGATGAGCGACATCGCTGCCGAGGCGGGCGTCTCACACGGGACCGTCTACACGTACTTCGACACCAAGGAAGACGTGCTCGAAGCGACCATGCAGCAACTCGTCGACCAATTGCTCGAAACCATCGGGGGGGCCGACCTCACCGACCCGGTGGAGCGGATCGCCAACGCCAACGAGCGTTATCTGAGTGCCTTCGCCGAGAACGCCCCGCTGTTGCGCGTCGTCGAAGAGGTCTCCGTCACCGACCGCCGCTTCTCGGCGATCCTCGACGACCTTCGACGTAGCCACCTGCAACGGGTCACCGCCCAGGTCCGCCGGCAGCAACAGGACGGTCGGGTGCATGCCGACCTCGACCCGCAGACCACTGCAGCTGCCCTGTGCGCCATGGTCGAAGGGTTCTCGCGTCACTGGACCCAGTTCAGCTCGGTCGATGATCCGAACGGTCAAGCCACTCTTACCGTCCTGTGGCAGCGCGCCCTGGGCCTCACCCCGCAGACCCCTGACCCCCGTCACATCACCCTGGAGGAACCCGATGGAATTCACCGCTGAGCATGAGCAGTTCCGCAAAGTCGTGCGCTCGTTCATCGAAAGTGAGATCAACCCCTACGTCGACGAGTGGGAGGAGGCGCGCATCTTCCCGGCGCACGAGTTGTTCCCCAAACTCGCCGAGATCGGGGCTTTCGGACTCGAATATGACGAGCAGTACGGCGGCCAGGGCGCCGACCACTCCTACACCTTGGTCCTCATGGAGGAGCTCGGGTACAGCACCCACTGCGCCGGTGTGCCGATGGCCATTGCGGTGCAGTCGAACATGGCGACACCGGCGCTGCATCGATTCGGGTCGCACGAGTTGAAGGAGCAGTACCTGAAGCCGGCCATGACCGGCGAAATGGTGTGCTCGGTCGCGGTGTCGGAACCCGACGCCGGATCCGACGTCGCGGGGATCCGCACCAAAGCCGTCCGCGACGGTGACGACTGGATCATCAACGGCCGCAAGATGTGGATCACGAACGGGTCGCAGGCCGACTGGATCTGCCTGCTGGCGCGCACGTCCGACGAGGGCGGCTTCTCGGGGATGAGCCAGATCATCGTCCCCACCGACACCCCCGGCTTCAGTGTCGGCCGCACGATCGAGAAGATGGGTAACCACTCTTCGGACACGGCCGAGTTGGTGTTCGACGACGTCCGCGTGCCCGTGAGCAACACGATCGGTGAGCCCGGCAAGGGGTTCCAGCAGCAGATGATGCAGTTCCAGGACGAGCGCCTGGTGGGCTCCTACATGGCGGCGATGGGAGCACGGCGCGCGCTGGAGCGCACCATCGAGTACCTGCAGGTGCGCGAGGCATTCGGCAAGCCCTTGCTGGCCAACCAGTATCTGCAGTACAACCTCGCGGAACTGATCGCCGAGGTGGATCTTCTGACGGTCTACAACCGCGAGGCCGCGCGCCGGTTCACGAACGGCGAGAACGTCACCCGCGAGGCGACGATCGCCAAACTCAAGGTCGGCAAGCTCGCCCGCCAGGTGGCCGACGCGGTTGTTCAGTATCACGGTGGCATGGGCTATGCCGAGGAGAACTGGCCTGCCCGCTACCTGCGGGACACCCGACTGATCGCGATCGGCGGTGGGGCCGACGAGGTCATGATGCGGATCCTCTCGCTGCTCGAAGGGATGGGCAGGAAGTGACCGCGGAGCAGGATCCCGCCGCAGCCGAGGAATCGTCGGAGCCGACGGTCGTCGTCTCGGTCGACGGCGGCGTGGCGACGCTGCGGTTCAACCGACCCAAAGCGCGCAATGCGCTCGACCCGCAGTCGATGGAGTTGTTGCGGACTGCCCTGGCCGACGCCGCCACCGACGACGCCGTGCGGGTGGTCGTCCTCACCGGCACCGGCGACACGTTCAGCGCCGGCGCCGACCTGAAGGCCGCCCTGGTGGGTGGGTTCGATTCCGGGCCGCGGGTCATGGCGGAACTGCTCGCCGCGATCCAGGACCACCCGAAGCCGACGATCGCGCGAGTGCAGGGCAACGTCTACGGCGGTGGGAATGGACTCGTGGCCGCCTGCGACCTGGCGGTGGCAGTGGATCATGCGCGGTTCGCCTTCAGCGAGGTGCGGCTGGGACTCACCCCGGCGGTGATCTCGACGGTGTGCCTGCCCAAGTTGCATCCGGCGGACGCCGCCGAGCTGTTCCTCACGGGGGAACGGGTGTCGGCGGAACGGGTTGCGCGGGCGGGCATGATCAACGCCGTGGTCCCCGCCGAGGGCCTCGACGGGGCAGTGGCCGGCTGGGTGGACCAATTGCGGCGCGGGGGTCCCGAAGCCTTGGCCGGGACCAAACAACTGTTACGCCGGGTCCCGGAACTGAGTCGCGACGACGGCTTCGCGTGGACGGCGGAGTTTTCG
>WBZL01000421.1_pt1 | contig 47521 bp, 34 predicted proteins | sample 5204291 | NCBI WGS metagenome assembly WBZL01 (sample SAMN12344345, study PRJNA552823) | activated sludge metagenome | biome: Activated sludge suspended growth; feature: Nitrification reactor; material: Wastewater; isolation source: activated sludge from nitrification reactor of wastewater... | reverse complement strand
AAAAAAGCGGGCATCCAAGCCCGTATCATTTGCCTTTTTCCGTGATTTCTACCGCCGCGGTTTTGATGTCTTCCTGCGTGAACCCAAAGAAAGTCATCTCATACATGCAGTGGGCGATAATGTCGAATTCGGAAAACTTTTCCAAAGTGTGGGGGTCCAATTCCATCCCCAACCACTTTGACCAAGGGGTAAATTCCAGGATAAATAATGAGCCAGTTTTCCCGGACGTTTGCGTTGGGGACATGCTGGTGGTTTCGAGTTGATATTCACCGACGGATTCGGAGTAGACCAAATCGATTCGTAATTGATATTCCGAATCGACGGGCGTGAGGGCTTTGAGTTTGTTGAACACTTCTTCATACCCTTCAAGTTCACTTTCGTGATCAGGATACAAACGGACAAGGGCCGCATGAACATCATCCCAGGCGTGTTTGTGAATTAAATGATAGAGTTTCATAGAACAATCATCAAGGAGGCTAGTGATAACGACCCTATAACTTTACAACAATTTTCTTTAGGCGGCAAGTCCTATCGAACATCTACCCTTGAAACCCAGAGAAGGCGTTGCGCAAGATGCGGCAACGCCTTCTCTGGGGGCTTATTTTTACTCTGGCTGTTACGTTCTTTTTACGTTACTTTGTCAACTCAATTTCAAGGGTGATGTATTCGGGATCGTCTTGGGTGAAGGTGAGATACCCTTCGGAGGGTTCGTACCCTTCCAACCCGGCGATGCCCGCGTATTCCACGTCCCGATCAAAGGGGAGCAGGAGATTGAAATAGCCATCGGAGTCGGTTTCCACAGAGATATAAATTTCGGCGTCGGAGCCATCCGCCAGCCATTCATCCAGGTCCACGCCGGGCCACAAGATAATGATGATCGCGCCAGGGATGCCTTTGCCCGTATCTGCATCGACGATGTAGCCATCTACGAAAACGAAAAGGCTACTGCTATCCCCATCCGGGAGGAAGGCAACCTCGCCCACGGTCACGATTTCTTGCGCGACCAGGGCAGATTCGGTGTAGAGTTCCAGGGTGTAGGTGCCATCGGGGAGCGCGTCCCCGCCGTTGTGGACATAGAAGGCGTAACAATCATCACTCAAGCCCCCGTCCCAGGCAAATTCTTGATCCACGACCAATTCGCCGTCAATGAGCCAGTACATGCTGACGGTTTGCCCATCGGTCATGCCGTTGTAACCCATAATGGCGGAGACTTGTTGCACCCCGGAGGGGAAACTGGTCACGGGATTGGTGGGACAACTGTCATCGCCGAATTCTTCGGTCCAGGCGACGAGGGAGAACTGTTCCCCGCCCGAGCCGGGGGTGCCAGGCTCGGCCACGGAACCGGAATCATAGGGGCTGTCATAGGCGGTCCCGGATTGGGCGGCGCGGATGAGGGGTTGGGCGAGGTTGACCGGGCGCAGGGCGTTGATGAACCCCCCAATCGGGATACAGGTATCGGCCTCGGTCAGCCGCCCGTCCCCGTTCGTATCCTGAATCACGCGGCAATCGGTGACATCGGCATTGGCGCCGGAGGAGGCAATGGTGGGGATTCCGATAATTTGCCCGAAATCGTTCGCCCCCAACCCGCCGGAGTTGCCGCCCGCGATCGTGGCGTCGGTCTTGATCCACGCCCGGTCGCCGATGGGGTCTTCGGAAGTGAAGCCGGACACACTGCCTTTGGTGAAGGTGATCGTGTCCCCCCCAATACCGGGGAAGCCGAAGATGTTGATGGTGTCGCCCAGGTGCATGTCATCGGAGTTGCCGATTTCGACAAAGCTGAAGTTCAAGTCGGAGGGATTGATCAGGGAGCCATCCATCGAGTATTTGATTTTGATCACCGCGAGGTCGAGAAACCCGTCCACGGCAAGCAGCTCAGCCATATAGGTGGGGACAGGCGGTTTGCTTTCGTCTTCCATCATGGCGATGAAGAGGTAATCGGGTTCAAAATCGAAGTCGCCCTGGCTGGCGGGGCTGGCAACGTGGGCGTTGGTCAGGATCAGGCCATCGGCGGAAATGATCGTGCCGGACCCGATGTGGGTGGGGACGCGCTGGCCGCCCTCGTCTTGGGCGGCAATGATGAGCACGGTCGATTGCGCGAGTTTGAGCCGTTGTGGGCCGGTGAGGACCTGTCCGGTGGGTTGGTCGGGGGTTTCCGCGGTGGGTTCTGCGGGTGCTTCGGTGGGTGGAATCGCTTCGGGGGTGTTGGTCGCTTGTTCGGGGGCGGGAACCGTGCTGGTGGGTGGCGCGGGGGTGGGGATGATTTCGTCGGGTTGGCCGAAGTTACAGGCCAGACTGGCGAGGAACAAAGTGAGGATGACGAGCCAAAGTTTCGGTTTGGGAGAGGATGAATGCTTCATGATTAACCTCCTATCTCAACGGTTTCAGCGAATTTGAGGAAGTCGGCGAGAAAATCGTCGGGGGTGCCACCCGCGAGGGTGGTATCCACTTCGAGGGTGACGACGAGGGTTTGTTCGCCCTGGGCGAAGTAGTAATCGAGGCCCTGAATGACGGCGGGGACTTCACCCGCGTCACCAGGATCGACGTAGGCAAAGGTGACTTTGTAGCCGTCTTGGCCGTTGACGAGGATGGGGGTTTCTTCGAGGATACGATACAGTTTGAGATTCATGCTTCGGTTGAGGGTGCGGACGGAGGCGGTGTCGGGGAGGGTGGTTTCTTCGCCACCCGCGTACAGGCTGACGCTGTAATGCCGTTCGGGGTGGAGGGGATTCCAGGCGGTGAACACAAGATTGGGGCTGACGCCGCTGTCGGGGTGGGCGATCTGGAAGGGGTCGTCGGAGGGGGAGGCGCTGGCGGCAGGATCATTTTCGCGGACGATCCACCCCGCGGGGACGTCGGCAGTGATGTCGCGGAAGGTGATCGGGCGGGTTTGGCCTTCGACGTAGGTTTTCAGCCCCCATCCGAGGAGGAGCGCGATCACCGTGAGGACGGTGGTGAATGTGGAGGCCTGACGGCGGGTTTGTTCAAAGGCGGCGGTCATTTGACACCTCCGCCGATGGTGGTGGGGACACCAGCATCGGATGTGGATAGTTGGCGGGTGATGGCTGAGGAGAGGAAGTAGGTGGTGGCTCCGGCGAGCAGGGCGGCGAGGACGAGGCCGATCCAGACGTTGGCTTGGGCGAGGCCACTGGTGATGACGGCACTGCGGAGGGTGAAGAAGACGCCGTTGAGCACGGCGGCAATCACCACCCCGAGGCTGGTGAACCACGCAGGTTTGTTTTGGAATTTTTCGATGCCGAGGAAGTAGCCGACGACTCCGGCAAAACTGGCGTGGGCGAGGGAGATGATGGTGATGCGGATGACGCCTGCGCCGAGGTCTACCCCGCCGGATTCGATGACGAAGAGGATGTTGAGCATGGCGGCGTAGCCCAAGCCGGCGGCGGTGGCGTAGATGATGCCGTCTACGGGTTCGTCAAATTCTTCGGTTTTGTAGACGGTCCAGCGCACGGCGGCGTATTTGAGAAATTCCTGGCTGAAGCCGATGACGAGGATGCCGCCGAGCAGACGGGTCCACATGCTGGTGTACATCCATTCGGAGACCCGGAAGATGTTTTCGACAAGGGGGATGCCAAGGGCGGCGGCGAGCAGGCCACCCAAAAAGAAGACCTGGATGACCATGGATTTGGGTTCGGGTTCGAGCCGGTCGCGCCGATAGAAGAAGCCCAACCAGACCACGGCGGGGATGATGGAGAGAACGACGCCGGTCAGGGTGAGGGTGGTGGGGGTGAAGACGGGTTTGACCCAGACTTCAAGGTTGTAGACGATCAGGACGAAAACGACCAGAAAGCCGAGGGACATGAGGTCGGCTTGCCAGACACTTTCACGATGGGGGGTGAGTTTTTCGTTCATGCATACTCCTCCAAGGGGATGATGGGATCACGTAGAAGGCCAGGGATGGGTTCTATCGTTTTGAGGGGCGTTATGGAATTGGGATGTTTGAAAGCGAAGGGTAATGCGTACAATTATAGGCAAATTTGGGAGGAGGGCAACGGGCGTATTTGGGGAGTTTCGTTGCAGGATGTTGATTCCTGAGGAATTTACGGCGTGCCAGTGGGGATCGGTATCGCGCCAGCGGGGATCGAGGTCGCGCCAGCGGGGATCAGGGTCGCGCCAGTGGGGATCAGGGTCGCGCCAGTGGGGATCGAGGTCGCGCCAGCGGGGATCAGGGTCGCGCCAGCGGGGATCAGGGTCGCGCCAGCCAGAATGAGACCCGCGTCAGCGTTGAATGGAAATTCGGCGACGGATTTTCCGCGGCGGGGATTATCCGGCGGCCTGCCGCGCCTTTTCCGTTTCCGCCCGCTCGGTCATCTGCTCGCGTAGGGTTTGAATATCTTTCGGGATCAGATACGCCGCGAACGCCAGGAAGATCGACCCGAAAATCCACGCCGTCACACAAATCGCCAAAATCGCCACCTGCAAAGACGAACCCGGTTGGTCCGCGATGTACCCTGCCAATAACGGAGCCGCCGCCGCCCCTGCATTTTCGATGAAATATTGCACCGACAACGCCGTCGAACGCACTTCCGGGAGCGTAATATCGTACACGCTCGAAATCATGTTCGGGGACGCAAACGGGATAAACAACGCCGTCGCGCACAACAGGAAAAAGAACAACGTCCGATTTTCGACCGGGACGTTGATCGTGAACGTGAGCAGGATCGCGCCCGCCATCACCGCCCCCATCGCCACCAGCAGACGCCCGCGCGGGGTCCGTTTGAACAGCGCATCCCCCAAACTCCCCCCAACGAAGTACCCCGCCGCCAGGACCAACACCGCAGGCGCCATCGTCGTCAAAATCGCATTTTGTTCATAGCCCCGTTCCGTCGCCAGATAATCAAAAAACCAAAACGTAATCACATTCCACGGAAACACCCCCACAAACCCCTGTGCGAACAACAGCCACAAACTCCGCTTCTTCAACAAGCCCACCGCCTTTGTCCGGTCAAAACGGTACATCCCCATCTCTTCCAACCCCTCCATCTCCGGCTCGGACTTTCCGCGCGGCATCTCCTTCACCCCAAAATAGATCAACACCGCCAGCACCAGCCCCAACGACCCGGTGATATAAAAAATCTTCCGCCACCCGATCATCGGCCCGACCACCAGCGCCAACACCAACCCCACCAGATACCCCAACGGTTGCGCCACCTGCAACGCCCCGTAAATCTTCCCCCGCACACTCGGCCCGAAATAATCGGAAATCAAACTGTATAGCCCGGGATAACTCGAATCATCAATCCCCGTCGAAGCGCGGCTCGCCAAAAATAACCCATACGTCGGCGCAATCGCGCTGATCCAGGTCGTCATCCCCCAAATTAACGACGCCAGCGCAATCAACTTCGCCCGCGCATACCGGTCGTACAAATACCCCCACAGCGGATACAACACACTGCCCACGATCAACGCCGCACTCGTCACTGCCCCCATCTGGGTCCGCGTAATCCCAAAATCCGCCCGAATCTCCGGCGTCAACGGCCCAATCAACAACTTGTCCGATTGGTGCAACAACATAAACATAAAAAAGATGACCACGACATGCCAACGGGAGGGGGCGGATTTAGTTTTCATAAAGACTCCAGAAGAATGAATTAGCTGATTTGAGATTTGCTGACTTGCTTATTTGCCGACTTACTGACTACATTAACACCTGCAACACCCACAACGCTACCATTCCCACCACAATCGTTAACAACAAGTTTTTTGACCGCCACGCGACCAACCCGGCGATGATCACCGCAAGCACGCGGGGATTATCCAACCCCAACTGAAGCTGAACCCCATCAGGATACAGCACCGCCGGAAAGATGATCGCCGACAACACCGCCGGCGGGACGAACCGCAACGCGCGCAACACCACCTCCGGCAGTTTCAACCGCCCCACCAACGCCAACACCGGATACCTTACCCCAAACGTGACCAGCGTCATCCCCAGAATTAACAGAAATTCATTCATAACAGGCTCCCTCGACGCAAAGGCGCCGCGGAACAGAAGTTCCGACAGCCGCGAAGAATCCTTTAAAAAATCTTTGCAATCCTTTGTGTCTTTGCGCCTTTGCGTCAAAAAAGTCGCTAAATACAAAAGATACTGCGAAGGTTATATCTCGAATCGTTTTATTTTCGTTCATTCTGTTCGCTCTGTGCTTTCTGTGTACCCATCTTCCCCTCCAAAATCACTCCAACCGCCACCCCCGCCAGCGCCGCCAGGATCAACCCCATCATGTTGGGCAACCCGTTTCCCACCACGGCCACCGTCGCCGACACGATCACCGCCGCGAGCGTGGCCCGGTTTTTCACCATCGGAATCACCATCCCCAAAAACGTCACCACCATCGCAAAATCCAACCCCCAACTGAGTGGATCCGGGATCGCCTGCCCGGCTACAATCCCAATCAGCGTACACAACTGCCAGTTCGCATACATCGTCACCGCCGACCCCAGGAAAAACCAGTGTTTGTGCGGCGAATCATCCGCTTCCCCGTACCGGTTCGCCGCCACGACAAACGACTCATCCGTCAGCCAGAAACCGAGCGGCAACAGCCACTTTTGCGAAAGGTGTTTCATGTGCGGGGCCAGGGTCGTCGAATACAACGCGTGGCGCAGGTTGACGAAAAACGTGGTCAGAACAATGATCCCGATCCCCGTCCCATTCGCCACCAACCCCGCCGCGATAAACTGCGACGACCCGGCAAACACAAACAACGACATCCCCATCGCCGCGGCTGGACTCAACCCACTCGTTACCGCCAGCGCGCCATAAATGATCCCAAACGGAATCGCCCCCACCTCCAGGGGAATCGTTGCCTTGAACCCGGCGATGAATTCGGAACGGGGAGTAGATAAAAAAGGGATTGGGAGAGACATGGGGCGTATTTTATCTCTAATAGCATCCGTTACAAGGTAACGAACAAAAAGAAAGGCCCCCTCTCAAAAAACCGGGACGAATTTCTGAAGTTTACGTTAGGAATCATCCAGAAATGACTTCCCTGCTCGCGCCGGATTGCCAAATCCGGATATCCCCTCCCCTCCAACAGTCGGACTTGAGTTGTAGTGACGACTTCAGTCGTTGGTTGCCCCTAACGACTGAAGTCGTCACCACAAAATCGTGATCTCCTGAAATAAACTCTTTTCCGCCTCATATTTTTCTCTTCCGCAATACGCAATACCCCCTACCGCAAAAACGCCTCCGACAACCCCCCATCCACGCTAAAAATGTGCCCGGTCGTCTTTTGGAACTTGCTACTCGTCAGCAAATACGCCACTTCCGCCTGATCCGCCAACGTAATCGGCGCCTTGAGCAGGGTGCGCTGGGCGTAAAAATCCGCCAGTTTGATTTGTAAATCGTCCGTAGAATCCGTTTCCTCGAACGTGATCCCGTACTTGATCAGCGACGCAATCACCCGGTCGCGGGGGAACATGCTACTCCCCTCCACCACGGTCGCGGGGGCCAGCCCGTTGACGCGCACGCGTGGGGCCAGTTCCACCGCCAGTTCGCGGACGAGATGGTTCGCGGCGGCTTTGCTGGCGTCGTAGGCGAGCGATCCCTTTTTGGATACCGCCCCATTTACACTCGTCGTAATCACCAACGTCCCCGACAACCCCTGTGCATCCCAAATCCGGCGCGCCTCATCCGCCACCACGTAGGGGCCGATCACGTTCACGTCGAACGTCGTGCCCCACATCGGGTCGGGGATGCGCCCCTCGCGGTTCGGGGGGACGTAAATCCCCGCGGTGATGATGACGTTATCCATCCCGCCGTACGCGAGAATCACCTGCTCGAACATCGCCCGCACGCTGTCCCGGTTCGTGATGTCTGCCCCCAGCCCAATCGCCGGGCCACACGCGGAAATCCCCGTCCCCGCGACGCCGATCCCCATCCCGTAAATTTTCGTCAACTCATCCGCCGTTGCCCGAGCCGCCTCCGCCTGCAAATCCACGCAGACGACATGTGCGCCCTCTTTCGCCATCCGGTGCGCGGTCGCCTTCCCGATCCCGCTCCCCGCGCCGATCACAACGACGACGTTCCGGGCAAATTCCTTGTCGGGCGGCATCCGTTTGAGTTTGGCTTCTTCAAGCAACCAGTATTCGATGTCGAACGCTTCCTGGCGGGGCAGACCCTGATATTGGCTGATCGCCTCACTGGCCCGCATCACTTCGATGGCGAGGGAATAAAATTCGGCGGTGACGCGGCTCTCGCTCTTGGTTTTACCCCAGGCAATCAGCCCCAGGCCGGGGATTAGGATCACGGTGGGGTTGGGGTCGCGCATGGCGGGCGAATTTACATGTTTGCAGGCGGCGTAGTAGGCGGCGTAATCCGCGCGGTAGGCGGCGAGGCCCGCGTCCAGTTTGGCGAGCAGGGCGTCGAAGTCTTCCGCCGTTGGGTTCCAATCCACGTAGAGGGGTTTGATTTTCGTGCGGAGAAAATGATCGGGGCAGGAGGTGCCGAGTTCGGCGAGGCGCGGGGCGTCGTGGCTGTTGACGAATTGCAGAACGCGGTCGGTGATGTGAACCGTGCCGATAAACCGACTTTTCGCGGACACCATGCCGCGTAACGTGGGGAGTAACCGGACAAGCAACCCCACGCGGGCGGACGCGTCGAGCGCGGGGTACTTTTCCCCCCCGAACGTTTCCGCACCCCGGTCGTGGGCGGCGATGTACTCGGCGGCCTTTTCGATCAGGGACAACGTCAGGTCGTAGCACGCTTTGTCGTCATCCGCCCAGTTGATCAGCCCGTGTTGGCCCATCACCAACCCTTTCAGATTCGGATTTTTCCTCGCCATTTCACCCATCACCAACCCCAAATCAAACCCCGGCCTCTGCCACCCCACCCAGCCGACCTCCTCCCCGTACACTTTGCGGGTCAGTTCTTCCTGATCCCTGCTCGCGGCAATGGCGATGGCGGAAATCGGGTGCATGTGGTCCACGTGCCGCGCGGGGATGAACCCGTGCAGGGGCGTGTCAATCGAACTGGCGCGGGGGTTGAGGTTGTAGGTGGTGTGCGGGTACATGTCCACCATTTGATCTTCGATCTCGGTTTTGACGCCTTTGACGGGCGCGGCGTCGTAGATTTTTTGCAGGGCGAGCAGTTTGTCCATGTACAGCGAGGCGAAATTCTCCTTTTTGGACGTGCGGAGGTCGCCGCCGGACCCTTTGACCCACAGAACGTCCACTTCTTCGCCGGTCAGGGGGTCGGTGGCGTAAATTTTGGAGGAGGTGTTGCCCCCGCCGGTGTTGGTAATGCGCTGATCGGCCCCGAGGATGTTCGAGCGGTAACGCAGACGTTCAACAGGATCGAGTTGATCGGCCACGGTGTCGTCCCAGAGGTAGGTAACGTGTTGGAAGGTGGGCATAGGGAAGTCCTTGTGAGGTTGGTTGATTAGTTGGGTAGTTGGGTAGTTGGTTAGTTGGGTAGTTGGTTAGTTGGGTAGTTGGTTAGTTGGTTAGTTGGGTAGTTGGTTAACCAACTACCCAACTAACTATCCAACAAACTACCCAACAATGTTCTTTTCAAACGCCTCATCCCACGCGGGCGAGGCATTGGGCGTGAAATACCGCATCCCGTCCATTTGGGCGACGAGGTGACGGGCTTCGGACAGACTGCCGATTTCGCCGAGGGCGAGCAGTTGCACGAGCGCGTTGCCAAGCACGGTCGCTTCCACTGGCCCCGCGAGAACGGGTTTTCCGGTCGCGTCGGCGGTCATTTGGTTGAGCAGGGCATTTTGTGATCCCCCGCCGAGGACGTGGATGACATCGAGCGGGCGGTTGGCAAGCGCGGTCAGTTTCTCGAACACATCCCGGTACGCCAGCGCCAACCCTTCGAGCACGGTGCGGACGATTTCGCCGGGGGTTTCGGGGATGGGTTGCCCGGTGCGGGCGCAAAAATCCCGAATGCGGGCGGGGTGATTGCCGGGGGAGAGGAAAACAGGATCGTTGACGTTGAGCACCGCTTTGAATGGGGGCGCGGCCTCCGCCAATTGCACGAATTCGGCGTAGGAATACGCGTGCTCCTCCGCTTGCCAGGTGGCGCGGCATTGCTGGACGATCCACAAGCCCATCACATTTTTGAGCAAGCGGAACGTCCCGTTCACCCCGCCTTCGTTGGTGACGTTGGCGGCGAGCGCGGCGGGGGTGAGGATCGGGTGGGGTATTTCCAACCCCGCGAGGCTCCACGTCCCACTGCTGATGTACCCGGCGTGCGGGGTTTGCGCGGGCATGGCGGCCACCGCGCTCCCGGTGTCGTGACAGGCGGGAGCGATGACGGGGATGCCGTCGAACGTGCCGAGCCGCGTGCCTGGTTGGACGATTTCGGGGAAGATGTGCGTGGGGATGTCCAACTGTTCGAGCATCGGCGTCGCCCAGGTTCCGGTGACGGGGTTGAACATTTGCGTGGTGGTCGTGTTGCTGAATTCGCAGACCTTCGCGCCCGTGAGCCAGTAATTGAGCAAATCCGGGGCAGTGAGGAAGGTTTGGGCGATGGACAATTGGGGGGATTCGACCAGACTCATCAGTTGATAGAGCGTGTTGATGGGCATGAATTGAATCCCGGTCTGGGCGAACACGTCCGCGCGGGGCACGCGGGCGAAGACCTTTTCCATCATCCCCTCGGTGCGCCGATCCCGATAGTGGACGGGGTTGCCGATCAGTTTCCCGTGCCCATCGAGCAAGCCAAAATCCACCCCCCACGTGTCTACCCCAAGACTGGCGGGATGCAATGCCCGACCTTTTTCGATCCCGGCCTGGATGTCGCTCCATAGGCGGAGAAAATCCCAGTGCAAGGTGCCGTGGACGGTGATGGGGATGTTGGGGAAACGGTGCAGTTCTTCGAGGGCGAGGGTGCGGCCATCGAACTTGACGGCCATGACGCGCCCGGATTCGGCACCGAGGTCAATGGCGAGGGTGGTGAGAGGGTGGGACATGATAGTACACAGAGGGCACAGAAGAGGAACAGAGGCGTTATAGCCTAACCCGCATCCTTCGACTGCGCTGGAGATGGGTCTTTTCGAGTCTTGAGTTAAATGCCGCTCAGGATGCTATCGTAATAAGTAATTTAGCAAATCTTCCCGACGCACCCGGCGATGAATTCGCCGGGCTAGGCAACGACGCCCGATGTTGAACATTTCCAAAATTATCTGACAATCCTCTTTCGGCCCGCCGGGGGATGAATTCCCCCGGCTACGAAACAACGCCAGATGAATCCGGCTTCCATAGCCCGTTTCAACGGGCGTCGTTTTGTAGGCAGGGGGTTTAGCCCCTGCCGGACCGAAAGCACTCGTCAGATCATTTTGGATATTTTCCATAAAAATCCTTCGCGTTCTTTGGTTCTTTGCGGTGAAATTATCTTTGGCTTAAGACATTCTTTTCGTAAGCGGCGATTTCGTCCATAAACGCATACCCAACCGGAACATTTTGGGTCAGGCAGTGGTAATCCCACACCGCGCCAAACGGCAATCCTTTCAACTCTTCCAACAGGGCGAGGCGACGGGTGTAGTTGCCGGAGTTTTCGAGTTTGCGGAGGGTGGTTTGCGGTTCGAGGAGGGCCATCAGCAGGGCGCGGAGGGCGTTGCGTGCGCCAATCGTCCAGGCGGCGACGCGGTTGATGCTGGCGTCGAAGAAATCCAGGCCGATGTGAACCCGGTCGAGGTACCCGCCCCGGACGATTTCCTGCATGATCGCCTGCAGTTCATCCGTCAGGGTGACGACGTGGTCGCTATCCCAACGCACGCCCCGGCTGACGTGCAAGAGGAGTTCGGGGATGTAGAGAAGGGTGGCGGAGATTTTGTCCGCGATGGTTTCGGTGGGGTGGAAGTGCCCGGCGTCGAGGCAGAGCAGTTTTTGGCGGGAGACGGCGTAGCCCATGTAAAACTCGTGGGAGCCGACGACGTAACTTTCGGAGCCGAGGCCGAAGAGTTTGCATTCCACCGCGTCGAGGTTGTGGGCGGGGTCGAGGGGTTTCTCGAAGATTTTATCAAGTGATGCGTGTAGCCACTGACGTGGGGAGGTGCGATCTACGGGGGTGTCTTTGTAGCCGTCGGGAATCCAGACGTTGGTGACGGCGGGGGTGCCGAGTTCGCGCCCGAAGTATGCGCCGATCTCGCGACTGGCGATGCAGTGTTCGATCCAAAACTGGCGGATGGCGGGGTCGCGGTGGGCGAGGGTGAAGCCGTCCTCCGCGAGGGGGTGAGAGAAACACGTGGGGTTGAAGTCTATGCCGTGCCCGTTGGCTTTGGCCCAATCCGCCCAGCCTGCGAAGTGTTTGGGTTCGATGGCGTTGCGTTCGATTTTGTGATCGCTTTCGAGGTAGATGGCGTGCAGGTTGAGGCGGTGTTGGCCGGGGAGGAGGCGGTAGGTTTGGTCGAGGTCGGCGCGGAGTTCGGCGGGGGTCTTGGCTCTGCCGGGGTAGTTGCCCGTGGCCATGATGCCGCCGCTCAAGCCCCGTCCGGGGTCTTCAAACCCGATCACGTCGTCGCCCTGCCAGCAGTGGAGGCTGATCGCGACGCGGGAAAGTTGGGAAAGCGCGCGGTCGGTGTCCACGCCGAGGGTGGCGTAGCGTTCTTTCGCGAGGGTATAGGCTTGTTGGATTTGGGAGGACGCTGTCATAATGGGTTCTTTTATTGTGTAAAGGGGGAACCGTTGAATTCGGTCGCTTTGACGCAAAGTCGCAAGGCCGCAAAGTTTTTTAATTTTCTTTGCGCCTTTGTGTCTTTGCGTCGAAGTTGCCCAATTTTCAAGTTCTATGTGTCAAAAAATGTTTTGCTGAACATTGAATGCGGCGCAGATGGTGCGGATTTCGGCGGGGGTGAGGCCCTCGCCGATTTCGCCGACGGTTAGGTTGTGGTATTCGTATTTGGCCCCGGTTTCGGCGTATTCGACCCGGTCGGCGGCGCGTTTGACGGAGATATCGGAGCGGGCCATGACGCCGTGTTTGGCCCAGATCACGATCCGGTGGGTGCGGAGGGATTCGACGTTGGCGGCCATTAGATCGGGGGAGCCGGGGAGTTTGAAGGGGATAAACCCGATGCCTTCGGGGAGGTTGATGATGGTTTCGGGTTGCCAGCGGAGGAGATGACGGTTGAGATAGTCCACTTCCTGATAGCGGGGGACGTGGCTGAGGTAGGTCAGGTAGGGCGGTTGGGCGTGGATGAGGGCGTGGAAGTTGGTGCCACTGCGGAGAATCTGGTCGTAGTGAACGGCGAGGTGGGAGTTGAATTCGCTGGTGACGCGCTCGAAACGGCGTCCGTAGGCGGTGTGCAGTTTGGCCGTTTGTCCGCCTTCTTCGACAACGAGCGCGGCAATGCTGGCAGTAGGTTCGTCAATCACTTCCCGCAGACGTCGCCCGGAACCGGTGACGAGGAAGGTCGCGCCCGCCAGTTCGGGGACGGGTTGGGGGAGGTGGTAGGTTTCGACGAGGGGAAACCGACTGCGGAGTTCAATCGGCCAGCGCAAGCAAACGGAGAGGTTGCCCGCCGCGCCTTCGGTGGCTTCGATTTCGGAGAGGCGGTGTCCGGCCTCGCCCATCATGACGAGGAGGTCGTTAAGTTCGGGGTAGGGAGGGGTGAGCATGGGAAGTATTTTGGGGGGAATTAGGGGAATTGTGGGGGTTTGGAGGGAATTGGGGGAGTAGGGGGGAACTGAGGGAACTGTGGGAATTGGGGGGAATTTTTGGGCAAACGTTCCCATAAGTTTCTACGAATTCCAAAAAGTTCCTACAAATTCCCCCTACACCAATACCACCTGCACGTCTTGCGCGCGCAGGCTGTCCACCATTTCGGGCGGGGCTTTGGGATCGGTGATGAGGAGGTCAATTTCTTCGGGGAGGGCAAAGACGCTGAAGGACGTGATGCCAAATTTGCTGGAGTCGGCAATCCCGATGACTTTGTTGGAGACTTTGACGACGCTTTGTTTCAGGGTGGCCTCGTCGAGGTCGGTTTCCATCAGCCCGTCTTGGGCGGTGACGCTGTACGCGCCGAAGATGCCGAGGTCCACGCGGAGTCGCCGGAGCAGGTCGGTGTTGAGATTGCCCACGAGCGAACTGGAACGCGGGCGAACCGTGCCCCCCAACACCATCGTGGTAATGCCTTCGCAAAAGACCAGTTCGAGCGCGGTATACAGGCCATTCGTGACCACGATCAGGTCTTTGCGATCTTTGATCAGCCGGGCGACTTGCAGGGCGGTGGTGCTGGCGTCGAGAAAAATGCGCTGGCCGGACTGAATGAGCGCGGCGGCGGCTTGTGCGATGCGGCGTTTTTCGTCCAGATTTTGCTGTTCGCGTGCCCCAAAATGGCGTTCAAGCCGCCCGCGCCCGGAGGCGAGCGCGCCCCCGTGAATGCGGGTGAGCAGGCCCTGCGCTTCGAGAAAATCCAGGTCTTTGCGGACGGTGACTTCGGAGACGTTGAGGAGTTGGCTCAAATCGGTCACGTAGCCCCGGTCGTGTTGGCTTAAGTAGGCCAGGATTTGTTCGCGGCGTTGGTTGGAAGTTAAGCTGTCATCGGGAATGTTGGTGATCATATTTTGGTTCGCATCATACCCCAATATTTTTGAATGTCAACAAATTCGGAACTAAAACGAAATAAAAAACTTCTTTATTGATTTCGTATTCTTGACGCCCTAAGTTCCCCATGTTAAACTTTTCTTTATGACCACCCTCACCCTCCGCCTCGAACACCTCCGCGAGACCCTCGGCCTCGGCATGGATCGCCCCCGCCTTTCGTGGATCATTGAAACCGATCAACCGAATTGGCTCCAAACCGCCTACGAACTCGAAACTACCACCCCGGACGGGGTCCACCAAACGGTCAAAATCACCTCCGCCCAATCCGTCCTCGTCCCCTGGCCCTTCGCCCCCCTCGCCTCCCGCGCCCGGCTTACCCTCCGCGCCCGCGTCTGGGGCAACAACGGCGAAGTCTCCGCGTGGAGTGACCCCCTCCCTCTCGAAACTGGCCTCCTCTCCCCCAAAGATTGGACCGCCCGCTTCATCACCCCCACCTGGAAAGAAGACCTCACCCAGTCAAACCCCGCGCCCTATCTGCGCCGTGAATTTGACGTGCGCGCGGGCGTGCAATCCGCCCGGCTGTACGTCACCGCGCTCGGCCTGTACGAGGCGCACCTCAACGGGCAAGTGGTCGGGGATCACGTCTTTGCCCCCGGTTGGACGGTGTACGATGCTCGTTTGCGCTACCAAACCTTTGACGTGACCGCCCTCCTCCGCGAGGGGCACAACGCCCTCGGCGCGATCCTGGGCGATGGCTGGTTCCGGGGCCGGATCGGATTCGGCGGCGGACAACGTAACAGCTACGGCCAACACCTCGCCCTGCTCGCCCAACTCGAAATTCAGTACGCCGACGGTTCCACGGAAACCATCATCACCGACGAAACCTGGCGCGCCGCCACCGGCCCCATCTTGATGAGCGACATTTACGGTGGGGAAACCTACGATGCCCGGTTGGAACAGCCCGGATGGGCAACCCCCGGTTTTGACGATGCCAAATGGCGCAAAGTCCGCCCGCTCAAGTGGGATATGCGGACGTTGCACGCCCCCCTCAACCCGCCCGTCCGCCGGATCGAAACCGTCGCCCCCGTCGCCATTTTTCAATCCCCATCGGGGAAAACGCTCGTGGACTTCGGGCAAAACCTCGTCGGCAGGTTATCCATTACGGTGAACGGCCCCGCCGGACACACGATCACGCTCCGCCACGCCGAAGTCCTCGAACACGGCGAACTGGGCACGCGCCCCCTCCGCCTCGCCGAAGCGACCGACCGCTACACCTTGCGCGGCGGCGACCCCGCAACCGGGGGCGAAACCTGGGAACCCCGTTTCACCTTCCACGGGTTCCGCTACGCTGAAGTGACCAACTGGCCCGGCGAACTGACCCTGTCCGACCTGCACGCCGTCGTCCTCCATTCCGACCTCGAACGCACCGGGTGGTTTGAGACCTCCGATCCTCTGCTCAACCAACTGCACAAAAACGTGGTGTGGGGAATGCGCGGCAACTTCCTCGATGTCCCCACCGACTGCCCTCAACGCGACGAACGCCTGGGCTGGACAGGCGATTTGGAAGTATTTTCCCCGACCGCCTCGTTCCTGTACGATGTCAGTGGCCTGCTTCAATCCTGGTTGGCGGATTTGGCGGTTGAACAGCGCAAATCCGGGGGGCGCGTCCCGCATGTCGTCCCCAACGTGCTGGGCAAAAACGCCGCCGCGGCCGCGGCCTGGGCCGATGCCGCTACCGTCATCCCCGCCGTGCTGTACGAACGCTTTGGCGACCCCCAAATTCTCGCCGACCAATTTGAAAGTATGCGCGCCTGGGTGGACTACATCGCTTCGGTCGCGGGCAAAAAATATCTGTGGGACACCGGCTTTCAGTTTGGCGACTGGCTCGACCCCACCGCCCCGCCCGACAAACCCGCGCAAGCCCGCACCGATAAAACCATCGTCGCCAGCGCGTACTTTGTCCATTCCGCCGAACTCGTGGCCCGTGCCGCCCAAATCCTGGGGCGCACGAAAGATCAGAAAAAATACCAAACTCTGGCCGTCAGAGCACGCACCGCCTTCGCCCGCGAATACATCACCCCCACCGGGCGGATGATGAACGACGCCGAAACCGCGTATGCCCTCGCCCTGGCCTTTAACCTGCTCCCTACCACCGAACAACGCCAGCGTGCGGGCGACCGTCTCAACGAACTCGTGCGGGAGAGCGGCTACACCATCCGCACCGGGTTTGTCGGCACGCCGCTCATGTGCGACGCCCTGTGCAGTACCGGGCATTACGTCGCCGCGTACCGCCTGCTTCTCCAGCAGGAATGCCCCTCCTGGCTGTACCCCGTCACGATGGGGGCTACCACCATTTGGGAGCGGTGGGATTCCATGCTCCCCGACGGCTCGATCAACCCCGGCGAAATGACCTCCTTCAACCACTACGCGCTAGGCGCGGTGGCTGATTGGATGCACCGCACGATTGGGGGGTTGGCCCCCGCCGAACCAGGGTATCACCGAATGGAGATTGCGCCCCGTCCGGGGGGCGGTCTCACGCACGCCCGCGCCCGCCATTTCACCCCGTATGGGATGGCAGAATGTGCGTGGAAAATCGAAGACGAGACCCTGCACCTGAACGTGATCATCCCCCCGAACACGACCGCGCGGGTCACCCTACCCGGGACCAACACCCCAACCATCGAAGTCGGTTCCGGGTCCTGGCATTGGACCGTTCCCTATCTGGACCCCGACGCCCGCGGCCCCTTCACCGTGGATGACCTGACCGGGGACATTCTGAGCGACCCTGCCGCCCGCAACGTCATCGCCGACGTATTTGCCCGCACGGGCACCCCCGGCTTTGTCACCAGCACGATCTTCGGCGAGCGGAACATGCCCCTGCGCCAGGCGCTTCGGATGGTTCCTCGGTACGAAGAAGCTGAGAAGCTGATCAACGAGGCATTGGCGAGTTTGTAAAGGCGCTGATTGCCAATCAAACGGACGCAACTGCTCAGACTTAGAGAGGAAACTTCCCGAAAAAAGGGGGAAAGGGGGATGTACATCTCCCTTTCCCCCTTTTTTTCGGGTTAATATCTCTATCCAGGCTGAGTTGTTACCTCTTGAGGTGCTTTTTGGGTCGGGGGACTAGCCTGCTAATGCTTTGATCATGTCTCCGGAGGTCGAATAGCGTTGCTCCGGGGCTTTTGCCATGCTTCGTTGCAAAACATAGGTGACATGGCGCGGGAGGGTGGGCATGACGGAACGTGGATCAGGAGCGGGTTGGTGCAAATGCCCCTGGAGAACTTCCCCGGCATGTCCGCCGGAAAACGGTAATACTCCAGTCAGAATACGGTAACTTAAAATCCCTAACGCATAAATATCCGCATAATGCTCCACCTCCGTGCAGATTTGATTTGTTCTGGTGCCATGTAATCCAGCGTTCCCATCATGCCTGTGCCAGTGTTCGAAACTTTGTTTGAGATTAATTTGGCGATGCCGAAATCGGCAGGATCGCGCGAAATGGGAAATGATGCGGGGTGGGTAGGGTTCGGGATTCGAGGAGGATGTTTGAGGGTTTTACATCTCGGTGAACGACGCCCTGTGCGTGTGCGTAGTCCAGGGCACTATTTCGTAAGGTCCCAGCCGTGAGCCATTTATAATATCCATAGAAATCTTATCGGTATGGGCTTGTCGGGGCAGGATTTGTGCTTCTACGAAATTGGCCCAAGCCTGATAGGCAAAGCGGTAACTATTATGCTCTTTTACCAATAAACATTTGTGGGTGAGATCGCGTAAGATATGGGCTTGGGTGGTATCGTGTGCCAGGCGGGCCAGGACAACGGGCAAATTGGCGAGCACTTGTTGTTCCAATTGGTTGAGATTTCTCCAGGAATATTCGAAGTTCGCTTCCAGTTCGCGCGTAGCCCGTGGGCGAATCTCATCCCATCGTTCAGGGGTTTCATAGGCGTAGTAACTCCCCACCTGTAAACAGAAAGGGTGTCCGCCTGCAAATTCGAGGAGGCTGTTAACTGTGTCCGCAGACAGGTCTTTTCCGGCTTTTTGGGCAGGGAGCCGGATCAGAGACCGATGATCCTTTTGGGGTGGCAACCATCTGGCGCGTTCTTGGGGAAATTTATTTGCAGGCGAAAGAGTTCGATCAGGCTTTCCAGGCGTTTAAGGAACAGGGCATGGTGTACGAAAGAATTGGTGATCGCCCCCCACCCTCTGGCTCGGGGACTTTTTTCGGAAGTCGCGAGGTCGGATGATTTGTTTGCCCTATTAAAGTTGGTGGCTACTCACCAATGACATTCCTAAAAAAAGATGAACAGCGGAATGAACCTCCCCCTGTTCATCTTTTTTGGGGTGAGGGGTGACCCCTGCACGGTTTCTGGTTTATTCCTCAAGCGCCTCGTCTTTTCCACGTATTTGGTTCATTTGGGGTAAGGAGAAATAAAAAGTCGCGCCCGCCCCGGATTGAGCTTCTGCCCAAGTCTTCCCGCCATGCCGCTCAATGATCCGGCGGACGTTGGCCAGTCCGATTCCTGTGCCTTCATACTCATCCATGCGGTGCAATCGTTGAAAGACACCGAATAGATGATTGGCATATTCCATATCAAAGCCGACCCCATTGTCGCGAACAAAAACGATGGCCTCCCCATGGGCACCGGGTGACCAACCAATCTCAATCTGAGTCAATGCGCGTGACCGTGTAAACTTTAACGCGTTTGAAATCAGATTTTCGAAAACCATCCGCAATAAGGTCTGATCGCCGATTATCTTGGGGAGGGGCGAAATGTGCCATCGAACGTTCCTCTCTCTGCTTTCTAATTCAAAATCTTCAACCACCGCCTGAACTAATGTTTCGAGATCAACTTGTGCTTCCGCCATCTTACTACGGCTCATCCGCGAGAAGGAAAGCAAGGCCTCAATCATTGAATCCATGCGTTTGGTTGCATCCGCAATAATGTTCATGTAATGCAGGCTTTGACGATCGATGTTGGTTCCTATAGACGTTTTGAGAATTTCTAAAAAGCCGCCAATATGCCGCACAGGGGCGCGTAGATCATGCGAGATGGAGTAAGCAAAGGCTTCTAATTCTTTGTTCGCCACTTCAAGTTGGGCGGTACGCTCCGTCACACGTTTTTCGAGTTCCTGGTTCAGTTTTATGATCTGCTCTTCAATATATTTTCGTTCGCTAATATCTTGACAGACCACCAAAACATAAACAGCTCCATCCGGTCCATTCACAGTCCGTACAAACTCCTCCACCCACATCAGACTCCCATCTTTGCGTACTTTGCGGAACTGCCATCGGTAGACTTGCCAGGGGTCCCGCAAACAAATTTGGAACTGCTTGTCCACGGTGTCCCTATCTTCCGCATAAATAACCTCCAACACTGTCCGCCCGATTAATTCATCTTTGGCAAAACCGAGTTGGTTAGCGCCAAAATCATTTACCGAAATAATTGTCCCTTCAGCGTCCAGCGTAAAAAACATGGATGGGTTTTCGTGATAGAGGGCACGGTAGCGCTCTTCACTAGCGCGTAGGGCTTCGTCAGCCCGCTTGCGGTTGGAAATGTCACGAACAACGGCGAGAATATAATCGCGATCCATACGAACATAGGTGATATTGAGTTCAACAGGAAAGATTGAACCATCTTTGCGCTGGTGTTTGCTCTCACGTATAATTGCGCCAAATTGTTGTAACTCTGCGATGATTTCTTTCCAAGAACGAGCCGCGACAACAGGGTTGATCTGGGAAATGTTGAGACTCAGGTATTCCTCTCGCGTGTAACCGTGGGCCAGACAGGCTTGCTCGTTTATGTCCAAAAAACGACCGGTTTCTGGGTCGACCACCTCGATAATGTCATTCGCATGGTCAATTAGAGAGCGGAATAAGGTAAGCGCCTCCTGAGCCTGTTTGCGTTCCGTCATATCCCGGGCGAGGGAGACTGCAAACCGATGTTCGCCCTGCCAAAACGGGCGAACGCGTAATTCAACCGGGAAGACGCTCCCATCTTTGCGGCGATGCAGGGTATCAAATGCGATGACCTCTCCGGCATTTAAGCGCGAGCGCATCTGCCCAAGCAAGGAACGATCAACCCCGACATCAAAATTATCCGGGATCATTCCGACCAGTTCCTCGCGGGGGTATCCCAAACTCTCACAAGCCCGGTGGTTCACATCCAGGATGGTGCTATCGGTATCATGCAGGAAAAAGGCATCGGCGGCGTGGTCTACGAAAATGCGGAACCGAGCCTCGCTCGCCCGAAGTTCATCTTCTGCCTGACGAAGTTCGGTGATATCTTGCATAATTCCAAACATCCGTTGGGGTTGGCCTGTTTCATCCCAGGTTACATCGCCTTGAGAGCGGACGATGCGTATCTCACCTCTGGGACGTACCACGCGATATTCCACTTCATAACGGGGCCCACCTTGCAAAGCCGCGTTTACGGCCTGGTTTGCTGTGCTCCGATCATCCGGGTGGATCAGGTTTTGCCATTGTTCATGCCAGCGGGTCAGGCCATCACCTTGTTGTTTCTCCGAAGAGAGGCCAAAGATACGGCAGGCTTCCTCGGATAGGGTATTCACATCTGTTATGTAATCTCTCACCCAGTAACCCACGTGAGCCATACGCTCCGCCTCTCCCAGCTTACGCTCGCTTTCTTGCAGGTTACGATACGCCAACAGGCTGGTTAGGGCATCGGCCAACCGACGTCCAATTTCTTGTAAAAGCCTCTCTTCTTCCAAGGACCAGGTGCGGGCACGGGAGCACTGGTGCATGCCAAACGACCAGGGCAAGCCTACCTTTGGATAGAGGGCTATGCTGATGAAAGATTGCACGCGAAAAACCTGGTTTAACATATCTGGTACCAGGTGTTCGGCCCCTGGCCCAAATTGCACCGGGCCATCCACGGCGCGCAAGATGCGAAAGACCTCCGCCCCCACGGGATCCAGGGGTAGTTCCACGCCGACCGGGAGCACGCCAGGGTATTCCGGGCGGGTACGCTCCATCGGGGTCTGCCACTTTGCCGCGTCCGGGTCGCAAGGATAAACGAGGTAGGTGCGATCACAATCAAAGATCGATAGGAGCACATCCAGGACATTCTTCATCATTTCTTCGAGATGATTGGTTCCCTGGATCACGCGGTTAACCTGATCGAGACTTTCCAAGAAACGTAAATGTGCCAAACGTTCCTGCTCGATCTGCTTTTGCTCCGTCACATCGCGGGCAATACTCAGCACGCTGACCACATTTCCCGCGGCATCTTTCTCCGGGGCATAACGAACTTCAAAAATGTGTTCGCCACGAGATGTTTTCCAGTGGAACTCGGATTGGTTGGGGATTCCCTCCGTGAACGCGCGCTGGATGAGGTCCAGAACGGTGGGGTTTGGGTCTGATTGATCGTATTGTAAAAATTCGGGCAACCGTTTGCCGATAATCGTTTCTGCGGGAACGCCAATCACCCTTTCCATGGCGGGGTTAACATAGGTACACCGAATATCCCGGTCAAACCGCATCACAAAATCCGGGAAGTTTTCGGCTAACATGCGAAAGCGGCGCTCATTCTCCTTGATCTCGTGGATGTCCCGCCCGATAGCAAGCACCGATTCGACCGTACCATCCGCGCCCAATTCTGGCGCAAATCGGATGTGGCCCCAGTGCATCTCCCCTTGCGCGGTGCGGAAGGGAATCTCAAATGCGGTTTCCGTGGCCGTTTCAATGACCTGTTTTAGGTGTTCGATATAAATCTGGGGGGCATAAATGGGCGATTGTTCTTTGGGGGTTCTGCCCAAAACGGTTTCTGCTGGGTTGGGGAACAACTTTTGAATGGCCGGATTGACGTAGATGCGGCGATATTCGCGGTCGTAACGGGCGATGAAATCGGGCGAGTTTTCTACCAGGGCACGGAAAAGTTGTTCGCTGGCGAGGATTTGTGCTTCGGACTGTTTGCGTTTCTCCAGAAGGCTGATGCGGTCTATCGAAACAGCCATATGGCTTGCCAGAGCGATGAGGTATTCCCGCTCGGAGGGAGTCGGAATTAATACACCTTCGTCGCCAAAGGTGCCCGTGCCGATTGAGCCAAGATGCTTGCCAGACAAAATGATGGGGATATTCAAAATGGTTCGATTGTGTAACCAGGCCACAATTTCCTTGTTCACCCGCTCATCGGTCAGGGCATCTTCGACGATCACAATCTCTTTTGTCGCGAGAATTTCCTCCAACATTTTGTCCCCACGGATGGTGAGGGTGGCGGTTCCCGTTTCGGACATAATAATCTTTTCTAACGGGCCACCTGCAAAGAGGGCGCGAGCATATTCTCTGTCTTCTGAAATCAGATAGGCCCAAAGATTTTGATAGCCAATGATCGCCTTTACTTCATCTTGGGCGGCGATTAAGACATCTTGGTAGGTTTCGGCCTGCTCCAGTTTGCGGGAAAGGCGAAGCAACGATTGCGAATGGGTTTCGCGCTCCAGTAAAGCTTGCTCTGCTTGTTTGCGTTTGATTCGGGCGCGCAATACTGTAATGCCGAAGGCCAAGTCCCCCGACAACTCTTCTAACAGGCGGATTTCGTCCGGGGTAAAGGCGTCGGGTTCGGTCGCGTAGATGTTGAAAACGCCGAAGGTCTTTTTCGTATCGTCCAACAGGGGTAAAGCGAGATGGGAACGGTACCCGCGTTGGAGGGCTTGTGCGCGCCAGGGTTCGTGTGGTTCGGTCAGGAAATCCTGGATGAAGGCCGTTTGCCCCGTGCGAAGAGCGATCCCGATGGGGCCGTGTTCTGCCTCAGCCTCGTAAACTTGTGGGGTGGCTAAGTATTCATGCTCTTTTCCTGCCCAGGCAACGGGGTGCACATGTTCGCCCTCGTTTTCTTCAACGTATCCGACCCATGCGATGTGATAGCCTGCCTCCTCATAGACTATTTTGCAAATGTCATTGAGCAAGGTTTGCTCATCTTCGGCCCGTAACAGCGTTTGGTTACAATTGCTGATGGCGCGCAATTCGCGGTTCAACTTCTTAAGGGCCTGTTCGGCTTGTTTGCGTTCGGTGATGTCACGGACTATGCCCAGCAGGTTGCCGTTATCTAGCGCTTTTCCGCTGATTTCTACAGGGATGAATTCCCCATTTTTCATTTTTAAAAGACGCTCAATGACGATTTCCTTCGCGGATCGCAACTTATCGAAGTGTAAAGGCCTTTCTGCCACATTGCTGGCGAGGTCTTGCATGTTGAGTTGGAGAATTTCTTCACGCGTGTAGCCCAACATGGCGCACCCGCTGGGGTTGACTTCGAGATAATTGCCCTGGGCATCCGCCACGAAAATGCCATCGCTGGCCTGTTCGACCAGGGTCCGATACCGTTCCTCACTTACCCATAATGCTTCCTCGGCCCGCTTGCGCTCCGTGATATCGCGTCCGATGGTCTGAACACCAGTAATTTTCCCGTCTTCCCCTCGCTCTGCCACAAAGCGGATATTGTGATAACGTTTGCCCTCGCCCCTGTCAGGCAGGATGAGGTCCATCTCGTCCGCTTTTCCGGTTTCGAGTACTTCTAAAATCTTGTTCTCATAGATTTTGGCCTCGAAAATAAGGCCCGCTTCGATTGGGGTGGTGCCATAGATTTTTTCCCCAGGATGTCCCAGGGTTTTTTCCAGCGTAGGATTTACATAGATCGTCCGGCAATGGACATCGTACCGGGCGATATTGTCTGGGCTGTTTTCTGCCAGGGTACGGAACTCCCGTTCTCGCAAGATCAGTTCTTCCTCTGCCTGCCTGCGTTTTTCGTGCAGGTGAATGCGGTCCAGGGTAACCGCGAGGTGGCTCGCAAGGGCGATGAGGTACTCTTGTTCCGAAGCCGAAGGGACGCGCACACCCTCTTCGCCAAAGGTGCCCATCCCAACTGAACCCATGAGCCGGTCGAAGAGCAGGATGGGGACATGGACGAGAGTCCGGTTTCCCATTCTGGCGGCGATTTTTTTATCTGTCCGTGGGTCCGTTTGGGCATCGGCAACTACTTGAATCTCGGTCGTCTCCACAAACTCTTCCAGCATTCGGTCGCCTTTGACAGTGAGCAGACCTGTCCCCACATCAGACATGACCAGGTTTGCCATTGGCCCTTCTGCCATCAGGGCTTTAGCCTGTTTTTTATCTGCGGTATAGAGGTAAGCCCACAGGTTTTGATAGCCGAGGAGCGTTTGGACTTCGTCACGGGCGGCATTCAACACTTCGGTATAGGTCTGGGCATTTTCCAGCCGACGCGAAAGCCGGAGCAGAGATTGGGAATGTTTTTCGCGCGCTTGCAGGGCCATCTTTGCCTTTTTGCGTTCCGTAATATCCATGACCATGGAGCGACTTTCTAAGATCATCCCCTCGGCGTTTTGAACATTACTCACGGTCAGGCTGACCCAGACCAGACTGCCGTCCGCTTTTTGCATCTCAAGTTCCTCATCGCGGATAGGCTCCCCAGCCTTAAATAACTGAAAGATATGTTCAGCTTTCTCCTTCCCTTGTTTTGTGTTCGCGTAAAGTGCCATCACAGAATGCCCGATCAGTTCCTGTTGGGAGTAGCCTAACAATTCTCCAGCACGCAAGTTACAGGTGTGAATGAGACCATTCGCGCCAATAGAAAAATAGGCATTCGGCGCATTTTCATAAAGGTCTCGGAAGCGTTCCTCACTGGCCCGCAAGGCCTTTTCTGTTTGTTTTTTGATGTCGATTTCTTTTTGAAGTTGGCTGTTGATGCTCTTTAATGCTTGTGTGCTCCTTGCTACCTCATGTTGCATGTGCGTGTGGGCATTTTGCAATAAGTCCTTCTGCAACCTGTTTTCCAGCATAAGGGCGACAAAATTTGCAAGGTTCTCCACAAAAGGCCAATAAACCTCAAAAATGTTGGGAGCCGAAGCACGGAAAGTCAAAAAGCCAAAGAGGTGCTCATTTGAGCGGATAGTCTGGGAATAGATAGATGGTTTCCCACTCAGTTCGCACTGAAACTCAGGTGAAAACACGCCTGTTTCTGCGTATGCTTTCCGAAATTCTTCGCATTTGAGACAGGCTTGCTCATCGGGTTCCCCGACCTGGAGCGAAACCTCTCCCAAGCAAAGCCGACAGGAAGTGGCTCCTGGAAGGGCTCCCAGGGCTTGAGTAAATAATTCGGCAATACGCTGGTGGTTGGGGAGCGTAAAAAGGATGTTTTGGGCAGTAAGGATTTGTCCTATAACGCGTGCGTCAACTTCTTGCCATTCATCCTTCTCAGCCCAGTTTTTATTTTGATTCATAGGCGCAGGTCCTTGCCTTCATAAAAAAATTGGTGATTGCTCAGGCTTAGAGAAGAAACTCCCCGAAAAGAAGGGTGAAAGGGGGATGTACATCCCCCTTTCACCCTTCTTTTCGGGCTAATCTCTGCCCTGGCTGAGTAGTTACAAAAATTGTATTTACTCACACAAAGTAGGCGGCTCCGAAAAAAAGATGGGTGGGGGATGTACATCCCCCACCCATCTTTTTGGGAAATTTCCACTCGATGTGAGTAGTTTTTAGGGTAAGTTAATTTAGACTCTCCCGAATTGGGCGGGAAAAATGCCGGAAATTTGAAGCACCAGGGGATACACATCCCCTAGTGCTTCAAATTTTCGAGTTTCATCCCATTAATCCCGGTAAATCCTTAATTTGTTTCCAGAAAGATCGTTTCGAACGGTATATTTCGGGTAAATTGCTCAACATAGATGAACAAGCCCGCGAAATGCATGATGATTGGAACAAGGGGCGATACATCCAACGGGAAACGCGCTGCCTCACTTCATCAAAATGCTCCCCATACTTATTGAATTTTAATCTTAATTTTATCATTGACCATTGTTTGTGTGGGATGTCCGATATGTGACCCATCCTTTCTTTTCGAACCTTTCTTCTCTAGCCTGAACGGTTACTCCGATACTATAAGTGCGAAGTAAAGAGCGAAACAAAGCGTAGTTACATAAGCCCCGCTTCTCAATAAAATGTATTGGACATATAGAAAGTGGATGTTATCATCACGATGGTTTGTATATATTCTCTTTGTAATGACGCACGCGTCATGGAACTGATAAAAGAGAAGGGTGATGCCCTTTCATCCTCTTTTCGGAACCTCCTGCATCGTTACAACTATTTCGTTTCATTTGAAACAAAGGAAAAACGCTATGAAAAAAATTAAAGTTGCAATCGTAGGTTGTGGTTTTATTGCCAACCGCAAACATTTGCCGATGTTGACCCAGCATGAAGATGTGGAAGTTGTCGCTTTTTGCGACATCATCCGCGAGCGGGCCGAAACGTCCGCAAAAAAGTTTGGCACGCCCGATGCGAAAATTTACTTGGATTACCGGGAGGTAGTCGAGCGCACAGACATTGACGCCGTCCATGTCTGCACCCCGAACAGTTCCCACGCCGAAATCACCATCGCCGCCCTCGAAAGTGGCAAGCACGTCATGTGCGAAAAACCGATGGCGAAGACCTCTGCCGAAGCCAAAGCGATGTTGGACGCCGCCAAAGCTACAGGCAAGAAACTCACCATCGGCTACCAGAACCGCTTCCGCTCGGATAGCCAGTTCATCAAAACCCTGTGCGACAATGGCGAGCTGGGCGATATTTACCTCGGCAAAGCCTTCGCAACCCGGCGGCGCGGCGTGCCGATTTGGGGTGTTTTTATGAACAAAGAACTTCAGGGCGGCGGGCCATTGATTGATTTGGGCACCCACGCGCTCGACCTGACCCTTTGGATGATGAACAACTATGAGCCGGTCTCCGCCCTCGGTTCGACCTACAACATGATCGGCAAAATGGGCAGTCCCGCGAACGGGATGGGGGCCTGGGACCCCAAAGATTACGAAGTCGAAGATAGCGCCTTCGGGATGGTCAAATTCTCAAATGGCGCGTCGGTGATCCTGGAAGCGTCGTGGGCGATTAATATGATCGTGTCCAACGAGGCGATGACGATGTTGTGCGGCACCAAAGCGGGCGCAGACATGTTCCCGGCCAGTGGCCCGATTTTGCGGACGGCTGATTTTCAGTCGGCTGGGGGCTTGCACGTGCGTGTCAACGGCGAAAGCAACGGCAAACTGTACATCCAAAATTATGCGATGGGCGCGCAGTTCATTGGAAGCGGTGGAAAAGAAGACTTCGACGGCGGCACGTTGGAAATGTCCACCTGGCTCAATGCCATTCGTCACGATGCCGAATTAGTGGTCAAGCCCGAACAGGCCTACACCGTCACCCGCATTTTGGAAGGCATCTACACCTCCGCGGCGACCGGGGAACTGTACCTTTTCTAAATAAACGCCTCATAAAAGGCATAAGTCTTAACGCAAAGTCGCAAAGTCTTTAAGGCGCAAAGAAAACCCAAAAGTTGATAAAAACCTTAAAAGACCTTTGCGACTTTGCCCCTTTGCGGCTTTGCGGCTTTGCGTTAAAAAGTTGACCTTTTTTAGTCGAGTCAACCACCAGGAAAAAACGATGAAAAAATTTGGCGTTGGGATTATTGGCTGTGGGGCCATCTTTGGGACACATGCTTTCCCCCTTCACACGATTGAAAACGTGGAAGTGAAAGCGGTTTGTGACATCAAACCCGCGGCGCGCGAGGCCGCAGGACGTTTATTCAACTGTGATATGTATGAAGACTATCGCGAACTTCTCCAACGGGAAGACATTGATGTCGTGCATATCCTCACCCCTCACTACTTGCACGCTCCGATGGTAATCGCGGCCGCGAACGCCGGGAAACACGTCCTGTGCGAAAAACCCATGTCCATCACGCTGGAAGATGCCAAAGCCGAAATCGAGGCCGGGCACCGCAACCATGTCACGATTGGGATCATCAGCCAAAACCGGTACAACTCCGCCTCCGTCGCCATCAAAGAAGCGCTTGACAGCGGGAGCCTGGGCAAAGTGGTTGGGGAACGGATTCTGCTCGCCTGGTTCAAGCCGAACGAGTACTATCAAAATAGCGAATGGCACGGCACGTGGGACAAAGAAGGCGGCTCGTTGATCATTGACCAGGCCATCCACATCCTCGACCTCGCCCGATGGTTTGTCAACGACGAGATCGTGAGTGTGGCGGCCACCATTGACAACCGCAATCACCCCGTCATCGAGACCGAAGACACCGCCGAAGGGCTGATCAAATATCGCAACGGGGTACAAACCGTTTTTTATGCCACCAACAACTACACCTATAACTCCCCTGTCATGGTGGAAATCCACTGCGAAAAGGGCACCGCGCTCATGGAATTTGACCGGGCGGTGATCACCTATCGGGACGGGAAAGAGTTGACCGTCCTCAACAACCCCAATGACACGTTGAACGAAGCCGAATATCAGGCGTTCTTCAATCAAAGTTCCTCTCAGGCGGCCTTCCAAACCCTGTCGAAGTGGGGGGTATTCGGTGCCCCGGTCACGATGCCGATTACCTGGAAAACCCCGCGCCCGTATTGGGGCGTAACCCACATCAAACAAATCAAAAACTACTACGAGAGCCTGACGGCAGGGGTTCAGCCCCACATCACCGCGGAAGAGGCGTTCAAAACCCAAGAGATGATCTGCGCCATCTATGAGTCCGCAAAAACCCGTCAAACGGTTCGATTAAACGAAACGAAATAAAAGGACATATCAAGGCTAAATAAGCTGTCATTCCGAGCGTAGCGAGGAATCCCTGGTACGGTTATCGCTCCGATCTCCTTTCTGGGAGACTGTTTCGGCTGGCGTTACAGGGATTTCTCCCTGCGGTCGAAATGACATGGTTTGTCGAAAGCTGATCTCATCAGCGCATAAGGAGTAAACCCCAATGGGTGCATCTGTCAACCTGATTCGAGAAAATAGCCTGCAAGTGGCGGAGGACGGCTATACCTTTCAAATCCGCCTCAACTGGTACCGATCCCTGCCCGTTTCCTGTGTAGGCATCCTCAGCCTCAAACTGGATGGCGAACCCGTCCCCCTCGACAACATCCGGTTTGAAATCAACGAGCATTCTTACGCCCTTGAGCAACTGAACAACCATTACGAAGAATTTTGGTTCGTACAAGATTTTGCGGGAGTGCATGTACACCAGCCGGGCAGAATCGCCCCTGGAGAAACCCATACCCTGGACGCAGAAGTTGCATTGCGCGCGCCATACATTTCGGTCGGCCCCGGCAAATTCCTGACCAACATCACCCAGCAGGCGGCTACGCTGGTTGCAAATTAAGTGAGGCATAACATGACTACCGGACCTATCCTAGGGGTCACCCTGTTTAGTTTTACCAATGAATGGCAGCAACGGCTGTATACGCTAGATGGAATGCTTGCGAAAGTCGCCGAAACCGGCCTAGGGCCAGGCATCGAAGTCGTCGGCTTTCAAAGTTTTCGCAGTTTCCCGGATGTCCCGGATGCGGAAGCCGCGCATTTTCGTGAATTGCTCGCGAAATACAACCTGATCCCGACCTGTCTGGGAGCCAACATTGACATCGGACGCCGGAAAGATCGGTTAATGACCACCGACGAAATCTACGACATGGTCCGCCGCCAACTCACCTCCGCCAAAAAACTGGGATTCCCCATCGTGCGCGTCCCGCCTTCCGCGGGGGGCCAATCCCTCGAAAGCCTGCTCCCCCTCGCGGAGGAGTACGAAGTCCAACTCGCCGTCGAACTCCACTCCCCCCTCAGCGTGGATCACCCCGAAGTCGTCGAACTGCGCGAAATGTTCCACCGGGTCAACTCGCCCTTCCTCGGCTTTATCCCCGATTTCAGCACCACGATGAATCATGTCCCCGAAGGCTATTGGCAAAACATGCGTGCCGCCGGTGCCCCCGAAGCGTTGATCGACGCGGCCAAAGACATCTGGATCACCGACGATCCGATCCCCGCGAAATTCGGTGCCCTGGCCGCGGCCAGCCAACGCCTGAACGTCAGCCCCGCCGTCGCCGGGAAGTTGAATCTCGTCATGACCATGTTCGGGCACAGGCCCGTGGAAGGCTGGAAGGAAATTCTCCCCTACGCCCGCCACATTCACGGCAAATATTATCTGGTGAACGAAGAGGGTGTGGAACCCTACATCCCCTACGCGGAGATTTTCGCCCTGCTCAAACGAGAAGGCTATTCCGGCACCATCTCTGCGGAGTGGGAAGGGCAAGCGTTCACCGAAGACCCCATCGGGTTCCAACAAGTGACGGCCTGGAACGCGATGTGCAAACGATTATTAGAAAGCGTCTAAAAACTTCCAAACCCTAAAGGTTTTCCCAGATAGGGGCATACGCTGGAAAAGCGACAAAAAACCTTTAGGGTTTGAGTTTTCAGTCTCTCAACGGAGTAATGATGAACCTGATTGAAAGTGATATTCAAGCCAATGGCATCCGTCTGCACGTCTACCGGACGGGCACCCAGAAACCGCCCCTGATCTTCGCCCACGGCATGTCCGATAATGGCCTGTGTTACTGGCCCGTGGCCGAACAATTCGCCGAGGATTTCGAGATCATCCTGTACGATGCCCGGAGTCACGGGCTGTCCGAGTCGGGACCCGGCGGGGCGTCCTCCCTGGATCGGGCGCGTGACCTCGCGGGGTTGGTGGAAGCGTTGGGGTTGGAAAAACCCTTTGTGGTCGGGCATTCGATGGGCGCGGTCACCGCGTCCCTATTCGCCGGACTGTATCCAACCATTCCCGGACGGGTTGTGCTGGAAGACCCGCCCCCGTTCAGGGTAATGGCCGCGGCCAGTCAAGCTGACCAGGTGGGCCGGACAAAATGGCGAGAAATGGCAGAGCAGAATAAACAGAAAAGCGCCGAAGAACTGATCGAAATGAACCGCCGCGAAAGCCCCACCTGGCCGGAAGCGGAACGCGTGCCCTGGGCACAGTCGAAACAGCAGTTCAACCTGGTGGCGTTCGATGAGCATTTTGTGGATGGCGAAACCGGGGATCGTCTCGTCGGACAGATCACTTGCCCAACGCTGTTGATCACCGCTGACCAGGAGAAAGGGGCGATCTATCCGCCCGACGTTGCGGAAGCCCTCTCTGTCGTGCATCCTGCCATTCAGCATGTTCACATTTCCGGCGCGGGTCACAACATCCGCCGGGAGCAACCAGAAGCGTTTATGAAGGCTGTGCGCGAGTTTTTGTACGCACCGTAGTTTCGTATTTCGTAATCTGACTTTACGCAATACGAAATACGCAATAGGTTGTAGCCCAATGGACTCCGTTTCACGCACCCATGTCATCATTGCCCCTCAGATTTACGTTTCTCTCGCCCCGCAAGAGACGGTAGACAATCGTGAAGCACAACCCAAGCGGACGGAAATTCCTATGACGTGGATTCAGGACGGGGATAACTTCCGGCTGGATATTGACCTGCCCGATTCCAGTGTGCTGGATGTGAGCTTTTCGTTGCCCGTGAGGAGTTTGCACGTCAACGGGGAAACGATTTGGGAAAATAACACCGTCCACGCCGTGCAAATTGCCGGAACGCATGTTGAAGAATCGGTGAATGGTCTCCGGCTGACCTGCACCTCTGGCGGTTCGCTCCATATCCTGGCGCGGAGTGCGCTCCCCGAACCTGTTTAACCTTTGTAAATACCTGCAATACAAATTTCGGAAGTCTCCGCACAAATTCTGCCCAAACGAATACCCATTAGCAAACGTCTCTTGCATAAACGGTATCTCGAAGACTTCCGAAATTTGGCTGGAGAAATAATGACCCAATCCAATTCAATCCAACGCGGCGTCAGCCTGTATAGCTATCAAGAAGAATTTTTCCTCCGCAAGATGACGCTGGAAGACTGCATCGCGGCCTCGGCAAAGATGGGGGCAATGGGGATCGAGAGCATTGCCGAACAGATGATGCCGGGGTTCCCCAACCTTTCGGACGCCTTTTATGATCAGTGGCACGGCTGGATGGCCCAATACGGCACAACGCCCACCTGCCACGATATGTTTCTGGACACGAAAAAATACAAGGGACGTCTGCTGACCGAAGACGAAATGCTGGAGTCCGTCGTGCGCGACCTCAAGCACGCCAATCGGTTGGGGTGTACGGTCATGCGGTGCATCGTCACCACGCCCCCGGAGATCATGGTCAAAGCGGCCCCGTTTGCCGAAGAATACAACGTGCGGATGGGGATCGAAATCCACGCCCCGTTCAACTTTGATCACGAATGGATTCTCCGCCACCTGGACGCCTTTGAAAAAGCGAACAGCGCGTACCTGGGCATTATCCCTGACATGGGCATTTTCGAGAAACGGTTCCCCCGCGTGCGGAGTGACCGTTATGTCCGGCAGGGCGCACACCCCCACATCGTGCAATACATCCGCGATGCCTACGCCGAACACGGCGACATGTCGGGGTTGGTTGAAGATGTCAAGAAAATGGGTGGAAATGCGTTGGACGTGGCGATGGCAAACGACATTTCACACATGACGTATGTGAATCCCCGCCGCCTGCTCGATTACATGCCCCTGATCTTCCACGTTCACGGCAAATTTTACGAGATGCTGGACGATTATACGGAGTACAGCATTCCCTACCCGGACATTGTCGCCGTTTTGAAAGAAGGTGGCTATACCGGCTACCTGTCCAGCGAGTACGAAGGCAACCGGCACATTCAGGATGCCTTTGAGGTCAACAGTGTCGAGCAAGTGCGCCGCCAGCAGGTGGTGTTCAGCCGTCTGCTCGGTGAAACGGAATAACTACCGGGATAAACGGGACTCCGAAAATTTGAAGGCGTAACTACTCAGACCTAGCGAAGTAGACACCCTGAGCGGAGGGTTGAGCGGAGGCTTTGCGAAGACGAAACCCGGAGTCGAAGGGTGTCTGCGAAGCGGGAGGATGCGGGGAACGCGCAGCCTTCGACTGCGCTCCGAAGACTACGCTCCGCTCAGGATGCTGCAACCTACGCCTATCTGAGTAATTATATTTCGGCAATTTCCCGCCAGGACCTGGATTGAGAGGCCAAGATGTTTGATAGATACATAATATGCGAAAATGATTTCAAAAACGTGGAAGAAGCGGGCGAAACGGTTGGGTTCCAGTTCCACGCTCGCCTGCCGTACTATCGCGGGTTGGGGATTTCGATGGTGGAGAATCTGGGGGTCACGGTAAACGCCGAAAAATTCCCCCGCGAGGCGCTCCGCGTCACCTTACACGGAAACACCTATACCCTGGACGAGATGGAACAGGAATACGAAGATCGCTGGGAGTTCGGCGAGGAGGGCACCGTCACCGTGCAAAAGTCGGGCGGACTTCCCGCGGGACTGCATAAGATCGAAATGGAAGTGATCTTGCGGGTCTCGTACCTGCCGTTTCTGCTGACCGGGGGGGACAATAAAGTGCTTCCGTTGACTGCGTAAAGCCCAATCTGCCGATAAAAAGGGTGGATGGGTGCTGTATAAGCCCTCATCCACCCTTTTTTTGCTTAAATCGCTCTTAGCTCCAGCCGTGATAACAAAGGCGAAACAAGATGAAGTGCAAAGCGAATCAGGACGAATTGAACCTTGACTTCTCCTGAATTAAGATGGGATCGTCAAATCTGACGCTTTCCCGCTCTAACGGCCAGTCCCTTCCCGGAAAGCGAACCCATCTCAAAACCTTTTGGCCGTCAAATATTTCAGAGGAGTAATATGTTAAATCGAAAGTTGTTCCTATCCTTTTTTGTGGTGCTGATCCTCGCTTTTATGGCGGGATGTTCCTCCCCCACAGCCACCACCGCCCCAGAAGCCTCCGACCCCGAAACAGTTGAAACTGAAGCGACTGCTCCTGAGGCCTCCGAACCCGAAGTGAGCGCCGAACCGGCCATTTTGAACATGTCCACGATTCTGAATGCCATCACTTCCAACTTCAACCCCTTCACCAACAACCCCAACGTCCCCACCGTCAACGGCGTGTTTGAACCGTTGATGATCTACAACACGATCAAAGCGGAGATGGTCCCCTGGTTGGCCGATAGCTATACCTGGAGCGAAGACCTGAAGACCCTGACCTTTACCCTTCACGAAGGCATTACCTGGTCCGATGGCGAACCTTTCACCGCCAACGATGTCGTCTACACCTTCAACCTGCTCAAAAACACCCCCGGCCTCAACGGCGCGGGCCTGAGCGCGATGAGTGGCCCGGTAGATTCCGTCACCGCTCCCGATGGTTTAACCGTTGTCTTCACCCTGAAAGAAGCCAACACCGAAGTCCTCTTTAACATCATCGCCCAAAACATCGTCCCCGAACACATCTGGAAAGACGTGGCCGACCCGACCACCTGGACGAACGATGATCCGGTAGGCACTGGCCCCTTCACCGAAGTGACCGACATGCAATCCCAGGTCTATCAGGTGGACAAAAACCCGAACTACTGGCAGGAAGGCAAACCCGCTTACGATGCCGTGCGTATCACCGCTTACGCCGGTAACGAAGCCCAAATCGCCGCCTTCATTGACGGGCAGATTGACTACGCCGGGACCGTGATGCCGAACATTGACGAAGCTATCATCGCCCACAACGCCAACATCAGCTACGTCTTCCCTCCGGCGACCCAAACCGTCCTCCTCAACCTCAACACCACCATTGCCCCATTTGACGATCCGATAGTACGCCAGGCGATGAGCATGGCCCTGAACCGCGAACAAATGAACCTGGTCGCTTTCAACGGCAAAGCCGAACTCCCCGACGTGACCGGTTTGAGCAACGCCTATGCGAGTTGGAAAGTGGCCGACCCCAGCAGTTTGGGCGATTGGACCACCTACAACCCCGAAAAAGCCGCCCAAATGCTCGAAGATGCGGGCTACAAACTGGGCGCGGACGGTTTCCGCACCAACAAAGACGGCTCCCCGATGAGTTTCAAACTCACGATGGTGCAGGGTTTCACCGACTGGATTTCCGCGGGCGAGATCATGATCCAGAACTGGAAAGACATCGGGATGAATATTGAAACCGACATGATTGATGCCGGAGCCTACTTCGGCAAAATCCCGATGGGCGATTACCAGATTGCGCTGTGGTTTGGCTACAATTCCCCCACGCCCTATGTCCAATACCTGAACATGATGTCCAACCTGACGCTCGTCCCGCCCGGCGGGTTCTCGATGGTCAACTTCGCCAAATATGGCAGTGAAGAGGCCGACGCCCTGTTAGCGGAATTTGCCGGAACCGATGATATGGCCGCGAAGAAAGCCGCGATTGAAAAGTTGCAGGCCCTCTTCGCCCAGGAAGCGCCGGTCGTCCCCCTGTGGGTCGGTGCCGACTGGGGCGTTTTCAACAACGAATTCTTCACCGGGTGGCCGACCGCCGAGAACAATTACTCGTACTCTTTCCCGAACGGTTCCAACACCCCGGAAATGCTCTTAGTTTTGCTGGCGATTAGCCCGAAATAAAGTCCTTTCTGAACAACAATTGTCATTCCGAGCGTAGCGAGGAATCCCTGAGACGGTCGTTGAGCCAATCTCCCCAATGGAAAGAAATACCATCGTCACAGGGATTTCTCGTCGCAAAGCCTCCTCGAAATGACAAAGGTTTATCAAGACTTTCGTTACAAATTTTGTTTGGAAATTCTCTTTTTGAATGGGTATGCGTTCAATCATGGTTCCCACACAAAGCGCATACCCATTTTCTTTCGTTAGCATCGGTAACATGGAGAAGCTCCGAAAAAAAGGATGTGTCGGGGATGTGCATCCCCGACACATCCTTTTTTTCGGTAACTCTGTGTAATTTCTCTTGGAGGCAATGATGCGATACATCCTACGTCGCCTCGGGTTTTATCTGGCCGCACTTGCAGTAGCGATTGCGATCAATTTCTTCTTGCCACGCTTACTTCCGGGGGACCCGGCGACGATCATGCTAGGTTCTTCTGCAAGCAAACTATCCCCAGGGGACCTGTTGCGAGTCCGTGAATCGCTCGGCCTGAGCGACGCCCCATTGCCTCAGCAGTTCGTGACGTATTTATCGCGTGTAGCACAAGGGGATTTCGGCCTGTCGTACACGTACTTTCCCACCCCGGTGACAAAAGTCATCGCGACGGGTTTTGTCTGGACGTTGTTACTCGGTTCGGTCTCGTTGATTTTTAGCTTTGTCATCGGCAACCTGATCGGGATCATTGGCTCCTGGCGCAGGGGCGGCTTCATTGACTCCGTTTTCCCCCCCTTACTCATCCTGATCGGCTCTTTTCCGGCTTTCTTCCTCGCTCTCGGTTTGCTCTACACCTTTGGGGTGAAGTTGGATGTCCTGCCGATCAGCCATGCGTACAACACCCGGTTGGACCAGGGCTTCAACCTTCCCTTTGTCAAAAGCATCCTCGAACACATGGTTTTGCCTGCCAGTTCCGCGGTGTTGTTGGGCGTGGGCGGGTGGGCGCTCGGGATGCGAAACGTGATGATCAGCGTCCTCTCCGACGATTACGTGACGATGGCGGAGGCCAAAGGGCTGAAACAAGTCCGCATTATGTTCAAATACGCCGCCCGCAATGCCCTGCTCCCCGGCGTGACGGGCTTTGGCATTGCGCTCGGCTCGATTTTGAGCGGGCAGATCCTGATCGAGACCGTGTTTTCTTATCCGGGGCTGGGCTTTTTGCTCATTTACGCGGTCAATGGCCGGGATTACCCCCTCATGCAAGGCTTGTTTATGATGATCACTATGGGCATCTTGGCCGCGAACTTCCTCGTGGACATCCTCTACACCCGCCTTGACCCCCGTGTGCGAGCTGGCTAAGGAGATCACAATGGACACTTCCGATAAAAAACAACCCGGCCCTTCCGAACGCAAATCCCCCTTCCGCCTCTCTCAAACCAGCGCGTTATCCACCCTCCTCGCCAGTCCCAAAGCCCGGATCGGCTTTGTCATTGTGATGGTTTTTGTCCTGGCCGCCGTTTTCGCCGCCATGATCGCCCCCGGCGACCCCAAAGAATTCGTCGGCGCACCGAACAAGCCCCCCAGCGCAGAATTTCTCCTGGGCACGAACCCGCAAGGCAAGGATGTCTTTCGGCAGTTGGTTTGGGGCGGGCGACTTTCGCTCACGATTGGGTTTGGCTCGGCTTTCCTGATGACCTTCATCGCCACCATCATCGGCATGATTGCCGGGTATTTCCGCGGGGCGGTGGACGATATTTTGAACTTCGTGATGAACCTGTTCCTCGTCATCCCCGGCCTGCCGTTGTTGGTTCTGCTGTCCGCTTACCTGAAACCGGGCACAACCACGATCATATTTGCCCTGGCGATCACAGGGTGGGCGTTCAACGGGCGCATCATCCGCGCCCAAACCCTTTCCCTGAGAGAGAAGGATTTCGTCGCCGCGGCGGTCGTGAGCGGCGAACCCGCGTGGAGCGTGATTTTCGTTCACATTCTGCCCAACATGGTCAACATCCTCGTCGGCGGGTTCATCGGTGCGGTGATTTACGGCATCATGGCCTCGACCGGGTTGGCGTTTCTTGGTCTCGCGAGTACGCAAGATGTGACTTGGGGCACCAACCTGTTTTGGGCGCAGAACGGCGGGGCGCTGATGATCGGCGCGTGGTGGGCGTTCGTTCCGTCCGGGCTGGCGGTCGCGCTGGTCGCGTTCGGGTTGGCGTTGATCAACTACGGGATGGACGAGATCACCAATCCTCGTTTGAGCGCGGAGCAAAAAGTCAACAAGATTTTACGAAAAGCACGAATTCCTCGGATGCGTGCGACCCCGGTGGTGCCCCATGAACACTAACCCAACGGAGACCGGACACATGCAAACTCCCCTCCTCGACATCCAAAATCTTTACGTCGAATACCTGACCGACCTGACCGGGATCGCCGCCGCGAAAGCGGTGAGCAACGTCTCGTTCCAGATTCCGCAGGGGCAGGTGTTTGGGCTGGCAGGTGAATCGGGGTGTGGAAAATCCACCATCGCCAACAGCATCTTGCGCGTGTTGAAACCCCCCGCGGTGATCACAGGCGGAAAAATTCTCTTCGACGGGACAGATGTCCTCAAAATGAGCGATCAAGACCTCGAAAATTTTCGCTGGCGTAAGGTTTCGATGGTCTTCCAAAGCGCGATGAACTCGCTGAACCCCGTCATCACCATCGGCGAGCAGATCACCGATGTCCTGCTCCGGCACAGCAAGATGAACCCCAAAGAGGCGCAGGAACGCGCCGCCGAACTGCTCACCATCGTCGGCATCGAGAGCAACCGACTGAAATCCTTCCCGCACCAACTTTCGGGCGGGATGCGTCAGCGCGTGGTGATTGCCATCGCCCTCGCCCTCAACCCCGCGTTAATGATCATGGACGAGCCGACCACCGCCCTCGACGTGGTGGTGCAAAAGGACATCCTCCAGCAAATCCAGCAACTCAAAGACACAATGGGCTTTTCCATTTTGTTCATCACCCACGATGTCTCTCTCATGGTGGAATTTTCCGACCAAATGGCGATCATGTACGCGGGCGAAATCGTCGAACGCGCCGCCTCCCGCGAGCTATTCACCAACCCGATCCACCCCTACACCCAGGGTTTGCTGAGTTCTTTCCCCTCGCTGACCGGCAAAAAGCGTAAACTGACCGGGATCCCCGGCACCCCGCCGAACCTGGTCAACCCGCCCAAAGGGTGCAAATTCCACCCGCGTTGTACCCGTTGTGCGTACCAACCGACGGATGTGACCCCGCAACTCACCGAAATTCTTCCCGGACATTGGGTGGCCGTGCATGAGGGGATGCCCCTCCCAACCCCCGCCGTGTAGAGAGGTAGCGATGACTCAACCCCAACCCACCGTCCTCGAAATTCGAAACCTGACCAAACACTTCCCGATTGGGAACGCCCTGCGCCAAAAGCACGTCCACGCGCTCAACGACGCGTCCCTCACCATCCACCGCGGCGAAATCGTCGCTCTGGTCGGGGAGTCCGGCAGTGGCAAATCCACCACCGCCCGCGTGATCACCCGCCTGATCGAGCCGACCCACGGAGACATCCTCCTGCACGGCAAAAACGTGCTGAAAGACGAACCGCGCACCGCGTCCCTGCAATATCGCAAATCCATCCAGATGATCTTCCAAGACCCCTACGGCTCGCTGAATCCGGCCAAAACCATCGGCTTTCACGTCGAACGCCCCCTCCAGATTCACAAACGGGAAAAACAAGTTCGGGAATCCGTCCATGCCCTGCTCAATTCCGTCGGCCTGTCCCCGGCAGACGAATACGCCCAGAAATACCCCTACCAACTTTCCGGCGGCCAGCGCCAGCGCGTCGCCGTCGCCCGCGCCCTCGCCGTTGACCCGGAAATCATCCTCGCCGACGAACCCATCTCGATGCTGGATGTATCCATCCGCATGGGGGTGCTCAACCTGCTCGAACAACTCAAAGAAGAGCGCGGCATCGGGTTTCTCTACATCACCCACGACCTCGCCAGCGCCCGCTACATCGGCGACCGGACGATTGTGATGTACGCCGGGCACATGGTCGAAGGCGCAGAATCCACCGAACTGATGGAGCAACCCGCCCACCCCTACACCAAACTGCTCCTCTCCGCCGTCCCGAACCCGGAGGCGGGCCTCGCCACGAAAGAAGTCCAGGCCCGCGGCGAAATCCCCTCCCTGGTTGACCCGCCCCCCGGCTGTCCCTTCGCCCCCCGCTGTCCGAAGGTGATGGATGTGTGCCGTCAGGTGATGCCCGCCAGCACGGAACTGTCCGCCGACCATTGGGTGCGGTGTCATTTGTATGGAACGGAGTAACAGCAATATGATGAATCAACAAACCCCTCCCAAAAACCTACCGGAGATCAGAAGATATAAGGGTGCGGACACTTTGTTTATCCACGATGAGCCTTTTATTATCCTGGCTGGAGAAATTCATAATTCAAGTGCAAGTAGTCTTGAATTTATGGAAACTCATGTGTGGCCGCAACTTGAAGGGTTGAACCTCAACACAGTCTTGTTGCCCATCTATTGGGAACAGGTCGAAAATATTGAAGGGGTATTTGACTATTCACTTCTGAATGGGATTATTTATCAGGCGAGAAAGCATCAGAAACGCCTTGTACTGCTCTGGTTTGGGTTGTGGAAAAATGCGGAATCCATGTATGTTCCGGGCTGGATGAAGAAAGATACCGAAACATTTTTTCGGGCGAGAAAATTGAATGGGGAGGCGATGACTACCATTTCTCCGTTATGCCAGGCGGCGGTCGAAAAAGATGCCAACGCGTTAGCGCATATCATGGCGCATCTTCGAGAAATGGATGCAGATGAAAACACAGTCATTGCCACCCAGGTAGAGAATGAAATCGGCCTTCTGGGAACTGATCGAGATTATTCAACTTTCGCCGAAACGGACTTCGGAAAGCAAATTCCCGCAGAAATAGCACAGGCTTTTTCAGTTCAAGGAACCTGGAAAGCATGTTTCGGTGATGAGGCGGGCGAATTTTTCATGGCCTACCACTTTGCGAAAGCGCTAGAATTCATCACGCAGGCCGCCCAAAAAGAATATAACCTGCCTTGCTATGCAAATGCCTGGCTAAAGCAATACCCCTGGTATTTAGGGTCGTATCCCAGCGGAGGCCCGGTGGCCTCTATGCACAAAATGTGGAAACTGCTTGCTCCGTCATTATTTTGTCTGGCCCCGGATATTTACGTTCCATACGTGCCGCAAGTGATGGAAGAATATCGTCAAAATGGGAACCCCCTGTTCATTCCAGAAGTGCGCAAGGACGCAGTGACTGCATCCTATGCGCTTTATGCCTTCGCCGAATATCATGCTATCGGATATTCTCCGTTTGCCATTGAAGAATTTGGGATGAACCCAAAAGACATTCATAAACCGCCGATGGAGGTGATGATTGCATTAAACATAGACCCTACCGCATTTGATATTGAAGGTAGCAAAGAGTATCTTTCAAGTGTCTACGGGTTAATGGAAAACATTAAGCCGCTCTATTTTGAACATCGCTGTACCCCCCATCTGAAAAGTTATTTAAAGAAAACTGAAACGGATTATGGCGTCCTCCTAAATTTTGAAAGTTACAACTTCCAAATTGCTTTTGCGCCCAAGCAACCTTGTAAACCCCTGGCCGCGGGCATGATATACGAAGTGGGCGAGAACTGTTTTTATATTATCGGAATGATGAGCACCATCCACATGTTGCCCAAGCCTGGCGATCACAAAAAAGTGGATATTTTGAAACTTGAGGAGGGTGAATTTAGGGATGGAACGTGGAAACCTGGGCGTACCCTAAACGGGGATGAAAAAATGATGTTGCAAATTCACGATCAACTCCGTTGTTATTATTTGGAGTTGTATAGATATTAGGGGTCGTATCTCAAAAATACATGACAGCATACGAAATTACCCCTCTCGACTTCCCCGAAATTCGTTGGCACGGACACTGGATTTGGCTCCCCGAAGAACCGATCACCCCCAGCCCCGGTTTTGCGGGCATGATGGATTTCCACGCCCGCGAGGCGCACGGGTTATTCCGAAAAACCTTCACCCTCGAACATCTCCCCGCCCACGCCCCCGCGCGGATCACCGCTGACGCGCGCTACGCCCTCTTCCTCAACGGCCGCGAACTCGGACGCGGCCCGATCCGCAGTCAATTCCGCCGCCTGCACTACGACCTGTACGACCTCGCGCCCGCCCTGCAATTGGGCGAAAACGTCCTCGCGATATACGTCAAATATTACGGCCAGGAAAAAGCCTTCTGGACCCCCGCCACCCCCAACCGCACCCTGGGCAAACGCGGCGTGATGGTCTTCGAAGCGAACCTGGGCGACGCGGGCTGGCTAACCAGCGACGCCACCTGGAAAGCGCACCGCGCCAACACGTGGGACCCTCCCACCGCCGGAGACCGGGATTTGTCCGCGGAAGGCGTGCCCATCGAGATTTTCGACGCCCGCCGTTTCCCATCCGCCTGGAAAACCCCGACCTTTGACGATTCCACCTGGGGACAAGCGCAAATCGTCCCCGCCATGCTCTCCGGCACCTACCGCTCCCAGCCCCCCACCCACCCCTACGGCCCTCTCTACCCCCGCCCCCTCGCCCCCCTCACCGGAGATCGCCGCCTCCCCGCCTCGATCACCCTCGAAACGATTCCCGCGCTGGAAATCACCCCCTCCCAAACGCCGATGAGTCAGGTGGATGACGCCTTTCGGGTTCCGCGGGGTGGCGAACCCCACTCGTTTGCCCTCCCCGCGCGGTTCGCCGTGCCCCTGACGGGCGCGGTCTGGCTCAAAATAGACATGGGCCGCATCGTCTCCGGGTTCGTAGAATTTGAACTGGATTGCGCCGCGGGCACCGTCCTCGACCTGTCCTACACCGAAGAACCCATCCGCCTCGGCTCGCACTTCGGGCGGATGCGGGTGGGGACGCGGTACACCGCGCGGGGCGCGGACGACTGTTTTGGGCTGTTCGACACGATTGGATTCCGGTACGCGTACATTCTCGTCCATTCCACCTCCAGCGAAGTTGTCCTGAAATCTTTCGCCGTGCAAGAAAATCTCCATCCCTGGGATGAACCCGCCACCTTCGCATGTTCCGACCCCCGGCTGGAGCAAATTTTCCGGGCAGGGGTGCGTACTGTCCAACTTTGTTCCCCCGACGCCTTCGTGGATTGCCCCACGCGCGAGCAACGAGCCTGGACGGGCGATGGCGTCGTTCACCAAATGGTCACCTTGGCCGGAAACCGGGACTGGCGACTGGCAAAACGTTACGTCGAACTCGGTAACTCGCCCCGGAACGATGGCATCCTCCCGATGTTTACCGTCAGTACCCTGGAATTGATGGGCAGTTTCACCCTGCCCGATTGGTCTATGCACTGGATCCACGGCGTCCACAACCTCTATCGCTACACCGGCGACCGGGACGCGATCCTCGCCTGGCTCCCCACCGTGGCGCGGGTTTTGCGCTGGTACGCCCCCTATCAAACCTCCACGGGCGTGCTGAAAGATGTCGGCGAATGGAATCTGGTGGACTGGTCGAGCGTGTCCACGACCGATACCAGTTCCCTGCTCACGGCGGAGTGGGCGCGTGGCCTGCGTGAGTTTTCCGAGATGGCCGCCTGGCTCGGCGAAACGAGCAGTCAAACCTGGGCAGATGAACGGTACGAACATGCGAAAGCAGGCTTTGAAGTCTTTTGGGACGAACGCCGCGGCTCGTACATAGACCACCTCGTAGACGGTGTGCCCCAACCCGAAATGAGTCAGATCGCCGGCGCGTTAGCGATTGTCTCCGGCCTGGCCCCCCAATCCCGCTGGGCGCGGATCATTGACACCATCACCGACGAAAAACAGCTAGTCGTGCGCTCGTGGGCGGGCGGCGGACAAAGCGAAGAGAAATTCGAGAAACAAATGCGCGGTATCTATGAGATAGACTGGGATGCGGAAGACGAGATTGTCCGCTCCATGCCGTTTATGAGCTACGTCGTCCACGACGCGGTAGCCCTGGCCGGAAAGGCGCACCTGCTCCCAGACCTGTACCTGCGCTGGGCAGAATTTTTGAAGGACGGTTACGATACCATTGGCGAAAACTGGGCCGTCGGAACCCACGCCCACGGCTGGAGTTGCACCCCCACGCGGGATATGCTGATCTACACGTTAGGCATTACTCCCGCTGACCCTGGTTACGCGAAAGTCCGCATCGCCCCCCGCCTGGGCAAGCTGGGGCGGGCAGAGGGCTGTGTGCCTACGCCGTTTGGCCCGGTTTGTGTGGAAGTGTCGCGGGAGAGGGTTAAGATCAATGCCCCTATGCCCATTCTGTTGGCGTTGGAAAACGATTTTCCCCGCGAACTGCCTGCAGGGGAGCATGTGATCGCTTTGGGACGACTTCAGTCGTTAGAATAGCGGATGTTGAGCCTTATCAAATTGAGGCCCGCCGGGGGATGAAGTCCCCCGCCAAACGACGCCCGTTGAAACGGGCTTAGCCGGATTCATCCGGCGTTGTTTTGTAGCCTGGCGGCTTTACGGGCGGGGACAGTCGGATGAAGTCGCCAAAATGCAACAAAACCGAGCAATGGGGCTAAAGCCCCCACTACGAACGGAACGAAGTGCTCAATCCAAACGCACCTGTCATTCCGACCGCAGGGAGGAATCCCTGGTACGATTATCGTAACGACTTCCCGACTGGGAAACCGTTCTCACCGTCGTCACAGGGATTTCTCCCGCTGGTCGAAATGACATACAAGGACCCGATTTGAATGAATCGGTCAATAAATTTTACAAGGAACCTCCCATGACACAAATCGGATTACAGCTTTATTCTGTCAGAAATGAATTACAACGCGATTACCTCGCCACCTTAGAAAAAGTAGCCGAAATTGGCTACAAAAATGTCGAATTAATCACCAACGTCACGGACGACGGGCTAACCTTCGGCCCGAATCTGTCCCCTGGCGCGCATCTTCGCGAACTTGAGCGGGTGGGGCTGAAGGCGCTGGGGTGCCACTTTATGCCGAAAGAAGGGATGGACTGGGATAAGGTCATCCAATCCTGTGCGGACACCGGCGGGACGGCGTTGGTTATTCCGTTCTGGTTTTTCAACAGTCGCGAGGATGTCCTTTCACTCTGCGACACGATGAATCGGGCGGGTGAACTGGGCAAAAAGCATGGGGTCGAGGTCTATTACCACAATCATTTCCAGGAATTTCAGATGTTCGACGGAGAAGTGGTGATGGATACGATGCTAGCAAACACAGAGCCCGACCTGGTCAAGTTTGAATTCGACACCTATTGGGCGATCCGGGGCGGGCAAGACCCCATTACGTGGATACAGAAATTCGGCAAACGGTGTGATCTGCTCCACCAAAAAGACCTGCCATCCGGGGTGACGCCGTTGAATTTGCTGGAAGTTTTGGCACAAAATCCCGAAAAGCCGTTGATGGAGGTGCTCCAGGTGATCACAGATGATCATTTCACGGAAATTGGTTTGGGAACTTTGAACATCGCCGAAATCATCGCCGCCGGGCAGACATATGGGGATGTCCGGTATGTGATCGTCGAACAGGATCGGACCACCAAAGGGGAGTTTGAGTCGGTGGCGATTAGTTATCAGAATTTAAGCCGCTTGCTAGAGGCGTAACAACAGACCCGCATCCTTCGACTACACTGGACAAAAGTAAAGTTAGCCTTGAGTAATCGTTCCGCTCAGGATGCTACCAGACACATGACCACCTTCCACAACCCCATCCTTCCCGGTTTTCACCCTGACCCCAGCATCTGCCGGGTCGGGGAAGACTATTTCCTCGTCAACAGTTCGTTTGCCTATTTCCCTGGGGTGCCGCTGTTTCATAGCCGCGACCTCGTTCACTGGCGGCAGATCGGGCACTGTCTCGACCGGGCCGTGCAATTGCCGTTGGGGCGCGTGGGCACTTCCGCCGGGATTTTTGCGCCGACGATCCGGTCCCACGAGGGGACTTTTTACATGATCACGACCAACATTTCCGGGGGTGGGAACTTTTACGTGACCACCCGCGACCCGTTCGGCCCCTGGTCGGACCCGATCTGGGTGGCGCAGGGGGGGATTGATCCGTCGCTGTTCTTTGAGGACGACCGGGTATATCTGACTAGCACTGGGATGACCGATGATCCCGGGCAAAAAGAGCAGGGAATCATTCAAAGCGAAATAGACATCGCCACCGGACAATTGTTGACCCGCCCACGCTTGATCTGGACCGGGACGGGGGGCGCATATCCCGAGGGGCCGCATCTCTACCGGATTGGCGACAAATATTATTTGATGATTGCAGAAGGCGGGACGGAGTACGGGCATACGGAGGTGATCGCCCGGAGCGATTCCCCGTGGGGGCCGTGGGAATCCTGCCCGCACAATCCGATCTTGACCCATCGCAGTGTCCACAGCCCGATCCACGCACTGGGCCACGCGGACATGGTGCAGGCGCACGATGGCAGTTGGTGGGCGGTTTGCCTGGGCATCCGACCTAATACGCAAGCCCATCACCTCGGGCGGGAGACGTTTCTGGCCCCGGTGCAGTGGGACGAAAACGGGTGGCCGATGATGGGCAAGGCAGGCCGGCTGGAGTTGGAAATGGAAGCCCCACGCTTAACGCCCGTGCAGTGGCCGCTCGCCGGGGATAGGGATGATTTCGATGCCCCCACACTGGGCTTGAAGTGGAATTTCCTGGGCAATCCGCAGACGGAGGCTTTTTCGCTGGAGCGGGAGCCGGGTTCGCTGTGTTTGCAGGGGAATGCGATGCGGTTGGATGAGGGGACAGGGGGGGTATTTGTCGGGTGTCGGCAGGAACACTTTAATTGTGAAGTGGCGACAGCTCTCCGCTATTCCCCGGTGAGGGAGGGGGAGGAGGCTGGGGTGACGGTTTGGATGGATGCGCGGCATCATTACGATGTGTATCTCACGATGGAGGGGGGAAAACGAATGGTTCACGTGCGCCGCCGAATTGGGAGTTTGGGGGCGGTGGTCGCGCGGGAGGAGGTTTCGGACGGGGAGGTGACCCTGATCGTGCGGGCCAATCGTCTGTTTTACACGTTCGCGATCCGCGTGGAGGGGGAGGAGCGGGTGTTGGCGACAGGGGAGACGCGGTACCTTTCCACGGAGGTGGCGACGGGTTTTACGGGGGTGTATTTTGCACTCTTTGCGAGTGGAAATGGGGAGCCTGCCACGTCCCCAGCGTGTTTTGATTGGTTCGATTACCGCGATCTGGAACAGCCCGGATGTCTGAGCATGGATAGTTCCATCACGGATTTACTAAAAAATGAGGAGGCAAAGGGGATTTTGGGGCAGGGATTGCCGGACTTGGTCGCCCACCCGCCGATGGCGTGGGAAGCGAACTTTTCGTTGGTGGCGCTGTGTGCGATGTTCCCGGAGCGGATTTTGCCGGAAAAATTGTTGGGGGTGGACGCGGCATTGCGCGCGGCAAAAATTGCTAGAAGGTAATTATTCGGCCAACCCCGCACCCTTCGACTACGCTGGACAAAGATCGGGCCAACATCTGAGCAAATTACCGCTCCGCTCAGGGTGCTACCGTTCTATAGGTGGGCAGGATAATTCTTTCCCGTATTGCGTACTGCGTATTGCGTAAAGAATACGCAATACGCAGTACGCAATACGGGATGAGACTTTTCTGGAGAGCTATATGCTAACGGGGAAATACTGCC